>JADGMW010000540.1_pt1 | contig 14570 bp, 13 predicted proteins | sample 8641801 | NCBI WGS metagenome assembly JADGMW01 (sample SAMN16272018, study PRJNA661076) | feces metagenome | isolation source: fecal sample from diarrhoea affected cattle A | host: Bos taurus | place: South Africa: Lokaleng Village, Mahikeng | collected 2019-09
TCAGTGCCCGAAGTTTCAGTGCCCGAAGTTTCAGTGCCCGAAGTTTCAGTGCACCGAGGACGTCTTCTTCCGCTTCGGAATCAGGTGCATCACCAGGACCACCAGTGCCCCGAGAACGAGTCCGACGAGGGCCGAGACCACGGTCCCGGAAGTCCAGGACAGGACACCGCCGAACCCGCCGTGGACGAGTTCACCGAACCAGTGCTCGAGATCGTGAAGCCGGTCGGCGGGCCAGTGGAATCCGGCCTCGCCGACATTGATGATCAGGATGTGCCCGCCGACCCACAACATCGCGGCGATCCCCACGACCGTGAGCACGGCCATCACCTTCGGCATCGCGGCGACGAGTCCCCGGCCGACCCGGCGAGCGAACGACGACTGCCGCTGGGCGAGCGACAGTCCCACGTCGTCCATCTTCACGATCAGCGCGACCACGCCGTACACCAGCGCGGTGATGAGGAGCGCCACGACGATCAGAACCATCAGCCTGGTGAGGAACGGTTCGGACTCGACCGACGACAGCGAAATCACCATGATCTCGGCGGACAGGATCAGATCGGTCCGGATGGCTCCGTTGACCATGGTCTTTTCGAGTTCCGGTCCGGACTTGGGTGCGTCCGCGGCCTCGTCCTCGTGATGGCCCCCGGTGAGGGCCTCGTAGACCTTCTCCGCTCCCTCGTAGCACAGGAACAGGCCGCCGGCGATGAGCAGGTACGGCAGCGCTTGCGGCAGGAACTGGCTGAGGATCATCGCCACCGGGAGGATGATCAGGAGCTTGTTGCGGATGGAACCGATCGCGATCTTGCGAATGATCGGCAGTTCGCGATCCGGGCTGAATCCGTGCACGTAGCGGGGAGTGACCGCGGTGTCGTCGACGACCACTCCCGCGGCCTTGACGCTCGCGCGACCGGCCGCTGCGCCGACGTCGTCGATGGACGCCGCTGCTGCTTTCGCGAGCGCCGCGACGTCGTCCAGCAGGGCGACGAGACCACCAGCCACGGGAAACCTCCACAGTTCGGTCGATCGAGCGACGCGCGGTCGCGGGTCGACCTTCAAACGGTAGCCGATCGCCCGCCCGGCCCGACAGCCCGTCGGTACGTAGCCGGACGAGTGACAACCGCTCCACCTCGAGAAGAACCGGAACGGCGCCGACGACAGCGGGCGCCACACCCGAAGGTGTGGCGCCCGCTGTGGACTATGAACTCGCTCAGTGCTTCTCGGGACCGATGTGGTACTCGAACACCAGGCCGGCCGACGCCGCGAGGATCAGCACCACGGCACCCGCGATCATCCAGGGCTGGAAGAACGCCAGCGAGATGGCGGCGAAGGATGCCGACGCGGCCAGCAGGATGGGCCAGAAGCTGCCCGCGCTGAAGAATCCGAGGTCGCCGGCGCCATCGCTGATCTCGGCATCCTCGTAGTCCTCGGGGCGAGTGTCGAGACGCCGAGCCACGAACCGGAAGTACGTTCCGATGATGAGGGTCAGTCCGGCGGAGAGCACGATGCCGGTGAGACCCGCCCACTCGATGCCCGTACGGGACAATCCTGTGAAGGTTCCGTACACGATCGCGACGAGCACGAAGAACACCGTCGTCACTTCGAAGAGCTTGGCTTCGATTTTCATATCAGCACTTGTCCTTGTCGATGAAAGGCGAAGAGACGGGTCACTCGCTGGCGCCGGATGCGGAACGGTCGGTGCGATCGGTCTTGAACGGGACCGTCGACGTGGCGACGGGGCTCTGGCCGATGGCCTCGAGTGCGGCGGCGTTGGACAGACCCTGTCCGCCGTCCTCGACAGGCTTACGAAGGTCGATGAAGCGTGCGAAGTCCTCGGGGCTCACCGCGCGGACCTCGAAGTTCATCATCGCGTGGTAGGTGCCGCACATCTCCGCGCAGCGACCGACGAAGGCGCCCTCACGCTCGATCTCCGAGATCTGGAAGACCGGGTCGGAGTTGTTCTGGATCGGGTTCGGGTTCACGTCACGCTTGAACAGGAACTCGGGGACCCAGAACGAGTGGATGACGTCCGACGACGCGAGGTAGAACTCGATCCGCTTGCCGGTCGGGAGGACCAGGACGGGAACCTCGTTGCTGGTGCCGATCGTCTCGATCTTGTCGTAGTGCAGGTAGGACAGGTCTTCGACCGGGGCACCGTGGATCGGGCCGAGTTCGGCGTGCGCATCCTCCGCATTGGGGATGTCGATCTGCACTGCTTCCTCGGCGGCCTCGTCGATGCCGTTGTACGGCTGACTTCCGTCCTGGAGGTCGATCGAGCGGTAACCGAACTTCCAGTTCCACTGGAAACCGGTGACGTCGACGACGACGTTGGGGTTGTCTTCCTTCTCCAGGACGTAGTTCTGCACCACGACCGTGAAGTAGAAGAGGACACACACAGCAACGAACGGCGCCGCCGTGTACGCGAGCTCGAGCGGCACGTTGTATGCCGTCTGCCGCGGGAACTCCGGGGAGTCCTTCCGTCGCCGGTAGGCGATGATCACCCAGAAGGTGAGGGCCCACACGAGAATTCCCATGACGAGGGCGGCGACAACCGACCACGTCCACAGGTCACGCATACGCTCGGCTTGGGGGGTCACGCCCTCCGGCCAGCCGAAACGAAGGACTTCTTCGCTCGAACACCCGGTCAGCACCAAGGCTGCAATGCCGAGTGATGCTGCGAGCCCGAACCGCCGAAGGATCCGACCTTGCGCCACGTTCACGCCTTCCTGATCGCTGCAATTTCAGTAGGGCACACCAAGAGGGCCAGCCCAATTACTACGCAGCGTAGACCAAACCCGGCCGCTATCCATCCTCGGGGCACGAAGAAAGTGTCGCGCCTGGGGATTCGCCCGGAACGTACCGACGTGACGACGGTTTTTGCGCGGTGCCGCCCGCTCGCCCTCCCGGCTGTCTGCGGCATACTCCAAGGGAACAACGACGAACGTCGGCGAACAGTTCCCACGGCCCTGAGCGGTGGTCGCCGGCTGGTTCGCTTCTGACACCCCGACCGGAATGAGGTACCGAACGCGTGTGCGGCTTGCTCGGGTTTCTGACCACCGACGGCACCAGCGACGAGGCCGTCGCCCAGGTGGCGTCCGCAATGCACTGCCTCCGGCATCGCGGCCCGGACGAACACGGCACCTGGAATGATGCCGATCTCGTCTTCGGGTTCAACCGACTGTCGATCATCGACATCGCCCATTCGCATCAGCCTCTGCGCTGGGGGCCTCCGGAGCAGCCCGACCGGTATGCCCTGACCTTCAACGGCGAGATCTACAACTATCTCGAACTGCGCAAGGAACTCGCCGACGAGTTCGGGGCGACGTTCGAGACCGAAGGCGACAGCGAGACCATCGTCGCGGCGTACCACCACTGGGGCGCCGAGGCCGTGCGCCGCCTGCGCGGAATGTTCGCGTTCGCGATCTGGGACACCGTGAACCGTGAGCTGTTCCTGGCACGCGACCCGTTCGGCATCAAGCCGCTGTTCCTCGCGACCGGCACCGCCGGCACCGCGTTCGGCAGCGAGAAGAAGAGCCTTCTCGAACTGGCCGACCTGATCGGCATCGGTACCGAACTCGATCCGCGGGCAGTGGAGCACTACACGGTCCTGCAGTACGTGCCCGAGCCCGAATCGCTCCACAAGGAGATCCGCCGGCTCGAGTCGGGTTGCTACGCGCGACTGACCCCGGGAGCGGAGCCCGAGATCACGCGGTACTTCGAACCGACCTTCCCGGTGCGGCCCTTCGCGGCAGGCCGCGAGCAGGATCGCTACCGCGAGATCGCCGACGCGCTCGAGGATTCTGTCGCCAAGCACATGCGCGCGGACGTGACGGTGGGTTCGTTCCTGTCCGGTGGCATCGACTCCACCGCCATTGCGGCTCTGGCGATGCGCCACAATCCGAACCTCATCACGTTCACGGCCGGCTTCGAGCGGGAGGGATATTCGGAGGTCGACGTGGCCGCCGAGTCCGCCGCCGCGATCGGTGCGCGCCACGTGGTGCGGGTCGTCTCCCCCGCCGAGTTCGCCGCGGCCATTCCCGAGATCGTCTGGTACCTCGACGACCCTGTCGCCGACCCGGCGCTGGTGCCGCTCTGGTTCATCGCCAAGGAGGCCCGCAAGCACGTCAAGGTGGTGCTCTCGGGCGAGGGCGCCGACGAACTGTTCGGCGGTTACACGATCTACCGGGAGCCGCTGTCGCTGCGACCGTTCGAGTTCCTGCCTCCGGCGCTGCGCCGCGCCGCAGGCAGACTGTCCGACCGTATTCCCGAGGGAACCCGGGGCAAGAGCCTGCTGCATCGCGGGTCGATGCCGCTCGAGGAGCGCTACTACGGCAACGCGCGGAGCTTCAGCGACGCGCAACTGCGGTCGGTGCTGCGCGAGTTCCGGCCCGAGTGGACGCACCAGGACGTCACCGCGCCCATCTATGCGCGGTCGGTGGGCTGGGATCCCGTCGCCCGCATGCAGCACCTGGACCTGTTCACGTGGCTGCGCGGCGACATCCTCGTCAAGGCCGACAAGATGACCATGGCGAATTCCCTCGAGCTGCGCGTCCCGTTCCTCGATCCCGAGGTGTACCGCGTGGCGTCGCAGGTCCCGCTGGACCAGAAGATCACCAAGGACACCACCAAGTACGCGCTGCGTAAATCGCTCGAGGGCATCGTCCCGTCCCATGTCCTGCACCGCGCGAAGCTCGGGTTCCCGGTGCCGCTGCGGCACTGGCTCGCCGGCACCGAGCTGTTCGACTGGGCGCATCAGGTGATCGCCGAGTCCGGCACCGACCACCTGATCGACAAGGCCGCGGTGACGAAGATGCTCGACGACCATCGCGTCGGCACGGTCGACCACAGCCGCCGGCTGTGGACCGTGCTGGTGTTCATGATCTGGCACGGCATCTTCGTCGAGGAGCGCATCGTTCCGCAGATCCAGGAACCGGCGTACCCCGTCGAGGTCTAGGCACCACACGCACCAAGACAGACGGTCGTGGCCACTCCGCCGAGCGGAAGTGGCCACGACCGTCTGTTGTCGTTCCGAGGGCCGGAGCCCGGTGAACTAGAGGATGGCGGCGATGTCGTCCGCGGCAGCCGCACCGTAGGCGTCGGCGAGACGCTTGAGCGCATCGGCCCGGTCGAAGGTCCACTCCTGCGTCCCGGTGGTCTCGAGGACGTGCACCGCGACCAGCGAGCCGAGTTGCGCGGCACGTTCGACACCCAGTCCTGCGCGGTGGGCGACGAGGAAGCCCGCACGGAAGGCGTCGCCGACGCCGGTCGGGTCCACCTTCGCGCGGTCCGGGACCACGCCGACGTGCACCCAGTTGCCGTCACGGTCGACGATGTTCGCGCCGTTGCCGCCGAGCGTGGTGATCCGCATGCCGACCTTGGCGCCGATCTCGTCCTCGGTCAGACCTGTCTTCTGCTGGAGCAGTCCCCACTCGTATTCGTTGGTGAACAGGTACTCCGCGCCCTCGATGAGCTCGGCGGCCTGCTTGCCGTCGAGGCGCGCGAGCTGCTGGGAGGGGTCCGCGACGAACGGGACGCCGAGCCGGCGGCACTCCTCGGTGTGGCGGATCATGGCGTCGGGGTCGTTGGCGCCGATCAGCACGAGGTCGACTCCGTGTTGTGCCACGACATCCGCGATCGAGATCTCGCGGGCCTCCGACATCGCACCCGGATAGAACGACGCGATCTGCGCCATGTCCTCATCGGTCGTGCACACGAACCGAGCCGTGTGCGCGGTCTCGGAGACATGCACGGACGCGCAGTTCACGCCGTGGTTCTCCAGCCAGCCGCGGTACTCGGCGAAGTCCGCGCCGACCGCGCCGACGAGCACCGGAGAACCGCCGAGCACACCCATCGCGAACGCGATGTTGCCGCCGACACCACCTCGCCGGACGACGAGGTCGTCCACCAGGAAGCTCAGCGAGATGTGTGCGAGCTGGTCGGCGAGCAACTGTTCGGCGAACCGGCCGGGGAAGCGCATGAGGTGATCGGTGGCAATGGAGCCGGTCACAGCGATGGTCACGTGGCTGTACCTTTCCGCAGGAATCGGGACGATGAGGCACTCGGGACGAGGCCGTAGCGCCCTCACGGTACCCGGAGACACGAGAGGGCCCCGGTGCTCTCGCACCGAGGCCCTCTCGAGACCGACTCAGTTGAACGAATCACCGCACGCGCACGAACCCGTGGCGTTCGGGTTGTCGATCGTGAAGCCCTGCTTCTCGATGGTGTCGACGAAATCGATCGCCGCACCTTCGACGTACGGAGCGCTCATACGGTCCACAGCGAGCTTGACGCCGGCGAAGTCCTTGATCAGGTCGCCGTCGAGACTGCGATCGTCGAAGAACAACTGGTATCGAAGACCGGCGCAGCCGCCGGGCTGCACGGCGATACGCAGTGCGAGGTCGTCACGGCCCTCCTGATCGAGAAGTGCCTTCGCCTTGGAGGCGGCGGCCTCGGTCAGGACGACGCCGTGAGTGTCGGTTTCTTGCTGCACAGTCATGGGCGCTCCCTGTATTTCGTGTCGGACCTGTGGTTCGTGTCGGACCCGGATGCCTCAACGGTACCGCGCCCGGATGTATTCCCCGTGAACGAGTCGCGCAACACAGTGGTATTGCAGCCTGGTTTACCCGTTCTCGCGAATATCCCATAGCCTGGAAGGGTGAAGTTGCTACGCCGCGGCGGTTCCGACGAGTCCGCCGACCACGAGGTTCCCGTGCCCGAGGCCCTGCCCGACGGGGAGGCTGTCGCCGCCGCCCCGAAGGTCACCACCGGCAAGGGCCGCCCGACGCCCAAGCGCCGAGACGCCGAAAGCCGCCGTCGCGGCCCGGTCGCCCCGGCCCCGATGACGGCGAAGGAAGCGCGCGAGCGGCGCAAAGCCGCACGCAAGTCGCAGTCGAAAGACCAGCGCAAAGCCGCTGCAGCCGAGCGTCGCGCGGCCGCATCCGAGCGCCGTAACCGGATGCTCGCCGGCGAAGAGAAGTTCCTGCTTCCCCGCGACCGGGGCCCGGAGCGCGCGTACGTGCGCGATCTCGTCGACAGCCGCCGCAACCTCGTCGGCCTCTTCATGCCGCTCGCGCTGGTGCTCATCATGTCGATGTTCCTCGGCCCCGTCGTGCAGCAGTACGTCACGCTGGCGATGTTCCTCCTGATGCTGCTGATGGTGATCGAGGGGATCTACCTCGGCCGTCTCGTGAACAGGAAGGTCCGCGAGCGTTATCCCGACTCCGCCCAGGGCGGATTCGGGCTGGGCTGGTACGCGTTCGTCCGCGCGTCGCAGATCCGCAAGCTCCGCGCGCCGCTCCCCCGGGTCAAGCCCGGCGACGCCGTCTAGGAATCTTCGCCCGCTCGGCACACATCGTGGTTTTCGGCCGCGGCCCGCTCGTCCTCGGACAATTCGGGCTGCGGCCGATTCGTCTCTCCGGGCCGGAAGGCGTTGGTCCGCCACCAGGCCCGCGCCACCCACCGGGGCCGCGCAGCCGGGAGGAACCGGCCGATCTCCGGCGCGGCCGCGAGTGCCAGGAGAAAGCCCATGATCACTATGATGTCCGCCATAGTGCCAGCCTGCGGGTGATGATCTCCGAGCGAAAGTGGCAGAAAAGACATCCATCGTCGGATTTGTGCCACAGGGCGAATTGATAGCGTCAGTCGGTGATTCCCCACGCGAGAGGTGACATGTGACCAGCACCCCCGGCTCACCCGCCGGTATCGAGTTCCCCCAGCTGACCGCACCGGACAGGGAGGTGCGACTCGTCGCCGAGGAACGACAGCGGGACCTGACCAAGCCTGCCGGCTCACTGGGCCGTCTCGAGGTCCTCGGTTGCTGGGTCGCCGCATGCCAGGGCGAAGTTCCCCCGCACCCGTTCCGGCGGCCCCGCGTCGTGGTCTTCGCCGGTGACCACGGAGTCGCACGCAACGGTGTCTCCGCATACCCGCCGGAGGTGACGGCCCAGATGGTCGCCAACCTCGTAGCAGGCGGAGCAGCAGTGAACGTCCTTGCCGGCGTTGCCGGAGCAGGCGTCCGCGTCGTCGATATGGCGGTGGACGGCGACACCCCCGCCGAGGTGTCCACCTTCAAGATCCGGCGCTCGAGCGGGAGCATCGACCGCGAAGACGCGCTGACCCACGACGAGACGGTACGGGCGGTCGAGGCCGGTCGCTCACTCGCCGACCGAGAGGTCGACGAAGGGGCGGATCTCCTGATCGCCGGTGACATGGGGATCGGTAACACCACCCCCGCCACCGTCCTCATCGCGACGCTGACGAGCACCGAACCTGTCGCCGCCGTCGGCCGCGGCACCGGAGTCGACGACGCCGGCTGGATGCGCAAGGTCACCGCCATCCGCGACGCGATGCGGCGTGCACGTCCGCACACCCGCGATCCCATCGCCCTGCTGCGCACAGCGGGCGGTGCCGATTTCGCCGCCATGGCGGGATATCTGTCGCAGGCTGCGGTACGCCGCACGCCCGTGATCCTCGACGGCGTCGTGGTCACCGCTGCGGCGATGGTGGCCGAAGAACTGACCCCGGGCGCAGCACGATGGTGGGTCGCCGGGCATCGGTCCGCCGAACCGGCCCACACGATCGCGCTGCGCCACCTGCGACTCGAACCGATTCTGGATCTCGACATGCGGCTGGGCGAAGGATCGGGCGCGGTGGCCGCACTCCCCGTCGTGCAGGGTGCGGTGGAGATCCTGGCGAGCATGGCGACGTTCTCGGAGGCCGGAGTCAGTACCCGCGACGAGGCTCCCACCAAGACCGCCGGGTGATGCTGCGCCGGTGGATCGACGGCGTGTCGCTGTCGCTCTCGTGGCTGACCGTCCTTCCCGCGCGGGGCCCGCACGACATCGACAGAACGGTCGCGGGCCGGGCGATCACCGCCGCTCCCGTCGCCGGCCTGGTACTGGGTGCAGCAGCGGCCGCGGTGTCCTGGGTAGCGAGCACCGCCGGTGCGCCGGTCTTCGCCACGGGACTGCTCTGTGTCGGTGTGCTCGCCGTCGGGACCCGTGGGATGCACGTCGACGGGCTGAGCGACACGGCCGACGGTCTCGGTTGTTACGGACCGCCCGAACGTGCCCGGGAAGTGATGCACAGCGGCGGAGCGGGGCCGTTCGGTGTCGTCGCGTCGATCGTCGTACTCGGCATTCAGGCGGCGTCGTTCGGCGCGCTCGCGGACGCCGGTGGATGGGCGGCGATCCTCGTTGCGGTAGCCGTGGGCCGGGTCGCCGTGGTGCTCGCGTGCCGCCGAGGAGTGCCCGCGGCGCCGGGAAGCGGCTTCGGCACCCTGGTGGCCGGAACGCAGGGTCCGCTTCCGATCGCGCTGTGGCTGGTCGCGGCGACAGCCGCTGCCGTCCTGACCACGCCCGCAACGCCGTGGCTCGGCCCGCTTGCCGTACTCGTGGCGCTGGTGTTGTCGGCTCTGTTCGTGCGGCACTGCGCCCGCCGGTTCGGCGGACTCAACGGCGACGTGCTCGGCGCGGCGCTGGAAGGCACGGTCGCGGCGGTCGCACTGGTGGCTGCGACCGCGCTCTGACAGAGCCGACCGGCCGAAACAGAGAAGGCCGCGACCGTCGGTACGGTCGCGACCCTCTCCGGGTGCAGATCTCTGCGGGCTGATCTACGCGCGCAGCGTCGTCATCCAGCCGTGCGTGTCGGCGAACGTGCCGCGCTGGATACCGGTCAGCGTGTCGCGCAGCGCCATCGTCACCGGTCCCGGCTCGCCGTCTCCGATGATGAACTCGCCGTCCTTGTCCTTGATTCTGCCGACCGGGGTGATCACGGCTGCGGTTCCACACGCGAACACCTCGGTGATCTCCCCGCTTGCGGCCTTCTCACGCCACTCGTCGGTGCTGATCCGCTGTTCGTCCACGACCAGACCGGAATCCGTGGCGAGAGTCAGCAGCGAGTCGCGGGTGATGCCGGGCAGCAACGACCCCGACAGTTCCGGGGTGACGAGACGCGCATCCGCGCCGGACCCGTACACGAAGTACAGGTTCATCCCGCCCATCTCCTCGACGTACTTGCGTTCGATCGCGTCGAGCCACACCACCTGGTCACAACCCTGCTCGGCGGCGTGGGCCTGCGCGACGAGCGACGCCGCATAGTTGCCGGCGAACTTCGCAGCACCCGTGCCGCCGGGCGAGGCGCGCACGTATTCACGCGAGAGCCACACGCTCACCGGGCGCACGCCGCGCGGGAAGTAGGCGCCGGCGGGAGAGGCGATGAGGAGGTATCGGTACTCGTGGGCGGGCCGCACGCCGAGTGCAGGCTCGGTCGCGAACATGAAGGGCCGCAGATACAGCGACTCCTCCCCGCCCGCCGCGGGAACCCACTCGTGGTCGACGTCGAGCAGTTCGCGGACCGACTTCTCGAACACCTCCGGCGGCAGGTAGGGCATGGCCAGGCGCTCGGCGGACCGGTTCATCCGCGCCGCATTCGCACTCAACCGGAACGACGAGATGCTGCCGTCCGCCTGCCGGTACGCCTTGAGTCCTTCGAAGATCGCCTGGCCGTAGTGCAGCACCATGGCAGCGGGATCGATCTGGATCGGGGCGTACGGCTCGACCTTCGCGTCGTGCCAGCCGACACCTTCGGTATAGGTGATCGACACCATGTGATCGGTGAAGTACTGCCCGAATCCGGGCTCGGACAGAATCTCCTGTCGCCGCTCCGCAGAGCTGGGTGAGGAATGCGGGACGCGGACGAATTCGAGGACACCTGTCATGAACGACAATCCTAACAATCAGCGGAAACGAATCTACTTCGTGTGGTCCTCGACGAACGGCGGGTTCACGACCTCGGCCCGCAACGACCGGCCCCGCACGTCCACCGTGACCTCGTCACCGGCGGCGATTCCCGGGGCGGTGTCGAGAAGCGCGAGCGCGATACCGATCTTGAGCGTGGGTGAGAACGTTCCGGACGTGGTCTGCCCGACGGGCACGCCGTCACGGGAGACGGTCAGCCCCTGGCGCAACACCCCGCGGTCGACGGCCCGCAGACCCCACAGGCGCCGTGCCGGTCCGGATTCCTTCTCGGCGAGGAGCGCCTCGCGACCCCAGAACTGCGGCTTCTTCCAGCCGACGGCCCAGCCCACCCGTGCCTGGACGGGCGAGATGTCGACGGACAACTCGTGCCCGTGCAGTGCGTAACCCATCTCGGTCCGCAGCGTGTCGCGAGCGCCGAGGCCTGCCACCTGCCCACCGGCGTCGCGGACGGACGCCGCGAGCGCGCGAAACACCGTCTCGGCGTCGTCCCAGCGGGGCAGCACCTCGAATCCGCGCTCACCGGTGTAGCCGCTGCGGCACACCCGCACCGGCATGCCCTGGTAGTCGGCGTCGACGAAACCCATGTAGGCGATGTCGGTGGGCAGCCCGAGGCCGGCAAGCACGTCCTCGGCCCGCGGTCCCTGCACGGCGAACACCGCGTAGTCGCGATGCTGGTTCGAGACGGTCACCCCGTCCGGTGCCGCGGCGGACAGCGCCTCGACGACCGCGGCGGTGTTCGCCGCATTGGGAACGAGGAACAGTTCGTCGTCGGAGACGTAGTAGACGATGAGGTCGTCGGTGACACCGCCGGTCTCGGTGCAGCACAGGGTGTACTGCGCCTTGCCGGGGCCGATCTTGGCGAGGTCGTTGGTGAGCGCGGCGTTCACGAATGCGGCAGCGCCCGGGCCGTGGACCAGGGCTTTACCCAGGTGGCTGACATCGAACAGGCCCACGGCCTCACGGACCGCGGTGTGCTCGGCGACCGTCCCGGCATAGGAGACGGGCATCTCCCAGCCACCGAACGGTGCGAAGGTGGCGCCGAGTTCGACATGGACGGCGTGGATGGGCCCCTGCTGGAGTTCCTCGTCACTCATGTCGCACGACGCTATCCCACCGCTGCGACCGTTCGGACGGTGGTCACTAGCATCGAAGCCATCACCCCCGCTTCCTAGGAGTTGCCTGTGAGCACACCGACCCCCGCACTTCCCGAACTCGCACTCGCCGGTTCGGTATCCAAGCGAGCCGACGTTCTCGTCATCGGACTCACCTCGTCCGACAACGGTCCCGAAATCCTCTTCGGCGACGGTCCTGTCGACGAAGCGGTGCTCGGCGAACTGCTCGACACCCTGCAGGCGGTGGGCGCCACGGGCCGAAGCGAAGAACTCACCCGGGTGCCCGCGCCGGCCGGACTTCCCGTCGCGAGCGTGCTCGCCGTCGGCCTCGGAGCCGCGGACCGTATCGATGCCGAACAGGTCCGTCGTTCCGCCGGTGCAGCAGCGCGTGCGCTGACCGGTGTCACCACCGTCGCGACCACCCTGTCGTCGGTCGATCTCGGTGCCGCCGCCGAAGGTTTCGCGCTGGGTTCCTACACGTTCACCGAGTTCCGTTCCGCGAAGTCGGCGCCGAAGGACGACGCGCGGCCCGCGACCCGCATCGAACTGCTCGTTCCGTCCGTGCGCGACCGGGCGGCCAAGGCCGTTCTCGCCCGGGCGACCGCAATCGCCGAGGCGGTGGCGACTGCCCGCGAATTCGTGAACACCCCGCCGAGCCACCTCTACCCCGCCGAGTTCGCCGAGCGCGCGAAGGCACTGGGTGAAGCTGCCGGGCTGAAGGTGGAGGTGCTCGACGAGAAGGCCCTCGAGAAGCAGGGCTACGGCGGGATCGTCGGCGTCGGCAAGGGCTCGTCGCGGCCGCCGCGTCTGGTGCGGTTGTCGTACTCGGCGAAGAAGCGGAAGGCGCCGAAGATCGCCCTCGTGGGCAAGGGCATCACGTTCGACACCGGCGGCATCTCCATCAAGCCCGCTGCCGGCATGGAAGCGATGACCTCCGACATGGCCGGTGCCGCCGCCGTCGTCGCCACCGTGGTGCTCGCCGCCAAGCTCGGTGTCGCCGCCGACGTCGTCGCCACCGTTCCGATGGCCGAGAACATGCCGTCCTCGACGGCGCAGCGTCCGGGCGACGTGCTGACCCAGTACGGCGGAACGACGGTGGAAGTCATCAACACCGACGCGGAGGGCCGTCTCGTGCTCGCCGACGCGATCGTGCGTGCGTGCGAGGACGGGCCCGACTACCTCATCGATACCGCAACGCTGACCGGCGCGCAGATGGTCGCCCTCGGCAATCGCACCCCCGGTGTGATGGGCACCGAGGAGTTCCGCGATCGGGTTGCCGCGCTGTCCCAGGAGGTCGGCGAGAACGGCTGGCCGATGCCGTTGCCGGAGGAACTGCGCCGTGACCTCGACTCGCGGGTCGCGGATCTCGCGAACGTCACTCCGCACCGGTGGGGCGGCATGCTCGCCGCAGGCCTGTTCCTGAAGGAATTCGTCGCCGAGGGCGTCCAGTGGGCGCACATCGACGTGGCGGGGCCGGCGTTCAACACCGGTGGCCCCTTCGGGTACGTCGGCAAGGGCGGGACCGGAGTGCCGGTACGCACGATGATCACCGTCATCGAGGACATCGCCGAGCACGGCTGACCACACTGCCGAGCACGGCTGACCAACACTGCCGAGCACGGCTGACCGCACTGCGGGCGCGTCCTGCTCCCAGCGCCACCGTGCGCTGCGAGCAGGGCGCGCACTGTCCGCGGTGTGAGACGGTGCTGCCCCTCTGCAACCGCGCCGAGACGATGAGTGCAAGGATGGTTACGGCCATGCCTCGCTTGGGCAGCGGTCCGTCTACCCCTGAAGCACCCGCACGAGTCTCCGGCCTCGAGCACAATGGTGACGACCACACAATGGTTGTCGACCACGAGTCGGTACAACTCAACACACACGAACACAACCGTCGAGGAGTCAACAGACATGGCCTTCTCCGTCCAGATGCCAGCGCTTGGTGAAAGCGTCACCGAGGGAACTGTCACGCGATGGCTCAAGCAGGAAGGAGACACGGTCGATGTCGACGAGCCCTTGCTCGAAGTCTCCACTGACAAGGTGGACACCGAGATCCCCTCGCCCGCTGCAGGCGTCCTGGTCAAGATCGTCGCTCAGGAAGACGACACGGTCGAGATCGGCGGCGAACTCGCTGTAATCGGTGACGCCGGCGAGTCGTCCGACGACGCCGCTCCTGCCGACGAGCCCGCAGCCGAAGAGCCCGCAGAGGAACCCGCAGCCGAGGAACCGGCCGCCGAGGAAGCTCCCGCGGAATCCGCTCCCGCGTCGTCCGGTGGCAGCGGCGAAGGCACCCCGGTCACCATGCCCGCACTGGGCGAGTCCGTCACCGAAGGCACCGTCACCCGGTGGCTCAAGGCTGTCGGCGACGAAGTGGCCGCCGACGAACCCCTCCTCGAGGTCTCCACCGACAAGGTCGACACCGAGATCCCGTCCCCCGTCGCCGGTATCCTCACCGAGATCACCGCGCAGGAGGACGACACCGTCGAGGTCGGCGGACAGCTCGCCGTCATCGGCACCGAGGCCCCCGCCGAGAAGGAGAAGCCGGCGGAAGAGCCGGCCGCCGCGCCTGCCTCCACGCCTCCGTCCGAGGAAGCGGCACCCGAGCCGTCCGAGTCGGAGCCGTCCGAGCCCGAGCAGTCCGCTCCGGCTGCTTCCGGTGGCAGCGGCGAAGGCACCCCGGTCACCATGCCCGCACTGGGCGAGTCCG
>JADGMW010000541.1_pt1 | contig 14557 bp, 12 predicted proteins | sample 8641801 | NCBI WGS metagenome assembly JADGMW01 (sample SAMN16272018, study PRJNA661076) | feces metagenome | isolation source: fecal sample from diarrhoea affected cattle A | host: Bos taurus | place: South Africa: Lokaleng Village, Mahikeng | collected 2019-09
TCGCGCTCGGCCTCGGGGATCGAGAAGGACACGAGCGTCCAGTGCCCGTCCCAGTCGGAGAAATCGGCGCCGAACGTCACGGCCCGCGCCAGGCGCAGCCGCTGGTTCGCGACGATGTCGCCCGGGATGCCGTAGTACGTCGCCCGCCCCTGCTTGCCCTGCGCCAGCAGTCCGCGCTGGGTGAGTCGGCGCATCGCCTGCCGCGATGCGTTCTCGTTCGCGCCGAACTCCGCGAGCAGATCCACCAGGGCGGCGGAGGGCAGCAGTTCGTCGCGGGCGAACCAGTAGTCCCCGAGCAGCGTGATCAGCAGATGCTGCGGCCCGCCGCCCGAATGAGGACGGGGCAGGCGCCGCGTGCGCGTGTGCGGCAGCGTGAAGTCGGTGTCGTCGTCCATGTCACTGATCCTCGGGCACAGCGTCCGCGGGCAGCGCCATGCGGATGTCGTCGAAGGCCGTGCCGGCTGCGTAGACGTCGCCGAAGACGGCGACCCCTTCCTCGGTGAGCGTCGTGGCCAGCGGCGGGAACACGAGCCAGCGCCCTTCGATGAGGACGGGGTCGGCCCACTCCAGCCGCACGACCGGCAGTGACGCGCCGTTCGGGCCGTCGACGCTGAGCAGCCCACCGGATTCGTCCAGCTCGACGACGGGGTGACGGAGTGCGACATCGAGCATGCCGAAGTGAGCCGCGAAGCGCACCTCACCACCGAAGCCGATCCGCCACGACGGACCGCTGCGCTCGAGCGTGCGCAGCGGGAAGCGGAACATGCCGTCCCCGTCGGTCTCCACGCCGTCGTCGCCGTATAGCTGCCCGTCGGGGTTGCCCAGGACATAGCGGAGGAAGCTGTCGCGCACCCCCCAGTACAGTCCGGGCACCACGCCGGATGCGTCGGCAGGAGGGGGTCCGGTCACCTCGGTACCGCTGACATCCACCATGACGGTCGTCCCTCTCGTTCACCACTGATCCTCGCACGCCATCGGGAGATGTGCGTCGGCGAGCGCGCGCCAGACCCCGATGGCGTGAGCCGGAACTACAGTGAAGTCGTGGACGACGTCGTGCCAGATCCCCGCGGGACTCCCGCGATCGACCGCCTCAACTACACCGCGTACCGCCTGTCGCGCGCACTCAACCGCGCCGCGGAGAACACGGCGCTGGCGCGGGGGATCACCCAGCCCCAGCTGCTCATCCTGCAGGTGCTCGGTGAGGGTGTGCCGCTGTCCAACGCGCAGGTCGCCCGCCGCACGTTCGTCAGCTCTCAGGCCGCCCACGTCGTCTCGGAGGAGCTTCTGGCGGCGGGCTACATCGAGAAGGTCGCCCATCCCACCAATCGCCGCGTGCGGCTGGTCCGGCTGACGGAGAAGGGCTGGACGGAGCTCCAGGAGTGCACGGCCGAGCTGCAGGAGCGCGAGCAGCGCCTCTCCGCCGAATTGGGCACGCCCCTCGGCGACTCGCTCGCCGACGTGCTGACCCGCGCCGCGGGGGTGCTCGCGGGCGGTTATTTCGGTGACAAGGATGCCGAGGCCGAGGCGGTCGCGAAGCGTCGGCGCCCGGCCCGCCCGACGCGGGGCCGGCCACGCACGTCGTGACCGGGTCCGGTCATCGCGATCGCGTGCGCACGCGCACGAACGCCGTGCAGGCGAGAGCGGCGACTCCCCCGATGGCCATCGCGGCCTGCCACGACGTGGCGTCGATGACCGTCCCCATGAGGAACGCCCCCAGGGGCGCCATGCCGTAACTGCCCAGCGTCACCAGCGACATCGCGCGACCGAGCTGAGCGGGCGGCACGCTCACCTGCGCGGCGGCCTGCAGGACACCCAGGTAGTACCCGATCCCGATGCCCAGGACGGGTGCGAGGAAGAGGAAGACCCCGAGCGTGGGCGCAGCGGCGTTGGCGAGCAGGGCGAGACCGAACACCGCGCACGCCCACGCGAGCGAACGCACCGACACCGACACGGGGGTCGCCGCCAGCATTCCGCCGATGATCGCGCCCACTGCGTTGAGGGCGTGCGCGGCGCCGACCATCGTGGCGTCGCCGTCGAATCCCAGCGTCACGCTGGAGGTGATGACGACCATCATGTTCATCGCGAGCAGGGCGATGGCACTGTTGACGACGAGGATCGTCACGAAGTCGCGATTGCGCAGCGGCGTCCCCTGGGCCCGGCGGTGCGCCCGCCCCAGCCGCGGGCGCGCGTGCAGGCGCGACGGGCGGATGCATGCGACGGCCACGAGCACGACGGCGAAGGAGGCCGCGTTGATGATCATGCACCACGCCGCCCCCAGGCCCGCGAACGCGATCCCGGCGAGGCCGGGCCCGATCGAGCGCGCGGCGGCCAGCGCGATCGTGGAGAGGGAGACGGCGCGCGTGAGCGTCTCGGGCCCGGCGATCTCGAAGATGATCGCCTGGGCTGCCACGCGTTCGAACGTGTTGACGCAGCCGAGGACGAAGACCAGCCCGTAGATGAGCCGCAGCTCCGTCGTGCCGGCGACGACGGCGGCCGCGAGTCCCGTGGCGACCAGGACCGACGCGGCGGAGGTGACCAGCAGGATCGTGCGCGGGCGGAACCGGTCGGCCACGCGCCCTGCCGGGATCGCCAGCAGGAGCAGCGGCGTGAACTGCGCGATGGTGACCGCACTGAGCGCCTGGGCGCTGCCGGTGAGATCGAGGATCACGAGCGACAACGCCAGGTTCTGGAACCACGTGCCGGTGTTGGAGACGACCTGCCCGGCGAAGTACAGCGAGAACCGCGGATTGGTGAACGGCCGCAGCGCGTCGAATCCCCGCACGGTCAGGGCCGGGCGGGCACGCGCGTGCGCAGGAACTCCGCGATGCGCTCCCCCACGCGTGCCTCCTCGGTGGAGCGCGCGTCGGCGTTGTTCGCGCGGATCTCCAGCACCGGGATGCCGCGTTCCTCGAGAGCCGCGCTGATGAAGGATGCGCCGGGGGTGTCGTCGGCGACGAGGTGCACGACACCGTCCACGCCGTGGGCGAGGGCCTCCTTCACGTACCAGCTGGAGGACATCGGCGGCACGTACAGCAGGTCGGTGATCCCGACGAACCGTGCCGCGAGGGCTCGGACGGGGTCGGGGCCGGAGCGGGCGTACCCGTCGGCGGCGATGGCGAGGTACATCGACCACACGAACACCGCCCCGAACTCCTCCTGGAACGCGCGGTACATCTCCAGGTCGGACCACAGGCCGCGCCCGATCCACATCAGCCGGCGCCGCTCCTCGCGGCACACGGCGTCGCCCCGCTCGATCCGCGCGGCGACCTCGTCGTGCAGCCGCTTGGCGGCGGTCACGGCCCATTCGCTGCCCCGGTGCCACTGCGGCACCATCACGCTCGGGATGGAGTCGGTCACCGCGACGGGCGCGGGCCGTGCCGCGGCGAGCAGGTCGCGCGTGCGGCGGTTCCACTGCGCCTGCTCGTTGCCCAGCGCCATGATCTCCGCCAGACGGGAGTGGTCGAAGCTCCGGCCGGTGCGCTCCTCGAGCCAGGCGATCAGATCGTGGATCTCGGCGGCGAGCAGGTCGATCCGTTCACGTCCGAAGACCTCCTCCCACCCGTCGGCGACGCGCTCCCACCACCCCTCGGGTGCAGGATCGGCCGCGGTGCGCGACAGCAGGAACGTCTCGGTGCCCGGGCGCTGCCCCCACAGTTCGAAGATCTTGTGGGTGACGTCGCCGCCGCGCTCCGCGACGGCGAAGGCGGGGGTGGGCAGGCCGCCCCACGGCGCGTCCTCGGCCGGCAGATCCTGGGCTCCCAGCGCCAGCGCGTCGTACTGGCGGCTGTCGTCGGGCAGCCCCAGGGCCGTGAGCCGGCGGAGGCTGTCGGGGCCGCGGCGTTTGGCGGCGATGACGGAGGCCCACCACTGGTTGACGACGTAGGGGATGCCCATCGCCCGGAAGACCTCGTGCGGCGCATCGGCGTTCACGAACGCGATCGGGGCGTCCGGTCCGCTGGATCGCCGCAGCGACTGGAACCACTCGCGCTGGTACGCCGTCGCGGCCACCGCGCTGTCGAGTCTGCCCTCAGGCATGGTGCGCCTCCCGGCCGCTCAGTTCGGACAGCGCGCGGCCGACCGCCGCGTCGATCCCTTCCGGGGCGATCCCCACGCTGCGGTGCAGCGGGATGCCCGTGTCCGCGAGGGCATCGGTCACCGCGGCGAGATCCCACAGCGGCGCCTCATCGCCCCGCCGGACGAGGGCGAGCACGACGTCGGCCTGCGCCGCCACGGCGATCGCGCGCGTCGTGGCCGCACGCTCGGCGATCGTGGCGACGGCCGAGCCGGCCGATCGCGCGAAGTGCGCGTCGACCAGACCCGCGTACACGGCGTCCGCGTCGGCGGCGTCGATTCCCGCGCCCAGCCACGAGAGGTCGCCGGTGTCGTGGTCGTCCGAGACGATCGTCGCCCCGGATGCCTCGAGGGCGGCGTACACGGAGGGGTCGGGATGGTTGCTGCCGGTGATGTGCACGCGGGGGCCGCCCGTGCGCGGCTCGGCCGCGGCATCCAGCAGTTCCACGGCGGCGGCGGGCGGCGCGGATGCGGCGCCCAGCAGGGCCGTGAGGGCCGTCGTCCCGCCGACCTCGGGTGGCCGGGCGCGGCGCCGAGCCTGCAGGCGCGCGACCGCGGCGCCCACGGCGCGCTCCTGGGCCGCGGCGTCACGCCACGCGGCGGCATCCGCGGTGCGGCCGGAGACCCCCTCGCAGAAGGCGGTGAGGGCCGCGAGCTGCGCGCGAGCGAAACGTCGGGTGGCGGGAGTGTCCTGCCGCGGCAGGTCGAGCAGGTGCACGGGCGGGACGCCCGAGCCGCGCAGCATCCGCAGCACGTAGAACAGCCTCAGGTTCGCCTGGGAGTCGTTGCACACCACGAGAGCGTCCAGCGCGCGGGGCGCTGCGCCCATGAGCTCGGTGAGGATCACCGCGGCGGGACGGTCGACGGCGCCCAGGTGGTCGGCCGCCGTACCGTCGACGTCGCCGGACCAGCTGCCGGTGAGCCGCCGCGGGACGCCGCCGGCGGCGAGCACGATCTGGCGGGGGACGTCGTTGCCGACGATCCCGATGGTGGCGGCGGCCGTCACAGCACTCCTTCGGATCGCAGCTGGTCGATGGTCGCGTCGTCGTACCCGAGCATGGTGCCCAGGACCAGCTCCGTCTGCTCGCCCAGACCGGGTGCCGGGCGGGACAGGTCGGTGGCGCTGCGGGAGAAGGTCACCGGCAGTCCGCTGCCGTAGAGGCCCTCGACGAAGCCGAACTGCGGGTGGATCAGCGGCACGACCTCCTTGCGGGCGAGGACGAGCTCATCGCGGACCGCCTCCGCGGTGTCGCGGACGGGGGCCGCCGGTACGGCATGGGCTTCGAGCGCGGCGAGCACCTCGCTGACCGGGCGGCGAGCCGACCATTCCTGGATGCGGCCGTGCAGGTCGTCGGCGTTGCGCACGCGGGCATCGCGCGTGGCGTACTCGGGTGCGTCGACGAGGTCGGGGCGCCCGATGGCCCGCAGGAGGCCCGCCGCGAAGGCGTCGGTGGGGGCGCAGATCGCGAACCACCCGTCCACGGCCCGGAAGGTGCCGAACGGGGCCAAGCGCGGGACGACCGCACCGGTGCGCAGCGGGATGCCGACCGATTCCAGAGCGTCGAACGGCTCGCACGCGACGAGGGAGGTGAGGCTTCCCAGCATGGACACGTCCACATGCTGCCCCTCGCCGGTCTTCTCCGCGTGCAGCACCGCGGACAGCGTCCCGATCACGGCGAACAGCGGGGCGACGAGGTCGCCGACGGGCAGCCCGAACCGCACCGGCGGGTCGCCGGGCTCCCCCGCCGTCATCATCACGCCGCTGAGCGCCTGGATGATCGTGTCCATCGCCTTGCCGTCGCCGCCCTGCGCGCCGAAGCCGCTGATGGAGGTGTAGACGAGCCGGGGGTTCACCTCCCGCACGGCGGCGTAGTCGATGCCGAGCCGCTCGGTCACCCCTGCGCTGTAGTTCTCCACGACGATGTCGGCCTCACGGGCCAGGTCGAGGAACACCTCCCGGCTGCGCGGATGCTTCAGATTGAGGGTGATGCTCTCCTTGTTGCGCCCCCGCACCATCATCGACACCGACATGTCCTGCGCCGACGTGCGCCGCAGGCTCAGGCCCTCCTCGGTGACGTAGGGCGAGTTGTTGCGCGAGGAGTCGCCGCCCCGCGTGGGGTTCTCGATCTTGATGACGCGAGCGCCCAGCCCTGCCAGCAGCAGCGTCGCGAACGGACCGGCCAGCGCCGTCGTCAGATCCAGGACCGTCTTGCCTTCCAGGGGGCCCCTCTTCGTACTCATCGTGCTGATCCTCCCTGCGCGACCAGAAGCCGGTCGTCGTGCCATGTGAAACTCGTGTCGAACCCGGCCTCGGCCGTGATGCCCCGGATGTACTCCGCGACCGACTCGCCCCGCTCGGATGACCCGGTGGGCACAGGGCGGGCGTCGTCGTCGATCCAGCACGGCACCAGCGAGGCCGACACCGTCCCGTCGGGGGAGACGTCGGCGCGAGCGATGGCGGTGTTGCGGCTCTCGGGGTGGAACGGGTAATCGGGCATCGCCGGGTCGGGGACGAACCCGAACAGGCGCACGCGCTGGCGTGCCCACGCGGCCCGTTCGGCGGCGTCGCCGGGCTTGGCGGTGAGGGCCTGGGTGACGGTGGCGAAGTTGCCGAGGCCATGGAAGATCGGCCGGTCGCGGTAGATCTCCACGCCCTTGAGGATGTGGGCGTGGTGGCCGAGGACGACGTGGGCGCCGGCATCCACCATGGCGTGCGAGATCTCCCGCTCGTAGTCGGCGATCTCGGCCGGCACGTGCACGAGTCCCTTGTGCAGTGCCACCACGACGACGGCGCCGGTGGCGGCGGTCTCGCGGACGGCGTCGGCGACGCGCTGCAGCGAGCGCTGATCGGCGAACGTGTGGATGCGCGGCGGCCCGCCCGGGTTGGCCCCACGCGTCTCGTAGTGCGTGATCACCTCGATGTAGGCGGCGCCGGGCTTCAGCGACGTCGCCCACGTCTCCCGCGGTCCGACGCAGTTGACGCTCAGCACGGCGACCCTCCGGTCACCGGATGCCACGATCGCGGGGGCGAGGGCTTCGGCGAGGTCGTCGCCTGCTCCGGCGGTCAGCATCCCGCGGTCCGCGCAGTGCCGGCGGGTCTCGGCGATCCCTTCCGGCCCGAAGTCGAACACGTGGTTGCCGGCGAGGGTGAGCACGTCGAATCCCGCGGCGGCGACGGCGTCCAGCGCGCTGGGGGGTGCGGGGAGGGCGGGCACGTCGGTCGTGAGGACGCGGGCGCTGTGCACGTGCGGCACCTCGAGGTGACCGATCACGACGTCCCCGCCGGCCAGCACCGGGACGGCGGCGGCGAGCAGAGCGGTGGCATCCGGCGTCTCGAGCACGAGATCGCCGGTGGCGAGCACGGTGGTCATCGCGGCGGCGCCTCCGTCTGCGCGGTGCGCGTGAGGAAGGTCTGCAACCGGGTCGAGCGCGGGGACTCGAAGAACTCCTGCGCGGGCCGGTCCTCGATCACCTTCCCCTCGGCCATGAACACGCAGCGATCGGCGACGCTGCGGGCGAACGCCATCTCGTGCGTGACGACGACCATCGTCATCCCCGACACCGCGAGGTCTTTGATGACCTGCAGCACCTCGTCGACGAGCTCGGGGTCGAGCGAGCTGGTCGGTTCGTCGAACAGCAGAACGCGCGGGTTCGCCGCGACGGCGCGCGCGATCGCGACGCGCTGCTGCTGGCCGCCGGAGAGCTGGCGCGGGTGCGCGTTGGCCTTGTCGGCGAGACCGACCCGCTCCAGCAGGTCCATCGCGCGCTGCTTGGCCTCGGCGGGTGGCACCCCGTGGACCGTGATGGGGGCCTCGGTGATGTTGCGCAGGACGGTCCAGTGCGGGAACAGGTTGAACTGCTGGAACACCATGCCCATCCGCCGCCGCTGCCGCTGCACGTCGACGTCGCGGAGCGGCCGGATGTGGCTGCCGTGCACCTCGTAGCCGAGCAGCTCGCCGTCGAGGTACATCGCGCCCCCGTCGATCGACTCGAGCTGGTCGATGCAGCGCACGAGGGTCGACTTGCCCGAGCCGGACGGGCCCAGCACGGCGACGACCTCGGAGTCCTCCACGCGCAGGTCGACGCCGTCCAGGGCCGGGCGGTCGCCGCCCCCGAACGATTTCCTCAGCCCCATGACCTCGAGGACGGGGATCGTGGTGCGTTCGACGCTCATGCTGCGGCCTCCAGACGCGAAACAGTGCGACGGACCCGGGTGGACCGCGACAGCCCACGGCTGAACCGGGCTTCCACGCGGCGCTGCACGAGGGTCAGCAGCGTCACCACGACGAGGTACCAGATGACGGCGACCAGCAGCATCGGCACCACCTCGTACGTACGGTTGTAGATGACCTGCACCGAATGCAGCAGGTCGCCCATCGCGATGACGCTGACGAGCGAGGTGCCCTTCAGCAGCGCGATCACCTGCGAGCCGGTGGGCGGGATGATGACGCGCATGGCCTGCGGCAGGATGACGCGGCTGAAGGTGCGCCACGGCGAGAAGCCCATGGCCTTGGCCGCATCCCGCTGGCCCTGGTCGACCGAGAGGATGCCGGCGCGGATGATCTCCGCCATGTAGGCGGCCTCGTGCAGGGACAGGCCGATGATGGCCGCCGTCAGCGGCGTGATGATGTCGTTCGTGTTCCACGAGAACAGCTCGGGGCCGAACGGGACGCCGACGGCGAGCTTGGGAACGAGGTAGGCGAGGTTGTACCAGAAGATCAGCTGCACGAGCGGGGGCACCCCGCGGAACACGCCGACGAACACGATGCACGCCCACCGCACGGGTCCGAAGTCCGACAGCTGACCGGCGGCGAGCGCCGTGCCCAGGAGCGATCCGAACACCATCCCCAGTGCGGTCAGCAGCAGCGACATGAGCAGACCCAGGAGCACCGACGGTGCGAACAGATACTGCGCCACGACCGGCCATTCGAACCGCTCGTTGGTGATGAGGAAGACCAGGAGCTGGACGACCGCGAGCGCGAGGAGGACACCCACCACCACCCGCCACGGCCGGAACCGGGGGCGGGCGTCGGCGACATCCGCGGCTCCTGCGCGCGGTGGCGTGATGATCGGGGTGGTCACGGGTGCACTCCTCGCGCTCGGGCCCGAGCTACTTGCCGCTGGTGGTGGGGTTGAGGACGGGGGCGTCGATCTGGGCGTCCTCGATGTCGTAGTCGGCCATGATCTCGGCGTACCGGCCGTTGTCGAAGATGGCCTCGAACGCCGCCAGCATCGGCTCGGCGAGTCCCGAGTCCTTCGGCATGAACATCGCCAGGAGGTCCACTCCGGCACCCTGCTCGTCGGTCTGCATGACGTAGTCGTAGGTGTCCTGCTGCGTGGCGAGGAGGTCGATCGCGGACGCCTGCGTCGTGCCGACGAGGTCGGCGCGGCCGGAGTTCAGCGCGAGGATCGTGGAGTTGGTGTCCTCCAGCCCGACGAACTCGGTCGGCTCGAGGCCCTCGCCGATGCACCACTCGTCGAGGCGCTGCAGCTGGGTCTCCGTGACGGATCCGACGACGCCGGCGACGCGCTGACCGCACACCGCTTCGCTGTCGGGGAAGTCGTCGGCACGGTCGGCCGGGAAGACGTAGCTCGTGCGCGTGGTCATCCATACGACGGCATCGAAGTCGGCCTCGCGTTCGGGGGTCGCGCGGACGGGGCCGTTGAAGGCGTCGTAGCGTCCCGACAGCATGCCGGTGAGCATCGCGTCCAGTCCCGACGACGTCACGATCTCGAACTCGACGCCCAGCTGCTCGGCCAGCGCGGCCTGCAGGTCGGGGTCGATGCCGGTGAACGAGCCGTCCTCTTCGATCGTGCGGTAGGGCGGATGCGTGTCGCCGGCCATCGTGATGACGCCGGCTTCCTTGATCTCGTCGGGCAGCAGGTCGTACAGCGGCGCGTCCTCGCCCACGGGGGCGTCGACGGCGGGCTCGCCCTCCGACGCCGGATCAGCGGATGAGGCGCAGCCGGCAAGGGCCAGCACGGCCACCAGCGGGACGAGAGCCATCTTTGCTCGCATGAGATTCTCCACATCGTTGTGAACTCGCGGACCCGGTCGGGCCTCCTGTCAGAACATCATAAAACTTGATGATTGGAAACGTCAATGATTGCCGGGCGCACGTCGGCCGCCGGCCGCGCCGGGCGGGCGGGCAGGCGAAGTCAGAACACGTACTCCATGAGGTCCAGGCCCAGGATGCGGAAGGCGTCGTGCGCGCGCAGCCGATGCGCGATGGACAGGTCGTCGAAGCACACGATGAGCGCGTATGAGACGCCGGCCCGCGGTCCGGCGAGCACGCCGGCCTCCGCACGCACGCCGTCGCCACGGCCGGTCTTGTTCACGAACAGCAACCCGTGGTCGTCGTTGTCGTGCGCGAAGGGATCCAGTCCCGTCGCCGAGGCGACCAGGCTGAGGTCGGCGTTGAGGCTCAGCCATTCCGCGACCTGCGCACTGACCCGCGCGGTGACCGCCCGCGAATTCACCAGGGCGGCGAACAGTGCCGCCAGCTCGCGTGCCGACCCCAGCGCCACCTGGGGCGCGTCGTCGGGGCCGCGGCGGTCGCGGAACCGGTCGAGCAGCGCGGTTCGCTGCAGCCCCAGCCCTTCCAGGCGCGCGCGCACCGCGGGGAGCCCGACCCGGTGCAGCAGCGCGTTGGCCGCGAGTGCGTCACCGGTGGATGCGGCGAGCACCGCGAGATCGGCCAGCGGGAGCGCGGGCGCCTTCAGGTGCTGCCACACCCCCGACACCGACACCGGCTCCAGGGCGGCCCGGTCCACGATCTCGAGGGGATTGAGGCGACCGTCCTCGAATGCCGCCGCCACCTCCACCAGCAGCGGGACGATCCCGAGTCCGCCGACGGGGAGGGTGTCGTTGTCGTCGCCGGCGAGCACCGTGGTGCCGCGGTCCAGATCCGCCACCCGCACGGCCACCCGGGCCCCCGAGGTCGCGAGCTCGTCCAGGGCGGCGAGCGTCGACGTGAACGATCGCCGTCCCGCCCCCGTCCGCCGCGGCGGGCGACGCCCGCCCGTGCGCCCCGAGGCACGCAGGGGCGCGGTGTCGCGCGACGAGTCCGGAGTGGGGGCCACGACGATGCTCCTCGGTTCTCAGACGGTCGGTGGGGGCGACCGGATGCCGCTACCAGATCGTGACGCGCTCGCTCTCGTCGAGCCACAGGGCGTCGGAGGGCTCCACGCCGAAGGCGTCATAGAACGCGTCGATGTTACGCACGATCTGGTTGCAGCGGAACTCGTTCGGCGAGTGCGGGTCGATCGTGAGCAGCCGGATCGTCTCGGCCTCACGGCCCTTCTGCTGCCAGATCTGGGCCCAGCTCAGCAGGAGCCGCTGGATGCCGGTCAACCCGTCGATCTCCGGGGCGCCCGCTTCGGCGGTGTGCAGGCGATAGGCCTTGATCGCGATCCCGAGGCCCCCCAGGTCGCCGATGTTCTCACCGATCGTGAGGGCGCCGTTGACGTGGTGCTCCGGCGACAGCCCCTGCGGCACGAGCGCGTTGTACTGCTCGACGAGCTTGGAGGTGCGCTGCTCGAATGCGGCACGGTCGGCCTCGGTCCACCAGTCCCGCAGCGATCCGTCGCCGTCGAAGCGGCTGCCCTGGTCGTCGAAGCCGTGGCCGATCTCGTGCCCGATGACCGCGCCGATGCCACCGTAGTTGGCGGCCGCATCCCGGTCGGCGTCGAAGAAGGGGTACTGCAGGATCGCTGCCGGGAAGACGATCTCGTTCATCAGCGGGTTGTAGTAGGCGTTGACCGTCTGCGGCGTCATGTACCACTCGTCCCGGTCGATGGGCTGGCCCACCTTGGCGAGCTGCCGGTCGTGCTCCCACACGTGTGCGCGGCGGACGTTGCCGACCAGGTCGGCCGCATCGATCTCGAGGTCGGAGTAGTCCTTCCACTTCACCGGGTAGCCGATCTTGGGCGTGAACGCGTCGAGCTTGGCGAGTGCCCGCTCACGCGTGTCGGGGCTCATCCACTCCAGGTCCGAGATGCTCTCGCGGTAGGCCGCCACGAGGTTGGCGACGAGCTCGTCCATCGCCTCCTTGGCCGCGGGCGGGAAGTGACGCTCGACGTAGACCTTGCCGACGGCCTCCCCGAGCGCGGCCTCGACCAGGCCGACACCGCGCTTCCAGCGCTCGCGGTTGACCGGGACGCCGGTGAGCTGCGTGCCGTAGAAGGCGAAGTTCTCCGCCACGAACGGGTCGGACAGGAATGCCGCCGCGGCGTGCACGACCTTGAACCGCAGCCACGACTTCCACTCCTCCAGGCGCTCGTCGGTGAGGAGCACGGCGAAGGATTCCAGGAAGCTCGGCTGGTAGACCACGACCTCGGCGAAGGCGTCGGGGTGTCCGGGCGCGATCGCCTCGCGCCACGGCGCCAGGTCGACGCCGGCGGCGGCGACCGTCTCATCCCACGAGCGCAGGTTGTAGGTCTTCACCGCGTCGCGACTGTCTTCGCGGCTCCAGTGGTGCGTGGCCAGGTCGGTCTCCAGCGCGAAGGCGCCGTCGGCGTCGGCGGCCGCATCCGCGACGCCTGCCAGCGTCAGGATGCGCTGGATGTGCCCGCGGTACGCGACGCGGGTCTCCTCGAAGTTCTCCAGGCGGTAGTAGCTCTCATCCGGCAGCGAGAGCCCGCCCTGGTAGAGCACGGGGAGGTAGCGCTGCGGGTTGCCGGGGTCGGGTTCGACGAACAGCGCGATGAGGCCGCTCACGCCGTCGCGCTCGAATTCCCCGATCGTGCGCAGCAGGCTCGGGATGCTGTCGACCGCGTCGACGCGCGCGAGCTGCTCGGCCAGGGGAGCCGCCCCCAGCTCCTCGATGCGGGCGGTGTCCATGAAGCTCGTGAAGAGGTCGCCGATCTTGCGGGTCTCGGTCCCGGGCTCGGCGTCCTGCGACTCCTCGACGATGGTCCGCACGTGCTTCTCCGCCTGCTCGGCGATGAGGTGGAACGATCCCCAGCGCGCCTTGTCGTCGGGGATCTCGGTGCGCTCGAGCCACTTCCCGTTGACGTGGCGGAAGAGGTCGTCCTGCGGGCGGATCGCGTCGCTGAGTTCGTCGAGCGCGATACCGGAGCGAGGGGTGTCGGTCATCGTTCCAGGGTAACCGCGCGCCCTGAGCGGCGGACGAGAGCGGGCGGGGGTCCCTGCGTCCTAGGCTCGACGCGTGAGCACCCGTGGCGCGTCGCTGAACCGCGACATCCTGCGTCTGGCGGTGCCGGCGTTCGGGGCGCTCGTGGCCGAGCCGCTGTTCCTGCTGGTGGATTCCGCGCTGATCGGGCACCTGGGTGTCGCACCGCTGGCGGGCCTGGGCATCGCCGGGGCCGTGCTGCAGACGATCGTCGGGCTGATGGTCTTCCTCGCCTATTCCACGACGCCCGCCGTGGCGCGCCGGTTCGGTGCGGGCGACCCCACGCGCGCGGTGTCGGTGGGGATCGACGGGATGTGGCTGGCTCTGGCCCTGGGCGCGGTGCTCGCGCTGGCCGGCTCCCTCGCCACCCCGCTGCTGGTCGGCGCCTTCGGCGCGGAGGCGGAGGTCGCCCGCAACGCCGAGACGTACCTGGGCATCTCGGTGTGGGGACTGCCCGCGATGCTGATCGTGTTCGCCGCCACCGGCCTGCTGCGCGGCATGCAGGACACCGTCACGCCGCTGTGGATCGCCGGCATCGGCTTCGGCGCCAACGCGGTGCTGAACGTCGTGTTCATCTACGGCCTCGGCTGGGGCATCGCGGGCTCTGCCTTCGGCACCGTCGTCGCGCAGTGGGGCATGGTCGCGGCCTATGTCGCGGTGGTGGGACGCCTCGCGCGCACGCACGCGGCATCCGTTCGTCCGCAGCGGGAGGGCGTGCGCGGCTCGGCCCGCTCGGGCGGGTGGATGTTCCTGCGCACCGTGAGCCTGCGCGCCGCCCTCCTGGCCACCGTCGCGGTCGCCTCCGGTCAGGGAGCGGCCGAGCTGGCCGGATGGCAGGTCGTGTTCACGATCTTCTCGGCGAGCGCGTTCGCTTTGGACGCCCTCGCGATCGCCGCCCAGGCGCTCGTGGGCAAGGGGCTCGGTGCCGGGGACGAGCGGGAGGTGCAGCGGGTGCTCCGCCGCACGACGGCGTGGGGCGTGTGGTTCGGTGTCGTCGTCGGCGCGCTCGTGGCGGCGCTGTCCGGCGTCATCGGGCTCGTCTTCACCGGCGACCCCCAGGTCGCCGCCCTCGTCCAGCCCGCGCTGCTCGTGCTCGCGGTGGCGCAGCCACTGTCGGCGGTCGTGTTCGTGCTCGACGGGGTGCTCATCGGCGCCGGGGATGCGCGGTACCTGGCCCTGGCCGGTGCGCTGAACCTCGTCGTGTTCATCCCGGCGCTCGCGGTCGTCGCCGCGCTCGGGGTGTCGGGGGCGGCCGGGATCGCGTGGCTGGCGGCGGCGTTCTCCGGCGCGTACATGCTCGCGCGCCTGGTCACGCTGGGATGGCGCGTGCGCGGCCGCGCGTGGATGACCGC
>JADGMW010000542.1_pt1 | contig 14535 bp, 14 predicted proteins | sample 8641801 | NCBI WGS metagenome assembly JADGMW01 (sample SAMN16272018, study PRJNA661076) | feces metagenome | isolation source: fecal sample from diarrhoea affected cattle A | host: Bos taurus | place: South Africa: Lokaleng Village, Mahikeng | collected 2019-09
TCCTCCTGGACAGCCTCTCCCGCACCGATCGCGACCGCCTGGCCAACCTGCTGCGCAAGCTCAGCCTCGGCTTCGACGCCTGACCGCCCCGCCCCGGCCACGCCCGAGGCCGCCTGTTCCGGGGGGATCAGCCGAGCGCTTCGCCCAGCTCGTACCAGCGGGTCTCGAGATCGTCGCGCTCCGCCTCCATCGCCGCGATGCGCTGCATCTCGGCGGCCAGGCCCGCGTAGTCGGCCTGATCGTGCTCGGCCAGCGCCATGCGGGCCGAGCCGATGTCCTTCTCCAGCTTGCCGATGCGCCGCTCGAGGGCGGCGACCTCCTTCTGCGCGGCACGCAGGTCGGCGCCGGAGAGTTGAGGGGCGGAGTGTCCGGGGGCCGCGGCGACGGTGCCGGCGGCCGAGCGCGCGGCCGTATCGGGCTGCGTCCGGCGCAGTCGCAGGTACTCCTCGACGCCGCCGGGGAGGTGGCGCAGGTGCCCGTCGAAGATGGCGTACTGCTGATCGGTCACCCGCTCCAGGAAGTACCGGTCGTGCGATACCACGAGGAGGGTGCCCGGCCACGAGTCCAGGAGGTCCTCCATCGCGGCGAGCATGTCGGTGTCGAGGTCGTTGGTCGGCTCGTCCAGGATCAGCACGTTCGGCTGGTCCAGGAGGATCATGAGCAGCTGCAGGCGGCGCTTCTGGCCTCCGGAGAGGTCTCGGACCGGGGTGGACAACTGCGCGCTGGAGAATCCGAGGCGCTCCAGCAGCTGCCCGGGCGTGAGCTCCTGCGCCTTGGACCCGGCGCCGAACGTGTAGCTGGTGCGCAGGCCCGCGACCACGACGCGCACGGGATCGTCGAGGTGATCCTCCAGCTCGTCCAGGCGCTGCGTGAGGGTCGCCACGCGCACCGTCTTGCCGCGCTTGACCCGCCCGGCCGTCGGATGCACGGTGCCGTCGATGAGCCCGAGGAGCGTGGATTTGCCCGCGCCGTTGACGCCGAGGATGCCGGTGCGCTCCCCCGGCGCGATGCGCCACTCGACCCCGCGCAGCACCTCCCGGTCGTCGTACGCGACCGAGACATCCAGCAGATCGACGACGTCCTTGCCCAGGCGCGAGACGGCGAGGGACTGCAGCGCGACGGGGTCGCGGATCTCCGGCACGTCCGCGATCAGCGCGTTGGCCGCGTCGATGCGGAACTTCGGCTTGGCCGTCCGGGCCGGAGCGCCGCGGCGCAGCCACGCGAGCTCCTTGCGGGCGAGGTTCTGGCGACGCGCCTCGATGGAGGCGGCCTGGCGGTCGCGTTCCACCCGCTGCAGGATGTACGCGGCATATCCGCCTTCGAAGGCCTCCACGATGCGGTCGTGCACCTCCCACGTGACGGTGCAGACCTCGTCGAGGAACCACCGGTCGTGCGTGACGACCAGGAGGCCGCCCGACCCCGCCGGCCAGCGCCGCTTGAGGTGCTCGGCGAGCCACGTGATGCCCTCGACGTCGAGGTGGTTCGTCGGCTCGTCCAGGAACAGCACGTCCCAGTCGCCGACGAGCAGACGCGCCAGCGCGACGCGCCGGCGCTGGCCGCCCGAGAGGGTGCCCAGGGGCGCGTCCCACGCCAGGTCGGTCAGCAGGCCCGCGATGACATCGCGCACGCGGGGGTCCCCCGCCCACTCGTGATCGGCGAGGTCGCCGACGACCGCGTGCCCCACGGTGTCGTCGTCGTCGAGCACGTCGGCCTGATCCAGCACGCCGATGCGCACCCCGCCCCGTACCGTCACACGGCCGGAATCGGGCTGCGCGCGCCCGGCCAGCATCGCCAGCAGGCTGGATTTGCCGTCGCCGTTGCGACCCACGATCCCGATGCGGTCGCCTTCGTTCACGCCGAGGGAGACGGAGTCGAAGACGACGGTGGTGGGGTATTCCAGGTGCAGGGCTTCGGCCCCGAGAAGATGCGCCATGTCCCTCCCAGCCTAGGCGGACGGGCGTAGCGTGGCCGCCATGAGGCGAACCCGCGTGCGATCCAGCGCGATCGCCTCGGTCGGATACGATCCCGCGACCGCCGTGCTGGAGATCGAGTTCACCAGCGGCGACGTCTACGACTACTTCGCCGTGCCGCCCTCCGCGCACCGCGGGCTGGTCGAGGCCGAGAGCATCGGCCGGCACTTCCTCGCCCACATCCGCGACGTGTACCCCGACCGGCGCGTGCGGTGAGTGCGGGGCGGGCCGTCGCCGGCCCGCCCCGGATGCTCAGCTCAGGCCGTTCTCCTCCAGCCACGCCTCGGCGATGTCCTCGGGGGACTCCTGGTCCACGGTGCTCTGCACGTTGAGCGCCACGAGGGCCTCGGCGGTCAGAGCGGCGCTGACGGCGTTGAGCACGTCGGCGATCTCGTCGGAGACGTCGGCCTGCACGAGCGGCACGACGTTGGAGGCGAGGATCAGGTTCTCCGGGTCCTCCAGCGCGACGATCTCCTCGGTCTCGAACGCGGGGTCGGCGGTGTAGATGTCAGCGATGTTGATCGTGCCGGCCAGCAGGTCCTCGAGCGTGGTGGGGCCGGTCGCGGAGAAGCCCACGTCCACGCCGTAGACCTCCTTCGCCCCTGCCGGTCCGTACGGACGCTCCTCGAACTCCGGTGCCGCGCCGATCGTGAGGGGGACGTCCACCTCCGCCAGATCGGCGATGGTCGTCAGGCCGTACTGCTCCGCGAACTCGGTCGTGACGGTGTAGGTGTCCTGATCGCTCGCCGGGGCGTACTCGAGGACCGTGAGCCCCTCGGGCAGGGCCTCCTGCAGTGCGGCGTACACTTCATCCGGCGCTGTCGCCGTCGCCGAGGGGTCGAAGTACTCCAGCAGATTGCCGGTGTACTCCGGGAACACGGTGATGTCGCCGTCCTCGATGGCCGGCATGTACGCGTCGCGCTGGCCGATGTTGAATTGGCGTTCGACCTCGAATCCGGCGTCTTCGAGGGCCTGCGCGTAGATCTCCGCGATGATCTCGTTGGAGTAGTACTCCTGCGAACCGACGACGATGGTGGTGTCGTCGTTCTCGCGGCTGCTCTCCCCACCGGCGGGATTGTCGTCTTCGAGCGGGTTGCTCGAGGCGCATCCCGCCAGGAGGAGGGTGCTGACGGTGCCGGCGGCGAGGAGGGCGCCGAGGCGCGAGTGCTTCGCTGTGGACATGGTGTTTCTCTCTCTGTGGGGGTTCTTCAGGATGCCGGAACCGGCCGCGCGGCGGAACCGCCCACCACGGAGCGGGCTGTGGCGGTACGCTGTCCGGCCGGGATGACGGCGCGCTGCAGCAGTCCGAGTGCCAGATCCAGCGCCAGCGCCAGGAGGGCCACGAGCAGCGCCGCCCCGAGGACCTGGTCGAACCGCTGCAGCGGGATGCCCTGGATGATGGGGTAGCCCAGGCCACCGAGGTTCACGTAGGCGGCGATCGTGACCGTGGCCACCACCTGCAGCACCGCCGAGCGCAGGCCGCCCACGAGCAGCGGCAGGCCCAGCGGCACCTCGACGCGCCACAGGATCTGCCACTCGGTCATCCCCACCGCCCGCGCCGCGTCGATGACGCGGCGGTCGATGGCCTCGAAACCCGTGAAGGCTCCGGCCAGCAGCGGCGGCACGGCCAGCAGCACGAACGTGATCACGGCCGCCTCCACACGGTGGACGACACCCAGCAGCAGCACCAGGAGGATGAGGAGCCCGAAGGAGGGCACCGCGCGAGCAGCCCCCGACACCGCCAGGGCGATCTCGCGCCCCTTGCCGGTGTGACCGATCGCCCACCCGGCGGGCACGGCGATGACAGCGGCGAGGAGCACCGACACCGCGGTGTACCCCAGCTGCTGCCCGAACAGGGTCGGGAGCGAGTAGCTGCCGGTGAGGCGATCGGGCGAGAAGATCCACGCGAGCGCGTCGAGGAAGAGATTCACGCCGTCCTCCGAGCAGCGACCGCGGACGGGGCCGGACGGGTCGTCGCGGTGCGCCGCGACCACGGCATGAGGAGGCGACCGGCCAGCACCAGCAGGAGGTCGACCACGAGGGCGACCACCACGACGGCGACGACCCCGGCGAACACTTCGCTGAGGATGCGCCGGCCCAGGCCGTTGGTGAAGAGGTAGCCGAGGTTGGTGACGCCCACGAGCGCGCCGACGGTGGCCAGGGAGATCGTGGACACCGCCGCCACGCGGAGGCCGGCCAGCACGACGGGCCCCGCCAGCGGGAACTCCACGGCCCAGAACCGCCGGAAGGCGCCGAATCCGACGGCGGTGGCGGATGCGCGCACCGCGGCGTCGACGGAGGCGAGACCGTCGGCCACCGAGCGCACCAGGATCGCCACGGCGTAGATCGTCAGCGCCACCAGCAGGTTCAGCTCGCTGGTCGCGCGGTATCCGATCAGCGCGGGCAGGAGGATGAGCAGCGCGAGCGAGGGGATCGTGTACAGCAGACCCGTGATGCTGATGATCCCGCCGCGCAGCAGGCGGAAGCGGAAGGCGAGCCAGCCGAGGGGCACTGACAGGACGAAACCGGCCGCGATCGCGATGACGCTCTGCCTCAGGTGCACCAGGGTCAGCTCGCCGATCAGGTCGAGGTTGTTCCAGACCCAGGTCACCCCGGCGACTCCTCCACGAGCGACCCCTGCGTGCGGCCGTCGCCGTCGACGACGATCGTGCCGGTCGGGGTGCGCTGCAGCCGCAGGGCCCGTTTCCCCCGCTCGGCGCCGATGAAGTCGGCGACGAATCCGGCCGTCGGGTCGGCGAGGATCTCCTCCGGCGTCCCCTGCTGGGCGATGCGGGCACCCTTCTCCAGCAGCACCACCTGGTCGCCGAGGAGGAAGGCCTCATCCACGTCGTGCGTGACGAACACGATCGTCTTGCCGATCTCCCGCTGCAGGCGCAGCAGCTCCTGCTGCAGCTCGGCGCGGACGATGGGATCCACCGCCCCGAAGGGCTCATCCATGAGCAGGATGTTCGGATCGGCGGCAAGCCCGCGGGCAACGCCCACGCGCTGCTGCTGCCCGCCGGAGAGCTGACCGGGATACCGGTCGGCCATGGCCCGATCCAGTCCGACGGTGTCCATCAGCTCCAGCGCGCGGGCACGGGCCTCGGCTCGCTTCACGCCCTCCAGCACCGGCACCGTCGCGATGTTCTCCGCCACGGTGAAGTGGGGCAGGAGGCCGGAGTTCTGCATGACGTAGCCGATCTGGCGGCGCAGGCGCACCGGCTCGCGCCCGGCGACGTCCTCCTCGTCGATCGAGACGGTGCCCGAGGTGGGGTCGACCATGCGGTTGATCATGCGCAGCAGGGTCGTCTTGCCGCATCCGGATGAGCCGACCAGCACCGTCGTGCGGCGCGAGGGGAGCACGAGACTGAAGTCCTCCACGGCGTGCGTGCCGTCAGGGAAGACCTTCGACACGTGCGAGAACTCGATCATGAGAGGCGACGGTCAAGGCGTCATTCGACGACCTCGACCTCCTTCCAGAAGGCGACGTAGCCGGAGAAGTCCTTGCCGACGCGCTCGATCGCGGTCGGGTAGGGGTCAGGGTAGGCCCATGCCCGGTCGGTGAGCTCACGATCGCCCACCGCCACGGTGTAGTACTGGCAGGCGCCCTTCCACGGACACGTGTACGGGGTGGGGCTGTCGGAGAGGACGCCGGCGCGCACGCTGTCCGGCGGGAAGTACCAATTGCCCTCGATCGAGATGAGGTCCTGCCGGTCGGCTTCGGCGATCACCGTGCCGTCGAGCACTGCTTTCATGTCTTCCTCCTGCACAGGGCGCCGTCGCCGGCGGTGGGATGGGCGTCACGCTACCCGAGGTCTCCGACGTCGAGCGTGACGCACTCTCGTGTTGTCAGCGCAGCGCGGGCACGGTAAATTCCCGCGGCTCAGATGAGGCGGGCCCCGGGCACCGGACCGTGCACGTGCATCGCGTGCAGGCCCGCCCCGGAAAGGCTGATGCGCAGATCCAGGGCGGTGGCCTCGTCCGGCGCCAGGAACGCCAGCGTGGGGCCGGAGCCGGACACGATGCCCGCGAGCGCCCCGGCGCCCTCCCCCGTCTCCAGCACGGCGGCCAGGTCGGGGCGCAGGTGCAGCGCGGGCGCCTGCAGGTCGTTGCGCAACGAGGCCGCCAGCATGCCCGCATCTCCCTGGCGCAGGGCGTGCAGCACCCCGGGGTCCACCGCCGGGCGACGCGGCGTCCGGCCGATGTCGGCGAGGTGGCGTTCGCGGTGCGCGTCCAGTTCGCGGTACACCACCGGGGTGGACATCCCCTCGTCGCTCGTAACGAGCACCCAGTCGAAACGCCCCCGGGCCAAAGCAGAGCTCACCTCGTCGCCGCGCCCGGTTCCCACCGCGGTGCCGCCGAGCAGGGCGAAGGGCACGTCGGCGCCCAGGCGTGCGGCCAGGCGCAGCAGCTCGGCGGTGGAGAGCCCGGTCTCCCACAGCGCGTCGCACGCGACCAGGGCGGCCGCCGCATCCGCCGATCCGCCGCCCATGCCGCCGGCCACCGGCACCGCCTTGCGGATCTCCAGGTGCACACCCGCCCGCACTCCGGTGGCGTGCGCGAGGAGGCGTGCCGCGCGGACGGCGAGATTGCGGTCGTCGGTGGGGACATCGCCCAGGTCGACGGCGCCGGAGACATCGACGGTGATGCCGTCGGCGGGGCTGGCCCACAGCTCCTCGTAGATCGACACCGCCTGGTAGGCGGTGGCGACCTCGTGGTACCCGTCGTCCTGGACGTCGCCGACTTCGAGGAAGACGTTGATCTTCCCGGGCGCGCGGACGTGGACGGCGTCGCTGGGGGTGGCCAGGCTCACCGGGCCGATTCCGCCCAGCGATCGAGATCGATCGTGTCGGCCAGGGCGTCGATGCGCTCCAGCTCTTCGGTGTCGAATGCCGGTCCGTTCACGGCGGCGAGGTTGTCGTCCAGCTGCTCGACGCGGGAGGCGCCGATCAGCGCGGAGGCCACGGTCGGCTCCCGCAGCACCCACTGGATCGACATCTGCGCGAGCGTCTGACCGCGCTCCTTGGCGATCAGGTCGAGCCCGCGCAGCGCCGAGACCGCCGCGGGCGGGAGGGGCGCATCCGGGAGGGAGGAGCGGCGCTGGGCGCGCTCGGCACGGCCGTCGCCGAGGTACTTGTCGGTGAGGACCCCCTGGGCAAGGGGGGTGAAGGCGATCGCCCCCATCCCCTCCTGCGCGAGCACGCCGGTCAGTCCGTCCTCGACCCAGCGGTTCACGATCGAGTACGACGGCTGATGGATGATCAGCGGCGTCCCGAGCGACCGAGCCACCGCCGCCGCTCTGACGGTCTGCTTCTCGTCGTACTGCGAGATGCCGACGTATCGGGCCTTCCCCTCGCGCACGAGGGTGTCCAGGGCCCCGATCGTCTCCTCGATGGGGGTGACCGGGTCTGGACGGTGCGAGTAGAAGATGTCGACGTAGTCCAGGCCCATGCGGCGCAGGGACTGCTCGGCGCTGGCGAGGATGTACTTGCGCGATCCGAGGTCGCCGTACGGCCCCGGCCACATGTCCCACCCGGCCTTGGACGACACGATCAGCTCATCGCGGTACGGGTGCAGATCCTCGCGCATCGCCCGGCCGAAGTTCGTCTCGGCGGAGCCGTAAGGCGGGCCGTAATTGTTCGCCAGATCGAAGTGCGTGACCCCCCGATCGAAGGCGTGCCGCAGCAGCTCGCGCTGGCGGTCGAAGGGGATGTTGTCGCCGAAGTTCCACCACAATCCGAGGGACACCGGCGGGAGGTACACTCCAGACGTACCCACCTGTCGGTAGTCGGTCGTCGCATAGCGATCCCCGGCAGCGGCGTAGGGGCGATGGAGGTCGGAGACGTCCGGGCGGAAGCGCGGTCGGTCGGTCACCCTCCGACCCTAGCGCGCACCCCCGGAACGAACGACCCCTCGGTGAAACCCGGTCGTAACGGGACTGATCTACCGTGGGCCCACTCCGCGTCCGCGGAGGAGCCCGCCCCTGAATGTTCTCGGAAGGAGAGCCCAGTGCGTCGATTCGTTCCCCTCCCCACTGAAATCGATCCGTGGCGGGCTCTGCTCGCCCGCGAGGACGTCCGCCTCCTCGACGGCGTGCTCCATCTCGTCACCGACGACGTCTCCCCCGCCGAGGCGCTGTCGCAGGACCTCCTCGACGTCGCCGATGCCCTGGAGGCGGCCGGGATCGACGTGCTCCTGGTCCGCGACAGCAACCGGCGCCCCAAGCTCGTGGCCGACGCCCGCACGGCCCCGGCGGCATTGGCGGCGCTGCGATCCGCGCGCCCGGGCGAGCCCTTCTACCTCAAGGGCCGCGGGGCCGACCCGGTGCCGATGCACGGAGTGGTCGTGGAATCCGACGCCCTCGCCTCGTACGCGGTCTTCCGGCCGCGCACGAGCACCAACGGCGCCTACCGTTACGGCTCGTCGCTTGCTCCGCGGCTGGAGTTCTGGCGCTTCGGCGACACCCTCGTGGAGGCGCCCCGCCCCACCGTCCTCACCCGGCGCGTGACGGCGCGCGAAGACATCGCTTTCGTGCGCACCGAGCGCTACGGCCGCTCGTGGCGGACGCTGGCCGGCATGTTCGACCCGCACCCCGACGAGGTCCGGGTCGACATCGACATGGTCTTCTCGTGGGTGGACGGATCGTCGACGGAGTTCCAGCGTCAGCGCGCGGCCCAGATGGACGGCTACGTCGTGGGCGACGGCGACGACTCCCCCGCCCGGTTCCGCCAGATCGACGAGCTGCGCTATGCGCTGCGCAGCGTTCACATGTACGCGCCGTGGGTGCGACGGATCTTCATCGCGACCGACTCCCCGCGGCCGGCCTGGCTGGCCGAGCACCCCAACGTGACCCTCGTGCGCAGCGAGGAGTTCTTCGCCGACCCCGCCGTGCTGCCCACGCACAACTCCCACGCCGTCGAGGCGCAGCTGCACCGCATCGAGGGGCTCGCCGAGCACTTCCTCTACAGCAACGACGACATGTTCTTCGGCCGCCCCGTGACCCCGGAGCTGTTCTTCAGCGCCGGCGGCGTGAGCCGTTTCGTGGAGAGCGGCGTGCGCATCGGCACGGGCGCGCCGCATCCGGGGCGATCAGGGCACGACAACGGCCTGCGGGTGAACCGCGCGCTGCTGCAGGAGCGTTTCGGGCGCGTGATCACGCACGACCTGGAGCACTGCGCCGTGCCGATGCGGCGCTCGGTCGCCGCCGAGCTGGAGCGCGAGTTCGCCGCGGACTACGCCCGCACCGCGGCCAACCGCTTCCGCGCCGCCACCGACATCTCCGTCACCAACAGCCTGTACCACTACTACGCGCTGCTGACGGGGCGGGCCGTGATCACCCGCGAGCCGCGCGTGCAGTACGTGCAGACCACGAAGCTGGACTCGCTGCGCACCATGGAGCGGCTCGTCACGCGGCGCGACACCGACATGTTCTGCCTCAACGACGGCAGCGTGCCCGAGATCCCGGAGGAGATGCGGGTGCGCGCCCTGCGCTCGTGCCTGGAGCGGGCCTTCCCGGTGCGCGCGCCGTGGGAGCACCCCGAGGTCAGCGCAGGACCGGCAGCGGAGCAGTCGGCGGTGCTGTCCGGCTGAGGTCGGCGGAGGAGGTGGGCACTTCGATGCCCGCCTCGCGCAGGCGCACCGCGGAGGCGGCGGCGTCGACGTACTGCAGCGGCGGCGCATCCACCAGCGGCACGACCGAATGCACGATCGTGTGGTCGTACACGTGGATGAGGTTGAACCCCTGTGCCGCGTCGTGCGGACGCGTGCCGCCCACCGGCACGGTCAGATCCTGCGTGTAGCACGTGGCCGACGCGACCGACACGGGGATGCCGGCGAAGGTGGCGAACGTGGAGTAGTGCAGGTGGCCGCCGATGATGGCGCGCACGTCGGTGCCCCGCAGCACGCGTGCCAGCCGCGCCTGGTCGCGCAGCTCCACCGTCGCGGCGAGGTCCAGCACGCTGGGCACCGGCGGATGGTGCAGCGCCAGGATCGTGCCGTGCGGGGCGGGGGTGGCGAGCACGTCGGCCAGCCAGCGCAGCTGCGCGTCGGAGACCTCCCCGTGGTGGAAGCCGGGCACCGTGGTGTCCAGCGTGACGATCCGCAGTCCGTCCACCTCGTCCACGCGGTCCACGGGGGCGGTCGGCTCCGATTCCTCGCCGGGCATCAGCTGCGCCCGGAAGGCGGTGCGGTCATCGTGGTTGCCCATCACCCAGATGACCTTCGCGTCCAGGCGTTCGGCGAGCGGTTCGACCAGCTCTCGCACCCGCGCGTACGCCTCGTCCTCGCCGTGATCGGCCAGGTCGCCGGTGAACACCAGCGCGTCGGGGCGGACCCCGGAGGCCTCGATCGCCGTGAGCGCCCGGGCGAGGGAGGCCTCGCTGTCGATCGCGTCGTACAGACGCGATCCGAGGGCACGCAGGTGCGTGTCGCTGAGATGGAGCAGGATGCGTTCGGCTTTCGGGTACTCGGCGTACCGCATGACTCCCCTTCGCGCCGGCGGGTGCGGCGATCTGGTGTTCGGCTCTTGCGTTCCGCGTCAAATGTTACCGGCATGTTTCGGGAGCGGGCCGGTAACGGGCGGGGAACGCGCCGTGAACGCGTCAGGAAGCGCCGGGAACCGCCATCGCGCGCGCGATGCGGAGGAAGTCGTCGATCGACAGCTCCTCCCCGCGCGCGGTCGGCGCCACCCCGGCGCTCTCCAGCACCGCGGATGCCGCCGCCGACGAGCCCCCCAGCACGGTGGCGAGGGCCTGCCGCAGCATCTTGCGGCGCTGCTGGAACGCCGCATCCACGATCGCGAAGGTGCGGCGACGCTCCTCCTCGGTGCCGCGCGGCCGGGCGTCGCGGGAGAACGCCACCAGCACCGAGTCGACGTTCGGCACCGGCCAGAAGACGTGGCGCGACACCGTTCCGGCCAGCCGCCACGGTCCGTACCAGGCCGCCTTGGCGCTGGGTGAGCCGTACACCTTCGATCCGGGCGGGGCGGCCAGGCGCTCCCCCACCTCGGCCTGCACCATGACGACCCCCCGCGCGAGAGCCGGGAACGTCTCGAGGAAGTGCAGCAGCACCGGCACCGAGACGTTGTACGGCAGATTGGCCACGAGCACGTCCGGTTCGCCGGGCAGCTCGGTGATGCGCAGGGCGTCGGCGCACACGACGGTGAGCGCCCCGTCGGTCACGCCGTGCTCGCGCGCCGTGGCCGGCAGGCGCTCGGCGAGACGGGCGTCGATCTCCACGGCCACGACCTCCGCACCCTGCTCGAGCACCGCGAGGGTCAGTGACCCCAGGCCCGGGCCGATCTCCACGACCCGATCCTGCGGGGTGACGGCGGCCACCTGCACGATCTTGCGGACGGTGTTGGCGTCGACGACGAAGTTCTGGCCCAGCTTCTTGGTGGGAACGACGTCCAGGTCCGCGGCGAGGCGGCGGATCTCGGTCGCGCCGAGGAGGGAGATGGGCATCCCTTCACTGTAGCCAGCCGCCGATGCAAGGCTCATCCACGACGGGCGCGCGAGGTATACCGTGGCCCTCATGAGCAAAACCGGCACCATCCCGGCAGACGCCTTCTCGCTGCGCAGCCCCTTCGGCCGCCGCGCGGTCGGACTGTCCGTGGCCGCCGCCGTGGGCGGGTTCCTGTTCGGATTCGACTCGTCGGTGATCAACGGCGCCGTGGACTCCATCGAGGGCAACTTCGGGCTCTCCGACTTCCTCACCGGGCTCGTCGTCGCCGTCGCGCTGCTGGGCTGCGTGGCGGGCGCGATCCTCGCCGGTGCACTGTCGGACCGCTTCGGGCGGCTGAAGGTCATGATGCTCGGCGCGGTGCTGTTCCTGGTCTCCTCCGTCGGGTCGGGACTGACTTTCAGCGTCCCCGACCTCATCGTGTGGCGCGTGATCGGTGGCCTGGGCATCGGCATCGCCTCGGTCGTCGCGCCCGCCTACATCGCCGAGATCGCGCCGCGGCAGATCCGGGGCAGCCTCGCGTCGCTGCAGCAGCTGGCCATCACGCTCGGCATCTTCGCGGCGCTCCTCTCCGACGCCCTGTTGGCGAACGCCGCCGGCGGCGCGTCGCAGCAGCTGTGGCTGGGCATGGAGGCGTGGCGGTGGATGTTCCTCGTCGGCGTCGTGCCGGCCGCGGTGTACGGCATCCTGGCGTTCCTGGTGCCGGAGTCGCCGCGCTACCTCATCGCGAAGGGCCGCTTCGACGAGGCCAAGGAGATCTTCTCCCGCCTCGTGCCGCCCGCCGACCTCGAGAAGACGATGAAGGAGCTCACCCACGCGATCGAGTCCGACCGCGCCAATTCGGGCGTGAGCCTGCGCGGCAAGTCGCTGGGCCTGCAGCCGATCGTGTGGATCGGCATCATCCTGTCGGTGTTCCAGCAGTTCGTCGGCATCAACGTGATCTTCTACTACTCCACGACGCTGTGGCAGGCCGTCGGATTCGGCGAGAGCAGCGCACTGCTGGTGAGCGTCATCACGTCGGTGACGAACGTGCTGGTGACCCTCATCGCGATCTGGCTCGTCGACCGCGTGGGACGCAAGCCCATCCTCATGACCGGCTCCGTGATCATGACCCTGTCGCTGGGCACGATGGCCCTGGCGTTCTCGTTCGCGCAGGGTTCGGGCCAGGACGTGTCGCTGCCGGGGGCCTGGGGGCCCATCGCGCTGGTGGCGGCGAACCTGTTCGTCGTCGGGTTCGGCGCATCCTGGGGTCCGCTGGTGTGGGTGCTGCTGGGCGAGATCTTCCCCAGCCGCATCCGCGGCAAGGCGCTGGGCGTGGCCGCCGCCGCGCAGTGGCTGGCGAACTTCGCGATCACCGTGTCGTTCCCGCCGATGTCGGGCTGGTCGCTGCCGCTGACCTACGGCATGTACGCCCTGTTCGCGGCGCTGTCGTTCCTGTACGTGTGGTGGAAGATCCCCGAGACCAAGGGCATGGAGCTCGAGCAGACCGAGACCCTGTTCGTGCAGAAGCCCAAGCCCGCCCGAGCCTGATCCTGATCCTGATCCGCGAGACTGCAGCCCACCGGCGAGACCGCGACATAATGCCGCGGTCTCGCCGGTGGCGTGCAGTCTCGCGGACCGGGCGGGCGGGACCGGGGACCTGCGGGTCAGTCGAACGGGCCGTAGACCGCGGTCGTGGTCGCGGCCAGTTGAGCGCAGAACTCGTCGAGGTCGACGCCGAGCTCCGCCGCCATGAACCGCACCGTGACCGGGATCAGGTACGGCGCGTTGGGGCGCCCGCGCAGCGGCGTGGGGGTGAGGAACGGAGCATCCGTCTCGACCAGGATGCGGTCGCGCGGCGTCACCGCGAGGGCGTCGCGCAGGTTCTGCGCGTTCTTGAACGTCACGTTGCCGGCGAAGGAGAGGTAGTACCCGCGCTCGGCGGCGATGCGGGCCATCGCCTCGTCGCCGGAGAAGCAGTGGAACACCGTCCGCTCCGGCGCACCCACGCGCTGCAGCGTCTCCAGGACCGCGTCGTGCGCGTCGCGGTCGTGGATCTGCATCGCGATCCCGTGCTTCTTGGCCAGCGCGATGTGCGCCTCGAACGAGTGGAACTGCGCCGGACGCCCCTCCTCCCCCGTACGGAAGAAGTCCAGCCCCGTCTCGCCGATCGCACGAACCCGGGGCTGCGCGGCGAGTTCGTCGATGACGGCGATCGCCGCATCCAGCTCCCCCGCCTCGGCATAGACCGGCGCCTCGTTGGGGTGGATCGCGACGGCGGCGAGCACGCGGGGGTGGGATGCGGCGGCCCACGCCGACCACCGCGACGACGCCACATCGCCCCCTGCCTGCACGACCCCGTGCACGCCGACGGCTGCGGCGCGCTCGAGCTGTTCGTCCAGCGAGAGCCCGACCTCGCCGTCTTCGATCTCGAGGTGTGCGTGGTTGTCGTACACCGCGATGGGCAGCGCCTCGGGCGGCTCGGGGTAGCTCACCTCGCGCGTCCCCTTCTCGCGCTGGCGGACGTACTGCGAGGGGTCGGCGGGCAGAGGCGGGCGGGACGCGGACATCGGCGGAGTCAGGCGGTCTGCTCGACGCGCGGGAACAGCGGCGCCAGGCCGTTGACCGACGTGCCCGGGCGCAGGACGCCCCACGCCCCCGCCTCGCGCAGCGGCTGGTCCTGCAGACGGCCGAGCGTCTCGGCCGCGCCGAGGGCGATCCACAGCTTCTCCGTCGAGACCGGCATCACCGGCGACAGCAGCACCGCGAGGGCGCGCAGACCCTCCGCCGCGGTGTAGAGCACCGTGCCCAGGCGCGCGCGCTGCGCGTCGTCCTTCGCGAGGGCCCACGGCTCGTTCTCGGTGATGTAGCCGTTCAGCTCCTCGACGATGGTCCAGATCGCGTGGATCGCCTCGTCGATGCGGAACCGCTCCATCGCCGCGTCGGCGGCGGTCGCGGCATCCGCCACCGTCTGCTGGATGCGGCGGTCGGCCTCGGTGTACTCCCCCGGCGGCGGGACGATGCCCTCGTAGTACCGCTCGATCATCGCCACGGTGCGCGAGGCGAGGTTGCCGAAGCCGTTGGCGAGCTCCGCCTGGTAGCGGGCGGAGAGGTCCTCCCACGAGAA
>JADGMW010000543.1_pt1 | contig 14533 bp, 12 predicted proteins | sample 8641801 | NCBI WGS metagenome assembly JADGMW01 (sample SAMN16272018, study PRJNA661076) | feces metagenome | isolation source: fecal sample from diarrhoea affected cattle A | host: Bos taurus | place: South Africa: Lokaleng Village, Mahikeng | collected 2019-09
GGCGGCGCCCCGACCGTGCGGCGGACAGAGCCCCTCCGTCACGGCGCGAGGCGCGAAGCGGTGGAGGGGCTGTCGGCGGCGCCCCGACCGTGCGGCGGACAGAGCCCCTCCGTCACGGCGCGAGGCGCGCCGCGCCACCTCCCCATCCGCTACGCGGACGGGGAGGAGACCGGCGAACCCCTGCTGGCAATCCGCGGAATTACAGTCCGACAACTCCCCGTCCGCCCCAGTCTTTTCAACGACTTCCACTGTCGGAATCCGCGATCTCCCCGCCTGAGGAGAAACCCCCCGCATAATCGGCCCGCCAACAACGGGGGACACGGACATGACCCACCTCGCACCCCTCCGCCCCGCCCCGACCGAGGTGTGGGATGCGGTGCGCGACGACTACCTCTCCGGCCTGCCGGCGCACGAATGCTGTCGCCGGCACGGCGTCACCATCGCCGCCCTGCGCGCCCGCGCCGCGCGGCAGGGCTGGCGGCGCATCGACCAGCCGTGGGTTCCGGCCAACGCCCTGCCCGCCGACGACGAGGGGATGATGCTGGAGCAGCGGGCCGAGGGCGACCTCGACCGCATCGACGTCTCCGAACTGGTCTTCGTGGCCCACCGCCGCATGCTGCGCTGCGTTCTGAACGGCGACGCCGCGGGCGCCCTTCGCTGGCGGCGCGTGGAGAAGATGCTGCTCGAGGAAGAGGCCGAACTGCGCCGCTGGCTGTGCCAGGAGGAGGCGCTGAACGAGACCCGCCTCGCCGAGGAGGCCGAGGGCGCCGACTGGCTGTTCCCGGTCCCGGGCGGGCCGCGTCGCGATGTCGACCGTGTCGACTCTGTCGACCCGAATTTTCCGTCAGGCGCCGGGCCGGCTCCAACGCCGCGGATGCGGCCGGTCGCGCAGCCTCAGCCACGGGGCCATGCCCCAGGCGAGCGGGGTCGAGACCAGGCAGGTGGCGGCGATCATCCACCAGACGGCGTCGAGCAGGGCCGAGGGGCTCAGCGGGGCGGCCAGCAGGGCGACCATGCCGAGGCCGAACAGCACCGCCTGGATCATCGGCCAGATCAGGGCGGCGATGGCGAAACGGGTGCGCATGAGCGGTCTCCTTCGCCCGTAGAACCGTCGTCCGCCGCCCCCTGTTCCGGCGACGACGCCCCTACAGGAACGAATACGGATCCACGTCCACCGTCAGACGCACGCTGGCCGGGATTTTCACCCGCCCCAGCCACGCCCGCAGAAAGCCCTGCAGGTCCACGTCGCGGTCCGCCCGCACCAGCAGACGCTTGCGCCGCCGCCCCCGCACCAGCGCCAGGGGCGCGTCGGCCGGACCATAGACCTCCAGACGCTCCGCATTCGGAATCGCCTCCGCCAGAGCCCGCGCCGCCGCCTCCACCGCCTCGGCCTTCTCGCCGGACAGGATCAGCGCAGCCAGCCTTCCGTAAGGGGGCAGGGCCGCCGCCTCGCGCTCGGCCATCTCCGCCTCGATGAAGGCGTCGCGGTCGCCCGCCGCCAGGGCCTGAAGCACCGGGTGCTCCGGGGTCCAGGTCTGCAGGATGGCGCGGCCCGGCCGCTCGGCCCGCCCGGCCCGGCCCGCCGCCTGGGTGAGCAGCTGGAAGGTGCGCTCGGCCGCCCTCAGGTCGCCGCCCCGTAAGCCCAGGTCGGCGTCGACCACGCCCACCAGGGTCAGGCGCGGGAAGTTGTGGCCCTTGGCCGCCGCCTGGGTGGCCACCAGGATGTCGATCTCCCCCTCGGCCATGGCCTGGATCAGGGCCCCCGCCGAGCGGCCGTCGGGGACGGTATCCGAGCTGAACACGGCGGTGCGGGCCTCGGGGAACAGCTGGCGGACCTCCTCCTCGACCCGCTCGACCCCCGGCCCGACCGCCACCAGGCTGTCCTCGGCCCCGCACGAGGGGCAGTGCCGCGGGCGCGGCATGGAGAAGCCGGTCAGGTGGCAGACCAGCCGCCCGGTGTAGCGGTGCTCGACCAGCCAGCTGTCGGTGTCGGGCGCCGTCAGCCGGTGGCCGCAGGCCCGGCACAGGACCACCGGGGCGTAGCCGCGGCGGTTGAGGAACAGCAGGCTCTGCTCGCCCCGGGCGAGGGTCTCGCCGACGGCCTCCCTCAGCGGCTGCGACAGCCAGGTCTGGGGGTCCGGCGGGGCGGTGCGCAGGTCCAGCAGCTCGATCGTCGGCAGCACCGCCGCCCCGTGCCGGGCCGCCAGCCTCAGCCAGCCGTAGCGGCCCTGGCGGGCGTTCCACAGCGTCTCCAGCGACGGCGTGGCCGAGGCCAGCACCACCGTCGCCCCCTCGATCCGGGCCCGCGCCACGGCCAGGTCCCGCCCGTGGTAGACCAGCCCTTCCTCCTGCTTGAACGAGCCGTCGTGCTCCTCGTCCACCACCACCAGCCGCAGCCGGGCGTAGGGCAGGAACAGGGCCGAGCGGGCCCCGACCACGATGCTGCAGCGCCCGGCCCGCACCGCCTCCCAGACCTGCCGCCGGCGCGGCGGGGCGACGCCCGAATGCCACTCGGCCGGGGCCGCCCCGAAGCGCGTCGCGATCCGCTCGATCAGCGCCTGGGTCAGGGCGATCTCGGGCAGCAGTATCAGCACCTGCGCCTCCGGATCGGCCCGCAACGCCCTCGCCGCCGCCTCCAGATAGGCCTCGGTCTTGCCCGAGCCGGTGACCCCGTCCAGCAGGAAGGGCGCGAAGCCGCCGCCCTGCACCGCCGCCGCGATCGCCTCTGCGGCCGCCGCCTGGTCGGGATTCAGCGCCGCCGGCGCATGATCCGGATCGGGCGCATCGAAGGCCGCGACGGCCTCGATCTCGACCACCTCCAGCACCCCCTCGTCGACCAGCCCCTTGACCACCCCCGACGACACCCCCGCCGCCCGCGCCAGCTCCGGCCCCGGCATGGACCTCTCGCCGATGGCCTCCAGCACCGCCGTCCGCGCCGGCGTGGCCCGCGCCGGCTGACGGTCGCCGACCCTTCGCACCCGCCGCTCCGGCCGCGGCCGCGGCGCCCTCAGCCCCTTCAGCGCCGCGGCCGCCATCTCGCCGGGCGCGCTCAGCGTCCAGCGCGCCGCCCATTCCACGAAGTCCACCGTCCGCTCCGGCAGGGCCGGCTCCTCCAGCCGCTCGGCCACCGCCTTCAGCCGCCGGTTCGACCCGGTCGTCTCGCGCACCTCGGCGACGATCCCGCGCACCAGCCGCGGCCCCAGCGGCACGGCCGCCTGGTCGCCCCGCGCCAGCGCCATCCCGTCGGGCACCTCGTAGTCGAAGGCCTCCGGCACCGGCAGGGGAATCAGGATCGAGGCGACTTTCACCGGCGGCTCCGAAGGGCTAGAAGCCCGGGCATGAAACTCTTCCTCGACACCGCCGACGTCTCCGTCATCCGGGACATGGTCCCCACCGGCATGGTGGACGGCGTGACCACCAACCCTTCCCTGATCGCCAAGTCCGGTCGCAACATCGCCGAGGTCATCGCCGAGATTTGCGCCCTCGTCGAGGGCCCCATCTCCGCCGAGGCCGTGGCGACCGATTTCGAGACCATGGTCCGGGAGGGCGACAAGCTCGCCGCCATCGCTCCCAATGTGGTCGTCAAACTGCCCCTGACCTGGGACGGTCTGCGCGCCACCCGCGCCTTCGCCGACAAGGGGATCAGGACCAACGTCACCCTCTGCTTCTCCGCCGCCCAGGCCATGCTGGCCGCCAAGGCCGGCGCCAGCTTCATCTCGCCCTTCGTCGGACGTCTGGAGGACCACGGCGCCGACGGCGTGGCCCTGCTGGAGGAGATCCGCACCCTCTACGACATCCACGGCTTCGAGACCGAGGTGCTGGCCGCTTCGCTGCGCAACCCCTCGCACGTCTCCGCCGCCGCGCTGGCCGGCGCCGACGCCGCCACCCTCCCGGCCGACGTTTTCAAGGCCCTGGTCAAGCACCCGTTAACCGACAAGGGGCTTGATGCCTTCCTGGCGGACTGGGGCAAGACCGGTCAGTCGATTCTGTAGATCCGCCTCGAGGAGAGGTCCGTGAGCGTATCGCCTGACCTCTCCGCCGAAGACGCCGGACCGCACTGGCCGGAGATCCGGGCCTGGCTGCAGGCCCATCCGCAGACCCTGCTCGATGACCGGTCCCTGCTGGAGGAGATCGGGCTCAAGCCGCACGGCCGCAACGTGGTCGAGTTCGGCCGCGCCGCCCTGACCCGACTCGAGGCCGCCGCCGAGCGCGAGGCCGACGCCCGCAAGCGCATCGAGGCCGTGGCCCGCGCCAATTTCGCCGCCCAGACCCAGACCCACGTGGCGGCCCTGGACCTGATGGAGGCGCGCAGTCCCTCCGACCTCGCCCGCCGGCTCGACGCCGTCGCCCAGGGCCGCTTCGGCCTCGCCGGCGCGGTGATTGCGCTGGAGAAGCCGGGCCTCGTGCCGTTCGGCTGGAAGTCGCTGGAGAGCGGCGGGGTCGACCGTCTGCTCGGCGAGCACGGCCTGACCTGGCTGGGGCCCAATTTCGACGGCCTGGGTCTGTTCGGGCCGACGGCCGAGGAGGTCCGGTCGGTGGCCCTGATCCGCATGACGCCGGCCTTCCCGGGCTCCGACCCGGCCCGCCCGGCGATCTGCGCCTTCGGTTCGTCTGAGGCCGACGGCTTCACCCCGACCATGGGCTGCGAGCTGGTGGCCTTCATCGCCCGGGTGGTCGAGCGCACGGCGGAACGATGGCCGCTGCTCAGCTGACCGCCGACGAAGCCCTGGCCGCCTGGCTGGAGCACCTCGCCCACGAGCGCCGCCTCTCGCCCCGCACGCTCGAGGCTTATGGCCACATCGGCCGCCTCTACCTGGCCTTCCTGCAGCGCCACCGCGGCCAGGCTCCGAGCCTCGCCGATCTGGGCCGGGTCAGTCCCGCCGAGCTGCGCGCCCACCTCGCCGAGCGCCGCTCCGGCGACCGCCCGCTGGCCGCCCGCTCGATCAGCCAGACCCTGTCGGCGGTCCGCACCTTTCACGTCTTCCTCGACCGCAGGCTCGGCACGCCTGCGCCGCAGCTGGCCCTGGTGCGCGGGCCGCGGGTCAAGCCGTCGCTGCCGCGGCCGGTCAGCGAGGACCAGGCCCGCGGTCTGATCGGGGAGCCCGCCAGCGACCCCGACGCGGAGCCGTGGGAGGCCGCGCGGGACCGGGCCATCCTGACCCTGCTCTACGGCTGCGGCCTGCGCATTTCGGAGGGCCTGTCCCTGACCCGCGCCGACGCCCCCCTGGCCGAGGCCCTGCGCATCACCGGCAAGGGCGGCAAGACCCGTCTGGCCCCGGTGCTGCCGGCGGTGCGCGAGGCGGTGGACGCCTATCTCGCCCTGCAGCCCTTCCCGCTGGCGCCCGACGACGCCCTGTTCCGCGCCCGCCGCGGCGGGCCGCTGGGTCCGCGTCAGGTCCAGGCCATGGTGCAGCGGCTGCGCGGCCGGCTCGGCCTGCCGGCCAGCGCCACGCCCCACGCCCTGCGCCACAGCTTCGCCACCCATCTGCTCGGGGCCGGGGCGGACCTGCGGTCGATCCAGGAACTGCTGGGCCACGCCAGCCTGTCGACGACGCAGAAGTACACGGCCGTCGACGCCGCGCGCCTGCTCGACGCCTATGCGTCGGCCCATCCGCGCGCCTAGACTGCCGCTTCAGAACGCAGGAGGCGGCTCTGGCGGACGGCGCAGTTCCGATGCTGAACCGGCGGGCCATGACCTTCGGCATGGCGGGTCTGGCCGTGGCCGGCCCGGCGGCGGCGCAGGAGCCGCCCCTCGACGAGCCCCGGCTGCTGGCCAACCTGCTGACCCGGATGGCGCTGAAGGTCAGGATCAACGGCCGGCGCGGGGCGGTATTCGTGCTCGACACCGGGGCCGGACGAACCGTCATCGCCGAAGATCTGGCCCAGGCCTGGGAGCTGCCGGCGAGGCCGCCGGTGCTGGTCCACGGCCTGACCGCGGCCGAGGTGGCCCCGACCGTGCACGTCGGCCGCCTGAGCTTCGGCGGGCGGCGGTTCCATGACCTGCAGGCGCCGGTCTTCCCGCGCCGGCTGCTGGCCGCCGACGGGTTGATGGGACTGGATGTGCTGGGCCGGTTCCGGCTGGACCTGAACATCTCGGCCCGACGGGTGAAGCTGACCCCGTCCGGCCCGGACGTGGTGGCGGTGGGCTCGGCCGGCCACCGCGCCACCCGCCTGCCGTCGCATGAGCGGCCGGCCCGTCACGGCCGTTTCGGGGCCCTGATCCTGCGCGGGTCGGCCGAGGGGCGGGAGATCGACGTCTTCGTCGACACCGGGGCCCAGTATTCGATCGGCAACATGGCGCTGCTGGCGGCGGTGGGCGGCGATCCGGCCGGGCTGGAGCGGGTCATCGTCTACGGGGTCACCGGCCAGGTCCTCGCGGCGGCCAGCGGCCAGATCCGTGAACTGCGGCTGGGCAGCCAGAGGCTGGGCCCGACGTCACTGCTGTTCGCCGACCTGCACGCCTTCGAGGTGCTGGAGCTGGTCGATCGGCCGGCCCTGCTGATCGGGGCGGACCTGCTGTACCGCTTTCGCGAGGTCAGCTTGGACTTCGGGCGCTCGCAAATGGCCTTCCGGGGCCTGCGGCGGCCGGGGTAGGGGGCGGAAAAACAAGTCGACAGGGTCGACAGGGTCGACATCGGCGGCGGCGGCGGCGGCCGGAAGGCGGGAGGGCTGAAAAAACGAGTCGACAGAGTCGACAGAGTCGACATCCGGGTCATGGGAAATCAATGAGTTGGCGATTTCGCCATGTCGACTCCGCGTCGCGGAGGCGGAGGATTCGGTTGTCAAAGACCCGGCGGCCGGGATGGACCGCCGGGGCAGTATGGGGCCGCGCTCTCCTCAGGCGCGCAGATTCGCCCGAGAAACGGCCAAGCCCTTGATCCGGCGCGGGTCCGGGCCCGCTATCGGACCACAATTCCGGAAATCGCCAGCAGGCGCGCCTAGGCCTGCATGGTCCAGTTGTCGACGCCCATGGCCGCCTGTTTGACGGCTTCCGAACGGGTCGGGTGCGGATGGCAGATGCGGGCGATGTCCTCGGCCGAACCGCCGAAGGCCATGGCCACGCAGGCCTCGCCGATCATCTCGCCGGCCTGCGGGCCGAGGATGTGGACGCCGAGGATGCGGTCGGTCGTGGCGTCGGCCAACACCTTGGCGAAGCCCTCGGTCTCGTGGTTGATCTTGGCCCGGCTGTTGGCGCTGAAGGGGAATTTGCCGCTCTTGTAGGCGATCCCCGCCTCCTTCAGCTGCTCCTCTGTCTTGCCGACCCAGGCCACTTCCGGGCTGGTGTAGACGACGCTCGGCACCAGATCGTAGTCGACGTGCCCGGCCTTGCCGGCGATCAGCTCGATCACCGCCACCGAGTCCTCCTCGGCCTTGTGCGCCAGCATCGGGCCGTAGGTGACGTCGCCGATCACCCAGACGCCCTCGGCCACCTTGAAGTGGTCGTTGGCGATGAAGCCGCGCTTGTCGGTCTGGACGCCCACCGTCTCGAGGCCCAGGCCCTCGGTGTAGGGGCGGCGTCCGATGGCCACCAGAACAACGTCGCCCTTCAAGGTCTCGGCCGCGCCGCCGGCGGCCGGCTCGACGGTCAGCTCCACCCCGTCCTTCGAGGTCTTCGCCCCCGTCACCTTCGACCCCAGCTTGAAGCTCATGCCCTGTTTGGTCAGGGCGCGCTGGAAGGCCTTGGCCACGTCGGCGTCCATGCCGGGGGTGATGCGGTCGAGGTATTCGACCACCGTCACCTCGGCGCCCAGCCGGCGCCACACCGAGCCCAGCTCCAGGCCGATGATGCCGGCCCCGATCACGATCAGCCGCTTCGGCACGGCCGTCAGCGACAGGGCGCCGGTGGAATCGATCACCTTGCCGTCCTCGAAGGCCACGCCGGGCAACGGCGTCGGCTCGGAACCGGTGGCGATGACGATGTTGCTCGCCGACAGGGTCGAGGTCGCGCCGTCGGCGGCGGTCACCTCGACCTTGCCCGGCCCGGTGATCCGGCCGCGGCCCTTCACCCAGTCGACCTTGTTCTTCTTGAACAGGAATTCGATGCCCTTGGTCAGGGCCCCGACACTGTCGGCCTTCTGGCCCATCATGGCGGCGAGGTTCAGCCTGGGACCGTCGACCTCGATGCCGAGACCGGCGAACTGCTTGCCGGCCATCTCGTAGAGCTCGGAGGCGTGGAGCAGCGCCTTGGAGGGCATGCAGCCGACGTTCAGGCAGGTGCCGCCGAGGGTGTCGCGCATTTCGACGCAGGCGGCCTTCAGGCCCAGCTGCCCGGCCCGGATGGCGGCGTTGTAGCCGCCCGGCCCGCCGCCGATGATGACGACATCGTAGGAAGCGGCTTCGGCCATGAGGTCTCTCGTTTGTTGGGGCGCAGGGGGAGCGCGCGGAACCTAGCGACGCGCCGGGGCGCGTCAACCGTCGGACCCGATATAGGCGGCCTTGGCCGCTTTAGTAGGCGAACTGTCCGGGCGTGCGCGGCCGCCGGATGCGGCGGCCGGCGATGACCACCAGCACGCCCAGCACCACCAGGACGCCGAGGGTCAGGTAGACCGGATCCATGGGCAGGCTGGAGGCCGCCGCGGGCGCGGACATGGTAGCCGGTCCGGCGCCGGCCGCCTCGCCGCCCTGGTGGTCCAGCGCCACGCGCAGCGCGGCGTCGGCGAGGAAGGCGAGGAAATAGGCCACGGCGGCCTTTGAATTCCCCGCCCCGAGCATCAGGGCGGAGATCACATACAGACCGATGGCGCCGGCCCACAGCGCCCAGGACGGCAGGAAGCCGAACAATTCGCCGCCGCCCTGCGCCTCGGCGCCCGCGCGCAGCGTCGCGGTTTCGGGACCGGCGCCTTCGATGAAGGGCGACAGGAACGGCCAGGCCAGCCAGCCGGCGTACGCCAGCACGGCAGCCACGACGACGAAACGCAACAGCTTCATGACAGACCCTCCCACAGACCGTTAACCATTCTACACCGCTACGCTGGCGGCGCCAGCAGTACGGCTCAGGTCGCGGCGGGCAGGGATATCCACACCTCGGCGCCCTCGTCCGGGCGGCCGTCGACGGTCAGCCTGCCGCCCGACTGCCGCGCGAAGGCGTAGGCCTGGGACAGGCCGAGGCCGGCGGCCCCTTCCCGGGTGGTGAAGAAGGGCTCTATCGCCCGTGCGGCCAGATCGGCGTCCATGCCCGGGCCGCTGTCGCGGACGCCCAGGCGCAGCCCGCCCCCCGGCAGGGTCTCGAGGCGCACGGCCACCGATCCCCGGCCGTCGACCGCCTGAACGGCGTTGCGGGTCAGGGCCATGACCGCGCCCTCGAAGGCCACCGGATCGATCCGCGCCGGCGCAGCCTCTGACGGCCCCTCGATCATCAGGTCGACCCCCGGCCCGGCCAGCTGGCGCAGCCGGCCCTCCATGCCGCGCAGCAGAACGCCCGCGTCGATCTCGCGAAGCACGGGTTCGTCGTCGCCCCGGGAGAAGGCGGTCAGCCGACGGGTCAGCAGCTCGCCCTTCTGGCCGGCCGCCAGCGCGGCCTGGCCGATGCGCCGCACCCGGTCGGGGTCGTCGGCCTGGCGCAGCATCATGTCGAGCGCCCCGGTCATGACCCCGAGCATGGCGTTGAAGTCGTGGGCCAGGCCGCCGGTCAGCCGGCCGACGCTCTCCATCCGACGCGCGCCCTGCAGTTCCGCCTCGGCCTCGGCGCGAATGCGATCGGCGGCGGCGCGGGCCGACCCGGCCTCCGCGCGGGCCGCGGCGGCGGCGGCCAGGGCCTCTTCGGCGGCGGCGCGGGCGGCCTCGGCCTCGGCCCGGAGCGCGGCGTCGACGGCAGGCTCGACCGGTTCGGACGCCTCGGGATCGGGCGAAGGCGCCGCGATTCCGGAGCCGTCGGCGACCTCGACCACGGCGGGGTCGGGGTCGGGGTCGGGGTCGGGGTCGGCGCGTTCGCCGGCCAGCAGCAGGGCGTCAACCCGGCCGTCAGCGTCGGTCAGGGGCAGCATGGACCAGCGGATGCCTTCGGCGGCGCCGCGCCGCGACACGATCGGCTCGGCCTCTCCGGCCGGCGCCGACAGGGCGGCGCGCAGGGCCTGTCGGCCCTCGGCCCGCTCGTCCTCGTCGAGGAAGAGGTCGGCGAAATCGCCCTCGGCGGAGTCGCGGCCCAGCACCAGCAGGGCGGTGCGGTTGGCTTCGCGCACGCCGCCGTCCGGCCCGGCCACGACCAGGGCGCTGGCGGCGGCGTCGAACACCCGGCGCGTCAGGCCGGCGTCGGCGGGGCCGGCGGGCTCCGGCGCGACCGCCTCGGGCGTGATCAGGCTGTCGGTCTCGACGATGGCCGCGGTCGAGCCGATGATCTGGCCGGTGTCGTTCTCGATCGGCATGGCGGTGACCGAGACCAGCATCTTGCGGCGGGCGGACGGGTTGGCCATCAGGTGCTGGAAGCCGCGCACCGTCTGGCCGCGCAGGGCGCGGGCGCTGGGCAGCAGGTCGGGCGGGATCGGACGTCCGTCGGGGAAGGTGATGCCCCAGGTCGCCGAGTGGAAGCGCAGGCCGATCAGTTCGGCGTCGCGGCGACCCAGCAGCTGGTGGGCGGCGCGGTTGGCGAAGACGAACTTGCCCTGGTAGTCGGTCTCGACGAGGGCCACGGGGATGGCGTTCAGGGTCTCGAACAGGCGTTTCTGGGAGTCCTCGGCGACGCGCTGCACCAGGTCGAGCTGGCCCGAGGCGTCGACATGGCGCGAGCGATTGGTCGCGGCCAGCCACAGGCCGATCAGGCCGACGATCCAGCCCGCGACCGCCAGGCCGCCCATGACCCACATCCAGTTGACCTGGCCCTCCAGAAACATGCGCCCCGACTGTCCCGTTCTGGCGCCCCGCGGCGCCGCTCGGGCGATACCCTGCAAATGGCGAACCGAACCGTACCGCTTTCGCCATCGAGGCGACTAGACGGGCGGCCCCGCCCCGTCCAGCGCGGTCGCCGGTTCGGAGCCGCCGGCGGGGGCGCGCCGCGCCTGCCGGCGGTCCGCCAGGGCGAACAGCCAGATGCCCAGCGGCATGATCCAGTAGGTGACCCCGGGCAGCCACGGGGCGGCCGGCAGCAGCGGGGTCAGCGCCACGGCGCCGGAGACCACGCCCGTTGCCGCCGCCAGCGTCCAGGTCCGCGCCCACGAGCGGGCCGCGGCGCCACGCGGATCGCCGGGCTGCAGCCCCTCGCCCGCGTGCCGGAACAGCAGGACATACAGCCCCGACAGCAGGGAGAAGCCGAAGCCGTAGATCGCATAGGTCCAGCCCAGCTCGCCGAAGCTGGAGATCAGGCCGCCGCCCGGCAGCCGTCCGCCGGACATGAAATGCAGCGCCGTCTCGGTCAGCAGCCGCAGCGGGAAGACGAACACCAGCACCGCGAACACCACCGCCAGGCTGAGCAGGGTGGCCCGGCCGTCGCGCCGGGGGCCCAGCGCCGACCAGGTCCGGTGGGCGATCCAGAACAGGACGATCAGGGCGAAGCCGGCGAGAAAGGCGGGAATGCGCGCCAGCGCCCGCAACAGGTCGTCGAAGGATCGCAGCGGCTCTCCGCCGGCGATGATCAGCAGCGACACGGCGAAGGCGAAGGCGGCGTCCACGAAGGCGTCCAGCCGCTGCGTCTCGGTCGGGCGAAAGCCGGTCTTCGCGACAGTGGTCTCGTCCATGGCGGCCTCCCCTGCCGATCCCGGACGAACGGTGATCGATTCAGGGCCGCGGGGCAACGGCCGGCGTCAGTCCCAGGCGGACTTCTGCGGCGAGAAGGCGTCCATGGCCTCCAGCAAGGCGGCCACCAGCCCCCGCTCCTCCTCGCTCAGCTCGGGTCGCCAGATGTCGAAGATGAGCACCACACGGGCGCGGTCGCTGTCGTTCCTGGCCTCGTGCTCGATGGTGTCGTCGAAGGCCCAGCATTTGCCCCGCTCCCAGGCGCGCACCTCGTTGCCGACGCGGAAGCGGCAGTCGGGCGGCACGATCAGCGGCAGGTGGCAGACCAGCCGGGTGTTGACGAAGCCGGTGTGCGGCTGGATGTGCGCCCCGGCCTTGAGCTGCGAGAACATGATCTGCGGCGAGCGGCCGCCGACCCGGCACAGGGGGGCGTGCTGCAGCGCCGCCATGGTCTGCGGGCAGCGCGCGGCCTCGGCCGTCTCGGCGCCGTCCTTCCACAGGAAGCAGCTGCTCCAGTCCATGCTGTCGATGAGCGGATAGTCGGGCCGGTTGGGCAGGCCGGGCCGGGTCTTCAGATAGGGGGCGAAGGCCGACTGGTCCTCGAGCACGGCGTTGAGCTCGGCGGTGATGGCGTCGGTCGCCGCCTCCACCGCGTCCATCCACGGAAACTGCTCGCGCGGGTAGAACTGGATGTTGGGCAGCTCCGGGTAATAGAGCGCCTGCGGCTGCTGCAGATAGGGCTGGCGGCGGCCGGTGAGGATGTCGAGGGCGTGGGTGAAGCGGCGGTCGGAGCGGCCCTCGGCGTAGCCGGCGGCGGCCAGATGGTCGGCGACCGTGTCCGCCATGCCGGTGGCGATCCGCGCCTGGGCGGCGCGGGCGCGCTGCAGGCCCTCGGCCAGGTCCGGCGGTAGCGACGGCCGGTCGCCGGCGAGGCGGACCAGGGCGTTGAAATAGATGCCGGCCTCGCGGTGGGCGCCTCGCGCCGCCAGCACCTCGGCCTTGGCGAGGGAGCCGCGCAGGCTGCGGGCGTTGAGGACAAGGGCGCGGTCGGCCGCCGTCCCGGCCGCGTCGAGGTCGCCGAGGCGCAGGCAGCACATGGCCAGCAGGGCCCAGGCGTCGGCGTCGGCCCCGGCGCCGCCGATGACCGCCTCGTCCAGCCGGGCGCGGGCCGAGGCCCAGTCGCCGGAGCGATAGGCGGAGACCGCGGACTGGAGCAGCTGGAGCGGCGAGGCGGAGGTCATGTCCGTTCGTAGCCGGGCCGGGAGCCTGTCTCAACAGCAGAGGTCAGGGCCGAAAACAGGAAGGGCCCGGCCGGAGCCGGGCCGTCTTCGTTTCGACTGGAGCGGGCGAGGCGATTCGAACGCCCGACCCTCACCTTGGCAATCTGGCGGCGGCCCATGGCGCCGAAAACAGGAAAGGCCCGGCCGGAGCCGGGCCTTCTTCGTTTCGACTGGAGCGGGCGAGGCGATTCGAACGCCCGACCCTCACCTTGGCAAGGTGATGCTCTACCCCTGAGCTACGCCCGCGCTTCAGTCGAGGGCGGGCCTATACCGGACCCGCGCGGCCCCTCGCAAGCCCTATCGAAGAAAAACTGCGCTCAAGCAGCGAGCGACCGCGTCGCGAGCGATAGCGCCCCCGTCTCGCCTCAGCGAGGCGCGAGGCGAATTGCCCCGTCGAGGCGGATGCATTCGCCGTTGATGTAGACGTTGCGGGCCAGCTCCAGCACCAGGGAGGCGTAGTCGGCCGGCGTGCCCAGTCGGCTCGGGAAGGGGATGGCGGCGGCCAGGGCGTCCTGGATCTTCTGGTCCATGCCGGCCATCATCGGCGTCCACATGATGCCGGGCAGGATGGTGTTGCAGCGGACGCCTTCCTGGGCCAGGTCGCGGGCCACCGGCAGGGTCATGGCGTAGACACCGCCCTTGGACGCCGAATAGGCGGCCTGGCCGATCTGGCCGTCCTGGGCCGCCACCGAGGCGGTGTTGACGATCAGGCCGCGCTCGCCGTCGGCCATGGGCTCCAGCGTCACCATGCCGGCCGCCGACTGCGACAGGACGCGGAAGGTGCCGAACAGATTGACCCGCACGGTGCGTTCGAACTGGGCCATGTCGTGGGCGCGGATCTCGCCGGTGTCCTTCTTGCGCGAGACGGTCTTCTGGCCGGTCGCGATGCCGGCGCAGTTGACGGTGAGGCGCTCCTGGCCGTGGGCGGCGCGGGCCTTTTCGAAGGCGGCGGCGACCGAGGCGTCGTCGGTGACGTCGACCTTGCAGAACACGCCGCCGATCTCGGCCGCGATGCGCTCGCCGGCCGCCTCGTTGAGGTCGAACAGGGCGACCCGGGCGCCGGTGGCGGCGATGGCGCGCACCGTGCCCTCGCCGAGCCCCGAGGCCCCGCCGGTCACCACTGCGGCGATGCTGCTGTCGAGTTTCATGGCGCGAGCCCCTATCTTGTCTGAACCTGAGTTTCGGCCGGGGGTTTAGCCGCCATGTCCGTCAAAGCCAAACCCGTCACGCCCGAAGAGGCGCTGGACCCGTCCCGGGCCCTGGTCCCGTCGGTGCAGCGGGTCAACGAGGTCCGCGTCAGCAAAGGCTTCTGGCCCAAGATGCGGCGCACGGCCTCGAAGATTCCGTTCGCCGGCCAGGCCCTGTCGGTGTGGTTCGCGGCCCGCGATCCGGAGACGCCCGCGGCGGCCAAGGGGCTGATGCTGGGAGCGCTGGCCTATTTCGTCCTGCCCATCGACGCCATTCCCGACATCTTCGCCGGCATCGGCTTCACCGACGACGCGGCGGTGATCGCCGCCCTGATCGCCACCCTCGGGGCCAACATCAAGCGGCGGCACAGGGATCAGGCCGACGCCGCCCTGGAGCGGCTG
>JADGMW010000151.1_pt3 | contig 14508 bp, 16 predicted proteins | sample 8641801 | NCBI WGS metagenome assembly JADGMW01 (sample SAMN16272018, study PRJNA661076) | feces metagenome | isolation source: fecal sample from diarrhoea affected cattle A | host: Bos taurus | place: South Africa: Lokaleng Village, Mahikeng | collected 2019-09
GGTTACCCACCCTCGCAGCCGTACCAGCCGACGCAGGCGTTCGCGCAACCTCAGCACCAGCCGCCCGGCGGCTACCCGCCGAACGTGTCGCCTCCCGACGGTCCGTACGCACCCGCGGAACCGCCGAAGTCACCCCGGGGCCCGCGCTGGGGGCTCCTGCTCCTCGCCGCTGCGGTCCTCATCGTGCTCGGCGGCACCGCGGGGTTCCTCCTCAGCCGTAGCGAGACGTCCGATTCGGCCACCGGCACCCGCCCGTTCACCACTCCCGCGCCTACCGCGCCGGTATCGCCGGGCCCGTCTCCGGAAGCGATGCCTTCACAACCGCTCGACGAGCTTCCCGGTGGTCTCGGTGAGATCATCGGTGACTCCGGCGCAGTGGTCGGTACGGTCACCGCGAACGACGGTGGGAGCATCACGATCAGTGGCATCGGCGGATCACTCGTCACGGTGCTGCTCACTCCGGACACCGAGATCATCACGCTCTCGGGAGACGACCCGTCCGCGCTGGTGGTCGGCTCGGCCGTGATCGCGACCGGCACGCCCGTCGAATCCGGCCGGATGACCGCCGACACCGTCGTCAGCGCGTCGATACCGTCGTTCGACGGTCCGGGTCGCTGACACGCTAGGCTTTCGTGTCGATGACGTTCATGTGGTTTGCTCTCGCCGCGGTCGCGCTGCTCGGTGCGGTCGCGCTGCTCTACGTCGACCGGACCCGGCGCGAGCAATCCGGGCGCGTACGCGAAATCTGGGCACGGGCGCAGGGCTACAAGTACAGCTCCTCGGACGACCAGTTGCCGTCGCACTGGCACCGTGCCGCGCTCGCCAAGCAGGAATACCTCGGCGCCATCGATGTCGTGCGCGGCGTCCGGCGCGGGGAGAACTTCACCTTGTTCGACATCGAAGAAACCGCGACGATCATCGCGGTGCGCCGCAAGGTGGGTTCGGACGTCGACATCGATCTGCGGCTGAAGTCGACGCCGCCCCCGAAAGACGCGGACATGAACCTGCTCGGTTCGATCGGACCCCGCATCGTGTTCGCCACCGATCTGGAGATCGCGCGGCGCGTGTGCGACCAGCGCATGGTCTCGTTCACGCAGTCCATCCCCGACCACGTGCAGATGCTGTGGAGCGAAGGCGAGTGGACCCTGGGATCCATTCCCGTGGGCAGCACCGGACGCGAATGGGACTCGGCCATCGAGACCGTCGCCCGGTTGTCCGGGATTCTGCACGTGCTTCCGCCCCCTGCCGGACCGTCGGAATCCGGGGAGCCTGCGCGCAGCGAGCACGACCCGGGCCGCCCGTCCACCCATCGCTGACATCTCTCGGCAGCCGGTGCCGCCGCGACGACACGCCGCATCTGTGCAGCACTGACTCGTGCCGTACCGGCCAGACCAGGGCCTTGGTGCGCTGGGACGATCGACGGCTCGCCAGGGTGCGGGGACACACAGGGTTCGGGGACACAGCGGGACGCGATTCAGCTCACATCCGGTGACGAATGTTGCATGATGACAGCACCGGGGGGCGTCTCGATCAGGAGGTCCACGTGACCGACAGTTCCCCCACGGATGACACCCCGAACACGACCGCGAGCGCCGACACGACCGCAGCGCCGGCCGGCTCACCGGCAACCGACGGCCACCTCCACGACGTGATCATCATCGGGGCGGGACTGTCGGGCATCGACTGCGCCTACCGGATCCTCGAGCACAATCCCGGCTGCGACTACCTGGTCCTCGAGCGCAGGCAGCGCGTCGGCGGGACCTGGGATCTGTTCCGTTATCCGGGCGTGCGGTCCGACAGTGACATCTACTCGCTCAGTTATCCGTTCGAGCCGTGGGCGAAGCCGGGCGCACTGGCCGAAGGTGCCGACATCAGGGACTACATCGAGCAGACCGCTCGCAAGTTCGGCATCGCCGACCACATCCGCTTCGAGCACCACGTGCTGACCGCCGACTGGGACTCGGGCACCGACACCTGGACGTTGGGCGTCGAGGTCGGTGAGGGTGCCGAGAAGTGTCACGAGACCTACCGGTGCCGGTTCGTCGTCTTCGCGACCGGCTACTACGACTACGACCAGCCGTACACCCCGAGGTTCGCCGGAGCAGAGGACTTCACGGGTCCGATCGTGCATCCACAGCACTGGCCGGAGGACCTCGACTACCGGGGCAAGCGCATCGTCGTGATCGGCAGCGGCGCGACCGCGGTGAGTCTGATTCCCAACCTCACCGACCAGGCGGAGCACGTGACGATGCTGCAGCGCTCGCCCTCCTACATCTTCTCGGCCAAGCAGAAGCAATACCTCGTGCCCGTTGTCCGGAAGCTCCTGCCACCCGCGGCGGCGCACCGGGTGATCCGGTGGCGTTATGCGACGCAGACCGCGGCGATCGTGCACCTCACGCACCGTTTCCCGAAACTGGGCCGCAAGATGATCCGCGCGAACGTGGCGGCCAACCTGCCCGAGGACTATCCGGTCGACGTGCACTTCAACCCGAGCTACAACCCGTGGGACCAGCGCATGTGCATGGTTCCCGACGCCGACCTGTTCAACGGCATCACGGACGGCTCCATCGAGATGGTCACCGACCACATCGAACGCTTCGACGAGACCGGCGTGCGACTGACCTCCGGCCGGCACCTCGACGCCGACATCATCGTGACCGCAACCGGCCTGCAACTGCTCGGCTTCGGCGGGACGCGACTGGTGGTCGACGGCGACGAGCTGAAACCGCACGACCGTTTCGTTTTCAAGAGCCACCTGCTCGAGGACGTCCCCAATATCGCGTGGTCGGTCGGCTACACCAACGCCTCGTGGACACTGCGCGTGGATATGACCGCGCGTTCGGTCGCGAACCTCATCAGATACATGCGTGAGAACGGCTACACCCATGCCTATCCCCACCTGGGTGCCGAGCCGATGACCGCGCAACCACTGTGGGACCTCGAGGCCGGATACGTGGAACGCTCGCCGGACGCGCTGCCGAAGTCGGGAACTCGAGGGCATTGGCGGGTCCGTCACAATTACTACCGCGACGCCATCGACCACCGGATCAGTAGGGTCGAGGACTCGATGGTCTTCGGTTCGGTCGAACACTCGCAGGATCTCGTCGGGTGATCGATCCCCTCGGTCTGGCGGCGCGCTGATTCTTGCGCTCGCCGCTACTGTGGCGGCCATGACTTCAGCTTCGCGTCCCGTCGCGCTCGTGACCGGCCCCACCTCGGGAATCGGTGCAGGATTCGCGAGGACCCTCGCCGAACGTGGATACGACCTCGTCCTCGTCGCCCGTAACCGGTCCGCTCTCGACGACCTCGCTGCCGAACTGCAGCGCACCTCCGGCGCGTCCTCGGAAGTGCTGCCTGCCGACCTCGCGACGACGGAGGGGCGCGCTGCGGTAGCGGAGCGACTCGCCCGCGGAGTCGACATGCTGGTCAACAACGCCGGCTTCGGAACCACGGGCGAATTCTGGACCGCCGATCCTCAGTTGCTGCAGGCGCAACTCGACGTGAACGTCACCGCGGTCGTCCAGCTCACGCGTGCGGCGTTGCCGCCCATGATCGCCGCGGGCAGGGGCGATGTCATCAACGTCGCGAGTGTCGCGGGCCTGGTGCCCGGGCGCGGGTCCACCTATTCGGGGAGCAAGGCGTACGTCGTCTCGTTCACCGAAGGGCTCGCCGGGGGACTCCTCGGCACGGGCGTACGGGCACAGGCGCTGTGCCCCGGGTTCGTGCGTACCGAGTTCCATCAGCGCGCGGGGATCGACATGTCGTCCACCCCGGGTGTGCTGTGGCTGGACGTGGACAAGGTGGTGCGCACGTCGCTCGCCGACCTCGAATCCGGCAAGGTGCGGAGCATCCCGGGCATCCAGTACAAGGTCCTCGCCACCGCCGGGCGACTCGTGCCGCAGAACCTGGTGCGCAAGATCGCCGCGCGTCTGGGCAACGGCCGCGGGCGGACGTAACCGGCGTACTCCCGCCGGGCGGAAACAGACCCGGGAAGATCACGGTACGGACACGCGGGGGATGACACGCGGGATCCCTCTGTCGCACCACCCACCCACGTCGGTACATTCCTCGACGTGACCTCTGTGGCTCTGGTGATTGTTGTGGCTTCTGTGGCAGCAGTGCTGCTCTGGATACGCGCAGGTGTGCAGCGCCTCCGCACGCTGTTCGCCCGTTATCGCGACAGCCTGCGTCTGCTCCGCGACGAACTCGACGACCGCTACGACCTCATCCCCACCCTCATCGCCGCGTCGGCAGGAGCGGGCGTCGACCGCGCACTGCTCCGGCCCGTCGTCGGTGCCCGTTCGCTCGCCATCGAGATGCGCGACCAGCGTCTCGGGCTCGCCGAGCGTGCCGCCGCCGAGAACACGCTGTCTGCGGCGCTGCACGACCTGCTCGGCGGTCTCGACGGCGTCACCCACTGGCCGTTCGTGCGCGTCGCCCGCGAACTGGACGTGCGGGAGCAACGCATCACCGGCGCCGTGCGCGTCTTCAACGACATCGGCACCACCTTGAACGACGCGGTCGGCCGGTTCCCCACGTCGATCTACGCCAAGATCGGGGCCGTCGGTCCCGTCCCGCTCTTCGAAGCACCCGCTCCGGTCGCGGCTCCGGAAACCGACGGCTCGGCCGTCGAGGCCGGAGTGCTCGCAACGAAGCCCGGCACGGGTTCCGATCCCGTCGCCGCCTGACCGCCGGGCGGGCGACTAGGCTCGTTGCCGACGCAGCGCTGCCAACCGGGCGGCCGCGCAGACGCGGACGCGACGAACGGCCGCGCGAGACGACGATGAGGAACGCGAATGAGTGACCGTGACGAACTGGCAGCACTGGTACGTGAGCTGGCGGTGGTGCACGGCCGGGTGACGTTGTCGTCCGGCAAGGAAGCCGATTACTACGTCGATCTGCGTCGCGCGACTCTCCATCACCGCGCGGCTCCGCTGATCGGCACGCTGCTGCGTGAACTCGTCGCCGACTGGGACTTCGACGCCGTCGGTGGGCTGACCATGGGCGCCGACCCCGTCGCGATGGCCGTCATGCACGCCCCGGGGCGCCCCATCGACGCGTTCGTGGTCCGCAAGGCCGCAAAGGCACACGGGATGCAGCGTCAGATCGAAGGACCGGACGTGACCGGAAAGCGCGTCCTCGTCGTGGAAGACACCACCACCACCGGTAACTCCCCGCTCACGGCGGTCAAGGCTCTGCGCGACGCCGGCGCGGTGGTAGTGGGCGTCGCGACCGTTGTCGATCGTGCGACCGGCGCCGACCAGGTCATCGCCGCCGAGGGCGTCGAGTACCGGTCGCTGCTCGGACTCGCCGACCTGGGTCTGGCCGACGGGTAACCCCGTGGCGGCGCGGGTCCGGCAGACCGTGACGCGGCTCGCGGACGGCCGCGAGCTGATCTACTTCGACGACACCGAGCCGTTCGTGTCCGGGGCCGCGACCCGCGAAACCCGGGACAGGCGAGTGCTTCCGGCGGTCGCGGCGACGTCGGAGTTGCGCCGCGACCCGCTCACCGGCGAGTGGGTCACCTTCGCCGCTCATCGCATGGACCGCACCTTTCTTCCGGCGGTCGCCGAATGCCCGCTGTGCCCGAGCAGGCCCGGAACGGCCACCGAGATCCCCGCAGACGACTACGACGTCGTCGTGTTCGAAAACCGTTTCCCCGCGCTCGGAGCCGACAGCGAACTGCCGGGCACCGAATCGTCCGGCGCCGATGCAGACGGCACCGATGCAGACGGTGCCGACCGACTGTGGTCGCGCCGGCCCGCGGGTGGGCGCTGCGAGGTCGTGGCGTTCACCGCCGACCACGACGCCACCTTCGCCGGCCTGGACGCCGAGCGCGCCCGCACCGTCGTCGATGTGCTCGCTGCGCGGACTGCCACCCTGTCGGCCCTACCGGGAGTGCGGCAGGTGTTCTGTTTCGAGAACCGCGGCGCCGAAATCGGTGTGACACTCCAGCACCCACACGGCCAGATCTACGCCTACCCCTTCCTGCCACCCCGCACCACAACGCTCGTCGCGCGTGCCCGGGAACACCGCGCGCGAACGGGGCGGTCGTTGCAGCGCGACGTGCTCGACGCCGAACGGCGTGTGGGTACGCGAGTGGTGTGGTCGGGCACCGCATGGACCGCGTATGTGCCTGCCGCGGCGCGCTGGCCGATCGAAGTGCACCTCGCGCCGCACCGCGACGTCCCGGACCTCACTGCGCTCGACGAGACCGAACGCGACGAACTCGCGGTGCTGCTGCGCGACATGCTCGGTCGCGTCGACCGCTTCTTCGACGGTGTCGACCGCGTTCCGTATATCGCCGCGTGGCACCAGGCACCGATCGGTGACGACCGTGAACACGGCCGGCTGTTCTGCCAGATCTTCTCGGTGCGCCGCGCCGCCGACAAGCTCAAGTACCTGGCGGGGTCGGAGTCTGCGATGGGGGCGTGGATCAGTGACACGACGCCGGAGCGCATCGCGGCGCGACTGCGGGAGGTGGGCCCGTGACGGTGTGTGACGACGCGGCACGCGCATTCACCGAGTCGTTCGGAGGTGAACCGGACGGTGTGTGGTGCGCGCCGGGCCGGGTCAACATCATCGGCGAGCATGTCGATTACGCGGGTGGGCTGTGCCTTCCCATCGCGCTGCCGCAGATCACCGCGGCTGCGGTACGCCGCCGCACCGACGGCCGGGTACGCATGGTCAGCGCGGGGTTCGATCGGGTCGAGGTCGACCTGGCGCCGCTGCACGGGAGCACGCGGGTGGCGGGATGGGCCGCATATGTGGTGGGTGTCGTGTACGCACTCGACCCGCCGGGATGCGAGGGACTCGACATCGCGATCGCGTCGAATGTGCCTGTGGGCGCGGGGTTGTCGTCGTCCGCTGCTCTCGAGGCCTCAGTGGCGCTGGCGGCCGCCGAGCTCTTCGGGCTGCCCACCGACGACGCGGGCCGCGACCGGCTTGCCCGTGCGTGCGTGGTCGCGGAGAACGACTATGCCGGAGCGCCGACAGGCGGGATGGACCAGCAGATCGCGCTGCGTGGACGCGCGGGCCATGCGTTGCTGCTGGACTGCGCGGACGGCACCGTCGAACATGTTCCGTTCGATCCCGAGGCGCAAGGGATGACGATTCTCGTCGTCGACACCCGCACCGCGCACCGTCTCGTCGACGGGCAGTACGGCGATCGTCGCCGGGCCGTGGACGACGCCGCACGGATGCTGGGAAGCGCCTTGCGTGACGCTCCCTCCGTCGACGGACTCGAGGACCCGGTACTGCGCCGGCGTGCCCGGCATGTCGTCACGGAGATCGGCCGGGTACGCGGCGCCGCCGACGCTCTGCGGGCCGGGCGGGTCCAGGATCTCGGAGCTGTGCTCGATGCGTCGCACCGGTCGTTGCGCGACGACTTCGAGGTCAGTTGCCTCGAACTCGACACCGCGGTCGAGGCCGCGCGACGCGCAGGCGCACTGGGAGCGCGGATGGTCGGTGGAGGATTCGGCGGGTCGGCGATCGTGTTGTGTGAACTCACGCGCGTCGCGGCGATCGAAGCGGCGGTCACCGAGGCCGCGGCCCGGCACGGGTTCCCCGCCCCGGGTTTCCTGCGGGCCGCACCGGCCGGCGCCGCACGCCGCTGCCGCTGAGGCACGCGGGACGCGACACGGACGAGCAGTCGCCGGCAGGTACTGTGCCGCCCATGAGTTGGTTCAGTCGCCGCCCGTGGGGCGCAGAGCACGTGGTTCTCGCGGCGGCGACCGCCGTCACCGTCGCCGGCGCGGTACTCGACCGGGAAAGCCTGCAACGCGTCGCGAAACCGCTGATCGGACCGGCCCTCGCGGTGCGCGTGCTGCGGCGTGCCCGCGACACCGAGCGTGTCGACACCGCGTTGCTGCTCACGGGTCTGGCCGCCGCAACCCTCGGCGACGTGTTCATGATCCGCTCCGATGAGGATCGCCGGATCCTGCGTGGTGCGGGCTCGTTCGCGGTGATGCAGGCGGCGTACTCGACGGTGCTCGCACGGCACGGTGCCCGGGTGACCAAGAGCGTCGCGTTGCAGCGGGCGGGTGCCTTGACCGGTGCCGCAGGACTGCTGGGCACCCGCAGCCGCGGGGTCGCTGTACCGCTGACCGGTTACGGCGCGGTACTCGGCACCACCGCGACCCTCGCCGGCGATCCGTCTCTGGCTCCGGGGGCGCCGCGGCGGGCGGGGCTACCGGTGCCGGGTTCCGACCGCCGCAGCTGGCTCGGGCTGGGCGGACTGGTCTTCACGGTGTCCGACGGGACGATCGTGCTGCGTCGCACGGTGCTGTCGGGCGAGCGGGCACGGACCGCTGCAGAGGGCGTCGTGCTGGTGACATACGTGGCCGCGCAGGTGTTGCTCGTCGAGGGAATGCTCGCGCTCGCGCGCCGAACTTCCGCTTAGTGCGCGCGGCCGGAGTCAGGGAAACAGCAGGATGCGGTCGCGGTCCTCGGGGTCGACGAAGATGGTGACGATCTGACCGGGGGTGTAGCGCGGCAGGTGCTTGTGTGAGACCTCGTAGAAGACTTTCCCGTGGTAGGGCTCGGAACCCGGCACGGTCAGATCGAGGTCGAGTTCGGTGAGCTGGCCGCCGCGCGTGACACGGACGGGCTTCGCGGACCGGACGGTCGCCCAGCCTTCGAACCCTTCCCTCTCGATCCGGCGCTGAACCTTGGACGAGCGATCACTGAACACCATCGCCAGCCCCAGCACGGTGCCGTACAGGCACACGAGGAACATGATCTGGAATCCCACCGTCCCCGGTTCGGACTTCGGGAGGAACAGGTTCAGCCACAGGGAGAACACGATGAGGTACGCCGTCGTGACGAACGCGACGGTGCACACGATGCGACGGTGGTGGTGCATGTCTCCCTCCGCGTCCAAGGGTAAACCCGGGAGCCGGGGCCGCGGTCACGGTTCCGGCGATGCGCCCGGCGAAAATCAGGCGCGCACGGCGGGTGGCCGGCTGCCCGTCCCGGATCGCTAGAGTGAGGCCCGCACATCGTCGGGAGGGTGTTACGTGAGAAGTCGGTTGTTCTCCATTGCGGTGGCCGGGTGCGCCGCACTGGTCGTTGCCGGATGTGGTTCGTCCACCGCCGACGAGCCCCCTGCCGAAACGTCCGCGACGGTGTCGTCGGCGGCTCCGCCTGCCACGACGACCGAGCAGGTCGCAGCGCCGACCACCACCTCGGAGTTGCCGGAGACCACTACGCCGCCGGAACCCACTCCGAGCGCGCCCACCACCACGCTCGTCGACGTGGAGTACGAGCGCAACGAGTCGTACTACTTCGCGAGCCCGGACGGAACCTTCCAGTGCGGCATCGTCCGGCTGCCGAGCCGCACCGAGGCCGGTTGCGAGGGCGTCACCGACCCCGTGCCCCCGCGCCCGGAGAGCTGCGTCGTCAACTGGGGACACGGCATCCGGGTCCAGGACACCGGTCCCGGCGAGTTCGTGTGCTCGGGCGGTCCCGTCTACCTGTCGCCGGAAGGCGCGAGCCCGGCACTGCCGCCCGGGTCCACGCTGTCGGAACTGGGTTACACGTGTAGCACCACGGCTGTCGACGTGACGTGCACGAACGACACCACCGGGCACGGCTTCACCGTCGCGTCCAGCTCGAACGAAACGTTCTGACGATGTCGACCGACGAGCACGCCCCGGCCGAAGAGCTCCCCGGACCGACCGAATGGGGAGAGCATCCGCACGGTGTCGGACCGTGGATCGACGAATACGGGACCGAGCCGCCCACCGACCCGCGGTACGACCCCGAACTGCTCGCGCACGGCGACCGGCGCAACGTCGTCGACGCCTACCGCTACTGGACGCGCGAGGCGATCGTCGCGGACATCGATCGGCGCCGGCACCCTCTGCACGTCGCCATCGAGAACTTCGGGCACGACGCCAACATCGGCACCGTGGTACGCACGGCCAACGCGTTCGCGGTGAACACCGTGCACATCGTCGGACGACGTCGCTGGAACCGCCGCGGGGCGATGGTGACCGACCGCTACCAGCACCTGATGCATCATCCCGATGTCGATACGTTGCTTCACTGGGCGGCAGCCCAGGACCTCACGATCGTCGCGGTGGACAACACCCCCGGGTCGGTTCCCCTCGAGACGGTCGAGTTGCCCCGGAACTGTCTGCTGCTGTTCGGGCAGGAAGGGCCCGGCGTCACCGAGCGTGCCCGCGACGTGGCATCGATGACGGTGTCCATCGCCCAGTTCGGTTCGACTCGCTCGGTGAACGCCGGAGTCGCTGCCGGGATCGCGATGCACGCATGGATCCGGCAGCACGCCGATCTCGCCGACGCGTGGTAGCGATCTCACCACGGTGAGGTAACACCGACGGCCCGAACGCGGATGAAGAGTCGGGCACCTCGCGGTGCCGTTGCGGGGGCTATGCAGGCAGTGTGGGATGAGGATGATGAACGTTGTGCCCGAGCAGTGGTCGGAGCGTGCAGACGCTGCGGAGACTGCTGTGATGTCACGCCACGTACGCAGGCTGTGGGCACTGCCGGGAACGGCGCTGGGCGTGGTCGGATGGCCCGCCGCACGTCGTGAACGGCTCTTCGGAACGTGGCACTACTGGTGGCAGGCGCACCTGATCGACCTGGCTGTCGACGCCGCCGAACGCGACGCCACGCCGCGTCGACGGCGTCGTGTCGTCCGGCTCACCCGTGCCCACCGCATTCGCAACCTGTCGGGCTGGACCAACAACTACTTCGACGACATGGCCTGGCTCGGCCTCTCGCTCGAGCGAGCCCAGCGTCACGTGTACGTCGACCACCGCTCGGCGATCACGACGCTGGTCGGGGAGTTGTCCGGCGCGTGGGCTCCCGAGCAGGGCGGCGGCATCCCGTGGCGCCGTCGTGACGACTTCTTCAACGCTCCGGCGAATGCTCCCGCGGCGCTCCTGCTCGCTCGCGCCGGCAAGGTGTGGCGTGCTCAGGAAATGGCGGACTGGATCGACGAGACGCTCGTGGATCCCGAGACCGGCCTCGTCCTCGACGGCATCCGTAACGGCGTGCACGAGCGCGCGGTGTACAGCTACTGCCAGGGCGCCACTCTCGGCCTCGAGACCGAACTTGCCGTGCAACTCGGTGACGCCCGGCACCGGGAACGCGTGCATCGTCTCGTCGAGGCGGTCGACGACAACCTCACCGAACGGAGCGTGGTCGCGGGGGGCGGTGGAGGCGACGGCGGACTGTTCAACGGGATTCTCACTCGGTACCTCGCGATGGTCGCGACGACGCTGCCCGTGCACGACAACGACGATGTGCGCGCTCGCAACACCGCGGCGCGGATCGTGCTGGCGTCGGCGGAAGCCGCGTGGGAGAACCGGTTGCAGGTCGAGGAACTCCCGCTGTTCGGCGAAGACTGGACGCGGCAGGCCCGTCTTCCCGGATTCGGTGCGGCCATCGCGCAGTTCTCCCACGGCTCGGTGCGCGGGTCGGCGGTCGCCGAGCGCGATCTGTCGGTGCAACTCGGTGGCTGGATGCTGATGGAGGCCGCCCATGCCGTCGCCGCCGAGCGGGCGTCGAAGCCTGCGGGTTCGTAGATCCCGGCCGCACAGACACGAAAGGTGGTTTCCGGCCCCGGTGCTCGGGGACGGAAACCACCTTTCTCGGTCTCTGGGGGTTACTTGCCCGGGGTGGTACGCGGGATGGGCATCGTGGCCGGCTCGGAATCGTCGACCGCGGCGGCGGCAGCGGGACTGCGACGCGACGCGAGGAAGCGCTTGACGACCTCGTTGAGGATGGGCAGCACCGACACGAACACGATCAGCAGGAAGATGTAGTCGACGTTGTCGGCGATGAACGTGATCTGGCCGAGCAGGTAACCCAGCAGGGTCACGCCCGCGCCCCACACGATGCCGCCGATGACGTTGTAGGTGATGAACACCCGGTACGGCATCTTCGCGGCACCGGCGACGAGCGGGGCGTAGGTGCGCACGATCGGCACGAAGCGTGCCAGGAAGATCATCGCCGGGCCGTGCCGCAGGAAGAAGCGGTGCGACTCGTCGAGATAGCTCTTCTTGAAGAGTTTCGCGTCGTCGCTCTTGAAGAGCTTGGCGCCGCCCTTGGTGCCGATGAGGTACCCGACCTGGTCGCCGAGGACCGCTGCGATCGGAATCGTCACCATCAGCACCCACAGCGGCGCGAAGGGCTCCACCTCCGCGGACTTCGCCGCCGCGATCAGACCCGCGGTGAACAACAGGGAGTCGCCGGGGAGCAGCGGGAACAGCAGACCCGACTCGATGAACACCACGACCAGCAGGCCGATGAGCATCCAGGTGCCGAACGAATTCAGGAGGTTGACGGGGTCCAGAAACCCGGGCAACAGGGCCAGATTGGTCACAGATTCCGAGGCTTCTACCAAAGTCACGTTCGCCAGGGTACCGCTGCGGGAGTGGCGGCCCGAATCGCAACACGTCGGCCGGGATCGGGCGGAACCCGGCCCGGGTATGAACCGGGCGTGTCAGTTGACATACTGCAAGGACAACAAGGGCACCTGCCACACCCCGGCGGGGTGCCGATCGACTTCTCACTGGAGGACAGCCGCTGTGCCTATCGCGACTCCCGAGATCTACGCCGAGATGCTTGCGCGCGCCAAGGAGCATTCCTTTGCGTTCCCGGCGATCAACTGCACCTCGTCCGAAACCATCAACGCCGCGATCAAGGGCTTCGCGGACGCCGGTAGCGACGGCATCATCCAGTTCTCCACCGGTGGCGCCGAGTTCGGCTCGGGCCTGGGCGTCAAGGACATGGTGACGGGTGCCGTGGCACTCGCCGAGTTCGCTCACGTCGTTGCCGACAAGTACGACGTCACCATCGCGCTCCACACCGATCACTGCCCTAAGGACAAGCTCGACAGCTATGTCCGTCCGCTGATCGCGATCTCGAAGGAGCGAGTCGACGCCGGCAAGAACCCGCTGTTCCAGTCGCACATGTGGGACGGCTCGGCCATCCCGATCGACGAGAACCTGGAGATCGCGCAGCAGCTCCTGGCCGACGCCGCCGCAGCGAAGATCATCCTGGAAATCGAGATCGGCGTGGTCGGTGGTGAAGAGGACGGCGTCGAGAACGCCATCAACGACAAGCTCTACACGACCGTCGAGGATTTCGAGAAGACCGTCGATGCGCTGGGCGCGGGCGACAAGGGCCACTACCTTCTTGCCGCGACCTTCGGCAACGTGCACGGGGTCTACAAGCCCGGCAACGTCAAGCTCAAGCCGGCTGTCCTGGCCGAGGGCCAGGCTGTGGCCACGTCGAAGCTGGGTCTTCCCGAGGGCTCGAAGCCGTTCGACCTGGTGTTCCACGGCGGTTCCGGTTCGCTGAAGTCGGAAATCGACGAAGCCCTCGGCTACGGCGTGGTGAAGATGAACGTGGACACCGACACGCAGTACGCGTTCACCCGTCCGATCGCCGGCCACATGTTCTCGAACTACGACGGCGTTCTGAAGATCGACGGCGAGGTCGGCAACAAGAAGGTCTACGACCCGCGTAGCTACCTGAAGAAGGCCGAGGCGTCGATGACGCAGCGGGTCATCGAGGCGTGCAACGACCTGCGGTCCGCCGGACGCTCGGTGTCCGCGAAGTAGTCGCGAATACCGGTTCGCACCATCCCGGTGCAACGCGAACGGGGCGCCGACACTGTGTCGGCGCCCCGTTCGCGTTGTCCGGGGGTTACTCGCTGCAGACCTTCCACTCGTCGCCGACGAGCGCGAGATCGAAGGTGCGGTCGGTGACATCCGCCGGGCTGCGTGTCGTGTGGGCGGTGACCTGGGCGATCGCTGTGCTGTCCGTGATCTGGATGCGGTCGACGCTCGTCACCACCGGGATCGAGCCGTCCTGCACCGCAAGGTCGTGGATGCTGTCGAACTCCGCCGGGTCGACCGACGAATAGAAGTCGGCGAGCGACCCGCAAGTGGACGCGCGCAGCGTCTCGAGATCCCCGTCGGCAAGGCCCTCGACGAACGTGCCGATGCTCGCCCGGATGCGGCTCTCGGGACTGTTATCCGAACGGTTCTGCAGGATGACGGCGAGCGCGACGGCTGCCACCACCGCCACGAGAACGATCACCCCGATGCCGGCGGCGATCCTCCTGCGCCTGCGGTCGTTGTCCTGGGACGGAGGAATCCGCGTCGGGGAGGGCTGCAGTTCGACGGGTGCCGGTTCGGGACGCACAGGCTGTGGCTGAGCGCGTCGGGGCGGAATGCGCGCCGGAGGCGGCTTCGGGATGTGTGAGGTGACCGGGATCTGCACCGTGGGGGCATCCGCCGCGTCGGGTGCCGGCGCGGGATCCGGTGCCGGCCGCGAGGGTTTCTCGACGTCGCCGGCGCCCGGCGCGCGGCCACCCTCCGGTACAACCTGGGAGAACCGCTCGGTCGGCGGGTCTTCGACAGCCGGCTTGTGCACGGCGGGAGACTTTTGCTCGGCGGGAGGCGCGTGCTCGGTCGAAGGCGTCTGCTCTGCGGTCGGGGTTTCCTCGACAACCGGGGTTTCCTCGAC
>JADGMW010000544.1_pt1 | contig 14498 bp, 13 predicted proteins | sample 8641801 | NCBI WGS metagenome assembly JADGMW01 (sample SAMN16272018, study PRJNA661076) | feces metagenome | isolation source: fecal sample from diarrhoea affected cattle A | host: Bos taurus | place: South Africa: Lokaleng Village, Mahikeng | collected 2019-09
GGCGCGCGCCGTCGGCGCCTGGATCAGCCGCGCGTTCGCGAGCACCAGGTCCCGCTGGGTGGCGCCCAGGTCGAGCACCGCCGCGGCCTTCTCCTCGTCGGCGGCGCACAGCTCCACCAGGGCGTCGAGGACGGTCCGGCGGGCGTCGGTGAGGACGGGCAGGCTCAGGGACTCCAGGTCGAGCGGCTTGCCGCGCCGGGGCGCGGCCTTGCCTTCGCTGGGGGGCAGCAGGATCAGCACGTGGCTATGGTGCCGGTATGCCGTCGCACCCAGTGGTCCGGGTCCGGTCCCTCCGGGACGGGGTCGCCGCCGACTCCCTGCACGCCGGCGTCGCGGCGATCCGCAAGGAGCTCGGCGTCAGCCCCGACTTCCCACCCGAGGTGGAGGAGGCGGCCGCCCGGGCGGTGGCCGACCCGGTGCTGCCCACGCTGGACCGCACCGACCTGCCGATGCTGACCATCGACCCGCCCGGCTCGCGCGACCTGGACCAGGCGCTGCACCTGGCCCGCGACGGCAGCGGCTACGTGCTGCGCTACGCGATCGCCGACGTCGCCGCGTTCGTGTGGCCCGGCGACCCGATCGATCTCGAGGCCCGACGCCGCGGGGAGACCCTGTACGGCGCCGGCTCGACGGTCCCGCTGCACCCGCGGGCGATCTCCGAGGACGCCGCCTCGCTGCTGCCCGGCCGGGTCCGCCCGGCCCTGCTGTGGACGATCACCCTGGACGCCGACGGTGGCCGCACCGGCGTGCACGTCGAGCGGGCGCTGGTGCGCTCGGTCGCGCAGCTGAGCTACGCCGAGGCACAGCGGATGATCGACGACGGCACCGCCCCCGAGCCGCTGCGGCTGCTCGCCGAGGTCGGCCCGCTGCGGCTGGTCCGGGAGGCCGAGCGCGGCGGGGTCTCGCTGCCGCTGCCCGACCAGGAGGTCGTCGTCGAGGGCGCGCACTGGCACCTGGACCTGCGCCGCCAGCTGCCGGTCGAGGAGTGGAACGCCCAGCTCTCGCTGCTCACCGGGTTCGCCGCGGCCGGGCTGATGCTGCACGCCGAGGTCGGGCTGCTGCGCACCCTGCCGGCCTGGGATCCCCACGAGGTCCAGCGGCTGCACCGCACCGCGCACGCGCTGGGCATCGAGTGGCCCGCCGAGCTGCTCTACCCCGACTTCGTGCGGACCCTGGACCCCGCCGACCCACGGCAGGCGGCGATGCTGGTCGCCTGCACCCGGCTGCTGCGCGGCAGCGGATACGCCGCCTTCGACGGCGTCCTGCCCGCCGAGCCCGAGCACGCCGCGCTGGCCTCGGAGTACGCGCACGTGACCGCGCCGCTGCGCCGGCTCGGCGACCGATTCGCCGGCGAGGTGTGCGTGGCGCTGTGCGCCGGCACCGAGGTGCCGGACTGGGTGAAGGTGGCGCTGCCCACCCTGCCCGAGCTGCTGCGCGAGTCCGGACGGCGTGCGGTCGCGCACGAGCGGGCGGTGCTGGCGCTGGTCGAGGCCGGGGTGCTGCACGAGCGGGTGGGCGAAGAGCTGAGCGGGGTGGTGGTCGAGGTCGACGAGCGCGACCCCACCCGCGGCGAGATCAGCATCTCCGTCCCCGCGGTCGAGGCCCGGGTGACCGGGACCCGGCCGCTGCCGCTGGGCGAGCAGGTCCGGGTCCGGCTCACGATGGCCGACGTGGACCAGCGTAAGGTCGCCTTCGAGCTCGTCTGAGCCCGCCCAGCCCAGCCCCGCCCAGCCCAGCCCAGCCCTGGCCGGCCGCGGCCGTGGTCGTAGGGCGGTCAGCGCAGCCGGACGGCGAGCAGCGCGACGTCGTCCTCGCGCCGGTCCTCGGGCACCATCCGGCGCAGCAGCTCGTCGCAGACGCTCTCCAGGTCCTGCTCGTGCGCGCGGATCTCGACCAGCTCCTGGTGCAGCTGGCGCAGCCCGTCCTCGAGCGAGCGGCCGCGCCGCTCGACCAGGCCGTCGGTGAACAGCAGCAGGGTCGCGCCGGGCTCGAGGCCCAGCCGGGTCTCCTCGCGCTCGGTCTCCGGGTCCAGGCCGAGCAGCAGGTCGGGCTCCTGGGACTGCAGCGTGGTGAGGAGGCCGTCGGGGGAGATCAGCACCGGCGGCGGGTGGCCGGCATTCGACCAGCGGACCTCGGGCGCGGCGCCGTCGACCGGCTCGATCCGGGCCACGACCGCGGTGGCGGTGGTGCCCAGGGCGAGGGTCTCCATGGCCCGGTCGACCCCGCGCAGCACGTCGGTGGGGGCGCCGCCGGCGTGCACCGCGATGCCGCGCAGCAGGCTGCGCAGCTGGCCCATCGCGGCCGCCGCGGCGACGTCGTGGCCGACCACGTCGCCGATCACCACCATCAGGTCGCCGTCGGGCTGCACGAACGCGTCGTACCAGTCGCCGCCGACCTGGGCGGCCTGGCCGGCGGGCTCGTAGCGCACCGCGATGTCGAGGTCGTCGCGCACCGGCGGGTCGGTGAGCAGGCTGCGCTGCAGCCCCTCGGCCAGGTCGCGCTGCTCGCCGTAGAGGCGGGCGTTGTCCAGCGCCAGCCCGGCGCGGACCGCGATCTCGCGCAGGGTGCGCACGTCCTCGGGGGAGAAGGTCTCGCGGCCGGGGCCGCGGAAGGCGCTGACCAGCCCGACGGTGCGGCCGCGGGCCGGCAGCGCGACCACCACCGCCGCCTCCGGGGCGAGCCCGCGCAGCAGATCCTGGGCCTCGCCGGGCTCGAGAACGGCGCTGACCGCCTCGACGGCGCCGGAGGGGACCACCACCGGCTCGGCGCTGTTGAGCGCCTGGGCCACGAAGGAGTCGTCGGTCAGCGCCGGGATCCGGCACTCGGCGTACCGGTCGACGAGGGTCCGGGCGGCGGGGTCGGCGTGCCACCAGCCGACGTCGCGCAGCCGCTGGCGCCAGGCGCCCGGCCGGTCGTCGACCAGGGTCACCAGACACCAGTCGGCGAGCTCGGGGACCAGCGCGCCGGCCAGCCGGCCGACGGCCTCCTCGGTGTCCAGGGTGCCGGTCAGCGAGGCGCTCACCTCGGCGAGCAGCTCGCTGCCGCGCACCGTGCTGTCCAACAGCTCGGTGGAGCGGCGGCGCTCGGTGACGTCGTCGAAGAAGACGCTCAGCCCGTCGGCCTCCGGCCAGACCCGCACCAGGTACCAGGCGTCCAGCGGCGGCGGGTAGTACGCCTCGAAGGAGACGGGCTCGCCGGTCTCGACGGCCTCGCGGTAGTGACGTTCGAAGTCGTGGCCGAGCGCGTCGGGGAAGAGTTCCCAGACGTCGTGACCGAGCAGCTCCTCGCGCGGGACGCCGAGCACCCGCTCGGTCTCGGCGTTGACGTAGCTGAACCGCCAGGCGGGGGTGAGCTGGAAGAACGCGCTGGGCATCGACTCCAGCACCCGGGCCAGCCGGGCGTCGCTGTCGTCGAGGCCGCGAGAGGTCGCGTACGCCGTCCCGTGCATCCGCTCGGCGCGGCCGTCCGGGCCGGCGAGCACCCGACCGCGGGCCCCGAGCCAGCGCACCCCGCCGTCGCGCAGCAGCACCCGGCACTCGACGGCGTAGTCGCCGCAGGTGTCGACGGCGCCGCGCATCGCCTCGGTGACCCGGGGCAGGTCCTCGGGGTGGAGCCGGGCGAGGAAGAAGTCGATGGTGCCGTCGAAGGTCGCCCGGTCGACGTCGAAGAGCGCGAGCAGCCGGTCGTCCCAATGCAGGGCGCCGGTGGCCGGCTCCCACTCGAAGACGCCGACCGCGTCGGAGCCGAGCGTGAGTCGCTTCGGGCGCGCGGCATCCCGGAGCGGGGGATCTGACTGCACGCTTGCTGCTCTCCGGGATGGCGCACGGTGCCCTCGGAAGAGGACGGGGAGCACAGCGTCCCACATCGCGCTCGCCTCGTCCGCGGAACCCGCCGCCACGGCAGGCGGGTGTCAGCTGCTCGAGCCGGTGGGGCTCGAGACCCCGCTACCGTGCCCGGGTGGGACCGACCGGGCAGGACGACGGGCAGGACGACGGGCAGGGTGGCAGGCAGCCGCGCCGCGGCGTCCTGCTCTGGTGGCTGCCGGTCGGCGCCGGCGGTCACCTGGTGCGTCACACCAGCCGGTGCTGGGAGCTCCTCGAGGCGCGCCGCGAGCACCGGCCCGCGCGGGCGCTGGTGCACTCCGCGCTGGAGGTCGTCGCGGGCGGACGGCGCCACCTGGTGGAGATGGCGCCACAGTGGAGCGGGCCCCGGGCGCAGCAGCGCGGCGTGGTGCTCACCGGCCCGGTCGGGTCGCGGCTGCTGGGCCGATCGAGGGCGTTCCGCTACGAGGTGCGGTGCTGGCCGGACGGGGTGCTGGCGGACCGGCGCTGGGCGCTCACCGCCCCGGTCCTCGTCGCCGCGGACGAGGCGACCGCCGCCGCGGTGCTGCGCCAGGTCGCCCGGGCGCCGGCCCTGACCTGGGGCCGGCCGGTGAGCCCGGGTGGGGACATGTGGAACTCCAACTCCCTGATCTCCTGGACGCTGGCGACCGGCGGGGTACCGACCGGCACGCTGTCACCGCCGCCGGGGACCCGGGCGCCCGGCTGGGATGCCGGTCTGGCGCTGGCGCGGCTCAGCCCGCGCTGAGCCCGCGGGCCACCAGCCAGGAGGTCGGCAGGTGGCCGACGGCCAGCACCGCCACCGCCACCGCCACCGGCCAGCTGGCCAGCCAGAGCGCGGCAGCCAGGAAGGCCAGCACGGGGAGCACGGCCATCGGCACCGGGATCGGGCCGAGCGGGGCGTAGAGCAGGGCGAGCCGGCGTCCGCCGTACAGGTAGCGCGCCCAGAGCGCGTAGTAGCCGAGCACCGCGGCCAGCACCACGACGAGCCACCCGCGGCCGGTCGGGTCGCCGGTGAGCGCCGGCAGCACCAGGCACCCGGCCTGGCCGGCGCGCTCCAGCCCGGTCAGCACCGCCGGGACGGCGGGCGGCGGCGGCGCCGGGGCCCCGCGCAGCAGCAGCGTCGGCGCGAGGATCGCGAGCGACACCACCAGCCCCGCCAGCGAGAACCCCACGGCGCGCACCCTAGCCCGGCGCGGACGGCGGTCCGCACCAGGTCGTCAGCGCCTCGGCGAGCCCCGCCGGGGTGCCCTCGCCGACCCAGGCCACGTGGCCGTCCGGGCGGATCAGCACCGCGGCCGGGGCGCTCACCGCGCCGAGGACGGGCAGCTCCCAGGGCCCGGCGCAGCCGGCGACGACGTGCTCGACCCGGTCGGTCCAGCCCGAGAGGTCCAGGCGCTGGTCGCCGAGGTCGAGCAGCACCGGGCGGGCGGCGTGCAGCAGCGCGAAGACCCGCTGCGACCCGTCGGCGGTGTCCAGGTCGAGGTCGGGCATCCGGCGGCCGAGCAGCGGGTGCCCCACGCCGAGGTCGTAGGCGACGTCGAGCCCGGAGATCAGGCCGGCCATCCGGGTCCTCGGCTCCTCGAAGGAGAGCATCTCGCCGATCGCCTCGCGCAGCGCCTCGGTGCGCACGTCGCCGCCCTGGACGGCCGACTGCGCCATCGTGTGCCGCAGCACCCGGGCGTCGGCGGGGTGCCGCTCGTCGTGGTAGCTGTCCAGCAGGGAGTCGGGGGAGACGCCGCGGACCACCTGGGCGAGCTTCCAGCCCAGGTTGACGGCGTCCTGCATCCCCAAGCCGATCCCCTGGCCGCCCGCGGGGTGGTGCACGTGCGCGGCGTCCCCGGCCAGCAGCACCCGGCCGCGGCGGTACTCGGCCGCCTGCCGGGTGGCGTTGGTGAACCGCGAGATCCAGGTCGGGTCGTGCATCGCGAAGTCGCTGCCGAACACCGCCTTCACCGCGACCGCGAGGTCCGCCAGGGTCGGCGCGGTGCCCGGGCCGAGCTCGCGCTCGGTGACCAGCACGCGCACGGTCCGTCCGTCGGCCATCAGTTGCAGTGCGTGAATGCCGTCCGCGTCGTGCCGGACGCCGGACGGGAACTCCTCGCCCATCTCGACCTCGGCGATCAGATGGCTGCGGGTCGCGGCCCAGCCGGCGAACTCGATCCCGGCGGCCTTGCGGACCAGGCTGCGCCCGCCGTCCGCGCCGACCAGGTACGCCGCGCGCTCCACCTCGCCGTCGGCGAGGTGGACGTCGACGCCGTCGTCGTCCGCGGCGAAGCCGGTGACCTCGACGCCGCGCCGGATCTCGAGGCCCAGTTCCTCGACCCAGCCGAGCAGGACCCGCTCGATCTGGTTCTGCCACAGCCCCAGGCCGTAGGGGTGCCGGGTCGCGAACCCGCTCATGTCCAGCGTGGTGTCGGCGAACCGCGCGGTCTGGACCGCCATCCCCTCGGCCAGGAACCGGTCGACGACCCCGCGCTGGTCGAGGATCTCCAGGGTGCGGGTGTGGAACCCGCCCGCCCGCGACCCGGGCCGCTCCGGCGTCGGGCGGCTCTCCAGCACCCGCACGTCAACCCCCGCCAGCGTCAGCTCCGCGCCCAGCATCAGGCCCGTCGGCCCGCTCCCCACGATCACGACCTCGGTCATCTCGGCTCCGTTCCTCTCGGTGAGGTCGAGCAGTCTGAGCCACGACGGGGGTCTTGCGGCAAGGCCCCGTCGGCGCTATACCTTGAGAGTGGCGAGGAGCGGGCGCTCCTCGCCACTGGTGTCGTGTGACTGGTGTCGTGTGAGTGTCGTCCGCCTCAGCCGGTCCCGCCGGGGTCGCCCGGCTCCCGGCGCTCGGAGCGCCGCTGCTGCTCGCGTTGCCCGACGGTGGTGATCCGCAGGCTCAGCAGCCGGGCCGCGACCGCCACGTAGACGACGTCGAAGGCGATCTGCACCAGCACGATGGCCCGGGCCGTCTGGCCGACGGCGTGCGCGTCGCCGTAGCCGATGGTGAGCATCGTCGAGGCGGAGAAGTAGAGCGCGTCCAGACGGGTGCGGATCCCGGCGACCTGGTCGGGGTGGTGCAGGTCGAGGACGTGGAAGGCGAGCGCGAAGGTGACCAGCACCAGGACGATGGCGGAGATCAGTGCCTCGACGCGCTGCCCGCCGTCGCGGATCTGGCGGCCCAGCAGCCGGCCGAGCACGAGGGCGAGGGCCGCCAGGGCCAGCAGCGAGCAGCCCACCCGCAGCGCCAGCCCGCCGGTCGGCCGGGAGGAGATCGGCACCACGAAGTAGAGGGCGAGGATCAGACAGGGGACCCCCAGCAGGTGCAGCCACCGGCCCCGGCTCATCGCAGCGGCCTCATCCCTGCAGCGTCCGGCCCGGTGGGCGGGCGGAGGTCACCCGGAGCGGGTGAGCGCGCCGGGGAAGCGCGAGGGTGAGCCTGGGCCATGGTTGCCGGGACGCCGGCCTCGGTGCGCCGGCTGGTCGGGGCGGTGCGGACGAGGGCGCACCGCGCGCTGGATACCGTGCCGACGCTGCGTCGCGCGGTCGAGGACCTGGTGCGCGTCGAGGTCGTGGACCGGGCGATGGTGATCGCCGCCCAGGCGCTGCTGGCGCTGTTGCCGCTGGTGGTGGTGCTCTCGGTGTTCCTGCCCTCGCACCTCACCCAGTTCGGCGTCGACCGGTTCGAGGCGGTGACCGGCATCGGCGAGGCGAGCTCGGGCCTGGTGCTCGGCCGCGGCGAGGCGCTGAGCGACGGACTCCCGGCCGGCGCCGAGGAGTGGCTGGACCCGGGTGCGGTGCGCACCCAGACCGGGCTGGTCGGGCTGGTGGTCACCGTGCTCTCGGCGTCCAGCTTCGCCCGGGCGCTGCAGCGGATGTACGAGCGGGTCTTCGGGCTGCGCCACGTCGGCGGCCTGCGTGGACGTCGTCGCTGCCTGGGCTGGCTGCTGGGCTGGCTGGTGGGCCTGCAGCTGCTGGCCGGGATCGGCGTGCTGACCTCGCACGCAAGGACCTCGCTGGGCGCGGCGGTGGTGCTGGCCCCGGTCTGGTTCCTGCTCCAGGCGGTCCTCGTCGCGCTGCTGTGGTGGTGGAGCCTGCACACGCTGCTCACCGGGCGGGTCGGCTGGGCGGCGCTGGTGGTGCCGGCGCTGCTGACCGGCGTCGCGGTGACCGGGTACGTCGCCGGGTCCGGGGTGGTGATGGGTCCGTACGCGGCGTCCGCCGCGCGCCAGTTCGGCAGCTTCGGGCTGGTGCTGGCGATCGCCACCTGGCTGGTGGGGATCGCCGCGGTGTGGGTGGTCGCCGCCGTGCTCGGCCGGGTGCTCGGCGAGGACCCCTGGCTCGAGCGGTGGGCGGGTCGGCTCCGGCGCTGGGTGCCGCTGTGGCGGGCCGGGTCAGAGGCCGGGTCGGGGGAGCGGGATCACAGCGCCGTGCGGCGCGAGATCTGGGTGCACAGCGCCCAGATGACCAGGCCGTTGAAGGCCAGGATCACCAGGCACCACAGCGGGAAGTAGGGCAGGAACGCGAAGCTGGCGACGGCGCTGAGCACCGCGATGACGACCCCCGCGAACCGGCCCCAGGTCTGCCCGGCCAGGATCCCGATGCCGACGACCAGCCCGATCACGCCGAGGACCAGGTGGATCCAGCCCCAGGTGGTGACGTCGAACTCGTAGACGTAGTCGATGCCGGTGACGAAGACCGAGTCCTTGGCGATGGCGGCGATGCCCTGGAGGATCTGGAAGATCGCGACGGTGGCCAGCATCACCCCGGCGAACGCGACGACGCCGAGGGCGACCGTCCCGCTGGTGGAGTCGTCGTGGGCACGGCGTGAGGATCGTGGGGACGTGGTGGTCATGGAACCCTCCGGGGTCCGGCGATGGTCTCCGGTGCCGAAGGTAGGACGGGGCGGCCCGGGGCGGCTCACCCGGAACGGGCCACGCCCGGCGACTGCGCGGTCCGCGCCGCCCGCTGGGCGAGCCGGTCGAAGGCGTCGCGGAGCTCGGGTGGGCCGATGACGGCGACCTCGACGTCGAAGCGCAGCAGGTGCGCGGCCAGCCCCGTCCACGACCAGGACCCGAGCCGCACGGCCGGATCCGGTCGGCGCGGTGGACGCGCCACTCCTCGGCGTCGACCTGCCAGCCGACCAGGTACCAGCGCCCCGCGCGGGCCACGAGGTGGTGCCGGTCGGGGTGGTCGTCTGCGCCGACGACGCGCTCGGCCCGCGCCGGTCAGCTGCGGGCGAGCACGGCGAGCACCTCGGTGCCCCAGCGCGCCAGCGTCTTCGGCCCGATCCCGGGGACGTCGGCCAGCTCGTCGGGCCGGCTCGGGTTCCGCTCGGCGAGCGCGACCACGGCCCGCTCGGCGAGCACGAAGAACGGCTGCAGGCCGACCTCGCGGGCTCGCTCGCGGCGCCAGGCGTCGACCGCGTCGTAACGGGCCCGGGCGGCGGCGTCCAGGGTGTCCCGGGTGGGCGAGGGGCTCGTCGTCCGGGTCGTCCGGGTCCCGGTGGCGCGGCGGGTCGCCCGGGTGCGCCGCGCGCGCCGGCGGCGCGGGGCCCGGGGAGACCGGGGAGCCCGGGGAGTCGTGGCCGCGGGGGCCGGGCGGTCGAGGCGCAGCTCCACCCGCTCCTCGCCGCCGAGCACCAACGCGCCCCGCTCGGTCGGCCGCAGCCCGGTGCGACCGCGCACGTCGTGGCTCAGGTGCCGCTCGGCCACCAGCTGGCGGAGCACCGCCGGCCAGCCCGGCTCCGGCTCGGGCACCTCGGCCTCGCGCAGCGCGTCGAGGACCTGCTCGACGTCCGTCGGCTGGGAGTGCCGTCCCCGGTCGGCGACCACGGTGAGAAGCTGCCGGGCCGCGGCGGTGACGTCCTCGGCCGGCGGCGGGGCCGTGCACGCGTCGCAGCGACCGCACCGGGGCGGCGAGGCCTCGCCGAAGTGCGCGAGCAGCCGGTGGCGCCGGCAGCGCGGGGTCTCGCAGAGCGCGAGCATCGCGTCCAGGTTCGCGCCCTGGACCCGGCGCTGGACCACGCCGCCGGGGGAGCGGGCGATGAACCGGCGCAGCTGGGCGACGTCGGCGAGGCCGTAGGCCAGCCACGCGGTCGCCGGGTCGCCGTCCCGCCCGGCCCGCCCGGTCTCCTGGTAGTAGCCCTCCACCGACTTCGGCAGGTCCAGGTGGGCGACGAAGCGGACGTCCGGCTTGTCGATGCCCATCCCGAACGCGATGGTCGCGACCACCACCAGCGACGGCTCGCGCAGGAACCGCTGCTGGTGCGCGGTACGCCGCTGCGCCGGCATCCCGGCGTGGTACGGCACCGCCTCGACGCCGTGCGCGGTCAGGTAGCGGGCGGTCTCCTCCACCGAGCGGCGGGTCAGGCAGTAGACGATGCCGGAGTCGCCGGCGTGCTCGGTGCGCAGCACGTCGAGCAGCTGGCGGCGCGGGTCCGGGCCCTTGGGGACGATCCGGTACTCGATGGTGGGCCGGTCGAAGGAGGAGACGAACCGGCCGGCGCCGTCCGGGCCGAGCCGCAGGCCGAGCCGCTCGGCGATCTCGGCCGCGGTGGTCGGGGTCGCGGTCGCGGTCAGCGCGATCCGGGGCACGTCGGCGAACCGCTCGGTCAGCCGGGCGATGGTCAGGTAGTCCGGCCGGAAGTCGTGGCCCCAGGAGGCCACGCAGTGCGCCTCGTCGATCGCGATCACGCTGATCGGCGCGCGGGCGAGGAGGTCGAGGGTGCCGGGCGCGGCCAGCCGCTCGGGGGAGAGGTAGAGCAGGTCGAGCTCGCCGGCGGCGTACGCCCGGGCCACCTCGCGGCGCTCGTCGGTGTCCAGCGAGGAGTTCCAGGCGGCGGCGCGCACCCCGCGGGCGGCCAGCGCGGCGACCTGGTCGTGCATCAGCGCGATCAGCGGGGAGACGACGATCCCGGTGCCGGGCCGGACCAGGGCGGGCACCTGGTAGCACAGCGACTTGCCGGCACCGGTGGGCATCAGCACCAGGGCGTCGCCGCCGCCGACGACGGTGCGCACCACCTCGGCCTGCTGGCCGCGGAACTCCTGGAAGCCGAACGTGGTGCGCAGGACCCGCAGCGGGGCCTCGACGTCCGGCACCCTCAGCTGCCGCCGGCCGGAAGGGCCTCCAGCAGGATCTCCGGGTTGTCGCGGGCGGTGACGTTGGCGCGCCACTGGTCCACGAAGAGCGCCAGGTGGCTGCCGTCGGTGCGCTGCAGCACCTCGACGCCGCGCTTGCCCTTGAGCGCCACCGCGCCGTCGGCGTCGGTGCGCCGGGCGACCTGGTAGTCCAGGCGGGAGAACCGGATCGGGGAGTTGAACTCGTTCTTCATCCGCTCCTCGACCACCTCGAACTGCAGCGGCCCGACGGCGGCGAGCACCGGGCTCTGGTCGCCACGCAGGTCGGAGCGGAGCACCTGGACGACGCCCTCCTGGTCGAGCTGCTCGATGCCGCGACGGAACTGCTTGTAGCGGCCGATGTCGCCGGCGCTCGCGGACATGAAGTGCTCGGGGGCGAAGCTCGGCACCGGCGGGTACTCGATCGGCGCGCCGTCGTACACGGTGTCGCCGACGCGCAGCGCCTGGGCGTTGACGAAGCCGATGATGTCGCCCGGCGAGGCGTGCTCGACCGAGGTCGTGTCGCGGCCGAAGACGGACTGGGCGTACTTGGTCGCGAACGGTCGGCCGGTGGCGGCGTGGGTGACGACCATCCCGCGCTCGAAGCGGCCGGAGACCACCCGGGCGTAGGCGAGCCGGTCGCGGTGGGCGTTGTTCATCCCGGACTGCACCTTGAAGACGAACGCGCTGAAGTCGTCGTCGACGGCGCGGATCGTGCCGTCCACGCCGGGCGTCGCGCTCGGGCCGGGGGCGACGTCGAGCAGCAGGTCGAGCAGCTGGGCGACGCCGAAGTTCTGCAGCGCGGAGGCGAACATCACCGGCGTCGACTCGCCCGCCAAGAAGCGCTCCTGGTCGTGGTCGGCGTCGTCGAGGGTGAGCAGCTCGTGGCCCTCCACCGCCTCGGCCCAGACCTCGGCGTCGTCCGCCTCGACCGCGGAGGCCGGCATCCGTCGCTCGGGCGCGATGGTGGCGCCGCCGGCGGTGCGGGTGTACTTCACGAACTCGCCGGTACGGCGGTCCAGGACGCCGCGGAAGTCGCCGGCCTCGCCGACCGGCCAGGTCAGCGGGGTGGGGCGCAGCTTGATCTGGCGCTCGATCTCGTCCAGCAGGCCCAGCGGCGACAGGCCGGGGCGGTCCCACTTGTTGATCACGGTGATCACCGGGATGCCGCGCAGCGCGCAGACCTGGAACAGCTTGAGGGTCTGCGGCTCCAGCCCCTTGCCGGCGTCGATCAGCATCACCGCGGAGTCGACCGCGGAGAGCACCCGGTAGGTGTCCTCGGAGAAGTCGCTGTGCCCGGGGGTGTCGACCAGGTTGATCACGTGGTCGCGGTAGACGAACTGCAGAGCCGCCGAGGTGATCGAGATGCCGCGGGCCTTCTCCATCGCCATCCAGTCCGAGACGGTGGCGCGGCGATCGCCCTTGCCGTGCACCGCGCCGGCCTCGGTGATCACCCGCGCGTGCAGGGCGAGGGCCTCGGTGAGCGTGGACTTGCCGGCGTCCGGGTGGCTGATGACCGCGAAGGTACGACGGGGGCGGGTGTCTGCCACCCGGGCAACTTACCCGCCCCGGCGCCGCGACGCCGATTCGGGCCCGGCGCCGGGTGCCCGGCCGCGGCCCGCAGATGGGGGATGCGCGCCCCGCGGCGGCCGCTGCACAGTGGGCCCACCGGCGGTCGACGGCGACCGCCTCGTCGGATCGGACCCGCCGTGCCCTCTCGCCGCCGCCTGCTCGTCGTCCCCGCCGTGGCCACCCTGGTGGCCGGGCTGCTCGCCGCCGGCGGGCCCGCCGAGGCCGGCCGGCACGGTCCGGGGCAGCAGCACGGCCACCGGGCCGGGCCGGGCCTGGTGGTGATGACCCAGAACCTCTACCTGGGCTCGTCGCTGGACCCGGCGCTCGCCGCGCGCACCGGCGCGGAGTTCGTCGCCGCGGCCGCGCAGATCTACGGCACCGCGCTCGCCAGCGACTTCCCGAGCCGGGCGGAGGCGGTCGCGGACACGATCGCCCGCACCCGCCCCGACCTGATCGGGTTGCAGGAGGTCAGCCGGTGGACGGCGACGCCGTTGGTGGCGGGCGCCGCCCCGCCGTCCTACGACTTCCTGGCCATCGTGCTCGACGAGCTGGCCGAGCGCGGCCTGTCCTACCGGGTCGCCGGCGTCTCCGACAACGCCGACATCGGCCCGGTGCCGCTGATCGCACCCGGGTTCGGCTGCGCGGCGCCCACCTCGCCGACCGCCGCGGACTGCGTGGTGCGGCTGCAGGACCGCGACGTGATCCTGGAGAACACCCGGACCCGCGGGCTGCGGGTGGGGCCGGCGGTCACCGGGCGCTACGTCGCCCAGCAGACGTTCCCGATCCCCGACGCCGGCGGCGCGACCCTCGACTTCGGCCGCGGCTGGGTCTACGTCGACGGCCGCCTGCGCGGGGCGCCGTTCCGCTTCCTCACCACCCACCTGGAGGTCGGCTCCTTCGCCGCGGTCCAGGAGGCGCAGGCCGCCGAGCTGCTGGCCGGCCCGGCGCGGACCCGGCGCCCGCTGGTCGCGGTCGGGGACTTCAACTCACCCGCCGACCCCACGGCCTCGACCACCAGCACCTACGCCGACCTGACCCGCCGCTGGTTCGACGACGCGTGGCGGGTCAACCGGCGCGCGCCGGGGTTCACCTGCTGCCAGGCGGGCCAGCTGGACAACGCCACCTCCACCCTGCGCACCCGGATCGACCTGGTGCTGACCCGCGGCGTCCGGAAGGTCCGCTGGGCGACGGTGGTCGGCGACCGGCCGATCGCGGACGCCGTCCCGCGGTGGGCCTCCGACCACGCCGGGCTGCTGGCCGGGCTGGGGTTGACGGCACCGCGTCGGCACCGACACCACTGACGGCGTGGCTCAGGGCTGCTCGGCGCCGAGCCGTGCGAGCAGCCGCGTCAGCGTGCGGCGCTCGTCGGCCGAGAGCGGGGCGAGCACCTCGCGCTGGACCTGCGCGAGCAGCCGGTCGAGCGCGGGAAGCAGGGCCGCCCCGGCGTCGGTGAGGGTGACCACGTTGCGGCGGGCGTCGGTCGGGTCGGGGGAGCGCTCGACCAGCCCCCGCTCGGTGAGCAGGTCGAGGGTGAGCGCCACGTCCTTGCGGTCCAGGCCGGTGTGGCGGCCGAGGTCGGCCTGGCTCAGCGGCCCGTGCTCGTCGACGCCGGCCAGCGTCCGGTAGTGCACCGGGCGCAGCCCGGTGTCGGCGAAGGCGGACTGCAGCAGCGCCTGGGCGCGGGCGTTCGCCCGGCTGAGCAGCCAGGACGGCTGACGGGCGACACGGGTGACCGGCATGCCGGACAGCCTAGACCGATTGTGGGGAGGACCAACGGTTATTATGTTGGGTGACCCAATGAAATTCGAGGAGATGTCATGACCCAGTTCGGCCCCCAGCTCATCGGGCAGACCGAGAAGACGCTCAACGCGCTGCTGATCCGCCTGCTCGCAGGCGTCGAGCTCACCGAGGCGCAGTGGGTGACTCTCCGGCTCGCCACGAAGCCGCTCAGCTCGACGCCGTCGGGCCGCTGGGTGGCGAG
>JADGMW010000547.1_pt1 | contig 14352 bp, 13 predicted proteins | sample 8641801 | NCBI WGS metagenome assembly JADGMW01 (sample SAMN16272018, study PRJNA661076) | feces metagenome | isolation source: fecal sample from diarrhoea affected cattle A | host: Bos taurus | place: South Africa: Lokaleng Village, Mahikeng | collected 2019-09
TCCGGTAGGTCTGCACATGGTCCGGGTGGCCGGTCAGCCCGCCGTACGCGTCGTGGGTGACCACCACGTCCGGCCGGAACTCGCGGATGTGCGCCACCAGCCGCCGGACGGCCTCGTCGAGCGGCGCGTCGACCAGGCGGGCGCTCCCCGGCGCGGATCCGGGCACCTGCTCGTCGGCGTAGCCGAGCAGCCGCGGCGGCTCCCCGACCCCGAGGTGGCCGAGGGCGTCGGCCAGTTCGCCGGCGCGCACGGAGCCCTCGGACCAGGTGGCCGTCACCACCCCGGTCCGCGCGCCGGCCTCGGCTGCCCGGGCCAGCAGGCCGCCGGCCGAGATCGACTCGTCGTCGGGGTGGGCGAAGACGCCGAGCACGCTCGGTCCGGCCATGGGGCTACCTCCAGGGATGGAGCGGGACAGGTCGACGTCGGGTGGGATCAGCGCCGCAGCGCGTCGCGGACGAAGCCGACGACGTCGGCCAGGACCTCGTCCCGGTTGGTCTCGTTGAAGATCTCGTGCTGCGCCCCGGGGTAGAGCCGCTCGGCGTAGGTCTCCCCCCGCAGGTGCTCGATGCCGACCCGGGAGCCGGCCGGCGGCACCAGCCGGTCGCCCTCGCCGTGCGCCCACATCAGCGGGAGCGCATCCAGCGACGGCCCGGCCTGCACCGCCTCCAGCGCCCGCGCGATGGCCTCGACCGTCGTCCGCCGGAACGGCCCGTGCCACACCAGCGGATCGGCCTCGTAGTCCTGACCGACCGCCGGGTCCCGCGACAGCGTCGTGCTGTCCAGCGGGGTGTCGGGCAGCTCGTCGAGCTCCAGCAGCGCGGTGCCGCCCCAGGCGCCCACGAGCGGGCCGGAGAGCACCACGGCGGCCAGCGAGTCGCCGTACCGCTGCGCGTAGCGCGCCGCGATCAGCCCGCCCATCGAGTGGCCGATCAGCACCACCGGCAGGCCGGGGTGCTCGGCGCGGGCCCGCTGGTCGACGGCGTGCAGGTCGTCGACCACCCGCTCGTAGTCGGCGATGACCACCCGCTCGCCCTCGCTCTTCCCGTGGCCGACGTGGTCGACGGCGTGCACCACGGCCCCGGCGTCCACCAGCGCCGCCGCCACGTGGTCGTACCGCCCCGAGTGCTCGCCGTAGCCGTGCGCGAGCAGGACGACGTGCGACGGCGCGGTCCCCTCCCAGGTGCGGCCGGCCAGCCGGCCCCCGTGCCCGTCGATCTCCCACTCCCGCGCCGCGGTCACGACAGTGCCGCCACGCGCGGGACGACCTCGGTGCCCAGCAGCTCGATGCCGCGCAGCAGGTCGGCGTGCGCCAGCCGCGGATTGGTCATCTGCAGCGAGATCCGGTCCACCCCGCCGAGCTGACCGGAGATGCGGACCAGCTTCTCGGCCACCGTGTCGGGGTCGCCCATGAAGAACGCGCCGTCCGGTCCGCTGGTCGCGTCGAACTGGGCCCGGCTCGGCGGCGCGAACCCGCGCTCCCGGGACACCTTCTCGAACATCTCGTGCCAGCCCGGGTAGATCGTGTCGGCGGCCGCCTCCGTGCTGCCGGCGACGAAGCCGAACACGTGCAGCCCCACCTGCAGCTTCTCCGGGGCGTGCCCGGCCTGCGCGCCGGCACGGCGGTAGAGGTCGATCAGCGGGGCGAACTGGCGCGGCTGGCCACCGATGATCGCCACCATCAGCGGCAGGCCGAGCAGCCCGGCCCGCACGAACGACTCCGGGGTGCCGCCGACGCCGACCCAGATGGGCAGCGGGTCCTGCAGCGGCCGCGGGTAGACACCCTGGCCGGTCAGCGGCGGGCGGTGCCGGCCCGACCAGGTGACGCGCTCGGAGTCGCGGATCTGCAGCAGCAGCTCGAGCTTCTCCGCGAACAGCTCGTCGTAGTCGGCCAGGCTCAGCCCGAACAGCGGGAACGCCTCGGTGAACGAGCCGCGGCCGACGACGAGGTCGATCCGGCCCTTCGCGATCAGGTCCAGGGTGGCGAACTGCTGGAAGACCCGCACCGGGTCCGCGGCGCTGAGCACGGCGACGGCGCTGCCCAGCCGGATCCGCGAGGTACGCGCGGCCGCGGCGGCCAGGATCACCGGCGGCGCCGAGTCGTAGTACTCGGGGCGGTGGTGCTCGCCGATGCCGAACGAGTACAGCCCCACCCGGTCGGCGAGCTCGATCTCCTCGAGCAGGTGCTCCATCCGCTCCTCCGGCCCGACCAGGTGGCCGGTCGACGGATCGGTCACCGCCGAGACGAAGCTGTCGACGCCGAGATGCATGGACCGTCCTTCCGCAGGCTGTGCTCCGCGCCGGGCGGGCGCGGACCGGCACCAGTCAAGCAGGGGCGGGCGTCCCCGGCCGGTCCGGCGAGCCGCGCCGGTCCACCGGCGTGACCGGGGTCCCGGGCGGGCACTACCCGCCCATGGCGAACGCACGACCCGAGCCGGTGGTCCACCCGGACGGCCCCGCGCCCGGGCCGGGGTCCGGCGCCCACGGCCACGACGCGCACGCCCCGCACCACATCCCCGTCCGCGGATGGGGGCAGGTGCTCGCCCGGGCCGGCCGGCACGTCCTGGACGACCGGCTGATGGCGCTGGCCGCCGCCGTCTCGTTCTTCGCCGTCCTGTCCATCGCCCCGCTGCTGGTGACCGCGCTGTCGGTGTACGGCGCGCTCAACTCCCCGGAGCAGGCGCTGGACCAGCTCTCCTCGGTCGCCGAGGTGCTGCCACCCGAACTCGAGCCGCTGGTCGCCGAGCAGCTGACCACGATCACCACCGCCTCCGCCCAGGTGCTCACCTGGCGCGGGCTCAGCGGCCTCGTCGCGGCGCTGATCACCGCGACCACCGCCGCCACCTACCTGGTCGACGCGCTCACCCTGGCGTACTCGGAGACCGAGACCCGCGGCTTCCTGCGCCGGACCCGGCTGGCCGGCACGCTCGTGCTCACCGGCGCGCTGCTCCTCGGGGCGGTCATCGCCGGGGTCGGCGGGGTCTCCCGGCACCTGGACCGCCTGCCCGGCGCGCTCCAGCCGCTGGCTCCGGCCGTGCTGTGGCTGTCGCTGTCGGTCCTGCTGACCCTGGTGCTCGCCGTCCTCTACCGGGTCGCCCCGGATCGCACGCAGGCCCGCTGGCGGTGGATCAGCGTCGGCGCCGTCGTCGCCACCGTGCTCTGGCTGGCCACCTCGATCGCCCTGTTCGCCTACGTACAGAGCCTGGGCTCCTACGAGACGACCTACGGCTCGCTGGGCGGCGTGGCCATCAGCATGTTCTGGCTGTGGCTCAGCGTCTTCCTGGTGATCCTCGGGGCGGCGCTCAACGCGGAGAGCGAGCGGCAGACCGCACGGGACTCCACCGTCGGCCCGGAGCGACCGGCCGGCCGGCGGGGCGCCGTCGTCGCCGACAGCGTGCCGCCGCACCCGGCCCGGCCCGGCCCGGCGGCTGGTCGCCCCCGCGCGGCCGACCAGCCCGGCTAGCTCCGGGCCGCCGGCTCCGCGCGGCGGAGGTGCTCGTCGAGGAACCGCAGGATCCGCGCCCACGCGTCCTCGGCCGAGGGCTGGTGGTAGTTCAGCCCCGCCACCTTCTCCAGCACGCTGAACGGGCCGAGGTTGTGCCGGTTGAGGAACGAGTGCCCGGCGTCGGGGTACTCCTTCACGTCGTGCGGGACGCCGAGCCGGGTGAGCACGCCCTCCAGCTCGTCGGCCGCGCCGCGGAACATCCGGTCACGTTTCCCGTAGCTGGCCACGATCGGGCAGGCCCCGGCCAGCACCTCCTCGGCGTTCTCCGGAACGGCGCCGTAGTTGGCCGCCGAGGCGTCGAAGCCGCGGGTCGCGGCCAGGAGCGCGAACCCGCCGCCCATGCAGAACCCGACGACGCCGACCCGGCCCGTGGTGTCGGGCCGGTCGACCAGCCACCGGCGGGTCGCCTCCAGGTCACCGAACGCCGCGCCCTCCCCCCGCAGCATGGCCCGGAAGGTGGAGCGCAGGCAGCGCAGCGCCCCGCCGGCGGTGAACAGGTCCGGCGCCACGGCCAGGTAGCCCGCCGCCGCGAGCCGGTCGGCCTGCTGCCGGGTGTCGTCGTTGAGCCCCAGCGCCTCGTGCACGACGACGACGGCCGGCCACGGCCCCTCCCCGGTCGGCGGCACCGCGAGGTAGGCCCGCAGTTCCGGGGCGCTCTGGGCGCCGGGGATCGAGATGTCGGGCACGGGGCCTCCTCGAGGCGGTCAGCTCCCCGGGCGGAACGGGTTCTTGCCCGCCCGGAACAGGGTCTCCTGGGTGAAGCTGGCGGCGAGTGTGCCGCCCGCGGTGAAGATCTCACCGGTGTACCAGCCACGGCCACCCGAGACCGTGCCCGGCTGCATGTCCATGAGCACCCATTCGTCCAGCGGCGCGTGCCGGTGGAACCAGACCGCGTGGTCCAGCGTCGGGCCGGGGCTCGCCTCGTCCTGCGGCATGTTGGCCAGGCCCGTGCCGATGTCGGAGAGGTAGGTGAGCACGCAGGCGTGCACCAGCTGGTCGTCGGGCAGCGGCACCGTCGTCCGCGCCCAGAAGCGGGTGGGCAGCCGCCAGCCCGGGTCCGCCTGGCCCGGTCGCCGGCTCTCCATGGTGAACAGCCGCGGCATGCCGTAGCTCTTCAGGCCCTCCGGGCCGTTCACCTCGGGCATCTGCTGGACGGGGATGTCCGGTCCGGCGCCGCCGGCGTGGAAGGACGCCGCCATGGAGAAGATGACCTCGCCGCCCTGCACCGCGACCACCCGCCGGGCGGAGAACGACCCGCCGTCCCGGTCCCGCTCCACGCGGAAGATCGTCGGCCGGGCGGCGTCGCCACTGCGCAGGAAGTAACCGTGCAGCGAGTGCGGCAGCCGGCCCTCGCCGACGGTCAGCCCGGCGGCCAGCAGCGCCTGCGCGGCCACCTGCCCGCCGTACAACGGGAACGGGTCGGCGAAGACCAGGGTGCTCCGGTAGAGGTCGCGGTCGATCTCCTCCAGGTCCAGGACGTCGAGGACGGTCGGCTCGGACTCGGCCGGGTCGGCCCCGGGCTGGTGCTGCACTGGGAACTCCTCGGTCGGGGACGGATCGCCGTCGCGACGATACGGTCGCCCGCGTGCGACCTTCGTCACCACCTGGGGCGACGACCCTGGCCCTGCCGTTCGAGGGGACGTGGCTGGTCCGCAACAGCCCCGCCCGGCGGGTGCCCAGCCACGGCACGCACCTGTTCGCCACCACCTACGCCGTGGACTTCATCGCCGTCCGGGGCCGCCGCACCGCCGCCGCCCGCGACTGGCGCTCGGTGCTGGCCACCGAGCCACCTGAACGGTTCCTCGCCTTCGGCCGACCGATCCTCGCCCCGGCCGCCGGCACCGTGGTCTCGGTCCTGGACGGCGAACCCGACCACGAGGCCCGCCGCTCGCAGCTCGCGCTGGTCCCCTATGCGCTGACCCAGGCGGCCCGCGTCCGCGCAGGTCACGGCGCCGTCGCCGGCAACCACGTCGTCCTGCAACTGGCCGACGGCGGGGCCTTCGTGCTCCTCGCCCACCTGCGCGCCGGCTCCGTCGCGGTGTCCCCGGGTCGTGCGGTCGCCGAGGGCGAGGTGCTCGGACGCTGCGGCAACTCGGGCAACTCCACCCAGCCGCACGTGCACCTCCAGGTCATGGACGACGCCGTCGCCGACTCCGCCCGGGGCCTGCCGGTGGAGTTCCGCGACTATCGGGTGCGGCCGCGCTCCGGCGGTCCGGGGGTCGCCGTGCTCCGCGGCGTCCCCGGCGAGTCCGAGGTCGTCGAACCGCTCTGACCCGGGCCCGCCGAGCGGGTCGGCGGGCACGCTCCCGGCGGTGCGGGCGCGGGTCGCGCGCGCGGACAGTGGACAATGGGGGTGTCCGCGCGGGCCCGGTAGCACCGGGGCCCCGGGCAGAAACCCGACTTCTCCGCTGTTGCTCCGTGTGACGGTCCGCCTGCGACGGCGTCGACCACACCCCAGACGAGCCCTTCCGAAGGACACTGCTTGCCCGAGAACGCCGCCACACCCCTGCCGCCGCAGACCGCCCGCCGCCGTGAGCGCTCCGCCGGGCGCCAGACCTCCGCCCGCGAGGCCGACCGCGCCGCCGCGCGCGAGGAGAAGGCCGCGCAGCAGAGCTGGGTGGAGGGCGCCGAGCCTGCGCTGCCCACCCGCACCACCCGGCCCGAGGACGTCGTCTTCCACCTCGGCCCGACGAACTCCGGCAAGACCTACGAGTCGCTGCAGGCGCTGGCCAAGGCCGGCTCCGGCGTCTACGCCGCCCCGCTGCGCCAGCTGGCCCACGAGGCCTACGAGAAGCTCTCCGCCCAGCTGCCCGAGGGCACCGTGGGCCTGTCGACCGGCGAGGAGGAGATCGACCCCTTCGCGCCCATCGTCTGCTGCACCGTGGAGAAGGCCCCGCCGCGTGGCGAGATGCTGGTCCTCGACGAGGCCCACTGGGTGACCGACCCCGACCGCGGCCACCACTGGGCCCGCCTGCTGCTCACCGGCGAGTACCGCACGATGCACCTCATCTCCGCGGCCGAGGCCTACCTGGTGCTCAAGCCGCTGGTCTCCGACGCCGAGCACGTCGAGGTCGTCAACCACAAGCGGCTCTCCCGGCTCGACGTGCTGCGCGCCCCCGTCCGGCCCGAGGCGGTGCGCCCGCAGACGCTGGTCGTCGCCTTCTCCCGCAAGGCCGTCTACGCCGCCGCCGCCGAGCTCGACCAGCACCGGCCCGGCAAGGTGGGCGTCCTCTACGGCGCCCTGCCCCCGGCGACCCGGCGCGAGGTGATCGAGCGGTTCACCGAGGGCTCGTTCGAGGTGCTGGTCACCACCGACGTGATCGGCCACGGCATCAACGTGCCGGCCACCACCGTGCTCTTCGCCGAGACCACCAAGTTCGACGGCCAGGAGGTGCGCCCGCTGCGCACCTGGGAGGCCGCCCAGATCGCCGGCCGCGCCGGCCGCTACGGCCTCACCGGGCACGGCGCCACCGGCATCCTCATCGGGATCAGCGGCCTCAAGGCCGTTGCCGGGCTGGTCGCCAACGGCGCCGCCGTCGCCCGCGGCGACGAGATGAGCGACCTGCCCAAGCGCGCCCCGCGGCTGCGCCCCGAGCTCGAGGACCTCGGCGCCTTCGAGGCCGTCGACCTGCCCGAGGCGCTCACCCGCTGGATGGCGTGGGCGCGGGCCGCCACCCGCGACGAGGCGATGACCGCCGACGACGTCACCAGCCTGGTGCTGCGGGTGCACGCCCTCCTGCCGCTGCTGCGCGGCCCGCTCGGTGCAGCCGGCGACCTGCAGACCGTGTGGCGTCTGGTCAACCTGGCCATCGACTACAACCCCCCGCGCCGCACCCGCTGGCTGGTGCTGGCCAGGGCCGCCCTCGAGCACGCGGTCGGGCTGCCGGTCCAGCCCGAGAACGTGCTCCCCGACGTGCCGCGCGGCGGCACCGTGGAGGAGTACGAGCAGGCCGCCGCGGCAGCCCGCGACGCGCAGACGCTGCTGCGCCAGTTCCCCGGCGTCGCCGGCCTGGACAGCGACGACGCCGCCTGGGTCGAGGAGGAGTGCGCGGAGATGATCACCGAGCTGCTCCCCGATGCGATCTCGCTGGGCCGGTCGGGCAAGTGCACGACCTGCGGTGCGGCGATCGCGCCCTGGTTCACCACCTGCCGCCCGTGCAGCGTGTCGTCCGGACGCCGCGAAGGAGCCGCCGGTGGCCGCTCCACCGGCGATGGCCGCGCCACCGGCGGTGCCCGCACCGCCGGCCGGGCCGCCGGGCGCGCGCTCGGCGGCCGTCAGGGCGGACCGCGGGGGCGGTCGCGCCGCGGCTGAGCCGGCTCAGTCGAGCAGCGGGCTCAGGTTCTCCTGCCAGACGTCCCACCCCAGGCGCACGATCAGCGCACTGACGACGACGAGGAACGCGCCGCGGATGAAGCCGCTCCCCCGGGCGGTCGCGGTGCGTGCCCCGAGGTAGCCACCGATCATGTTGGCGACCCCGAGCATCAGCCCCAGGCCCCAGAAGACGTAGCCCTGGGGCACGAAGAACAGCAGCGCCCCGAGGTTGGTCGCGCAGTTGACGATCTTGGCCTTGGCGCTGGCCTCCAGGAACGCGTAGCCCAGCAGCGACACCATCGCGAAGACGAGGAACGACCCGGTCCCCGGGCCCAGGAGGCCGTCGTAGAAGCCGACGACCGCACCGATCGTCGCGGCCAGCCCGTAGTGCCGCCGGCCGGAGTGCCGCAGTGCGGTCACGTCGCCCAGCGCCGGGCGCAGGAGCGTGAAGGCCCCGATCCCCGCCAGGGCGACGACGATCACCGGCTTGAACACGTCGGCCGGCAGCAGCGCGGCGACCGACGCGCCGCCGAAGCTGCCCACCAGCGCGATCCCCGCCATGGGCAGCGCGGTGCGCAGGTCGGGATGCACACGGCGGTAGTAGGTGATCGAGCTGGTCGTCGTCCCGACGATCGACCCCAGCTTGTTCGTGGCCAGCGCCTGCACCGGGCTGATGCCGGGCACCAGCAGCAGCGCCGGGAGCTGGATCAGCCCGCCACCGCCGACCACCGCGTCGACGAATCCGGCGGTGAGCCCGGCCAGCAGCACCAGCACGAGGGTGCCGACGCCCAGGCCCTCGGGCAGCACGTCCAACGCGAGCAGGTCGGTCATCCCATTCCTCCCGGGCCCGCGGCCCCGTTCCGCGCGGTCGGCGGCGGCGACCACTCCACCACGAGGTCCACCGCCGCCGGGCGGCGCCCTACGGTGTCCGGGTGGAGGTCTGGTTCAACCCGTCGTGCTCGAAGAGCCGCGCTGCCCGGGACCGGCTCGACGCGGCCGGGATCGCGTACACGCTGCGTCGGTACCTGGAGCAGCCGCCCGATGTGGCGGAGCTGCGCGCGGCGCTGACGGCGCTGCGGCTCGACCCGTGGGAGATCACCCGGACCACCGATCCGCTGGCCGGCGAACTCGGCGTCGACGCGCTGCCGCGCGACCCGGACGTGTGGATCCGCCTGCTGGCCGATCACCCGCGGCTGATCCAGCGACCGATCGTGCTGGCCGACGACGGCCGGGCCTGGGTCGCGCGGGACGACGGGACGCTGCGCGCGATCACCGGTTCCTGACCGGGGTCAGGCGGCGTCGGCCCAGGAACGCACGACGGAGACGTCCAGCGGGAAGTCCACCGGGAACGACCCGAACAGCAGCCGGCCCGCCTCCGTCGCCGCGCGACGGACGGCCTCGCCCACCTCGGCCACCAGGTGCTCGGGGGTGTGTACGACCACCTCGTCGTGCAGGAAGAACACCAGGTGCGGCCGGGCCTCCAGGCCCCCCTCGCCCAGCTCCCACAGCCGGTTGCGCAGGTCGGCCAGCCAGCACAGTGCCCACTCCGCGGCGGTGCCCTGGACGACGAAGTTGCGGGTGAACCGGCCCCAGGCGCGGCGCTGCCGGTCCTGGTCCTGGCGGGAGCCGCCGCCGTCGTCCGGGGCTTCGCCGAGGTCGGCGGACCGCTCGGCCCAGGCGGCGCCGGGCAGCGGGGAGCCGCGGCCCAGCAGGGTGCGCACCACCTCGCCGCGCTCGCCGGCCCGGGCGGCGTCCTCCACGGCGCCGATGGCCCGGGGATAGCGGCGGGCCAGCCGGGGCATCATCCGGCCGCTCTCGCCCCGCGTGCCGCCGTACAGGGCGCCCAGCATGCCGACCTTCGCCTCGGCCCGGGTGGCGACCACGCCGGCGTCGACGATGCCCTGGTACAGGTCGGTGCCGCGGGCCGCGGCGGCCATCGCCAGGTCCCCGCTCATCCCGGCCAGGACACGCGGCTCGAGCTGCGCGACGTCGGCGACGACGAAGCGCCACCCGTCGTCGGCGATCGCCGCCGGGCGCACCTGCGTGGGCATCGACAGCGCTCCCCCGCCGTTGGACGCCCACCGCCCGGTGACCACTCCGCCGGGCACGAAGTAGGACCGGAAACGGCCGGCGCGCACCCAGGTGTCCAGCCAGGCCCAGCCGTTTGCCGTCAGCAGCCGGGAGAGCTTGCGGTACTCCAGCAGCACCGGCATCGCCGGGTGGTCGACCTGCTCCAGCGTCCAGGAGCGCGTGTCGGGCACCGGCAGGCCGGCCGCCCGCAGGGCGCGCAGCAGCTCCGCCGGGGAGTCGGGGTTCAGACCGGGGGCGCCGAGCGCGGCACGCAGGTGCACGGCGAGCCCCTCCAGCGCGGCCGGCCGCTGCCCCGCGGGAGGCCGCGGGCCCAGCAGGTCGGTGAGCAGGCGGTCGTGCACGTCGGCCCGCCACGGCAACCCGGCGTGCGTCATCTCGGCCGCGACCAGGGCCCCGGAGGACTCGGCGGCCAGGAGCAACCCGAGCCGCCCGCGCTGGGGCGACGCGGCCACCGCGGCCAGCTGACGCTCGTGCTCGGCGACGGCGTCGAGCCGGTCGGCCGGGTCCTCCAGCGCGAACAGCCCCGGCTCCACGCTGGTCACCGGCTGCAGCTCGTCCCAGCCCGGCGTCGCGGCGTCGGCGAGCAGCGCCTGCTCGACGAGCGGGGAGCGCCGCAGGATCGCGTGGCACAGCCGGAGGTCGGTGCACCGGGCGATGCGGACGCCGGCGGCCAGCAGCCCGGGGTACCAGCGGGTGGTGTCGTCCCAGACCCAGCGCACGGCTTCGCCGGCACCCTCCCGGTCGGCGACGAACGCGGGCAGCCCGCAGGCGGCCCGCCGGGTGACCCGTCCCGCCTCGTGCACCTCGACGTCGCCACCTCGGCGGACGAGGACGATCCGGTTCACCCCCGCAGTGTCGCCGACCGGTACGACGACCGGCCGCAGCGAGGCCTGAGCACCGGCCCGCCGGGGTAGTGCCCGTGCCATGGATGCCGTCTCGTTCGGGAAGGCCGGCCTGCAGGGCTGGCGTGCCAAGGTCGCCGATGCCGTCGCCGAACCGGTCGCGAAGCGGTCCCGCTTCTCCGGCGACGAGGTCCGTGCGGTGGTCGGCGGCGCCTTCTTCGTCCTGTCGGTCGTGTACGTCGTGCAGACCGTGCGGCAGCTGCGGGCCGGCGGGGCCCGGGCCCGGTAGGGACGACGTGGCCACGCACGACCGGATCCGGCACGCCGGGCTGGCACGGAAGGTCGTCCCCGCGGCCGCTGCCGCGGAGTTCATCCGGCCCGGGGACACCGTCGGCGTCAGCGGCTTCACCGGCTCCGGCCACCCCAAGGCCGTTCCCGAGGCCCTCGCCCGCCGGATCGGCGCGGCGCACGCGGCGGGGACGCCGTTCCGGGTGGACGTGTGGACGGGCGCGTCCACCGCACCGGAGCTCGACGGCGTCCTCGCCGCCGCCGACGGCGTCGATCTGCGGCTGCCCTACCAGTCCGACCCGGTCACCCGGCGGAAGATCAACGCCGGCGAGATGGACTACCTCGACGTCCACCTGTCGCACGTCGCGCAGCTGGCGTGGGAGGGCTTCCTCGGCCCGCTCGACGTGGCGGTGGTCGAGGTCAGCGGCATCACGGCCGACGGCGACCTCATCCCGTCGTCGTCGGTCGGGAACAACAAGACGTGGCTCGACCGGGCCGAGCGGGTCGTGCTCGAGGTCAACGCGTGGCAGCCCGAGTACCTGGAGGGCATGCACGACATCTACTACGGCGCCGCTCTCCCGCCGCACCGGCTCCCGATCCCGCTCACGGCGCCGGGCGACCGCATCGGCAGCCGGTACTTCCGCTGCCCGGAGGACCGGATCGTCGCCGTCGTCGAGACCGACGCTCCCGACCACAACGACCGGCTGGCCCCGCCGGACGCGACGTCCGCGCGCATCGCCGGGCACCTGGTCGAGTTCCTCCGGCACGAGGTCGCCCGCGGGCGGCTCCCGGAGCACCTGCTCCCCCTCCAGTCCGGGGTGGGCAACGTGGCCAACGCCGTGCTCGCCGGCCTCGGGACAGCCGGGTTCCAGGGGCTGACCGCCTTCACCGAGGTGATCCAGGACGGCATGGTCGACCTGCTGCGGGCCGGCACGCTGGAGGTGCTCTCGGCCACCGCGTTCTCGCTGGGCCCGGAGGCCGCCGCCGAGTTCCGCGAGACCGGGGCCGGCTACCGCGACCGGATCGTGCTCCGGTCCCAGGAGATCAGCAATCACCCGGAGCTGGTGCGCCGGCTCGGCGTGCTGGCGATGAACGGGATGATCGAGGCCGACATCTACGGCAACGTCAACTCGACGCACCTGATGGGCAGCCGCATCCAGAACGGCATCGGCGGTTCGGGCGACTTCGCGCGCAACGCCTACCTGTCGTTCTTCCTGAGCCCCTCGACGGCCAGGAACGGCTCGATCTCCAGCATCGTGCCGATGGTGTCGCACGTCGACCACACCGAGCACGACGTCGCCGTCCTGGTCACCGAGCAGGGCCTGGCCGATCTGCGCGGCCTGCCGCCGCGGAAGCGCGCGCGGGCGGTCATCAAGCACTGCGCGCACCCGGACTTCCGGCCGCTGCTCCAGGACTACGCGGACCGGGCCGACCGCGGCGCCTACGGCCGGCAGACCCCGCACCTGCTCGGCGAGGCCCTGAGCTGGCACACCCGCTTCCTCGAGACCGGGTCGATGCACCCGCCCCAGGGCGGCTAGGAAGGGCACCCTAACCAGAGCGCCGATCTCCCCGGCTAGGGTGCGGAGGCGGTTCCCGGCACCTGTGCCCCCGCACGGGTGTCGGCGCGCATCCAGGACCGTTCCGGAGGAGCAGGCATGACCGAGGCACGACGAGGTGGCCCCGGCGGCCGCCCGCCCCGCAAGCGGACCGCCCGGGTCGCCGAGGTGGTGCGCACCTCGCGCGTCACCCCGCACATGATCCGCGTGGTGCTCGCCGGCGAGGGCCTGGCCGACTTCCCCGCCGGCGAGTTCACCGACCACTACGTGAAGCTCCAGCTCCCCCCGGCGGGTGCCGGGTACCAGGCGCCCTACGACGTCGACGCCCTGCGCGCGGAGCTGCCGCCGGAGCAGTGGCCGGTCACCCGCACGTACACGGTGCGCGCCTGGGACGCCGCGACCGGCGAGCTCACCATCGACTTCGTGCACCACGGCGACGTCGGCGTCGCCGGGCCGTGGGCCGCGGCCGCGAAGCCCGGGGACCGGATCCAGTTCATGGGCCCGGGCGGCGCCTACCGGCCGCGCCCGGATGCCGACTGGCACCTACTCGCCGGGGACGAGGCCGCGCTGCCGGCGATCGCCGCCGCTCTGGACGGGCTCCCCGCGGGTACCCGGGCGCTGGCCTTCGTCGAGGTCGCCGGCCCCGAGGAGGAGCACTCCGACCTCGTCCTCTCCCCCGGCACCGAGTTGCACTGGCTGCACCGCGGGGACGCCGCACCCGGCGAGGCGCTCGTCGCCGCCGTGCGCGCGGCCGACCTGCCGGCCGGACGGGGACACCTGTTCGTGCACGGCGAGGCCTACGCCGTCCGGGAGCTCCGCCGGCACCTGCGCGAGCGGTACGGCCTGGACCCCGAGTGGACGTCGATCTCCGGCTACTGGCGTCGCGGGGACACCGAGGACGGCTGGCAGTCCACCAAGCAGGAGTGGAACGCCCGGATCGAGGCCGAGGAGGCACCGGTCGGCGGCTGAACCGGGGCCGGGGCGTCGACCCGATCCGGGGATCTGACAAGCTCGGGAACCCACCGACCCCCACTGCAGGAGGACCCGTGCGCGCCGCCCAGATCTCCACCCTCGACGGCCCCCGGGCGATCCAGGTCGTCGACGTCCCCGAGCCGGAGGCCGGTGACAAGGTCCTCATCGAGGTGCACGTCGCCGGGGTCACCTACCCCGAGGTGCTGCAGAGCCGCGGCGAGTACCAGCTGAAGCCGCAGCTCCCCTTCACGCCGGGCAGCGAGGTGGCCGGCGTCGTCCGCTCCGCTCCCGAGGGCAGCGGCTTCACCGCCGGTCAGCGGGTCGCGGCCTTCCCGTCGCTGGGCGGGTTCGCCGAGGTGGTCGCCGCCGCGCCGGCGCTCACGTTCCCCCTCCCCGACGGCATCAGCTTCGAGCAGGGCGCCGCGCTGCCGATGAACTACCTGACGATGCACTTCGCGCTGCGCCGCCGCGGCCAGCTCCGCGAGGGCGAGACGGTGCTCGTGCACGGCGCGGCCGGCGGCCTGGGCACGGCCGGGGTCCAGCTGGCCAAGGCCTACGGCGCGCGGGTGCTCGCCGTCGTCTCCAGCGACGCCAAGGGCGAGGTGGCCCGGGCTGCCGGCGCCGACGAGATCGTGCCGTCCGAGGGCTTCCGGGACGCGGTCAAGGAGCTCACCGGCGGCCGTGGGGTCGACCTGATCGTGGACCCGGTCGGCGGTGACCGGTTCACCGACTCCCTGCGCAGCCTGGGCCGCGAGGGCCGGATCCTGGTGCTCGGCTTCACCGGTGGGG
>JADGMW010000548.1_pt1 | contig 14351 bp, 17 predicted proteins | sample 8641801 | NCBI WGS metagenome assembly JADGMW01 (sample SAMN16272018, study PRJNA661076) | feces metagenome | isolation source: fecal sample from diarrhoea affected cattle A | host: Bos taurus | place: South Africa: Lokaleng Village, Mahikeng | collected 2019-09
CGGCGACCAGCGGGACCCGGGCTTCGCGCACGATGGTCCGCAGGGCGGCGGTGGAGTCCTCGTCGGGGCAGGAGACGCGGACGATGTCGGCCCCGGCCTCCTCCAGCTGGCGGATCTGGCCGATCGTCGCCGCCGCGTCCGAGGTCAGGGTGTTGGTCATCGACTGCACCGTGATCGGCGCATCGCCGCCGACCGGCACGTCGCCGACCATGATCCGGCGGCTCCTGCGGCGCTCGATATGGCGCCACGGGCGGACGCGCCCGAGTTCGTGGGGGGTGTGATCCAGGCTCATGTCGGGTGCAACATAGGCTTCCGATTGCGGCATGGCCACGACGCAAGGCGTCGCGGATCAGGCGTCCGGCGCGGTCGGGGCGGCCTGCAGCCGGGCCTGGGTCTGGATGGCGGCGGCGCGGGCGGCCTCGGTGCGCGCGGTCACCTCCGCCGCGGCCTGCCGGGCCAGGGCCTTGGCCCGGGCGTTCAGCTGGTTCAGCGAGGTCTGGGCGGCCTCCAGCCCGCCGCCGTGCTCGCCGTTCAGATAGACGTCGAAGGCGGTCGGATCGGGCACGTCGACCGTGGCCGAAACCCCGACCGGCGCCCGCCACGCGTCCCCGGCGGCCAGCTGGCGCGCGAACAGCACCCGCCCGTCGCCCATCCGCACGATCAGATAGGCGGACTTGCGAGCCTGAAGCACCACATCGGAGGCGCTGGCCGAGGCGCCGTAGATGGCGCCCCGCGGATTGAAAGCCTTCTGCACCGGCGGCGCATCGGCGGCGGCGGCGGCGAGGCCCTCGGGCGACGTCGGGTCGATCCCCGTCAGCTCTGTCTCGAGGCCGGGGGTTATGTAGAGCGCCGGCACGGTCTGGTCCGGCGGGGCGGGGCGCGGGGCGGTCAGGCGCATCACCTGGGCCTGGCCGGGCACGGCGCCCAGGGTCCAGCTCTCGGGCACGGCCGCCAGCGCCGACGGCTCCGGGGCCCGCATCAGGCTGATACGCTGGAACACGTTCCAGCCGACCACCGCCAGGACCAGCGCCAGACCGGCGGCGATCAGGCGCGGCGAATAGCGTTTGACCTCCTCGAAGGCGACGCCCACCGGCGGCTGCAGCGGCACCGACGGGTCCGGACTCTCGCGCTTGAACCGCTCGACCGCCAGCTGTTCGTCGAGCCCGAGCGCGCCGGCGTAGGCGCGCACGTAGCCGTTCGAGAAGACCCGGCTGGGCAGCACCGAAAAATCGTTCTGTTCCAGCGCGGTGAGATAGCGCGCCGGCACCCGGGTGATGCTCGAAAGTTCGGCCAGCGAGCGGCCGGACCGGGTTCGGGCGAGGTGCAGGCTGTCGCCGAGAGTCGGCGCATCCGTGACGGAGGGCGCGACCTCCTGCCAGTCGGGATGATTCCGAGACTCCTCGGGGCTGTTCCCCGTATCCAGCGCCATCCGGCCTGACCCCATACTCGGTGCGTGCAAGGAGTCCTCGCGCGCCGTACTCGACTCCGGGCCCTGTACCATATCGGGATGACAGATCGGCTCCGCCCCCGCGGGAAGCCCGGCTACGCCTTGTGGATAACTCATTTAGGTTGGCCGATCAACGATTTGTTAGCCGTACCAACGCCTCGGGCGGGTAGCGGTCAGATCGTGACGTTCAATTTCCGGGCCAGGGATTCCAGCTCGCCGCGGATCGATCCGGACGACGAACCGAGCAGGTTGGCCATGCTGCGCCGGGCCGCCGGCAGGTCGGCGGACAGGATCATGCGCTTGACCGGCCCAACCCCGCCGGCGGGCGCCGACAGACGGGTGAAGCCGAGGGTCAGCAGGGCGAAGGCCTCCAGCGGCCGCCCCGCCAGCTCGCCGCAGACCGAGACGGGCGTGCCGGTGTCGGCGCACTTCTTCTGGATCTCCGCCAGGGCCCTGAGCAGCGGGGGCGACAGAGGATCGTAGCGGTCCGAGACCAGCGGGTTGGTCCGGTCGGCGGCGAACATGTACTGGAACAGGTCGTTGGTGCCGACCGAGACGAAGTCCGTCAGCGGCAGCAGGGCGTCGAGGTGCCACAGCAGGGACGGGCACTCGATCATCGCCCCGACCCGCAGCAGGGCCGGCAGGGCCCGCCCGCGTCGCCGCGCCCAGGCGCATTCGATGTCGACCAGTTCGCGGGCGGCGCGGAACTCGTCGACCGTGGCGATCATCGGGAACATGACGCGCAGCTCGCGCCCGGCCGCCGCGGTCAACAGGGCCCTGAGCTGGAGCCTGAGCAGGCCCGGCCGGTCCAGGCCCAGGCGCACGGCGCGACGGCCGAGGGCGGGGTTCTCCTCCCGCTCCGTCTCCAGATAGGGCAGCACCTTGTCGCCGCCGATGTCGAGGGTCCGGAAGGTCACCGGCCGGTCGCCGGCGGTGTCGAGCACCAGCTTGTAGAGGGCGGTCTGGCTGTCGAGGCGCGGCAGCTCCTCGGAGACCATGAACTGGAACTCGGTGCGGAACAGACCGATGCCCTCGGCGCCGGTGGCGTCGAGGTTCTCGAGATCGACGGCGAGGCCGGCGTTGGTCAGCAGGGTGATCCGGGTCCCGTCCAGGGTCACCGCATCGACGCCGCGCAGGCGGGTGAACTCCGCCTGCCGCTCGCTGCGCACCTCGATGCGCGACTGGACGGCGGCCAGCATGTCCGGACGCGGGCGCAGATAGGCCTCGCCGGTCTCGCCGTCGACGATGACCGGGTCGCCCTCCGACAGCCGGTCGCGCAATCCCATCAGCCGGCCGACGCACGGGATCTGCAGCGCCCGCGCGACGATGGCGGCGTGGCTGGCGGCGGACCCCTCTTCGAGCAGCAGCCCGCGCAGCTTGTTGCGGGGGTATTCCAGCAGGTCGGCCGGCCCCAGGTTGCGGGCCACCAGAATGGCGTCGTCGGGCAGGTCGCGCTCACCCGGCCGGTCCCCCGCCAGCAGCCGCAGCAGCCGGTTGGCCAGGTCCTCGAAGTCGTGCAGCCGTTCGCGGATATAGGGGTCGCGGGCGGTGGCGAAGCGGGCGCGGTGCTCGTTGCGGACCCGGTCGACGGCGGCCTCGGCGGTCAGGCCGGTGCGCACCGCCTCCTCCAGGGACCGGTTCCAGCCCCGGTCGTCGGCGAACATGCGATAGGTCTCGAGCACCTCGAACGACTGGCCGGCGAGCTTGCCGGCGCCGCCCTCCAGCATGGAATCGATATTGGCCCTGAGTCCCTCCAGGCCCGCCCTCAGACGGACCTCCTCGATATGGGGATCCTCGGCCAGCAGGTTTTCGGGCGGGACGGGCGCCTCGTGCAGGACGACATGGCCATAGGCCAGTCCCTCGGCGAAGCGCTGGCCCTTGAGCCGCTCGGGCCGGTGGGGCGCCACCTCGATGTCGCGCAGTTCGTCCTGGGCCAGCAGCTCGCCCGAGGCCACGGTCTCGGCCAGGACCATGGCGATGGTCTGGATGTCCTCGACCTCTTCCTCGTCGTAGCGCCGCTCGGAGCGGTTCTGGACGACCAGCACGCCGATGGCCCGGCCGCCGCGCAGCAGGGGGGCGCCGAGGAAGGCGTGATAGGGGTCTTCGCCGGTTTCCGGACGGTAGGCGAAACTGGGGTGCGACGGGGCGTTGGACAGGCTGATCGGCTCGGCCATCCGCGCCACCTCGCCGACCAGGCCCTCGCCGGGCCGCAGACGGGTGTTGTGCACGGCTTCCGGCTTCAGGCCCTGGGTGGCGAACAGCTCCAGCTCGCCCGAGGCGCGGCGCAGATAGATCGAGCAGACCTCGGCCACCATCGACTGGGCGATGATGCGGACCACGGTGTCGAGCCGTTCCTGCGCGGGCGCCGCCCCCGCCATAGCCTCGCGGATCTGGCGAAGGAGGTTCCGCGGCCCCCTTGTCGTCAATCCGCCGGCCGGCATGGCCCCTCCTGTGCAATGTCGCCCTACATGGGCGCGGCCACGCTTCGTTTCTAGACCGTTTCCAGGCCGTAGGCCGAATGAAGCGCCCGCACGGCCAGTTCCGCATAGGCGGCGTCGATCAGGACGCTGATCTTGATCTCGGATGTGGAGATGGCCTGGAACTTGACGCCCTTGTCGGCCAGGGCCCGGAACATGGTCTGGGCGACGCCGGCGTGGCTGCGCATGCCGACGCCGATGACCGAGACCTTTGCCACGTCCTCGTCGACGCGCAGTTCCTCGAAGCCGATCTCCGTCTGGGCCGCGCGCATCAGCTCTGCGGCCCGCGGCGCGTCGCGCCGGCCGGTGGTGAAGGTCAGGTTGACCGCGCCTTCGGTGCGGGCCTGGCTCTGCACGATCATGTCGACGTTGACGTTGGCCTCGGCCAGCCGGGTGAAGACGTCCGCCGGCGCCTCGACCCGGTCGGACAGGCCCAGCAGGGTGATGCGGGCCTCGTCGCGGCTCATGGTTACGCCGGATACGATGCGTTTCTCCACGATCTCCTCCTCGTCGCAGATCAGGGTGCCGGATTTCTTCGGCAGGACGCCGTCGGCGTCGGGTTCGATGAAGCTGGACAGCACCCGGATCGGCACCCGTTTCGCCATGGCCAGTTCGACCGAGCGCGTCTGCAGCACCTTGGCGCCCAGCGACGCCATCTCCAGCATCTCCTCATAGGAGACCTTTTCGAGGCGGCGCGCCTTTTGCTCGATGCGCGGGTCGGTGGTGTAGACCCCGTCGACGTCGGTGTAGATGTCGCAGGCGCAGCCCAGCGCCGCCGCCACGGCCACCGCCGAGGTGTCCGAGCCGCCCCGGCCCAGGGTGGTGATGCGGCCGTCGCGGGTCACGCCCTGGAACCCCGGGACCACGGCCACCTCGCCGCTGTCGATGGCCGCCCCGATGACCTCGCCCGGCACGTCCTCGATGCGGGCGCGGCCGTGGGCGTCGTCGGTCAGGATCGGAATCTGCCAGCCCATCCAGCTGCGCGCGTTCAGCCCCATGTTGCGCAGGGTCAGGGCCAGCAGCCCCGAGGTCACCTGCTCGCCCGAGGCGACCACCACGTCGTACTCGTCGTCCGACATCTCCACGCCCTGGGCGGGCCGGCCGGCGCCGTCGGTCCAGGCGACCAGCTCGTTGGTCTTGCCGGCCATGGCCGAGACCACCACCGCGACCTTCTTGCCGCTGGCGGCCTCGGCGGCGACGATGCGGGCGGCGCGGCGGATGCGCTCGAGGTCCCCCATCGAGGTGCCCCCGAACTTCATCACCAGCCGATCAGATTCTGGCCGCGTCATCGTGGGCGAAGGCTCCTGTTGTCAGGGATTCCATCGGCTTCTAGCGGGGCGAAGCCGGCTTCACAACGCCGCGCCGCTTGTCGCTAACCGGCCGGTGGAGATGTGAGTGAGTGATGAACGCCGCCCCCCGTCAGTCGATCTCCGATCGCATCCGCGAACTGGCCGCCGCCGGCCATTCGCGCGCCGACATCGCGCGCATGGTGGACCGGTCCTGTCAGCAGGCGCGCCAGGTGCTGGTGGCCGACGAGGCGCGGGCCCGCCGCAACGCCCCGGGGCCACGGGCCGCCGGACCTTCGGCGAGTGTTCGGGAGCCGGGATCGTCTGCCTGCCGGGCCGCGCCGGAACCCCGACCCGCCCGGGTGCAGGTCGATGCGATGGGTCGGGTGCAGCTGCCGTCGGAATGGAGCGTCCGGCCCGGAAGCGTGTTCATCGCCCGCAATTTCATGGGCGACGTCGTGCTGATGGACGTCAGCCGCGCCTCGGAGGCGGCGCGGATCGAGAGCCTGGGCCGGACGTCGGACGACCTGATCGCCGAACGCCGCCTGGAGGCGATGCGCGAATTCGATGACCAGGCACGTCATCAACGCCTCGGCGGCGCTGGCGCACTTGCTGAACGAAACCGGCGGCGACCGCGTCGCACCGCACCTGAAGGACGGCCTGATCAGCGCGGTCAATCTGAGCGAAGTGGTGACGCGGCTGATCCGCGCGGGGGCCGATCCCATGCGCGCCGACTACCTCGGCTGCACCTTGGTCGACCACGTCGCCGACCTGGCCCACCGGAGCGGACGGCTGTGGCCATGGACGGCGCCCCTGGGGCTTTCCCTGGCGGATCGCGCCTGCCTCGCGCTGGCCCGGCGCGAACGTCTTCCGGTCCTGACCGGCGACCGGGCATGGTCGGCGCTTGATCTCGGCGTTGATGTGGTGCTCATCCGCTGACGCGACCCTCGCCGGAGTTCGGAGACCCATGATGAAGGAGCAGATCGCCGCCGGACCGTCGATCGATCCCGCCGACGTTGCCCGCTTCTCGGCCCAGGCGGCGGAGTGGTGGGATGCGCGCGGGCCGTTCGCCCCGCTGCACAGGTTCAATCCCGCCCGTCTCGCCTTCGTCCGCGACCGCGCCGCGGACCGCTTCGGCCGCGACGCCCGACGGCGGGCGCCGTTCGCCGGCCTGAGCCTGCTCGACGTCGGCTGCGGCGGCGGGCTGATCGCCGAACCGATGCGGCGGCTGGGTTTCGAGGTGACGGCCATCGACGCCTCGTCCGAGAATATCGGCACGGCCCGCGTCCACGCCGGGCAGCAGGGTCTCGACATCGCCTATCGCGCCGCCACGGTCGAACAGCTCGAGGCCGCCGGCGCCGGACCCTTCGACGTCGTCCTGACCATGGAGGTGATCGAGCACGTCGCCGATCCGGAAGCCTTTCTGCGCACCTGCGCCCGGCTGGTGAAGCCCGGCGGCATGATGGTCGTCGCCACCCTGAACCGGACCCTCAAATCCCTCGCCCTCGGCAAGGTCGCGGCGGAATACGTGCTGCGCTGGGTGCCCGCCGGCACCCACGACTGGCGTCAGTTCCTCAAGCCGGACGAGATCCGCCTGATGCTGTCCGAAGAGCCTATGGCGGTCAGCGGACCCTTCGGCCTGGTCTACAACCCGCTGACCGATCGCTGGAGCGAGAGCGACGACGCCGGGATCAACTACATGATGGTCGCCACGCGCGACTGAACCTGATGGCCGGACTGGTCGAATTCGCCTCCGTTCCGATGGTCGAAATGGCGTCGAACTGGTCGGCCGCGGTTCATCCGGGGTTCATCGACCTGACGAGGTTGTAACGGGACAGCCAAGCTTGCCGGTGGGATGAGAGGATATTCCCCCAACCTCCCAGCAGGAGCTCCCATGAAACGTTTTCTGATCCTCTCCGCCCTGGCCGCCGCCGCCCTGGCCACCTCGGCCTGCGTCACCGTCATCGACGCCAACGGCAGCGACGATCTGGCCTGGCACGGCGAGAACGCCCAGCCCTTCGACCAGGCCCGCGCCGACTGCCGCGCCTCGACCGGCAAGGGCCAGCATTCCGACGCCTTCCGCGGCTGCATGGCCGGCAAGGGCTGGACCCGCAGCTAGGCCCGGAGCCGGCGCACCATGTAGCGCGCGCCGGCCCCGTAACCGGACAGCTTCGCCGTCAGCGCGGGCGTCTCCACCACCGTGAAGCCGCGCCTTTCCCAGAAGGGCGCGGCGTCGTTGACCGCCACCAGGGCGAGGGCCGGCCAGCCGGCCGCCCCCGCCTCGGCCGCCAGCCGCTCGACCACCGGGGCCGGCCAGCCCTGCCCGCGGACGTCCGGATGCAGGGCGAGGTCGTGCAGGTACATCACCGCGGCGTCGTCCGGGATGGCCGGAAGCCGGACATTCAGGGCCGGCGCGCTCTCCGCCCGCCACGGATAGGCGATCAGATACCCCTTCGGCGCGCCCTCCCCGGCCGCGAGGACGAAACAGCCCGGGGGGTTCAGCGCCAGCCGGTTCTCGAAACAGTCCCGGCCCTCGAAATGATCGGGGAAGGCGATGACGGCGAGGGCGGCCACGGCGTCGAGGTCGCGCGCCGTCATCGCCCGCCAGCTCAGGTCGGACAACGCGTGTTCAGCGGCGCCGCCGTGAATTCCCATGTCATGCTCCGGGCCTGTCCGCCGATCTCGCCCTCGATGCGGGCGCTGAGGCGGTCGCCGGCGCGCTCGTAGATGATCCGCGTCGGAAAGTCGTTGTCGGGATTGGCGAAGACGGCCCGGGCCGGGCCGCTCTCCGCCAGCACGAAGGCCGTCGGCGGGGCGCCGCCCGGCTGGGCCACATAGGCCAGGCCCTGCGGCGTCGGGCCGATGTGCGACATCTCGAACGCGACCTCGCCGCCTGAAACGGTCACGGCGTGGCCGACGCTGAGGCCGGCGCGGGGGTCGCTCCAGGTTTCCGAGACCTCGCGCCCGCCGGAACAGTCCAGCCAGTAGCCGGCGACCCACGACAGGTCGGGCGAGGGCGCGGCCTGCATCAGCACGGCGGCGACAAGGGCGGCGGTCGTCATGGCGAGGTCCTCTCCGGTTCCCGCCATGCCTAATGCGGCGACAGGGGGCCCGGCTTGTAGGATTGCGACGCGATCACCCGCGCCAGTCCGGCCTGCTCCCGCGCCCACTCCGTCGCCGTGCAGCCGAGAAAGCGGCGGAAATCCCGCGCCATCTGCGGCTGATCGAAATAGCCTGCCTCCAGCCCCGCCTCCAGCCACCCCCCCGCCTCGGGACCAGCAGCGTGGTCGAACACCCGGCGGAAGCGCAGGATCGAGCGCAGCAGGCGCGGCGGCACGCCGACGCGGTCGCGGAACCGGCGCTGCAGGGCGCGATGCTCCGCGGGCGAGCGGACCGGCGACGGTCGCTCCTGTTGTGCGGCCTCGATCTCCAACCGGACGGCCGGATCAATCGACCAGTTCCGCGCCCGGCGCTCATCCTCCATCCAGCGGACCATCATCCCGACCTGCGCCGTCGGATCGCCCGCCGGCGGCGCCAGCCCGGCCAGGCGGCTGACCATGTCGAGGCGGCGATCGGTGGCTTCGGCCAGCGGCCGGCCCAGCCAGTCCCGCGCGCCGTCCGGCTCGAAACGCACAGCGACCAGCTCGGTCGGCCCGACCGGCCGCATGGCCAGAGGTCGCGTCATCTGGCCGGCGAACAGGGCCCGCGGCTGCAGTCGGAATACGCCGTCGGGGCCCTGCTCCTCATATGGCGCGCCGATGTCGACGACCAGTTCGGAACAGCCGTCGGGGGCGATGCGCTGCACTGTCGTCTGCGGCGCGGGGGCGGCGTAGGTCCAGAGTGTCCGGACATAGGAGCGCAGCGCGGGCGGCGGCTCGAACTCCTTGTAGCGCTCCCCCTCCCCCGGCATCGGCGCTCAGTTCAGTCTCGAGGGGTCGGGCGGGGCCGGCGGCAGGGGCGCGCAGGGCACCCCGTCCTCGCGCAGCTTGCGGACCTCGCCCGGCGTCGCCTCGCCATAGATTTCACGCCTTTCCGAGCGGCCTTCGTGGATGTCCCGGGCCTCGCGCGCGAAGGCGTCGCCGACATAGTCGAAATTCTGTTCCACATGGCTGCGGACCTCGCGCGCCATCTGCATCATCATGCCCTGCATCCTGGCCGGGTCAGGCGACTCCGCCGTCTTCCGCGTACCGGAAACCGCCGGAGCCATGATCTGCTTGCGCACCTCGTGCGAGCCGCACACCGGGCATTCCACCAGGCCCTGCGCCGCCTGCGCGTCGTAGTCGGCGGAACCGCCGAACCAGGCCTCGAAGCCATGGTCCCGATCACACTGGAGGGCGTAGCGGATCATGACGGAAGGGCGAACTCGCGGTCGTGGGTCAGTTGCGGCACGGCGGCGCGGGCCCGCGTCACGGCCTCGAGATCGAGGGTGGCGAACAGCACGCCCGGCGCGTCGTGGTCGAGCCTGGCGATGACCTCGCCCCAGGGCGCCACGACCGTCGATCGTCCCCAGGTGCGACGGCCGTCCTCGTGCGTCCCGGCCTGGGCGGGGGCCAGGACGTAACAGCCCGTCTCGATGGCGCGGGCCCGAAGCAGCGTCTCCCAGTGGGCCTCGCCGGTCGGCACGGTGAAGGCGGCCGGCACGGCGATCATCGCCGCCCCGGCCTTGGCCAGCGCCCGGTGCAGGTGCGGGAAGCGGACGTCGTAGCAGATGGTCAGCCCCAGCCGTCCCCACGGCGTATCGGCGACGACGGCGCCATCGCCCGGACGCACCGAGGCGCTCTCGCGCCAGCGTTCGCCGGTCGGCAGGTCGACGTCATAGACGTGCAGCTTGTCATAGGTCGCCACCACCTCCCCCCGGTCGTCGATCAGCAGCGACCGGTTGGCGGCCCGCTCATCGCCGGCATGGCCCGACTTCACGATCGCCGAGCCGAGCAGCAGCCAGACGCCGAGCTCGCGGGCGAGGCGGCGCAGGGCGCTGACCACGACGTCCGCGTCCTGGGTTTCGAGCACCGCGTCCCGCTGCGCCCGGTCCTGGAGCAGGAAGTTGGTCGCCTCGGGCGTCAGGATCAGCTTCGCCCCGCCCGCCGCCGCCTCGCGGATCAGCGGCTCGACGTGGGCCAGGGCCGCCTCGGGGGCGGCGGGGGTCCGCGTCTGGATCAGGGCGACAGGCAGGGTGATCATCAGGCCTCGAGCAATGGGTCCAAGCCGCCCTTGCGGTCAAGCGCATGCAACTCGTCGGAGCCGCCGATATGCTTTCCGTCGATGAAGATCTGCGGAAAGGTCATGCGGCCGCCCGAGCGCTGGATCATCTCCTGCTTCTTCGCCGGGTCGTTCGAGGCGACGATTTCGGTGTAGTCGGCGCCCTTCTGGTCGAGCAGGGCCTTGGCCGCATGGCAGTAGCCGCAGCCGGGTTTGGTGTAGATGACGACGTCGGCCAAGGGACTCTCCGGATTTCAACTTGCCGCTATGTAGGCAATTCCCGCGCCGTCCGCACCCGCGCGATCACCGCCAGGTCGACGGCCCGGGCGCCCGCCTCGATCAGCGCGCGGGCGCAGGCCTCGGCGGTGGCGCCCGTGGTCAACACGTCGTCGACCAGAAGGATGCGTCGGCCCCGGATCCGGCGGCGCCCCGCCTCCGTGACCACGAAGGCCTTCCTGACATTCAGCCGCCGCCCCCGCGCCGACTTGCCGCCCTGCGAGGTGGTGTGGGCCCGCCGCACGAGTGCGTCCGGCAGGTAGTCGAGCCCCGCGGAGCGCGCCAGCGGCCGAGCGATCTCGGCCGCCTGGTTGAAGCGGCGCGACAGCAGGCGCAGGCGGTGCAGCGGCACCGGCGCCACGGCGTCGGCCTCGGCCAGCAGGGGAGCCGCCGAGCGGCTCAGCCAGCGGGCGAACAGCGGCGCATACGGCTGGTGGTCGCCATGCTTGAACCTGAGGATCAGGCCCCGCGAGGCCTCATCATAGACACAGGCCGCCCGGGCGCGGGCGAAGGCGTAGGGCTGGGCCAGGCAGGCGGCGCAGCGCGGCTCGGCGAAGGCGCCGCCGTCCATCTCGAACCCGGCCCCGCAGCCGTCGCAGACCGGCTCCTCGAGGAAGGTCACCCGCCCCCAGGCGTCGGCCGTCAGCCCCGCCGAGGCCGTGGCCTCAGGGCTGTCGTGCGCCAGGGGCGGCATCAACAGGTCGGCCGCGCCGCGACCCAGGGCGCGCAATCCGAAGGCGAGCTGCGACCGGCCGACTTCCAATCGGTCGCGCCAATCCCCATGCTGAAGGGCCATGAACGCCTCCCCCGGTCCCCCCGAGATTTTCGACAGCCGCCGTCGCACGGCGAAGCTGGCGCGCGGGGAGAAGGCTTTCGACTCCGCCGACTTCCTGCACGTCCGGGCCGCCGAGAACGCGGTGAACAGCCTGGAGGTCATCCTGCGCGACTTCGGCGACGCCGTCGACCTGTCGGCGCGGCCCGGGCCATTCGCACGCCTGCTCGCCGACAGCGCCGCCGTGGAGCGGGTGGGGCCGGTGCAGACCGTCGGCGACCTGGCCAGCCGGGCCGCCCCCGGCGCGGCGCCGCTGGACCTTTCCGATCAGTCGCATGACCTGGTCGTCTCCCTGATGAGCCTGCACTGGGCCAATGACCTGCCCGGCGCCCTGGCCCAGATCCGCCGCGCCCTGCGCCCCGACGGTCTGTTTCTCGGCACCCTGCTGGGCGCCGGGACGCTGAAGGAGCTGCGCGCCTCGCTGACCCAGGCGGAGCTGGAGGTTCGCGGCGGGGCCCAGGCCCGGGTGTCGCCCTTCGCCGACGGCTTTGACGGCGCCGCCCTGCTGCAACGGGCCGGTTTCGCCCTGCCCGTCTCGGACGTCGACCGGCTGACAGTGCGCTATCCCGACCTCTACGCCCTGGTGCGCGACCTCCGCGCCATGGGCGAAACCAATGCGCTCGCCGGGCCGATCCGGCCGATGACGCGGGGTCTGCTGGCGCGCACGGCCGAGGTCTACGCCGAGCGCTACGCCGAGCCGGATGGCCGCATCCCGGCGACCTTCGAGATCATTCACCTGGCCGGCTGGGCCCCGCACGAGAGCCAGCAGAAGCCGCTGCCGCGCGGCTCGGCCAAGGTCCGGCTGGCGGACGCCCTCGGGGTCAGGGAGTGGACCGGCGAGGAGGAGTGAACCTCAGTCGGCGCCGATCGCCGCCGCCAGCTTGTCCATCGCCCCGTTGAAGGTGCCGGTGCCCGCACTGGCGAAGGCGGTGATCCCGGCCAGCGCCACCAGGAAGACAAGGGCGATGATCAGGCCGTACTCCAGCGCGGTCGCGCCTCTTTCGTCGGCGAGGAGCCGGGAGAGCAAAGCACGCATGGGCTCCTCCTTCGGCGGCTAGAGCAGGTCGCGCAACCAGGCGACCAGGGGTTCGTCGGCCGGAGGCATGGGATAATCCGAAAGCTGGTTCGGCCGCACCCACTTCAGAGCCGCGTGCTCGCGGTTCCGCACCACCCCCGACCAGCGTCGACACAGGTACAGTGGCATCAACAGGTGAAACGAATCGTAAGCGTGGCTCGCGAAAACGAACGGGGCGAGGCAGGCCTCGTTGACGTCGATGTCGAGCTCTTCCCTCAATTCGCGGATCAGCGCCGCCTCGGGCCGTTCGCCGGGATCGACCTTGCCGCCCGGAAACTCCCACAGCCCGGCCAATTGTTTGCCTTCCGGCCGCTGGGCGATCAGCACCCGCCCGTCGGCGTCGATCAGGGCCACGGCGACGACGAGGACGGTCTTCAGGTCAGTCATAGGTCGCCGCCGTCCGCCATGACGACTCCGGCACGCCGAAATTCTCGGCGCAGAATTCCATCGCGTCCTGCAGGGTGTCCTGAAGGTAGTCCCGCTCCGGGAAAACGGACTCCGCCGTCTCGAAAACATGGACGTAAACGCCCTCGATCTCAGGTTCGAGAAGAACGATCCGGAAATGGCCGGCGGCGTTTTCGAAGGATTGGAAGACCGGCATCAGCTGCGGTAGTCGCCGTTGATCTCGACGTAGCGCTTGGTAAGGTCGCAGGTCCACACCGTGGCCGAGGCCCGCCCCGAGCCGACGTCGACGGTGATGTCGATCTCGGCGTTCTTCATATAGGCGCTCATCTTCGCCTCGTCGTAGTGCGGCGAGGGCGCGCCCTCGATCGCCGCCACGTGAGGGCCGAAGCGGATAGCCAGCCGGTCGCGGTCGACCGGTTCGTCGGTCTTGCCGACCGCCATCACCACCCGCCCCCAGTTGGCGTCCTCGCCGGCGAGGGCGGTCTTGACCAGCGGGCTGTCGGCGATCGACTTGGCCAGTTTGCGGGCCGAGGCGGGGCTTGCGGCGCCATCGACCGTGACCTTGACGAATTTGGTCGCCCCCTCGCCGTCGCGGACCAGCTGGTGGGCCAGATCCAGCATCACCCTGTCGAGGGCGCGGGTGAAGTCCTTGAGCCGACGGTCGCCGACCCGGCCGATGCGCGGCGCGCCCGAGGCTCCGGTGGCGAACAGCAGGCAGGTGTCGTTGGTCGAGGTGTCGCCGTCGACGGTGACGCTGTTGAAGGTCGTGCGAACGTGCAGGCCCAGCATGGCGCGCAGCACGTTGGGATGGATGTCGGCGTCGGTGACGATGAAGGCCAGCATGGTCGCCATGTCCGGCGCGATCATGCCCGAACCCTTGGCGATGCCGGCCACCCGCACCCGAACCCCATCGATCTCGCACTCGGCGTAGGAGCCCTTGGGGAAGGTGTCGGTGGTCATGATCGCCCGCCCGGCGGCGGCCCAGTTGTCTCCCGACATCCCGGCCTCGACGTCGTGCAGGCGGGCCGCGATCCTGCGATCGTCCAGCACAACGCCGATGACGCCGGTGGAGGCCAGCATCACGTCGCGCTGGCGGCAGCCGAAACGCTTGGCGACCTCGGAGGCGGTGCGGCGGGCCGCATCGGCCCCGGCCTTGCCGGTGAAGGCGTTGGCGCAGCCGGCGTTGACGACCAGGGCCCGCACTTCGGAGCCGCCGCCCTCGGCGCCGAGATGGCGCTTGCACCAGTCGACGGGCGCCGAGCCGACCTTGTGGCGGGTGAAGACGCCGGCGCAGGTCGTCCCCGGCGCAAAGCGGAACACCACCAGGTCGTCGCGCTCATGCTTGTAGAAGCCG
>JADGMW010000549.1_pt1 | contig 14338 bp, 16 predicted proteins | sample 8641801 | NCBI WGS metagenome assembly JADGMW01 (sample SAMN16272018, study PRJNA661076) | feces metagenome | isolation source: fecal sample from diarrhoea affected cattle A | host: Bos taurus | place: South Africa: Lokaleng Village, Mahikeng | collected 2019-09
GCGAGGTCGCTGTCCGCGATGGTGCAGTCCGTGGGCTACAGCCTCGCCGCGTGCGTCCCGGTGCTGGTGGGCGTCCTGTCGGGCGCCGGCTGGCACGCGTCGCTGCTGGTCATGACGGGCATCGCCGTCACGATGGCGATGGCGGGGCTGATCGGCGGCGGCTCGTCGGCCATCGGCCATGCCCGGCCTGCCGGTCTTCCCGCGACGGCGGCCGACCTCCCCGTCGGGCGGCGGTAGCCCGCCACGCGCCCTGCGCCGCACCGCCGGGCTCGTCGGCTCAGCGTGCCCGGTCGCGGTCCTTGCTCGGCTGCACCCGCTTCGGCTCGCCGGGCATCTTCGGGTACTCCGGCGGGTAGGGCAGGTCCTGGTGGCCGTGGTCGCGCTCGTCCTTGTCGGCCAGGTCCAGCAGCGGGCGGATCGAGTACGCCGGGCCGTCGACGGCGCTCAACGGGGCGAACAGGTCGCCCACCTCCGCGAACCGGGCCGGCATGGTGGTCACGTCGAAGTCGTCGGGGTGGACGCTCGTCAGCTCGTCCCAGCGCAGCGGCGCGGACACCGTGGCGCGCTGGTTGGCGCGCACCGAGTACGCCGAGGCGATCGTGCGGTCGCGGGCCATCTGGTTGTAGTCGATGAAGATCTTGCGGCCGCGCTCCTCCTTCCACCAGTGCACGGTGACCTGCTCGGGCAGGCGCCGCTCGACCTCGCGGCCCAGCGCGATCGTCGCGCGGCGCGCCTGCGTGAACGTCCACCGCGGCTCGATGGGCACGAAGATGTGCAGCCCGCGGCCGCCGGACGTCTTGGGCCAGCCCTCCATGCCGAGCTCCTGGAGCACCTCCCGCACCACCGGCGCCACCCGCACCGCGTCGGTGAAGTCCGTGCCCGGCTGCGGGTCGAGGTCGATGCGCATCTGGTCCGGAGCCTCGACGTCGGCACGGCTGACCGGCCACGGGTGGAACGTGATCGTGCCCAGGTTCGCCGCCCAGGCCACCACCGCGAGCTCAGTGGGGCACACCTCGTCGGCCGTCCGGCCGCTCGGGAACGCGATGCGGGCGGTCTCCACGTACGGGGGAGCGCCCTGCGGCACGCGCTTCTGGTAGAAGGCGTCGCCCGTGGAGTCCGCCCGGGTCGCCATCTTCGCGCCCTCGAAGACCCCCTTGGGCCACCGCTCCAGCGTGGTGGGCCGCTCGATGAGCGCGCCGAGGATCCCGTCGCCCACGGAGAGGAAGTACTCGACGACGTCGAGCTTCGTCAGGCCGCGCGCGGGGAAGTACACCTTGTCCGGACTGCTGACGCGGACGGTGCGACCCTGCACGTCGAGCTCCACCGCCGGCGTCTTGGTGGGCGCCATGGCAGCCACCGTAGACGTGGCCGCTCGCCGGTGCGCGGGGAAGCCCTAGGAAGCCCCACTCCCGGCGACGGGGACGGCCGCTCAGCGCTTCTGGATGCTCCCCGAGCCGTCGGTCGAGCTGTTGACCTGAGGGTCGCCCGCGTACCGGATGGAGCCGCTGCCGGCGATGGTGGCGTCGAGCTGGTCGCGCACGCGGACGTCCGCGTCGCCCGAGCCCGCGGTGTCGACCACGGCCTCCCGGGTGTCCAAGCCCCCGCCGTCGTAGTCGCCGCTGCCGTTGATCTCCACGTCTTGACGCGTCGCGGAGCCGTCGAGCTCGATGTCGCCGCTGCCGTCGATGGTGAGGCGGACCTCGTCCACGTCCAGGTCCCTCAGGTGGACGTCGCCGCTGCCCTCGACCGTGACCCGGACCACGCCCGTCGCGCCCAGCTCGCCGCTCACGTCCCCGCTGCCCCGGACGGACACCCTCTCGAGGTCCGGCAGGGTCAGCGTGTAGTCGACCGAGCCGCGGTTGCCCCACCCGCGGTCCATGCCGAGCACCAGGGCGTCCCCGGACATCCTGCTGGTGACGCGGTCGAGGACGTTCTCGCCCGCGGTCACCGTCAGCGACGGCTCGTCGCCGACCTTGAGCGTCAGGCTGCCGGAGGCCTCGAGCCGCACCTCGGTGGCGTTGCCGATCTCACGGTCCTCGGTGGTCTGCTCACCCGGGTTGACGATCGGGGCGCCGCATCCCGCCAGCACGGCAGACACGACGAACACGCTGGTCAGCAGAGTGATGGTGCGGGATCGCATGAGGCCTCAAACGTTGTCTGGCGCCCGTGGCGGTTCGCCCGGCGCGGTCCCACCAGTCTGGGCCGCGGGGCGCCCGGGGGCATCAGGGGGACCCCCGAGACCGCCCCTGATCTGGGAGGACGCCGGGTCAGGGGGGAGGCGAGGACGCTGGACGGCGGGTGACGCGCGGACGGGCGCCGTGGGCCAGGTCCGACGACCCAGCCCACGACGCCCGCCCGGTGGTGGTGCGCTATGCGAACCGGCGCCGGGCGAAGGCCGCCAACGCGCCGCCCAGCCCGAACAGCGCGACCGCCGCGACGCCCCGGCCGAGCGAGCTCGCGCCCGAGCCGTCAGCGCCGGCGATCTCGATCGAGTACGCCGTCACGGACGCCGCGCCCTCCGGGCCGCCGTACGCCATGGACTCGTCCGCCGCCCGCGCCGCGCCCGCCTCGATGACGGCGTACTTCACGCCGTAGTCGGCGGCCGTCGCCGCGCCCGTCTCCACGAGCACCGAGGTGCCCTCCTCGGAGAGCTGCTCCGCGCCGTCCACGATCGCCGGTGCGCCGTCCGCCGCCGTGCCCAGGCCGTCCGCCAGGGTCTGCGACCCGTCCGCGGCGGTGCGGAGCCCGCCCGCGAGCCGGTCGGCCCCGGTGGCGAGCTGGCCGGTGCCCGTGGAGAGCTGGCCGGCGCCCGAGGCGAGCTGACGGGTTCCACCGGCGAGCTGAGAGCTGCCAGCCTGCAGCGACGACGCGCCCGCCGAGAGTTGGCCGAGGCCGCCGACCAGCGTCCGTGTCCCTGCGAGCAGCTCCGCTGCCCCGGCGGACAACGAGCCGACCCCTCCACGCAGCGTCTTGTCGGCGGCTGTCTGCCCCGCTGTGCCGATCGCCCCGAGGACCTGTCCGCGGACCGAGTCGACGAGCTGGTCGACACCGGCGTCGATGCCTCCGAGCCCTTCGGCGAGCCCGGGCTTCCCGGCGCAGGCCGCGCCCGTCGCGGTCGCGTTGAGCCCGCACTGGATGGCGACGAGGCCAGGGACCGCTCCGTCCTTGAGGACGCTTCCCAGCACCTGAAGGCCGGGCCCGAGTGGGACCGTCGACGAGGCGGGCGCCGTGAGGTAGGAGTTGGCGACGTCGTTCAGCGTCGCCTTCTTGGTGCTGTCAGTTTCCTTCGCGGCGACACCGGCCACGAAGCTCCCGAGGGCTTGGACACGCAGGGTCGTCGCATCGGGAGCGGCGGGGAGCGTGACGGTCGGGTTGATCGCAGCCAACGCGAGGAGGACGTCTGCCTCAGACGCGAGTGTGGCGCGGAGCGACTGCGCCCCAGCGAGCAGCGTCGCGACTCCATTCTCGAGCTTCTCGACCCCGTCCTTGAGCGGCTTCGCGCTCGCTGGCAAGGCGTCGACGCCGCCGTAAAGCTGGGCGAGCCCGGCGTCCACCGTTCCCAGGCCGCCGGCGATCTGCTCCAGTCCGCCGAGCAGCTGCGGGACCTTGTCGCCCGCCGACGTCAGCCCGCTCCCGAGGGCGGCGGCCCCGGCGGCGACCTGCTGAGCGCCCGCGTCAGCCGAAGCGGCCCCCGTGGCCAGCGCGGCGGCGCCCGTGGCGGCCGCCTTGGCGCCCGTGGCGAGCTGGTTGGCGCCCGGCAGCGCCGTGTCGTTGAGCCCGGTGGCGAGCTGGTCGGCGCCGGCGCGGAGCTGCAGCAGGCCGTCGAGCAGCGTCGCGGCGCCGTCGCGGAGCTTGAGCAGGTTCGCGTCGATCTCGGTGGCGCCGGCGGTGAGGGCGATGCCGGACTCGGCGCCACCCTGGTAGCTCGCCGACCCGCCCTTGAACGACGGGCTGGTGAGCGGCGAGACGGGCAGCGCGGTGACCGAGGCGGGCGGGATCTCGCCCTTCCGGATCTGGGCGGTGTACCCGAACTCGGCCGTGGGCGACCCGATGGGCGGGAACAGCGTCATCGTGTAGGAGAGCTTGGTGCCGCCACGTCCGTCGCCGGCCATGTTGGCCTCGTCGGAGGTGACCGCGGTGAAGGTCGAGGGCAGCGTGGTGGTGAGCTGGCCGACCATGGGGATGACCGTCTCCGCGGTGGCGGTGGCCTGCCTGCCCGTGCCGTTGTCGTAGGTGACCTCGTCCTGCCGGGTCGTCAGGTTGGTGACGGTGTACCGGACCTCGAGCTCGCCCGACTTGCCGACCACGGCCCCGGGGGCCACCTTCTCGCCGTCCAGGTAGTACTCGATGTCGACGCTGACGGGCATCTCGCCGTCGAAGTCGCTCACGGTGCGCAGCCGCTGCTCGCCGTCCACCGTGACGGTGGCCTGCATGACGCCGTCCTGGACGGTGAAGCCGCCGAACCCGTCCAGGTTGCGCAGCCCTGTGGCGGAGACGGGGTTGGCGACGGTCCGGGTGCCGTTCCCGGTGAAGCTGAGCTGCTCGTAGACGCGCGCGCCGGTGAGCTTGCCGGTGGCGTCCAGTCGGGCTTGGACGGTCTCGGTGTTGGTGACGACGACGTCTCCCGTGTCGGTGGCGGCCCGGACGGCGGTAGCGGGCGCGGAGGCGACGAGCAGTGCGAGAGGCAGGCCGAGGGCGACGACGCCCGCTCGGCGCACCGACGTGGCGCGCCGGGCGCCGGTGGTGGTGGTCGGGGTCATCTCAGGCCTCCGGGGCGTGCTCGAAGGGGCGGTACGCGGCCGGTTCGGCGACGTGGGTCGAGCGGCTGCGCTCGGGGCCGGGCTCGGGGTCGCGCTCGTCCGCCCGGTCGCCCTCGATGACGGGGCCCAGGAGGGCGGTCGCCACGAAGCCCGCGCCGGCGGTGAGGAGCACCGCGGTGGCGGCGATCGGGGAGGTCGAGACGAAGGCGGACGGGTCCGCGGCATAGACGGCCTCGTACGAGCCCGCCATCGCCGCGGCGCCCAGGAGGGCGGCCCACAGCGGGAGTCGACCGCGGGCGACCACCCCCACGGCGAGGCAGACGAGCAGCACGATGAGCACGGCGACGGCGCGGCCCGCGGTGGCGTCGGGCAGCGCGGCGGCGCGCAGCAGGTAGCCGATCCAGGCCGCGGCGAAGCCGAGGGCGAAGGCGGCGGCGCGCTGGCCGGGGGTGCGGTCGGGGACGAGCCCGAGCGCGCCGCCCAGGGCCGCGCCGAGCAGGGCGACCCCCTGGACCTCGGGCCCGAGCACCCCGGACAGCAGGACGGTGAGAGTAGCGGCGACGGCGAGGAGAGCCCCCGCGAGCACATGTCTGGTCATGACCACCTCGTTGTGGTGAATGGCGTGGAGGAGCCAATGTCCGTCGGGCGGGCCAGCGTCGTCGCTGCGCCTGGGACTGACGTCCCGACGGCCTGATCGAGCACTGTTTAGCAGTGGCACGTATGGGTCGAACAGTGAGTACTAGGTACTTCCCATCACAAGCCCGGACATCGTTATCGCGCCGTGACCTGCCCCGAGTCGGCCCGGCACGCTCCCACGGCCTCGAGCAGGTGCGTGCCCGGCCGCCCGGTGCTGCACTGGGAGTGGGGTCATGACGGGTGACGCCCCGACGCCGTGCCGGCGCGAGAGCACCCCGCACCGGCGCACCGCGTCGCCGCGGACGCTGCGAGGCAGCGAGAGGCTGCGAGGCAGAGGGAAGAGGCACATCGTGAGCGAGCAATCCGGCGGCTCCACAGCAACCAGCGGGGCCGCGAGCAGCGGGGCGTCGAGGTCGCACAGCGCGCTCGACAGCTCCCAGGGCAGCACCACCATCTCCGACAGCGTGGTCAGCACCATCGCCGGCCTCGCCGCCAAGGAGATCCAAGGCGTCCACAGCCTGGGCAGCGGCGGGGGAGCCGCGCGCACCGTCGGCGCCCTCCGTGACCGGATGCCCGGCGCACGCCCCAACCACGGGCAGGGCGTCAGCGTGGAGGTCGGCGACAAGCAGGCCGCGGTCGACGTCGACGTCATCATCGAGTACGGGGTGCCCATCGCGGACGTCGCGTCAGCGATCCGGCGCAACGTCATCAACGCCGTGGAGCGGATGACAGGGCTGCAGGTCACCGAGGTCAACATCTCGGTCGAGGATGTCCACCTGCCAGAGGAGGACTCCGGCGACGGTGACAGCGGCGACCAGTCCGGGTCGCGATCGTCATGAGCTCCGGGCTGCCGCCCACCGGCGGCGCGTTCCCGCCGCCGGGCGGGCCAGGGTCGCCCGGCGGCCCGGTGCCGCCGGCCGGGGGGCCCGTCGTGCCCCCTGACAGCACGTCGCCGGGCGGGATCGCCGACCCGGGGGTCCCCGCGCCCACGCAGCAGCCGGCGCCGCCAACGGCGCAGGCTGACCGCGCCGACCCCGACGACCGCGCCGACGCCGCGGACGCGGTGCGGGACGCCGTGCTCGGCGTGCCCGGCATCGCGTCCATGCACGGGGGGCCGTTCGCCGACGTCGCCACCTACCTGCCCGGTCGGCGCGTCACCGGGGTGCGGCTCGACCCGGACCGCACCGAGGTGTACGTCGTCGTCTCCTCCGACACCCCGATCCCCGGCGTGGCCGACGCGGTGCGTGACGCCGTGCAGCAGGTCAGGCCCGAGCCGGTCGACATCTACGTCGAGGGTCTCGACATCCCCGACGCGTAACCGCACCTGAACCAGGAGCTGACATGTCCACCTCAGTCATCGGCATCTTCATCGGGATCTTCCTCGCCATCGCCGCCATCCTCGGAGGGTTCGGGGGATTCCTGCTCGCGCTCGGCTTCGCCGTGATCGGGCTCGTCGTCGGGGCGCAGATCGAAGGACGCGTCGACCTCGGGTCGATGGTGCAGGCGGGCCGTCGACGTGGCTGACGACCTCGACGAGCCTGGCGGCCGCGGCAGCCTGCGGATCGCCGACAACGTCATCGCCCGCGTCGCCGAGATGGCGGCACTGGGCGTGGACGGCGTGGCTGGCCCCGACGGGAAGGCGTTCGGGCGTGGCCTGCCGCGCAGCCACTCGACGGTGGCGGGCAAACGGGCCCGCGTGATGCTCGAGATCGCGACGCTGTGGCCGCGCCCCGCGGCCGACATCGCCGCAGAGGTGCGCACGCAGGTCGGAGACCAGCTGAGCACCTTGCTGGACCTGCAGGCCGACTCGGTGGGCGTCGAGGTGATGCGGGTGGTCCAACCGCCCGCCCGAGCCAAGGCGCGGGTCCGATGAGCGCCCAGCACGCCGCCCCGACGGCCCAGCCGCTCCGGCCCGCACGGGCGCCCACCGGCGCCGGGGTGATCGGCTTCGTGGGACCAGTGCTCGCCGTGCTGACCATCGCGCTGGGCCTGGTCCTGGTGCGGGACGCGCTCGCGTCCGCCGGCGTGCTCCCCGGCGACGGCTGGGTGCTGACGGTCCTGGCCGCGATGAACGGCCAGACCCGGACCGGCTGGGCCCTCGCCGCGGGGATCGTGGCGGCGCTCGTGGGGCTGTGGCTCATCGTGATCGCGCTCCGGCGGCGGCGGCGCAAGGCCCTGTGGCTGCGCAAGGCCGCGGGCGTGGGCATCCGACCGCGTGACGTGGCCCGCCTGGCGCGGGTCGCCGCCGACGACGTGGACGGCGTGCTCGACGCCAAGGTCACCGCCGGGCGGCGCAACGTGAACGTGGACGTGCGCACCACCGGCGACCCGCACACCCGCGACCGGGTGCGCGACGTCGTGACCGCGCGGCTCGCGGCGCTGGCCAAGCCGCCCAAGGTCAGCGTGAGGGCGCGTCCCTCCTCGTCGACGTCTGGGGGCACGACATGAGCCGCGGGGTGATCGGCTGGGACAGGGTCGCCGCCTTCCTGCTCGGCCTGGTGCTGCTGGCCGGTGGGCTCGCGGTGGTGGCGTGGTGGGCGGGCTACCTCGACGACTTGTGGTCGGCGGCGCCCGACGCGCTCAACACCAGCGCGGCGGAGGACCTCGCCAAGCAGGCGTGGTGGCCCTGGGCCCTCGGGGTGCTGGGCGTGGCCCTGGTGGTCTTCGGCCTGTGGTGGCTCCTCGCCCACATCCCGAAGCGGTCGACCGGGCCGCTCCGCCTGCGGGGCTCGGGCTCCGCGGGCGCGCTGACCATCGACGGGGGCCGTGCCACCCAGGCCGCGGCGGACGCGGTGGCCGGCACACCGGGCGTGCGCGCGGCGTCGGGGAGCCTCAGTCGCGACCGGGGCGAGCTCGTGGCAGGGCTCCGGATCACGATCGACCCCACCGCGGACCTCGAGGAGGTCGCGTCGGCCGTCGAGGCTGCCAGCGCCGACCTGCACCAGGTGCTCGGCCGTGACGACGTGCGGTGCCGCGCGCAGGTGCTGGTGGCGCCGAACGCCCGCCCTGGCAGCAAGGTGTCCTGAGGACGGGCTGACGCCCGGGGGTGGGCCCGGTGGCGCCCGGGGCAGCCCGGGGCGTCAGCGAGCGGCGGCCGGGGTCCGCCCCGAAGCCTCCGCATCGACCTGTTCCGTGGCCTGTGCCTGTGCTGCGGACTCGCGAGCGAGCCGCGCGGAGCGGCGCTGGTCGGCGCGCGCGATGAGCAGCATCGCGACGCCGGCGGTGAACACCACCCCGGAGACCGCCAGGGCGGCCGGTCCGTCGGCGAGGCGCAGCACCGCCGCCCCGACAGCGGCCCCCGCGCCCATGGAGACGACGGCGAAGAACCGGTGCCGCCACTGGCTCGGAGTCTGTCGTCCGCCGCCGAGCCGGCTCTCCCGCGTGACGTTGGCCAAGGTGCTGGTCACCACGACGGTGGTGATGTCGGTGTTGCCCACCGGCTTCACCGCCGCGACCTGCGCGCCCATCAGCGCGGCCAGCAGCGCGGTGATGGTGATCTGGCCGACCGTGGGGAGCTCGCCGATGACCGCCCACGCCCCGACCAGCGCGAAGATCAGCGCGGCGCCCACGCCCAGCACCCATCCGCTGCGCACCGGCAGGCCCACCGGGTGCCCGCGCCGCACAAGCCGGCCTCCGACCACCGACCCGATCGCGAACCCGGCGAGCGCGAACGCGTTGTTGAGGAGCGGTATGCCGCTGACCCCGACCAGCGCGAAGGCCAGGAACAGCACGTTGCCTGTCATGTTGCCGGTGAAGACGCCGTCGAGGGCGAGGTAGCTCACCGCGTCGATGGCGCCGGTGGCGGCGGTCAGCAGCAGCAGGCCGGAGGTGTACAGGCCGGCGGTGGTGGGGCGTGGCATCAGGCGTCCTTCAGCAAGGTGTGGATGTCGTTCAGGTGCGCGTGCATGGCCGCGGTGGCCGCGTCCGCGTCGTGCGCGGCGACGGCGGCGTAGATCTCCTGGTGGCCGGCGACCGAGCGGGCGCGGCCGGCCTTGGTGGCGTGGGAGCGGCGTCGGACCGGCAGCGTCCACTCGCCCATCAGCCCGTGCAGGGTGGTGAGCAGCGGGTTGCGCGCCGCCTGGGCGAGCAGCAGATGGAACTCGAGGTCGACCTCCACGGAGCGGGAGGCGGTGAGCGGTCCGGCCGACGCGTCGAGCACATCCCGCAGCTGGAGCAGGTTCGCCGGGGTGGCCCGGCGCGCTGCGAGCCCGGCCACGGAGGGCTCCACGATGAGGCGCAGCTCGGCGGCGTCGGCCGTGGCCACGCCCCCTTCCGACCCAGCGGTGAGCTCGTGCAGGTCGCGCTGCTCGGCGGAGTTCTCGACGACGACGGTGCCGCGCCCGGGCCGGCGCTCGATGAGGTGCTTGGACTCGAGCTCGAACATCGCCTCCCGGAGGGAGGCCCGGGAGACGGCGAGCTGGGCGGCGAGCTCCCGCTCGCCAGGCAAACGCTGCCCGGGGGCGAGCTCGCCGGTGGCGATGAGCCGTTCGAGGTGCGCGGCGAGGGTGACCGAGATGGTGGGAGACCTGCGGGCTAACGGCGGGACCGGTGTCGGCACGGGGTGCTCCTGTTCGTCCAGCGTGGGGTGGCACGGGCTGTGCGTGACGGCACGCTAGCACCCCCATGGTCGGATGGTCTGACCAATGTTTCCCCCGGGGTCAAGCGGGTAAACAGTGTGTTTCCAAGTCCGGAAAGCCGGAATTCCGCCTCCGTCTCAGGTTTAGCGTCTGCCGCATCGGTCAGACCATCTGACCGCAGACACCAACGGCGGCGTCGTGGCGCCGTCGTTCTCGCGAGGCCCGCGGCGCCACCGCCCAGCGAGCGGAAGGCACACGCGATGCTCACCACGAAGTCCACCCGCACAGCAGGTCTGGCCACCGGCGCCCTCGCCGCCCTGCTCGCCCTCACGGCGTGCTCCAGCTCCGAGCCGAAGGCCGCCGCCGAGGCCGCGTTCCCCGAGCTCGCCGGCTCCGCGGCCTGCGTCGAGCTGCGCGAGAAGAACCCGGACCTGGTCGGCGCCACCAAGACCAACGCGCTCAACCCCCACACGCCCGGCTACGAGGTCGTCAACCCCGAGAACCCCGACGAGTTCATCGGCTTCGACATCGACCTCGGCGACGCGATCGGCGACTGCCTCGGCTTCGACGTCGACTACCTGCCCGTCGGGTTCTCCGAGCTCGTGCCCACCGTCGCCAGCGGCCAGGCCGACTGGATCGTCTCCAACCTGTACGCCACCGAGGAGCGCGCGCACGGCGGCGTCGACTTCATCAGCTACTCCAAGGTCTTCGACGGGATCCTGGTGGCCGCCGGCAACCCGAAGGGCGTCACCGGCATCGACACGTCGCTGTGCGGCACGACCGTCGCCCTGAACAAGGGGTACGTCGAGGTCCCGCTGGTCGAGGCGATGATCCCCGAGTGCGAGGCGGCCGGCCTCGAGGCGCCGACCGTGAGCCTCTTCGACTCGAGCGCCGACTGCGTGCAGGCCATCCTCTCCGGCCGGGCCGACGCCTACATGAACGACATCAACACGGTGAAGGGCTACATCGCCGAGCACCCCAAGGACCTCGACTCCGCCGAGACCGTGATGCTCGACTACGAGATCGGGATCGGCGTGCTCCAGGGGGAGCACGAGTTCCGTGACGCCGTCCAGGCCGCGCTCGTGGAGATCCAGGGCTCCGGGCTCCAGGCCGAGCTGGCCACGAAGTGGTCCCTCGACGAGAACGCCCTCGCCGAGCCCGCCGTGCTGAGCGTCGGCTGACGTCGGCCCACCACCGAGACGACGACTGACGCGAGGGCGGCCCGATCATGACCGAGTTCCTGCACTACCTGACCCTTCCCTACCTCCTCGACGGCATCCTCTTCACCCTGCGGCTGACCGCCATGGGCTTCGTCGGCGGCATGATCCTGGGCCTGTTCCTCGCGGCGATGCAGCTCACCCGCTTCCGGGCGCTGACCTGGGTCGCCCGGGCGTACGTGACCCTCTACCGGGGCACGCCGCTGATCCTCCAGCTCGTCTTCGTCTTCTCGGTGCTGCCACGGGCGGGGATCGTGCTGTCCCCGCTCGTGGCGGGCGGCGTCGCCCTGGCCCTCAACGAGGCGGTGTTCTTCGCGGAGATCTTCCGCTCGGGCATCAAGGGGGTCGACCCCGGCCAGGTGGCGGCCGGCCGGGCCCTGGGCCTGCGGCCCGCGCTGCTGATGCGCCGGGTCGTGGCGCCCCAGGCGCTGCGGTCGATGGTGCCGTCCCTGGGCAGCGAGGCCGTCACCACCATGAAGAACTCGGCGCTCGCGTCGATCATCGCGGTCCCGGAGCTGACCCTGCGGACGCAGCAGCTCGCGTCCGCCACGTTCGACTACTTCGAGATCTACTTCGCGACCGCGGTGATGTACCTGGTGCTGACCGCGGCGCTCACCCTGATCCAGCTCGCGGTCGAGCGGGCGCTCGACCTGGACCGCCCCGCGCGGGCGTCGCTCCGCACGTGGGCCTCGCGGCTGGGCAGGCCGGCGACCGGCGTCCCGGCGGCCCCCGCCGAGCCCGACCCGCGCCGGGTCCCCGACCGCACCGACTCCGGGCTGGGGTCCGTGGCCCGGCTGACCCAGGCGGACCCGCCGCCGCGCAGCTTCGGCCAGGCGCTCATCGAGGCGTACGGGCTGCGCAAGTCCTACGGCGAGAACGAGGTGCTGCGCGGCATCGACCTGCAGATCCGGCAGGGTGAGGTGGTGGCGCTGCTGGGACCCAGCGGCTCGGGCAAGAGCACGCTGCTGCGCTGCATCAACCACCTCGAGGGCCTGGACGGCGGAGCGGTGCTGGTGGGCGGCACGTCCATCGGCTACGGGGACCGGGGCGGTGAGCTCGTCGAGCGGCACGTGGCCAAGCAGCGGGTCGACGCCGGCGTCGGGATGGTCTTCCAGCAGTTCAACCTCTTCCACCACCTGACCGCCCGCGAGAACGTCGCGGCGCCTCTGCGCTGGGTGCACGGCTGGTCCCGCGAGGACGCCGCCGCCCGGGCCGACGAGCTGCTCGCGCAGGTGGGCATGGCGCACCGCGCGGACGCCCTGCCGCGGCACATGTCCGGTGGCCAGCAGCAGCGCGTGGGCATCGCCCGAGCCCTCGCGTCCAACCCGAGGGTGCTGCTGCTCGACGAGCCGACCAGCGCCCTCGACCCCGAGCTGGTCGCGGAGGTGCTGGGCGTCATCCAGGGCCTGGCGCGCCAGGGCGGTCTCACGATGATCATCGCCACCCACCAGCTGCGGTTCGCCCGCGAGGTGGCAGACCGGGTCGTCTTCATGGCGGGCGGGGTGGTCGTCGAGCAGGGCACGGCAGAGCAAGTGATCGGTGACCCGCAGGTCGAGGCGACGCGTCGCTTCGTCCGCGCGATGGACTCGGCGGAGGTCTGAGATGAGCAAGGCACGCACGCACCACGTCTTTCCCGCGTCGGCCGGGGTCCCGCCCCAGGTCGGGCCGTTCAGCCACGCGGTGCGGTGGGGAGACCTGCTGTTCGTCACCGGGCAGATGCCCACCGACCCCGCCACCGGGCGGCTCGTGGCGGGCGGGCTGGTCGAGCAGACCCGCCAGGTCATGGCCAACCTCGAGGCCGTGGTCCGCGGCGCCGGCGCCGAGCTGCGCGACACGCTGATGGTCCGGGCCTACCTGACGGACTTCGACGACTTCGACGCGTTCAACGCCGAGTACCGCACCTGGTTCGACGACCCGCTGCCGAGCCGCACCTGCGTCGGCGTGACAGGGCTCGCGGTCGGCGCGCTCGTCGAGGTCGACCTGGTCGTGGGCGTCCCGGGCGGGGGCGCCGCATGAGCGCGGCGACGATCGTGGGCAGCACCACCCTGCAGCCCGGCCACGGGGCGATCCTGGGCCAGCACTACCTGCCGTCGCGTGCCGAGGAGGTGCGGTGGGGCTGGCTGCCGAACGCGGACGCGTCCCCGGTGCTGCACGTGGCCGATGGCGCCACGGTGACCATCGACACCGTGTCCCACGAGGGGCTCCTCGCCGACCAGGGCCGTGACCCCGCCCGGTACATCCGCCAGTTCGGCGCGGTGGACGTGCTGGACGACGCGATCGAGATCGCGGCGAGCGGCCTGGTGAACGGCCCGGACGACGGCCCCCACGTGGTCACCGGCCCGGTGGCCGTCGCCGGCGCCCGCGCGGGCGACATGCTGCGCGTCGACGTCCTGGACCTGGCCTACCGGGTGCCGTACGGGTTCGTGAGCAACCGGCACGGTTACGGGGCGCTCGCGGGGGAGTACCCGGAGGATCTCGAGTCCACGCCCACGCGGCACGTGGACCGCATGATCACGGACGGGTCGGTGAGCCACTTCGCGTGGGTCGAGCGTCGGTCGGGTCGTGAGGTCGGCGTGATGGACGCGGGCCGGGGGCGGACCGTGGAGTTCGCCCTCGCGCCGTTCCTGGGCCTGATGGGCACGGCCCCCGCCACGAGCGACGGGGTGCCGTCGGTGCCGCCGGGGGACCACGGCGGGAACATCGACATCAAGCACACGGGGGTCGGGGCCACGCTGTACCTGCCCGTGTCCGTGGATGGCGCCCTGTTCTACACGGGCGACCCGCACTTCGCGCAGGGCAACGGGGAGGTGGCGCTGACAGCCCTGGAGGCGTCGCTGCGCGCGACCCTCCGGCTGAGCGTGGTGCCGGCGGCGCAGGTCCCCGGGGTGCTGGGCGGGGTCCGCAACCCGGTGGTCGAGACGGCGACGCACTGGATGCCCACCGGCATGGACCCGGACCTCGACGAGGCGATGCGCCAGGCGGTCCGCCACGCCGTGGAGTTCCTGCACGGCCGGTTCGGGGTGCCGCGCTCGGTGGCGCTGGCGTACCTGTCGGCCGCGGGGGACTTCGAGGTCAGCCAGGTGGTCGACGCGGTCAAGGGCGTCCACTGCCTGATCCCGAAGGCCGACTGGGCGGCCTGGGCCTAGGC
>JADGMW010000550.1_pt1 | contig 14333 bp, 13 predicted proteins | sample 8641801 | NCBI WGS metagenome assembly JADGMW01 (sample SAMN16272018, study PRJNA661076) | feces metagenome | isolation source: fecal sample from diarrhoea affected cattle A | host: Bos taurus | place: South Africa: Lokaleng Village, Mahikeng | collected 2019-09
CCTGCTCAGCATGAGCGACCTCGCCCGGCAGTCGCACACGCTCATCGGCTACTTCACCGACACGGTCTGTGACGGCGCCGGCTTCGACTACCCCGCCTGCGCGCTGGCCCCGATCGGGGACCAGCTGCCGAAGATCGCGGACACCTTCACCCAGATGCACGGCCACTACCTCCGCCGGTGGGCCGACCTGGGCGAGGGCATCCGGATCAGCGCGGCGAACCTCGCCACCACCGACACCGCGGCCGCCGCCGTGCTCACCGCCCAGCTGACCGCGAGCCTGGCGCCGCTGCACGACCTGCTCGGCACCCGGCCGCCCGGCCTGCTCCCCCTCGACGACCTCGTCGACGACCTCGAGAAGCCGCGGGCCGGCAAGAAGCAGCTGCGGCACCCGTCCCGGTTCGACGACGCCGCGGACGCCTGGGACACCGCCCGCGACCTGATCAACGGCTTCATCGACGTCCTGGCCCGGTTCGGCGCCGGCCTCCCGAAGCTGGACGAGCGCAGTCTGCGCGAGTACGTCGTGTACCCCCTCGCCGCCGACTACGAGAAGATCGGCGCCAACGCCAATGCCTGCGGCCACTTCGCCGACGCGATGAGGACCTGGTCGGCGAACTTCCGCGCCGTCGGCGGCAAGGTGGACGCCGCGCTCGAGGGCCGCACCGGCACCGCCCTGGTCGCCCACCTCGACGTCTACAGCGCGGTGATGTCCGCCGTCGGCGAGGTCGTCCGGAGCGGGACGGCCGTCTACGAGGGCATCGGGTTCATGTCCGAGTCGATCGCGGTCGAGGTCGAGCGGGTGCTGGAGACGATGGGCGAGCGCCTGCTCAAGGTCTCCTCGCGCATCGGCTCCAAGATGGTCCCGGTGCTGGGGTGGGCGACGCTGGCCGTCGACCTCGCCCAGCACGGCCTGGGCATCGTCCAGGACCTCATCGACGACATCATGGAGTGCAAGGAGCTCATCGACCAGTGCTTCGAGCTGGTCGACGAGATCACCGCCTGGGCGCAGACCCAGGCCGATCGCCTGCACGCCTTCCACCAGGTACTCGACATGATCGAGCAGCTGCCCGGGGTCGACGCCGACGGCACGATCGGGAACCTCAACCACCGGGTGCGCGACGTCGAGAGGTCGCTCGACGAGGTCGCGGTGAGCTTCGACGAGGCGCGGAACCCCCGCGCGGACGACCTGCTCGACGCCCTCGGCGAGATGTCCGCGACCGCCTCCGGCGAGACCGAGAGCGGCGCCGGCTCCGACGCGGGCCCGCCGGTCCCGGACGACGACGAGATGATCATGGCGCCCGGGCCGTTCGGCGTCCCGTCCACGCCCGGGCCGACGGCATGAGCGCGGGCGGACGCCGGGAGCTGCCGGCCGGCGTCTACCTGGCGGGCGACGTCGCGGACCGGGACGCGGCGGCTCACCACGGCCTGGGCGCCCTCGAGGACGAGGTGATGACCGCCCGGCTGCGGCGGGCGCTGGCCGCGTCGGCCGAGCTGGTGGCGCGGACCCGGGATCGCCACGTCGCCGACGACGACCCGGCGCCGGTCGCGGCCATGCAGGCCGCCTGCGCCCGCCCGGACGCGCCGCTGGTGCTGCGCTCCCTGCTCGCGCGGGTGACGTCCGGCCGGGTCACCTGGGAGCAGGTGTGGCGCGACCCGCAGCGCCACGACGGTGGGACCGCGCTGCTCGCCGAGGTCGTCCGCGCCCTCCCCGTGCGCCCCCGGTAGGTCGCCCTGACCCTCGACCCGGCTACTGCGCCGGCACCTCGCCGTACGTCTTGATCCCCCACCCCGACCGCACCGGATCGAGGAAGTACGGCGGCGGGGCGAAGCGCAGGCGGGTGTCGAACTCGTAGTCCTTCAGGTAGCCGGTGTTGCCGTTGCCGGTGCCGACCGGCCCGCGGTAGCGCTGGGCGAAGGAGCCGAACAGGTAGAGGGTGCCCAGGTCACTGGCGCCGCGATCGTAGGCCTGCACGGTGAAGCTGTGCTGCAGGGTCAGGATCGCCGCATGGATCACGGCGTTCTTGAACACCGTGCCGGTCGGCCGGTTCAGGTCCTGGAAGTCGCCCGAGGTGGTCCTCTTGATCGGGTGGTAGATCTTCACCGAGTTGTTGGCGATCAGGCCGAGGGCGTCCGTGCCGGTCTTGCCGCCGGCGTACCTGAGGTGATCGGTGACGATGATGTTGTTGTCGGCCACCATCGTCATCCGGCCCTTGAGCGTGCCCTCGAGGTAGAGGGTCCCGTAGCGGCACTTCGCGTCCGCGAGGGTCTCGTTCCAGTCGTTCGCGATCGGGAACCCGCCGATCGAGCCGGCGGTGCACGACCCGTTGGTGTTGCTGGACGGCGTCGGGCCGGAGCCGGGGATGTTCTCGACCATCACCAGGCTGTTGTGCGGGATCGTCAGGGTGCGGCTGGTGCTGTAGGAACTGGAGAAGTCGCCGCACCGGGTGCCGAGGTTGCGCCGGGTGTACGGGCTCCACACCTCCATCGTGGAGTACGTCGCGCTCGACGAGAGCAGCTTGATCCGGGTCGGGCCCGTGTACAGGCAGCCCGTCGCCTCGCTGTTCAGCGTCGTGTCCACGTGCTGGCGCAGGTCGCCGGCGTTCTCCGGCAGCTCGATCGGCTCGCGGTACTTGATCGGGGTGTCGAAGATCGGGGCCGCGCCCTCGGCGCGGTGGTAGCACTCCCGGGTGGCCGGCGGCCGGTCGCAGTTCGGCCAGGAGGTGGTGGTCGTGCCCCGGAAGCGGGTGGCGCCGCCGGTGACGATCCGGTCGTTGGTGTGCAGCGGGCCCTTGATGACGTCGCCCGGCGCGAACTGGATGTTGACGCAGTCGCTGTGCCGGTTCGGCGCGGGCCACCAGGTGCGCACGCAGTTCGCCAGCGCCCAGGCGGTGGAGCGCGGGCTACCGTCGTACGTCGCGTCGTTCGCGGGGTCGACCTGCTCGTAGACCGTGTAGTAGAGGAACTCGCCGAACCCTCCGCGCCGCAGCACCGTCTGCACCGAGCGGGTGGTCGACCCGACCCGCCCCGTGGAGGTCAGCCGGACGGTGCCGTCGACGGGGGTCGCGGTGGTCACCGCCTCGTAGTGGAACCGCGCCCGGTCGGCGCCCGGCACCGGCGCCCAGCCGCGCGCCGTCCCCGCGCCCCAGCCGCACGAGGCGACGTCCGGACGTCGCATCGCGATGTTGGAGCAGTCCAGCTCGCGCCAGTAGTTCTCGTTCTTGTTCAGCCGCGCCAGGTAGTCGTCGACGCCGGCCTCGGCGGCCGCCAGGGCCTGGTTCCATGCCGTGGAGTGTCGCGCCGACCCGCCGGCGCGGATCGCGACGGTGACGCTGAGCGAGGCGACCAGGACGAGGATCATCGTCACCCCGAGCACGATGATCATCGCCGAGCCCTCGTCGGGCGCGCGGCGCTGCGGCGGTGCGGTCTTCTCGGCCACTACGTCTCGTCCTCCATCCGCTGGATCTCGCCGTTCGGCAGCCGGACCCGCTTGTAGACCAGCGAGGAGCGGTACCGGTCGTGACCGCGGACGGTCTGCACGGTCAGCGCGATCTCGACGCTGGAGACCATCGGCAGGTCGGCGGCGGCCAGGGAGGCGGCACTCAGATGCGCGCCCAGGTCGTCGTAGTAGAAGAACGTGTCGGCCGCCGGCCAGGCCAGCCCCCGGGCCAGCACCCGCCGCTGCACCTGGCAGGTCGGCGTCGTCGGGTTGCAGAAGCTGTACGACTGGGTGGCCGGGTCCACGATCGGCAGCTGGGTGCGTTGCACCAGCTGGCCGGAGGTCTGGCTGGCCCCGGTGTCCTCCTCGAGCACCAGGGTGACCAGCAGCGGCGCCTGGACGCCGGCGCCGCCGAGGTTGGCGTAGAACCGGACCTGGGTGCGCGTCGCGCTCACCACCGCGGTGTCCGCGCAGCCCGAGCAGGTGAGGTCGGTGAGCTGCGCGGGCAGCACCGCGGTGCGCAGCACCTTGCTCACGGCGTCCACGCCGACCTGCCCGGCGGTGGCGTTCTCGACCCGGGCCTCCAGGGCCGACGACGTGCGCAGCACCACGACCGCCGTGGAGCCGACCCCGAGCGCCAGCACCGTGAAGACCGCGATCGCGACCAGCAGCTCGGCGAGGCTGGTCCCGTCGTCGCGCCACCGGGTGCCCCCGCGTGGACGCGGCCGGGCGGGCGGTCGGGTGCGCTGCGTCGCCATCAGAACGCCACCCCCACCGCGGTCGTGGCGCCGGCGCCCCAGGCCAGGGTCACCGCCTTCGTCTTCACCGGCGACGAGGTGCGCAGGGTCCAGGCGCCGTACGGCAGGGCCGTCTTGAGCGCGCCGGCGGAGCTGGTCGTGCCGAGCGTGATCGTCGCCCCCGCCGGGCAGGTGGCGTCCGCGGCGCGGGTCGCGGTGACGGTCTTGCCGCTGCCGCCGCCGGTGAGCGCGACCGAGGCCAGCGGGACCTGCACGGTCGCGGTCTCCCCCGCCTCGGCCGGCACCAGCGGTACCGGCCGGGCGCTCTTCGACGGGTCGCTGTCGGCACACGCGCCGGCCCACAGCCCGTAGCCGGCCGGGTCCGGCCACACCGCGGTGAGCTGCTGCACCCCGGCGGAGACGGTCCCGGTCAGGGTCCGCTGGCCGGTCGAGAACCGGCTGTGCGTCAGGGTGACCGGGAAGCCCGACGCGCCCAGGGTGTGTCCGGCCACGGTCTGGTACTCGATCCGCACCCGGGCGGCGGTGTCGTACTGGACGGTGGTGCGGGTCAGCAGCCCGGACTGCACGCTCACCGTCTTCGACGTCGTCCCGTCCGGGGTCACCAGGCCGGTCGCCGTGGTGTCGACGGTGTAGCTGCCCGGGGTCAGGAAGCCGAACACGGCGCAGCCGTCCGCGGCGCTCACGCTGGTCCGGGTGCCGCCGGGGCCGGCGATCCGGATGGTCAGCCCGCCGACCGGTGCCGCCGTCGCGTCCAGCGCCCGGACGCTCAGGTGTCCGGTGCTGGTCGAGTAGATGCCCTTGGACGGCGCCATCACGGTGTCCATCTCCACCGGGGGCCTGTCCCCCAGGCCCGGCCAGGTGACCTCGACCTTGACCCGGAGCACGGCCAGCTCCTCGGTGCCGCCGTCGTCGCAGGTGGACGCCGCCGCCGACCCGGTCTGCGCCCACTGCGCCGTCCGGGTGACGGTGTACGGCACGTCGTCGACGACGAGCGGGGCGCCGGGGGTCCCGTCGGGCAGCGGGTCGGGGTTGACGACCTGGTCGGTGGTGATCGTGGTGGGACCACGCCCACGCGAGGAGAACGCGTCCCGGGTGATCTCGAGCTCGCGGGCGGCGAGGCTGGTGGCGACCATCCGGTAGCGGTCCTCGGCGGCCAGGGTGATCGCGCCGCCGAGCATCTTCAGCACCGCGCCGGTGACCACCAGGAAGAGCGCGAGGGCGACGATCACCTCGATCAGGGTCATCCCCTCGTCGCGCGGCGCAGCGCCCACGGTCCCTCCCTCGTGCCGACGGCCCGCCCGTGCGGGCGTGCCCACGGGTTCATCGGTCGGGCCCGGGCCCGGCTTGAACCGGGCCGCGCCGCGACGAATTTCCGGGCCCACCCCTCAAGCCGGCGGGCGGCGGGGCCGACAACTCGCTGCGACATCGGCACCTGCCCCGCGACGTGCGGGCTCGGTGCAGGACCCGTCACACCGACACCCACACCTCACCGAGGGGAACGAAATGCTCGCTCGCATGCGCAAGTCGATGAAGGAGAAGGACCAGGGCTTCACCCTGATCGAGCTCCTGGTCGTGATCATCATCATCGGGATCCTGGCCGCGATCGCGATCCCGGCCTTCCTCAACCAGCGCCAGAAGGGCGTCGACGCCTCGCTGAAGTCGGACGTCAAGAGCGCCGCCACGATCGTGGAGACGTGGATGACGGACCACCCGTCCGACGCCGTTACTCCGGATGAGGTGGCCGACGGCGAGTCCGGCGACCCCGACACCCCGCTGGAAGGCTTCACCGCCAGCGACGGCAACACCGTCGAGCTGGTCGCCGGCACGGTGACCGGCACCTACTGCGTCTTCGCCTCGAACGACGGCGCGAGCGAGAGCGACTCGCACATCGCCTACTTCTCCGCCGAGGGCGGGCTCCAGGCCGACTGGGTCGAGGAGACCACCTGCGCCTGATCCACCCGAGCGGGGCGGACCGACCGGTCCGCCCCGCTCGTCCCGGCAGGACCCCACCCCCGTGAGGAGGACCCGATGCCCGTGCTCGTCCGCCGCGCCGTGCTCGCGGCCGTCCTCGCCCTCCTCGCCCTGGCCGTGGTGGACGGCGGTTCGGTGCTGCTGACCCGGCTCACCGTCCCCGACGACGTCCGCGACGCCGGCCAGCAGGCCGCCGCGGTGGTGGCCGACCGGCGCGAGCCGGTCCTCAGCAGGCAGACCGCCACCGCCGCGCTGGCCGCGGCCCGCAGCCAGGGCGACGAACACCACCTGGAGATCGCCGCCGAGTCGTTCGTGGTCTACCCCGACGACCGGGTCGACCTCACCGGCACCCGGACCGCCCCCACCTTCCTGCTCAAGCGGCTCCCCGGACTGGGGCAGCTGCTCGAGGTGAGCTCGACGCTGAGCGTCGAGCCCCTCGCCGTCGACAGCTCCGCCACCGACCCCGGGAGACTCCGATGAGCCGCCACCTCGCCGTCGAGCACGACCTCCACCTCGACCCCCGCCCCGGACCCGACCGGCCGCTGGCCGTCGCGTCCGACGGGGTGCCGATGCTCGGCGCCGACGAGGCCCGCGAGCTGCTGCACTCGATGGCCGCGATGACCCGGGTGATCTTCGGGGTGGCGCTGCAATCGCCGGCCGGACAGCCCGCTCCCCCGGCACCCGCCGTCTCCCGCGCGCCGGTCGCTCCCCGCACGCCGGTCGCGCTCGCCCCCGAGCCGGCCCCCGTCCCCCCGATCCCGGCGCCGACCTCGCTCGCCGTCCCCGACGATCCCCCGGCGCTCACCGTGCTGGCCCCCGTCGCCGGGCCGCCGGGCCCGGCGCCCGCCTCGCTCCCGCTGCCGCCCGACGACCAGGACCTCCGCGCGCCTCGCTCGCCCGCCCAGAACCTCGGACTGCTTCAGGAGATCGCCTTCCTCGACGACTGATCCGCCGGTCCGCCCGCGCGCGGCGTCCAGGTCGTCTAGGTTGGCGAACCCCAGCCGAGCGAGCGGAGGCGCACCGTGGATCCAGACCAGCGCGGTGCCGACGTCGCGGATCTGTGGCGGCGCTACAAGGACGACGACGACCGTGAGGCCCGCGACCAGCTGGTCGTGCACTACTCCGGTCTGGTGAAGTTCGTCGTCGGCCGGATGCGGGCCAGCCTGCCCAGCAGCGTCGACGGCCACGACCTGACCTCCGACGGCGTGCTCGGCCTGATCGACGCCGTCGACAAGTACGACCCGGGCCGCGGGCTGCAGTTCCAGACGTACGCCGTCGCCCGGATCCGCGGTGCCGTGGTCGACGGGCTGCGCGCCCAGGACTGGGTGCCGCGCTCGGTGCGGGAGAAGATCCGCGACGTCAACGGCGCGCAGGCTGCCCTGGAGAAGCGGCTCGGGCGGGCGCCCGAGGACGACGAGGTGGCCGCCGAGCTCGGCGTCCCGCTCGCCGCGCTGCACGCGATCTACGCCGAGACCAGCTACACCAACGTGGTCAGCCTGGACGCCGCGACCGCCGGCCAGAGCCTGGACTCGCTGCCGCTGGCCGACCCCGGGCAGGCGCCCGAGGACCTGCCGCCGCACTTCCTGCGCGCGGTGCGCGAGCTGCCCGAGCGCGACCAGATCGTGGTCGCCCTCTACTACTGGGAGCGGCTCACCCTCGCCGAGATCGGCCAGGTGCTCGGCGTCACCGAGTCCCGGGTCAGCCAGCTGCACAGCCGGGCGGCGATGACCCTGCGGCGCAAGCTGGCCGAGCTGCTCGACGTGTGAGGGCGTTCCTTACAGTGGCGCCATGACGCTGCTCGATCCCGGGGACCCGACCACGCTGGCGCGCCGGTGCACTGCCGCCTTCGCGGATCGCTTCGGCCACGCCCCGACCGTCGTCGGCCGCGCCCCCGGCCGGGTCAACCTGATCGGCGAGCACACCGACTACAACCGCGGCCTGGTGCTGCCGGTGGCACTGCCGCACGCGACGTACGCGGCGCTGGCGCCGCGCACCGACGGCCGGGTCCGGATCTCCAGCGAGCACACCGAGGAGACCTGGGAGGGCGAGCTCGACGACCTCGGCCCGGGCACGCCGTCCGACTGGGCGGGATACGCCGCCGGGGTGCTGTGGGCACTGCGCGAGGACGGCCTGGACGTGCCCGGCGTCGACTGCCACCTGGTGAGCACCGTGCCGGTCGGCGCCGGGCTGTCCAGCTCGGCCGCGCTGGAGTGCGCGGTCGCGGTGGCGCTCGCCGCGCTGCTCGGCCTGGACCTCGACGAGCCGGGGCGGCGGCGGCTCGCCGCCGCCTGCGTGCGCGCCGAGACCGAGGTGGTCGGCGCGCCCACCGGCGGGATGGACCAGGCGGTCTCGCTGCTCGCCCGGACCGACACCGCGCTGCTGATCGACTTCGACGCCGACACCCACCGCGCCGTCCCGCTCGACCTGAGCGAACGCGCGCTGCTGGTCACCGACACCAAGGTCGCCCACGAGCTCATCGACGGCGGATACGCCTCCCGCCGCGCCGACTGCGAGGAGGCGGCACGCACGCTCGGGGTCGCCTCGCTGCGCGACGCGGACCCCAACGAGGTCGAGAAGCTCGCCGACGAGCGGGTCCGGCGCCGGGCGCGACACGTGGTCACCGAGATCGCCCGCGTCGAGGAGGTGCTCGCCGCGCTGGGGGCCGAGGACTGGCCGGCGGTCGGGCGCGCCTTCCTCGCCTCGCACGTCTCGATGCGCGACGACTTCGAGATCTCCACCCCCGAGCTGGACACCGCGGTGAGCGTCGCCGTCGAGGCCGGCGCGCTCGCGGCCCGGATGACCGGCGGCGGGTTCGGCGGATCGAGCGTCGCGATCGTGCCCCGCGAGCGGTTGACCGCCGTGGCCCGGGCCATCGACGCGGCGTTCGCGCTGGGCGGGTTCCCGGCCCCCGAGCACCTGGTCGCCGACCCGGCCGCCGGTGCGGGCCCCGTGTAGGTCTCCTGACCGGTAGCGTCGGGGGCGGTCGCGTGTCCACGACGCAGTCGGGGTACGGGGCCGGTCGAGCCCGCCACCGAAGGGAGCAGGAGATGGCCAGCCCGCTGGACAAGATCGTGGAGACCGCGGTCGGCACCATCCGAGACGTCGCGCGAGACCCGGTCGGCGCCGGGCAGAAGGCGCTCGGACAGGCCCTCGGCACGGCCCGGGGGATGGCGGAGTTGGTGACCGGCCTGCTCAGCGGCCAGGGCCCGACCTCGGCGGAGCCGGCGCGGCCGCCCGTGGTGCCGCCGCCGGCACCGTCACCGGCCCCGCACGCCGTACCCGCGCAGGAGCCGGGCAAGACCCAGGGCGACCCGGTGCGGCCGACGAAGACCGCGACGCCCGCTCCGAAGCGGACCCCGGCTGCCCCTGCTGCTGCCCCGGCACCTGCCGCGCCTGCTGCGAGGTCGGCCGCCCCGGCGAAGAAGGCCACCCCGTCCGCGCCCACGAAGAAGGCGACTCCGTCCGTGCGGACGACGCCCACGAAGAAGGCGACCCCGGCCAAGAAGACCCCGGTGGCGAAGAGATCCGCCCCGAGCGCCACCCCGGCTCCGAAGACCGGCGAGGCGACCCCGACGCCCGCGGATGTGGCCAAGAAGGCGGCACCGGTGAAGAAGACCGCCACGGCGAAGAAGTCCGGGGCCGCGAAGACCACCCGGAAGGCGCCCGCCAAGAAGAGTGCCTCCCCCGGCGACCGCCTCCCGCCGCGCCCCGCACCGGCCGAGGCGCCGCGCGATCCCGCAGCCGTGAAGAAGGCCGCCTCCGAGTCGGACTCCCCCGCCCACGCCGCCGATCCCGGCCAGGGCTGATTGCCCTACCCCCGCCCCGCCCCGCCCCAGACGTGGGCGCGGGGCGGGGCGGGCGGGCGGGACTACCTGAGCTCGGCGCTGGTCAGGCCGAGGACCCGGCGGGCCACGATGAGCTGCTGGATCTGCTGGGTGCCCTCGAAGATGTCCAGGATCTTGCTGTCTCGGGCCCACTTCTCCAGCAGTTCGCCCTCGCTGTAGCCCAGCGAGCCGGCGAGCTCCACGCAGCCCAGGGTGATGTCCGAGCCGACCCGGCCCGCCTTCGCCTTGGCCATCGAGGCCTCCAGCGAGTTCGGCGTCCGGTTGTCGGCCATCCAGGCGGCCTGCAGCATCAGCAGCCGCGCACCCTCCCAGTCCGCCTCCATCTGCAGCAGCCGGGCCGCGGCCGCGTGCTGCACCGTCCACGGCCGGTCGTAGTCGACGACCACGCCGGCCTTCTCGAGCAGGTCGCGGGTCAGGTCGAGCGCGGCCCGAGCACAGCCGACCGCCATCGCGGCGACCAGCGGCCGGGTGTTGTCGAAGGTGGCCATCGCCCCGGCGAAGCCCTGCCGGGTGTCGATCTCGGGCGAGCCGAGCAGGTTCTCCCGCGGCACCCGGCAGTCCTCGAAGAGGATCGTCGCGGTGTCGGAGGCCTTGATCCCGAGCTTGTGCTCCAGCCGCTCGACCCGCATCCCCGGGGTGCCCTTCGGCACCACGAACGACTTGATCGCGGCCCGCCCCAGCGAGCGGTCCAGGGTCGCCCAGACCACGATGTGGTCGGCCCGGTCCCCGGCGGTGACGAAGATCTTCTCGCCGTTGAGCACGTACTCGTCGCCGTCGAGGACGGCGGTGGTGCGGATGTTCGCCGAGTCCGACCCGGTCCCCGGCTCGGTGATCGCCATCGCGGCCCAGACCCCGGCGAACCGCTCCTGCTGCTCGTCGTCGGCGACGCTGGCGATCGCGGAGTTGCCCAGCCCCTGGCGCGGCATCGACAGCAGCAGCCCGACGTCGCCCCAGCACATCTCGGCGATCGACATCACCGAGGCCAGGTTGGTGCCGTTGCGGGTGCTGCCCGGCTCCTCGACCCGCTCGTCGTCGGACTTCCGGACGCCGGCCGCACCCGCGCCCTCGCTGGCGCCGGACTCCGAGAGCCCGTCGATCATCGCGGCGAGCATGTCCAGTTCGGCGGGGTAGCGGTGCTCGGCCTTGTCGTACTTGCGCGAGATCGGCCGCAGCATGTTCATCGCGACCTGGTGGGCCTGCCCGGCCAGGGTGCGGAACCTCTTCGGGTCCTCGAGATTGATCGCCATCAGACCAGCACCGTCCCTTCCATCACGCCGACCGACCGCAGGTCGCGGTACCACCGCTCCACCGGGTGCTCCTTGACGAAGCCGTGCCCGCCCAGCAGCTGGACGCCGTCCAGCCCGATCCGCATCCCCTTGTCCGCGCACAGCCGGCGGGCCAGCCCGACCTCGCGGGCGAACTCCTGCCCGGCGGCGGCCCGGGCGGCCGCCTTCCAGGTCACCAGCCGCATCGCCTGCAGCTCGATCGCCATGTCGGCGACCATGAACGCCACCGACTGACGGTGCGCGACCGGCTCGCCGAACGCCTCGCGCTCCTTGACGTACGGCGTCACGTAGTCCAGCACCGCCTGCCCGGTGCCGACCGCCAGCGCGCACCAGGCCAGCCGGGAGAGCCGCACGCACTCGGTGTACGTCGACCCGTCCACCGCCCCGAGCACCGCGTCGGCCCCGACGGTGACCCCCTCCAGCCGGAGCCGGGTCATCGAGGCCGCCCGCACCCCCATCGCCGGGTCGGCCTCGATGCTCAGCCCGGCGGCCGAGGACTCCACCAGCACCAGCACCGGGCTCCCGTCCAGGCTGGCGCCGACCGCGAAGAGCTCGGCCTCCGCACCGCGCGGCACCAGCGACTTCACGCCGTCCAGCACCAGCTCGTCGCCGCGGCGCACCGCGGTGGTGGCCGGGGAGAGCACGTCGAAGAGCACGCTCGGCTCGTTCAGCGCCAGCGCCGCGACCGGCACCTGCTCGCCGGTGAAGGCCGGCAGGTAGGTCTGCTGCTGGGCGTCGGTGCCCCACAGGCCGATCGCGGTGGCCACCGAGCCCGGCGCGAGCGCGGCGACGGCGAGCCCGAGGTCGCCGTGGGCCAGCGCCTCGGCGACCAGCGTGCCGGCCACCGCCGAGCGCTCCTCGGAGACCCCGCCCAGCGACTCCGGCACCCCGAGGATCGGCAGCCCGATCTCGGTGCCCGCGGCGAGCACCTCCGCCGGCGCGGCGCAGGCCTCGTCGGCGTCGGCCGCCGCGGGCCGCAGCACCTGGCCGGCGTACTCGGTGACCACGTCGACGAGCAGCTGCTCGTCCTCGGTCGGGGTGAGGTCGAAGAGCCCGCCGGCGCGGGCCGGGGTGGCCCGTCGGCCCGGGCCGCTGCTCCCGGCCCGGGCGAAGCGCCGGTTCGCGGCGGCCAGGGTGCGGAACCCGCCGCGGGTCAGCGTGAAGACGGTCTGCTCGGTCTGCTTGCGCAGGCCGACCCGGTCGAGGAGGTCACTGCGGGCGATCCGGTTCAGCGCGGCGACGGCGTACCCGATCGGGTCCCGGGTCTCGGTGGAGGAGACGCCGTGCCGGCCGCCGGGGCGCAGGCTCTGGATGAGGGACATGGGCTTAATGTAACTGGGAGTTACACCCGCCGCTACAGCAACCGCGCGACGCGACCCGCTCAGCGGTCACCGGTCCCGGGCCGCCACGATCCGGCCGCGCGCCTCCCCGAAGGAGAGCCGGCTGCCGTCCGGGCCGGGCGCGGAGCCGGTGAGCACCACCTCGTCGCCGTCGCGCAGGTAGCTGCGCGGCTCGCCGGCCACCTCGACCGGCTCGGCTCCGTCCCAGGTCAGCTCGATGAACGCGCCCCGGGTCCGGCGCTCGGGGCCGGAGACGGTGCCGGAGCCGAGCAGGTCCCCGGTCCGGGTGCGGGCGCCGTTGGCGCTCAGGTGCGCCAGCAGCTGCGCCGGTGACCAGTACATCTCCCGGAACGCCGGCCGGCTGACCACCTGCCCGTTCCAGACGATCGCCAGGTCGACGTCCAGGCCCCCGGGCTCGTCCAGCGCCAGGTACGGCAGCGGGGCCGGGTGCTGGCCGGGCAGCGGTACCCGAGCGGCCTCCAGCGCCAGCGTCGGCACCACCCACGGCGAGACGGTGGTGGCGAACGACTTGCCCAGGTGCGGCCCGAGCGGGACGTACTCCCAGGCCTGGATGTCGCGCGCGGACCAGTCGTTGAGCAGCACCACCCCGAACAGGCGACGCCACGCCTCGGTGACCGGGACGCCGACGCCCAGGTCACTGCCGGTGCCGACCACGAACCCGAGCTCGGCCTCGACGTCCAGGCGGGTCGACGGGCCGAAGACGGGGGCCTGGTCGCCCGGGCCCTTGCGCTGCCCGCACGGGCGGACCACGTCGGTGCCGGAGACCACCACCGACGCGGCGCGGCCGTGGTAGCCCAGCGGCAGGTGCTTCCAGCTCGGCGGCAGCGGGTCGGGCTGCTCGGGCCGGAAGAGCCGGCCCAGATTGGCGGCGTGGTGCTCGGAGGCGTAGAAGTCGACGTAGTCGGCCACCTCGAACGGCAGGTGCAGGGTCACCTCCTCGACCGGGTGCACCGCCGCGGCGGGCACCTCGCCGACCACCGCGGCGCCGATTCGTCGCCGTACCTCCACCCAGCGCTGGTGGCCCTGCGCCATGAACGGGTTGAGGCTCGGGGCCGCGAAGACCTCCTCGCCCAGCAGCAACGCCAGGTCGAGGACCTGGTCGCCGACCCGGGTCACCACCCGGGGCGCGCCGCCGGGCACCGAGGCGACGCCGTACGGCAGGTGCTGGTGGCCGAAGCCGGAGCCCGCCGGGACCCGCAGCGCCGTCACCGCTCGAGGCGGCGGCCGCCGGTCCACGAGTAGGCGTACACGCCGTCGTCGACCGCCCGCGCGCCCTCGCCGAGCTCGAGCGGGCGGAAGGTGTCGACCATCACCGCGAGCTCGTCGAAGAACTCCGCGCCGATGGAGCGCTCGTAGGCGCCGGGCTGCGGGCCGTGCGGGTAGCCGCCGGGGTGCAGGCTGATCGAGCCCGGTCCGATGCCGGAACCCTTGCGCGCCTCGTAGTCGCCGGCGCAGTAGAACATCACCTCGTCGGAGTCGACGTTCGAGTGGTAGTACGGCACCGGGATCGCCAGCGGGTGGTAGTCGACCTTGCGGGGCACGAAGTTGCAGATCACGACGTTGTGGCCCTCGAAGACCTGGTGCACCGGCGGCGGCTGGTGCACCCGGCCGGTGATCGGCTCGAAGTCGGCGACGTTGAAGGCGTACGGGTAGAGGCAACCGTCCCAGCCGACCACGTC
>JADGMW010000069.1_pt3 | contig 14299 bp, 11 predicted proteins | sample 8641801 | NCBI WGS metagenome assembly JADGMW01 (sample SAMN16272018, study PRJNA661076) | feces metagenome | isolation source: fecal sample from diarrhoea affected cattle A | host: Bos taurus | place: South Africa: Lokaleng Village, Mahikeng | collected 2019-09
CGGAGCCGGCTGCTCTCGTACTCGGCGCCGGACTCGCCGCTGTGCCCTACGTGATCATGTGGTCGGTCCGGACCCAAGGCGAGGTCTCTTTCAACCTCATCTTCGTCGGCGCCGGCGTGCTCGTCGCGTTCGTGACGGCCGCGGGTCTGATGTGGCTGGTGCAGCACGCGGACACATGGCCCAAGCGGCTGGTCGGTGGGGTTCTCGGCGGCGCCGCAGTGATCGTCGTGCACTTTCTCGCTGCAGCGTCCATCCGGGTGACTCCCGACGCGACGGTGCCGGCACCCGCCGGCATCGAGGTGTTCGCGATTCTGTTCCCGTTGTTCGTCGCCGGACTGCTCATGCTGGTCGTTCCGATTGTCGCGGTGCTGCTCGCCCCGGACCGCGTCGCGGCGCAACTCGAGCGTGAAGCCGACGAGTGGAACGCGGAGACGTTCCGGACCCCCACGCGGTAACAGTCCGGCGTGCACCATTTCTCGATGGGGCCGTGGGTATTCGTGCTGGCCTACGCGACCGCTGTAGCCGGGTCCTACACCGGGCTGTCGTGCATTCGCAGGTCGCACGAGGACTCGGGACGCAACGGGGGCAACTGGTGGTTGCCCATGGCGTCCCTCGCCATCGGCGGCGTGGGGATCTGGCTCATGCACTTCATCGGCATGATGGGGTTCTCCGTGCCGGGAACCGTGATTCGCTACCACCTCGGACCCACGGTGCTCTCGGTGCTGGCGGCGGTGGCGACCACCATGCTCGGCATCTGGATCGTGACTGTCCGCTCCGCGGTGCTCGAGCGGCTTCCGCGCGGGGTCCGTCCGGGAATCGGCGGCCTGGTGATGGGTCTCGCGGTGACCCTCATGCATTACATCGGGATGACCGCGATGAGGGTCCAGGGCACCATCGACCACGATGCGAGGTTCGTTCTCCTGTCGGTGGGCATCGGTGTGGTCGCGTCGACGCTTGCGCTTGCTCTCGCGCGGAGCGCCGAAAGGGTTCACATCCGTCTGATGGCCGCGTTCGTCATGGCTTCGGCCGTGGTCGCGCTGCACTACACCGGAATGGCGGGGGTGCACGTGGTCGTCGACCCCGGAGCCCCGGAACCGAGCGGCATGAGCGTCCTGTCGTTTCTGTTCCCCGCGTTCATTCTCGGCATCATCGTGCTGGCTGTGCCGATCACCGCACTGGTGCTCGCACCGGAGGACGAGAAGGACCGGCACGAGGACCTGATCGATCTCCGGACCGACGCGGGAAGTGGGACATGACGTGGTGCAGGACGGCGCTTTCGTGTGTGATCTACCTCTCCCTTGCGGAGACGTGAGCGGAAAGTGCCTGTCCTTCGCGGCGTGGGGTGACCTGCACCTATAGACTCGTGTGGTTGCGAGACGTCTGCCGGGCGGAAGACCGCGGGCGGACGTTCGAGCCGAGTAGAAGAAGGAGCTCATGACCGACACCACGTTGCCTCCGGAGGGGCCGGGGCACGACCGCATCGAGCCCGTCGACATCCAGCTGGAGATGCAGAACAGCTACATCGATTACGCGATGAGCGTGATCGTGGGGCGTGCTCTGCCCGACGTGCGTGACGGACTCAAGCCCGTCCACCGTCGCGTGCTGTACGCGATGTTCGACAACGGGTTCAGGCCGGACCGCGGCTATGTGAAGTCGGCGCGTGCCGTTGCCGAGACGATGGGCAACTACCACCCGCACGGCGACTCTTCGATCTACGACACCCTGGTGCGCCTGGCGCAGCCGTGGGCGTTGCGGTACCCGCTCGTCGACGGACAGGGCAACTTCGGTTCCCGCGGCAACGACGGTGCGGCCGCCATGCGGTACACCGAGTGCCGGCTCACCCCGCTCGCGATGGAGATGCTGCGCGACATCGACCACGACACGGTCGATTTCCAGCCGAACTACGACGGCCGGACCCAGGAACCGACAGTTCTCCCCAGCCGTATCCCCAACCTGTTGATCAACGGTTCGGGCGGCATCGCGGTGGGCATGGCGACCAACATCCCCCCGCACAATCTCCGAGAGGTCGCCGAGGCGATCTACTGGGCACTCGAGAACTACGAAGCCGACGAGGAAACGACCCTCGCCGCGGTCATGGAGCGGATCAAGGGACCCGACTTCCCGACCGCAGCCTTGATCACCGGATCCCAGGGCATCCACGACGCGTACACCACGGGCCGCGGCTCGGTGAAGATGCGCGGTGTCGTGGAGATCGAAGACGACGCCAAGGGCCGCACCACCATCGTGATCACCGAGTTGCCGTACATGGTCAACCCGGACAACCTCATCACCTCGATCGCCGAACAGGTTCGCGACGGCAAGATCGCGGGCATCTCCGACATCCACGACGAGTCGTCGGATCGTGTGGGCATGCGCATCGTCGTGACCGTCCGTCGTGACGCGGTCGCGAAGGTCGTTCTCAACAACCTGTACAAGCACACCCAGCTGCAGACGAGCTTCGGCTGCAACATGCTGTCGATCGTCGACGGTGTGCCGCGCACACTGCGCCTGGACCAGATGATCCGGCTGTACGTCGTGCACCAGGTCGAGGTCATCGTCCGGCGTACGCGGTACCTGCTGCGCAAGGCCGAGGAACGGGCCCACATCCTGCGCGGCCTCGTCAAGGCACTCGACGCGCTCGACGACGTCATCGCACTCATCCGCAGGTCGCAGACCGTCGACATCGCGCGTGGCGGCCTCATCGACCTGCTCCAGGTCGACGAGATCCAGGCCGATGCGATCCTCGCGATGCAGTTGCGACGCCTCGCCGCTCTGGAACGTCAGAAGATCATCGACGACCTCGCAGAGATCGAGCGCGAGATCGACGATTACAAGGACATTCTCGAGAAGCCCGAGCGGCAGCGCGCCATCGTCCGCGACGAGCTGAAGGAGATCGCCGAGAAGTACGGCGACGATCGCCGGACACGCATCGTCGCCGCCGACGGTGACGTCACCGACGAGGACCTCATCGCTCGCGAAGACGTGGTCGTCACGATCACCGAGACGGGCTACGCCAAGCGCACCCGCACCGATCTGTACCGGTCGCAGAAGCGCGGCGGCAAGGGTGTCAAGGGCGCCGAGCTCAAGCAGGACGACATCGTCAAGCACTTCTTCGTGACCTCCACGCACGACTGGCTGCTGTTCTTCACGACGAAGGGCCGCGTCTACCGGGCGAAGGCATACGAACTGCCGGAGGCGAACCGCACCGCACGCGGTCAGCACGTCGCGAACCTGCTGGCCTTCCAGCCCGACGAGCGGATCCAGGGCGTCATCCGTCTGCAGAGCTACGAGGACGCGCCGTACCTGGTGCTCGCGACGCGCAACGGCCTGGTGAAGAAGTCGCGGCTGTCGGACTTCGACTCCAACCGCAGCGGCGGCATCGTGGCGATCAACCTGCGCGGGGACGACGAAATGGTGGGCGCGGTTCTGTGCTCCGCCGACGACGACCTGCTGCTCGTCTCGAAGCTGGGACAGTCCATCCGGTTCTCCGCGACCGACGAAGCGCTGCGGCCGATGGGACGCGCAACCTCCGGCGTCCAGGGCATGCGGTTCAACGGTGAGGACAGCCTGCTGTCGCTCAACGTCGTCAAGGAAGGCACCTACCTGCTGGTCGCGACCTCCGGTGGATACGCGAAGCGGACTCCGATGGAGGATTACCCGGTTCAGGGCCGCGGCGGCAAGGGTGTCTTGACCATCCAGTACGACCGCCGGCGTGGCACCCTGGTCGGTGCTCGGATCGTCGAGGACGATGACGAGCTGTACGCGATCACCTCGAACGGTGGTGTCATCCGTACTGTCGCCAAGCAGGTGCGCAAGGCTGGTCGGCAGACCAAGGGTGTGCGCCTGATGAACCTCGCCGAGGGCGACACGCTGTTGGCGATCGCCCGCAATGCCGACGAGCTGGACGACGCAGACGTATCCGGAGCTAAGGAGTCGTAAGTGAGCACTCCCCAGGGACCCAACGGAAACGGCCAGGGGCAACCCGGCCGGAAACCCGAGGATCGCAATGGGCAGGAGGTGTCGTCCGCTTCATCCGGTGCGGCGCCTTCACAGGGGCCGGCTCCGCAGGGGGCATCCTCGCAGGACCGGGCACCGCAGGACCGGGCTCCGCAGCAGGAACGGTCGCCCCAGAACACGGCGGCGGACAAGCCTGCCGGATCTCCGCAGAGCGGTGGCCCGGTTGGGCAATCCGCTCCGTCGAAGCCGGCGGAGGTTTCCGGGAAGGCCCCTGAGAAGGCCCGCGAGACGCCGAAGTCCGAAGGTAAGGGTCCGGCGGCCGGTACGGCGAAGCCCGCACAGCGCGAGGAGTCCGTGCGCAGCGAGTCGCAGGTACGCAGCGAGGAGCCTCGTCAGGCTGCGGCAGCGCCGCAACCGGAGGCTCCCAAGGCGAACCAGGGCGCCGGGAACCAGAGCGCGGGAAATCCGGGCACCGGGAACCAGGGCGGGGCACCGTCCGGAGCTGCGACAGCACAGTCGTCGCAGGGCGGCGATCAGTCCCGCCCGGCGAGGCCCGCCAACCAGACGGCGCGTCCGGGTGGCCAGACCCCGCCGTGGCAGCGCGGCCAGCAAGGGACCGCGCAGGGCGGTTCTTCGCCGCAGAAGACGCCGCAGACCAACCTGCCCGGAGTCGGCCCCGGTCTCGGCAAGTCCGGGCCGGCGGCAGGCGGCGGATCCTCCGCTTCGCGGCCGTCGACGGGTGGCCAGCCTCCCGCCGGCAAGCCTGCCGCAGCTCAGAATCCGGCACCGTCGACCCGTCCGGTCGTGACGGGTACGGCAGCGGCCGCGATGAACTCCGGTAACTCCGGTTCCTCGGCGTCGGCTACGCGCACCACCAACGAGCGCGCGAGCAACGACCGTGCTGCGGCGAAGGCGAAAGCCGCGGTCATCGACGGGCCCACGCGGCATATCGAGCGCAAGGATCTTGCGAAGGATCTGCCCGATCTCTCCGCCGTCAAGCATCCGACGCCTGTCGCGCCGGCAACGGGGGAGACCCCGAAGGTGGGTCCGACGGCGATTGCCCCGGCCCCCGCGGGTGTCGACACCGGTGATGCACTACGCGCCACGGTGCAGGTGCGGCGGATCGACCCGTGGTCGATGCTGAAGATCTCGTCCGTGATTTCCGTCTCGCTGTTTTTCGTGTGGATGATCGCGGTCGGTCTGCTCTACGCCGTGCTCGCCGGGATGGGCGTGTGGGACAGGCTCAACAGCGCGTTCACCGACATCGTGAGCGATGCGGGCAGTGAGGGACTCGTCACGGTGGGCCAGGTGTTCGGGTACGCGACCGTGATCGGCCTGGCCAACATGGTTCTCATGACCGCCCTCGCGACCCTCGGAGCGTTCATCTACAACCTGTGCACCGACCTCGTCGGTGGCGTTCAGGTAACGCTCGCAGACCCGGACTGACCTGCAGGAATGCTGCCCCGTCGAGGCGATTTGAATCATCCGGCGTCGGTGGGGTAGTGTTCCATCCGGTTCGAGGGCCTATAGCTCAGGCGGTTAGAGCGCTTCGCTGATAACGAAGAGGTCGGAGGTTCAAGTCCTCCTAGGCCCACTCCCCGTGCCCGAAAGGCAGCCAGAAATGAAGTTCCTGATCGCTGTGGGAGCTGGTTTTCTGGCGGTAGTCGGACTTGCTCGCATGCTGCGTAGTGAGGACGAGTGGCACGAGGTACCCAGTCGCTAGTCGGCGTACGGGGCCTTAGCTCAGTTGGTAGAGCGCTGCCTTTGCAAGGCAGATGTCAGGAGTTCGAATCTCCTAGGCTCCACAGCAACACGAAACCCACCTCCGTTCAGGGGGTGGGTTTCGTCGTACTTGCGTGTTGCGTGCGTTTCACGTGAAACCCGGCGCGACAGTGCTGCATCACATACGACGCTCTGTAGTACGAGACGTATCATCGGGGGCATGGCCGCCGACCCTCAGCTTCTCGCGCGCATGCGCGGTGGCTTCGTGGGTGGCACCTGTGGGGTGGTCGCGATCGTCGCGCACGCCGTTGCGGAGGGCGCATATCCGGGCACTACCGCCCTCACGGTTCTTCTTTCCGTCGCCGTGATCGCGGGCGCTGTCGCGGCGGGTACCCGGCTGGCGGTCGTACCGCTACTCCTCGCCGGGCAGGTCTTCGGTCATATCGCACTGTCGCTGGGCAGCGGCCACTTTCATCTCCCCGGCCCGGGCATGCTTGCTGCTCACCTGGCAGCGGTCCTCGTTGCGTCCGCCCTGATACGCGGCGCAGAACGGGGTAGCGCTCTCGCACTGAACGCGGTGCGCCGCATCGCCGCGATCCACGGACCCTCCTCCTCTCTGCCCGTTCGGGCCGCACTCCCCGTGGGGTACCGCCCCGCGGTGCGCCGGATGCAGGTCTTCGCCACGGGAGTCTCGACCCGTGGACCACCGCTCGTCACGGTCTGACCTCCTTTTTCCTCCTCGACCACCGTTCCTACGGCGGTCGGCGCCCTCGCGCGCCAACCTACTTTCCTGGAGTTACCGATGACGAGAAAAACTGTTCGTACCGTGGCCGTTGCGGGAGTTGCCGCTGCTCTGGCCGTGCTCACCGCCTGCGGATCGACCGATGCGCCGCCCACTGCCGCCGAGGCGCTGACGGTGTCCGATGCCTGGGTCAAGGCCGCCGACTCGGGCATGACCGGCGCCTTTGCCGAGTTGTCCAACACGGCCGATACGGACCTGCATGTGGTCGCAGTATCGAGCCCGAGCGCGAGCCGTACCGAATTGCACGAGATGGCCCCGGACGGGGGAAGCGCGATGGTGATGCGCGAAATGGCCGACGGGCTCGTGATCGGAGCCGGAAGCACCCACAGCCTCGCTCCCGGCGGCGACCACCTGATGCTCATGGACATCGTCGAACCGATCAGGCCCGGCAGTGACGTCACCTTCTCCCTGGAATTCGAGGACGGATCCGTGAAGGACTTCACCGCGCAGGTCCGCGACTTCGCAGGGGCACAGGAGGAGTACGAGCCGGCGACAACCGGGGCGGGTCACGGTGGCTGAGCTCAGCCGCCGTCATCTACTCGGTGGAGGACTGGCAGCCGTAGGGGCTGCCGGTCTCGCGGCGGTCGGTGGTGGCGCAGCCGTGGCATCCCGGACGCCCGAGCGCATGGGCGCGGCCACAATCGACCCCCACGGCCGTCACCAAGCCGGGATCGATACACCGCCGCAGGCGTTCGCCTCGTTCGCCGCACTCGATCTCGCGAGCGGTGTCGACCGCGCGGGCCTGGCCGGAATCATGAAGGTGTGGGCGGAGGACATACGGCGCCTCACTGCCGGACGGCCCGCGCTGGGGGACACCGAACCGGAACTCGCGGTGGATCCGGCTCGGCTCACGATCACCGTGGGATTCGGACCGGCGGTGTTCGACGCCGCGGGACTGGCCGACCGGCGTCCGGCGTGGTTACGTCCCCTTCCCGAGTTCGCGGTGGATCGCCTCGAAGACCGGTGGTCGGGTGGCGACCTGGTGCTGCAGGTGTGTGCCGACGATCCCGTGGTGGTTTCCCACGCCACGCGCACCTTGACCAAGAACGTGCGATCGCTGACCACCGTGCGCTGGGTACAGCGGGGATTCCGGCATGCCGTGGGCACCAGGCCCGACGGGATGACGATGAGGAATCTGATGGGCCAGGTGGACGGCACCGTCAATCCGGCGCCCGGCAGCCCGGACTTCGGGCGGCAGGTGTGGAACCCCGGTGAACCGGAATGGCTGCGCGACGGAACGTCGCTCGTGTTTCGCCGGATCCGGATGGAACTCGACACGTGGGACGAACTCGACCGGCCCGCACGAGAGCTCGCGGTGGGCCGGACCCTGTCGAACGGTGCTCCTCTCACCGGCACCGAGGAGCATGACGACGCCGATTTCGAGGCTACTGACCGGTACGGGATTCCGGTGATCCCACCGGAGTCACACGTGGCGAGGGCGCGGCCACGGACCGCCGACGAGCAATTCCTGCGTCGGGGATACAACTACGACGACGACGGTGCAGGGCTGTTGTTCGCGGCGTACCAGGTCGACGTGGACCGTCAGTTCGTCCCCGTACAGCAGCGCCTCGCCGAGCACGATGCGCTCAATCCGTGGATCACCCCCGTCGGATCCGCGGTGTTCGTCGTTCCACCGGGCTTCGGTCCGGAGGGCTATCCGGGAGACACGCTCCTGGCCGGGTGAACTCGCGCCGGACGTGCCGGTGACGAATGCTTCCGGGACGCCCGGGGCGGGGTTACCCTCGGGGTGTGACCGGAAGCACACAGACACGTCTCGGGTTCGCGTCGCTGCGGGAAGGCGGCCTCAACTGGGACGCCTTCCCGCTCCGACTCTTCGCGAAGGGCAACGCGAAATTCTGGGATCCCGCGGATCTCGATTTTTCGCGCGACGCCGCCGACTGGCAGGCGCTCACCTCCGAGCAGCGCCGCAGTTCCACGTTCCTCGTCGCGCAGTTCGCCGCGGGAGAAGAAGCCGTCACCCAGGACATCCAGCCGTTCGTGCGCGCGATGGAGGCCGAGGGGCGGATCGGCGACGAGATGTATCTGACGCAGTTCTGTTTCGAGGAGGCCAAGCATCTTCAGGTGTTCCGGCTGTGGATGGACTCGGTGGGGCTCACCTCCGACCTCCACCCCTATGTGGCCGACAATCCGTTCTACCGGCAGCTCTTCTACGACGAATTGCCGAACTCGCTGCGACTGCTCGAGTCCGATCCGTCGCCGGCCAACCAGGTACGCGCGAGCGTCACCTACAACCATGTGATCGAGGGGAGCCTCGCGCTCACCGGTTACTACGCGTGGCAGAAGGTCTGCACGACGCGCGGCATCCTTCCCGGAATGCAGGAACTGGTCCGGCGTATCGGCGACGACGAGCGCCGGCACATGGCGTGGGGCACCTTCACCTGCCGGCGGCACGTCGCGGCAGACGACTCGAATTGGGCTGTGGTGCAACAGCGTATGAACGAGTTGCTTCCGATGGCACTCGGCATGATCGGGTGGGTCAACGATCAGTTCGACGAGCAGCCGTACGGGCTGGATCCCGACGAATTCGTCTCCTACGCCGCCGACCGGGCCGAGCGGCGTCTAGGCGCCATCGAATCTGCTCGCGGTCGCCCGGTGGAGGAGATCGATCTCGATTACTCACCGGAATCGCTCGAGGAGAAGTTCGGTGCGGAGGACGCGGCCGAACTGGCGTCGATCGCCGACGGGGGAGACGGAAGTCCTCGCTAGATCCCGACCGTGATCGGGATTCCGCGCGGGTTCAGATCAGGATTGCGACGGCGACGACGACGACCAGCACCGCCAGCAGCACGGCAGCGGCTATCCGCACGGTGTCGGCCTGGCTTCGCACCGGCTGGGGAGGTTGGCGGGTTGCGGTGTCCGGTTCTACCGTCACCGCGACCGCAGCGGCGGAGTTCTCCGTCTCGTACAGATCCTCGATGGCTTTCAGACGTGCGAGGCCACCGGTGAGCACGTCCGTTTCATCGTAGGAGGGCGGCAGACCGATCCGGGTCTTCTTCGTCTCGCGCGCCGGAGTGAAACCAGCGGCGAGAATCGCCGCGCCGAGCGCCGCGGTCTGCTCCGGCCCCGGTCCGACGAGACTACGCACCATCAGCTTGGTCGCGAGGCTGTTGGCGATCTCCTGGATATGCGAGCGATCACGCGCGACGAGTCCGTCACCCATCACGACCACGGCGTCGAGATTGTCCGACAACCATCCGAACGAACCGAGTGCCGACGCGAGTTGGGCTGCGGGTGACGGTGCGTTCTTGACGGGAACCCGGAATGCCTTGCCGACGGGGACACCCGAGCGCACCAGCGTCACAGTCGAACCCACGTCGTCGACGTGATAGACCCCGACGAGCTGACCGGGCGTTTCCGAGATCTCGGAGGCATACCAGGTGGCCGCAGCCTGCGCGTCCGACACCAGATCGACGTGCCGGAGATCGGCGAAGTCGAGCGCGGATCGGAGGGTTGCGACGGTCGCGGGGTCCCAGTGGGAGGGGTAGGTGGCGGTGTATCCGGGGTCGCTGTCCCTGTCCATACCGCCGAACGTCGGCAGGGGATGGCACTCGGTGAGCAGGCAGTGGATGGCCGTCGCCATGGCGTCCTCCGCGCGGTAGACGCGCCCGTCGCTCGCCGAGAGTCCTGCGGGGTCACCTACGCGGGAGAGGAAACCGCTGAGCGTCCGGACCTCGTCGTCGGCCCGCGCGGAGCCACCGAGAAAGGTCGAGTCGTCCCGGCCGATATGGAGAACGGTGTCGCGGGCGATGACCACCGGGTCGGGAGTGCCGGGTTCGTTGGACGCGACCACCGCTGTGGACACGACCCTTCCGATTCGGAGCCCCACCCCGATTGCCATGACTCTCCCCTCGTCTGTCGATCCGGGTCCATCTTGCTACCGGCACCACTCCGTGTGGTTGTGCCGCGCCGCGACCCCGATCGTCATGATCAGGACATACCACATACCGGTCGTCGCGCAACTGTCATCCCTTCCTGCGGGCCGAACCGAGCGCGCGCCAGGGTTCCGCGACCGAGGTTTCCGGGGCCGTCTCACCTCATGTCCTGTGTAGGAACACCGCCTTACCGGTCGGTAATGTACGTGTTACAGTCCGTACCATGTGACCGAAGGCACGCCTAGGTCCGGGATGTGGTGGAGGAAATATGGGAACGAGCAGGACCCGGAAGTGGGCGGCAGCGGCGTTGACATCCGCAGCGCTCGTGGGGGGACTTCTGGCGGCGCCGGCGACGGCACACGCCGAGGGCGACTTCTACACGCCGCCCGCGCTGGAGCAGGGGGGAAGCCCGGGAGACATCCTCCGGAGCGAACCGTCCGATCTTGCCATCCGGGTTCCGACCGGGGACGGTGTGTTCCCCGCGCAGGGGACGCGGTTGCTGTACCGCTCGAACAACGCGAAGGGCGCACCCAACGCGGTGAGCGGCACGTACCTCGAGCCGTCGACCGTGTGGAACGGTGAGGGACCTCGCCCCCTCGTCGCAGTGGCGGTCGGCACGCACGGACAGGGCGACCAGTGCGCTCCGTCGCGCAATCTCGGTGCGCTGGTGCAGTACAACCCGCCGCTCGATCTGTTCACCGAGTACGAATTGCTGTCGATCAATGCGTTGCTGCTCCAGGGCATCGCGGTGGTGGTGACCGACTACGACGGACTCGGGACTCCCGGGCACCACACGTACGTGAACCGGGCCGCCGAGGCGTACGCGGTGCTGGATTCGGTCCGGGCGGCGCTGAATCTTCCCGGAACGAGCCTTACCCCCGACAGCCCCGTCGGGCTGTACGGATACTCCCAGGGTGGCGGTGCGAGCGGGGCCGCAGCCGAACTCGCTCCCACGTACGCCCCCGAACTGAATCTCAAGGGCGCCTACGTCGGTGCCCCTCCCGCCGATCTGCTGGCCACGCTGAAGCAGATCGACGGCACGCTCCTCACCGGCGCCGTGGGCTACACGATCAACGGGCTGATCGAGGCGTACCCCGAGATTCGCTCCGAGGTCGAGGCCGAGATCAACGACCGCGGCCGCGCCATGCTCGCCGCGGTGGCGAACCAGTGTGTTCCGGAAACCGTTGCCACTGTTGCGTTCCAGCGGACCGAAGACTTCACGCGCACCGGTGAACCGCTCGACGTGGTGGTCGGCCGGCTTCCCCAGGTCCAGAAAGCGATCGACGAGCAGCGCATCGGCCGCCTGACCCCGCAGATCCCGGTGCTCCTCCAGCACGGCACGCAGGACGACACGGTTCCCTACGGGCAGGGTCGCCAGCTTGCGCTGGACTGGTGCGACAACGGCGCCACCGTCCAGTTCGACGCGAACCTCACGCCGCCGATCCTGCCGGGCTTCGTGATCAACCACGCTGTACCGCTGCTCACGGGACTGCCCAACGCGGTCCAGTACCTCGACGCGCGTCTGCGTGACGCACCCGCGCCGTCCAACTGCGGCGCCTTCTGACGCGACCCCGAACGCAACGGCCCGCCCTCGTCACGAGGGCGGGCCGTTGTGGTTCTGCGCCTACACGACGTTTCTGGTGTCGATGATCCGGCGAGCCACGTTCTCTTCCGTGGACGGGCCCGGTGTCCATTCCGCGATCCACGGGCCTGTTCCTTCACTCGCATCCAGGATGCCGTTCTCGAGCCAGCTGTAGCGACCGTCGAGGACACCGCGGGTGAGCTTCCGGTCGGAATCGTCGGTGTTGCTCCACAATCCGTCGAACAGCGCCTCTACCCGTAGCCGGGACTGCCGGCAGAAGGCGTCGGCGAGTTCGTATGCGGCATCGGCACCCGGATGGCCGTCGGCGCGTTGACGTTCGGCGCGCACACAACTGGCCGACATCGCGAACAGTTCGGCACCGATGTCGACGATGCGGCCGAGGAAGTTCTGACGCTTCTCGAGACCGCCCTGCCACCGGGCCATGCCGTAGAACGTCGACCTGGCGAGTTTGCGCGAGCTACGTTCGACGAACCGGAGATGTGGTGCGAGGATGCCGAATTCGGTGAAAGCTCCGGGAAGGCGGCCCTTTCCTGCCACCAGCGAGGGCAGCCACTTGGCGTAGAAGCCGCTCGCCTTCGCCGCGGCGCGCGCCTTGGTCTCGAGAGACGCCTTCGGGTCGATCAGGTCGCCGGCGGCACGGAGATGTGCGTCGACTGCCTCTCGGGCCACCAGTAGCCGCATGATCTCGCTCGAGCCCTCGAAGATGCGGTTGATGCGCAGGTCCCGGACGAGTTGTTCTGCGGGCACGGCTCTCTCACCGCGTGCGGCGAGCGACTCGGCTGTCTCGTAGCCGCGGCCCCCGCGGATCTGGATCAACTCGTCGGCGATGGCGCAGCCCATCTCGCTGGCCCACAACTTCGCGAGCGCGGCCTCGATGCGAATGTCGTTGCGCTCCTCGTCGTTCATCTGGCCGGACAGTTCGACCACGGACTCGAGTGCGTAGGAGGTCGCCGCGATGAACGAGATCTTGGCGGCCACCGCCTCGTGTTCGCCGAGTGCTTTGCCCCACTGCACCCGGGCTTCCGACCACTCGCGGGCGATCTTGAGCGCCCACTTGCCGGCTCCGGCGCACATCGCCGGGATGGCAAGCCGTCCGGCGTTGAGTGTCGTGAGGGCGATCTTGAGGCCGTCACCTTCGCGTCCGACGAGGTTCTCGGCGGGCACGCGCACCTTGTTCATGCGGGTCAGGCCGTTCTCGATGCCTCGCAGGCCCATGAAGGAGTTGCGGCGTTCGACGGTGATGCCGGGCGAATCGGCTTCGACGACGAACGCGGAGATACCGCCGCGATGCCCGTCGCTCTTGGGGACCCGCGCCATGACCACGAGCAACTCGGCGACCACACCGTTGGTCGTCCACAGTTTCACGCCGTCGAGTTCGTACGCCCGGCCGTCCTCGACCGGAACCGCACTCGTGGCGAGTCGTGCGGGGTCGGAACCGACATCCGGTTCGGTCAGCAGGAACGCCGAGATCGCGCCGCGCGCGCAGCGCGGCAGGAACCGCTTCTTCTGCTCCGGGGTGCCCGCCAGTTTCAGCGGTTCGGGTACACCGATCGACTGGTGGGCCGAGAGCAACGCTCCCAGGCTGGGGTGTACGCACGCGACGAGCATCAGAGCCCGGTTGTAGGCGACCTGCGACAGGCCCAGGCCGCCGTACTCCTCGGGGATCTTCATGCCGAAGCACCCGAGTTCCGCCAACCCGCGGATGTAGTCGTCGGGAATGCGTGCCTCGCGCTCGATGGTCGGGCCGCTCATGTCCCGGCACAAGTTCCGCAGCGAGGTGAGGAATTTTTCGGTGCGGGCGTCTTCGTCGGGTGTGGGACGGGGGAAGGGATGGACGAGATCGAGGGTGAACCTGCCGAGGAAGAGGTGTTTGGCGAACGACGGTTTCGTCCAGTCCGCTTCTCGTGCTTCTTCGGCGACCTCACGGGCTTGCTGTTCGGTGACGCGCGTTTCTGCCATGTCTGCCTCCAGAAGGGCTTGCCTACCGGCGAGTATTCACCCTTCTGTGTCGCACGTCACAGGATTGGACGGACCGATACCGGTGAGTAATCGCAGGACGTGCACCGGAGGTGTGAAACAGATCACCCGGGGCTGCGGTGTCTCGAGATGCCGGGTGCGCGATACAGGCCTACTCTCGAGTAGTCACCGCCGACGCGTCCGCCCGTCAACCCTCGTCGATCTTCGGATCGAACTGGAGGCGACCATGGCCCTACTTGCGTCCGTACCCGTTCTTCTCGCACTCGTCGTGCTTCTGTACTTCGTCTCGTGCCGCATCGTCGATCACGAGATACGCAGCGCCGAACGCGAATACGGTGGCATGCC
>JADGMW010000553.1_pt1 | contig 14292 bp, 16 predicted proteins | sample 8641801 | NCBI WGS metagenome assembly JADGMW01 (sample SAMN16272018, study PRJNA661076) | feces metagenome | isolation source: fecal sample from diarrhoea affected cattle A | host: Bos taurus | place: South Africa: Lokaleng Village, Mahikeng | collected 2019-09
TGTCGATATGCGTTCGGGTTAACGTTTTTCGCGCAACTGCCGACGCCGGATTAGGTGAGTGGTTACCACGCCGGTGGATTCCCTACGGACGGGGCGCGGCGTTAGGCTTCCGATGACAGGCGGCGTCTAGAATGCTCGTCAATAGCTGGGGAGCATCGCATGTCATCCACCGCCAAGCGCCTGGACTGGGTGGACATGGCCAAAGGCCTGTCCATCTTTCTCGTCGTAATGATGTATGCCGCCGCAAGCGTCGGCGAGGATACCGGTGGCGTCGGTGCCCTGCACTGGGTCATCGCCTATGCCACGCCCTTCCGCATGCCGGAGTTCTTCCTGATATCGGGGCTGTTCCTGTCGCAGGTCATCGACCGCGCCTGGCCAGCCTACACCGACCGCCGGGTCGTGCATTACTTCTATTTCTACGCGCTGTGGGCGCTGATCCATATCGTTTTCAAGGTCGGCCTGCTGGCGACCGATCCGGTCGGCGCGGGCCAGCAGCTCGCCTGGGCGGTGATCCAGCCCTATGGCGTGCTGTGGTTCATCTACATGCTGGCCGTGGTCAGCGCCGCGACCAAGCTGTTACATGACTTGCGCGCGCCAGTCTGGGCAGTGTTCGCCATCGCCGCGCTCCTGCAGATGGCCCCAATCCATACCGGCAGCTACCTGGTCGATCAGTTCGCCGAGTATTTCGTCTTCTTCTATGCCGGCTTCATCATGGCGCCCCGCCTGTTCCAACTGGCCGATTGGGCCCTCGGCAATGTCCAGCTCGCACTGATCGGGCTCGCCATCTGGGCCATTGTCAATGCCGCGCTGGTTTTCTCACCCGGCTTTGCCATGCATCCTGTTCATCCTGTCATGGGCTATGCCGGCCTGCCTGGCCTCAATCTCGTGCTGGCGCTCACCGGGACGGCCGCGCTCTGCGTCATCGCCGCCCTGCTCACGCGCCTCTCCTCCATGGAATGGCTGCGCTGGCTGGGATCGAAGTCGCTGATCGTCTATGTCGCCTTCGTGCTGCCGCTGGGCATTTCGCGCACCGTGCTGATCAAGCTCGGCCTCGACGAGCCCACGATGCTGACCCTCCTCACCATGGCCATCGCCATCGTGTCGCCACTCGTCCTCTACTGGATCGTCCAGCGCATCGGCTTCGGCCTGTTCCTCTTCGAACGTCCCGCCTGGGCCCATCTGCCGGGAACGACAGGCTCACGACCCACTGCCAAGCAGCCCGCGGCGACGCCGGCCGGGTAACACTGTCGTCAACCGATTGGTGGTAGGCCGGATATGCGTTCCCGGCTCTTGCCTTTTGGTCCAAGACTCAGCACAAGGACCTCGCACCCCCCAAAGCGAGGACCAGTCGATGAAATCCGCAGTCATCGTCTTCCCCGGTCTCAATCGCGACCGCGACATGATCGCGGCGCTGACCAAGGTTTCCGGCACTGCCCCAGCCATCGTCTGGCACCAGGATGCCGACGTGCCCGATGTTGACCTGATCGTCATTCCCGGTGGCTTTTCCTACGGCGACTATCTGCGCTGCGGCGCCATCGCCGCGCGCTCGCCGATCATGGACAAGGTGCGCGAACGCGCCGCCAGGGGGATCAAGGTGCTCGGCGTCTGCAACGGCTTCCAGATTCTGATCGAAGCGGGCCTGCTGCCCGGCGCGCTGATGCGCAATATGAGCCTCAAATTCGTCTGCCGCGAGGTCAAGCTCGAGGTGATCAACGCCGATACCGATTTCACCCGCGGCTATACCAGGGGCGAGATTTTCCGTTGCCCGGTGGCCCATCACGACGGTAACTACTTCGCCGATACCGAGACGATCAACCGCCTCGAAGGGGATGGCCGCGTCGCCTTCCGCTATGCCGAAGGCACCAACCCCAACGGCTCGATCAACGATATCGCCGGCATCTTCAACGAGCAGAAGAACGTGCTCGGCCTGATGCCGCATCCGGAAAACCTGATCGAGGCCGCTCATGGCGGTGATGACGGCCGGGCCCTTTTCTCCGGCCTGCTGGGCCAGGCGGCCTGATGACCGAAACCGCCGCGCCCATCAGCGTCGGCATCGTGATCTTCGACGGCGTCGAGGAGCTCGATTTCGTCGGGCCGTGGGAAGTGTTCTCCATGGCCAAGCAGATAGGCGCACCGCTCGAGGTCTTCACCGTCGGCTGGCCTGAACCGGCCATCCGCTGCGCCAAGGGCCTTTACGTGGTTGCCGACCACCCATTTGCCAGCGCGCCGCACGCCGATGTCGTGCTCGTTCCTGGCGGCAGGGGCACGCGGGTGCTGGCGCAGGATGATGCCTTTGTCGCCGCACTCAGGCCTTACCTCGCCGCAGCCAGTTGGCAGACCTCTGTCTGCACCGGTGCAGCCCTGTTGGGCAAGGCCGGCTTCCTCGACGGCAAGCATGCCACGACCAATCGCAACGCCTTCGACTTCTTCCGTGCCTCGGCTCCCAAGGCCATCCTTGAGGAGGAACTGCGCTACGTCCGCGACGGCCACGTGCTGACTGGCGCAGGCGTCTCGGCCGGGATCGACATGGCGCTGTGGCTGGTCGGCCATCTGTTCGGCGAAGACGTCGCCCGCTCTACCCAGACCTTCATGGAATACTTTCCAGAGCCTCCCTACGGAAACGCTGTTTGATGACCTTCGACAACAACATCGCCATCACGCCCCAGCTCGTCGCGGACCACGGCCTCAAGCCCGAGGAATATGACAAGATCGTCAGCCTGCTCGGCGGCCGCAACGCGCCCACCTATACCGAGCTGGGCATCTTCTCGGCGATGTGGAACGAGCACTGTTCCTACAAATCCTCCAAGAAGTGGCTCAAGACGCTGCCGACGATCGGTCCGCGCGTCATCCAGGGCCCCGGCGAGAATGCCGGCGTTGTCGATATCGGCGACGGCCAGGCCATCGTCTTCAAGATGGAATCGCATAACCACCCAAGCTTCATCGAGCCCTATCAGGGTGCCGGCACCGGCATGGGCGGCATATTGCGCGACGTCTTCACCATGGGCGCCCGCCCGGTCGCGGCCATGAATGCCCTGCGCTTCGGCGCCCCCGATCATGACAAGACCCGCCACCTGGTCTCTGGCGTCGTCGCTGGCATCGGCGGCTATGGCAATGCCTTCGGCGTCCCCACCGTGGGTGGCGAAGTCGAGTTCGACGAGCGCTATAACGGCAATATCCTGGTCAATGCCTTCGCCGCTGGCCTGGCCGACACCGACAAGATCTTCTACTCCAAGGCCGAGGGTGTTGGCCTGCCCGTCGTCTATCTCGGCGCCAAGACCGGTCGCGATGGCGTCGGCGGCGCCACCATGGCCTCGGCCGAATTCGGCGACGATATCGAGGAAAAGCGCCCCACCGTACAGGTCGGCGACCCCTTCACCGAAAAGCGCCTGCTCGAAGCCTGCCTCGAACTGATGGCAACCGGCGCCGTCATCGCCATCCAGGACATGGGTGCGGCGGGTCTCACCTGCTCGGCCGTCGAAATGGGCGCCAAGGGCGACCTGGGCATCGAGCTCGATCTCGACAAGGTGCCGGTCCGTGAAGAGCATATGACCCCCTATGAGATGATGCTGAGCGAGAGCCAGGAGCGCATGCTCATGGTGCTGCATCCTGAAAAAGAAGCAGAGGCGCGCGCCGTCTTCGAGAAGTGGGAGCTCGATTTCGCCACCGTCGGCGTCACCACCGACGACCTGCGCTTCCGCGTCATGTGGCAAGGCAGGGAAGTCGCTAACTTGCCGATCAAGGAACTGGGCGACGAAGCGCCCGAATATGACCGGCCCTGGACCGAGCCGAAAAAGCCGGCTCCTCTGGCCGCCGAGGACATTCCTCGCATGGACGTCGCCGATGCCCTCCTCAAGCTGGTCGGCGGCCACCAGAGTGCCTCGCGCCGCTGGGTCTATGAGCAGTATGATACGCTGATCCAGGGCAATTCGCTGCAGCGCCCCGGCGGCGATGCCGGCGTGATCCGCGTTGATGGCCATGCGACCAAGGGACTTGCCTTCTCCTCGGACGTCACCCCGCGCTATTGCGAGGCCGACCCCTATGAGGGCGGCAAGCAGGCTGTTGCCGAATGCTGGCGCAACCTAACCGCAACCGGCGCCGAACCACTGGCAGCCACCGATAACCTCAATTTCGGCAATCCCGAACGCCCCGAAATCATGGGCCAGCTGGTCCATGCCATCAAGGGCATCGGCGAAGCCTGCACGGCGCTCGAATTCCCGATCGTCTCGGGCAATGTCAGCCTCTACAACGAAACCAATGGCCGCGGCATCCTGCCGACCCCCACCATTGGCGGCGTGGGCCTGCTGCCCGACTGGAACCTGATGGCGCGCATCGGCTTTGCCGGCGCCAACCAGGTGATCCTGCTGGTCGGCGCGCCGCCCAGCCGCGGCACGCATCTTGGCCAGTCGATCTATCTGCGCGACCTGTTCGGCCGCAAGGATGGCCCGGCACCGCATGTGGACCTCGCGCATGAGAAGCGCACCGGCGATTTTGTCCGCAAGCTGATCCGCTCGGGCGTCGCCACCGCCTGCCACGACCTCAGCGATGGCGGTCTGGCCGTCGGGCTGGCCGAAATGGCCATCGCCTCAGGTATCGGCGCAACGGTGACCGATCTCACCGACCAGGATCCGATCCTGCAGTATTTCGGTGAGGACCAGGGCCGCTATCTGGTCACCGTCGATCTCGATCCGCAGGGCGACGAACTCGCAGCGCTATGGCGCGACGCCGAGGCCGCTGGGGTCTTTGCTCCGTGGATCGGCACGACAGGCGGCGACGAACTCGTCCTGGGCGCCGCGCGCCCGCTATCGGTCGCTTCCCTCAAGGATGCACACGAAGGCTGGTTCCCCAGCTTCATGGACGGCAAGGCCGCCTAATCGCCGCCATTGCCTTATGATCGCCGCTCTTTGGAGTGCTTTGGCCTCCAGGGGCGGCGAAGTTTTTTGGAGACTATGATGAACTTTGGACGGGTACTCGGCTGTGTGGTCGCCTTCTCCCTCAGCCTGTTGCCGGCCGCCGCCCTCGCCCAGGGCATTACCGCCGATGGCTCCCCCCTGCCCGATCAGCCCTATACCCTGATCTATCCTGACGTCATGACCTCGACCGGCGAAGCCGGTGGCCCCGTGACCATCAATCACCCCAACGCACCTTTGCAATGCATGCTGACCGTGGTGCCCGTGGAGGATACCACCTGGACCGCCGAAGCCGCGCTGGCTGCGCTGGACGATGCGGCCGTGGTGCGCGGATGGTCCCAGACCTTTCCGGGCTTCGTGCTGGGCGAACGCAAAATCGCCGCCTACCAGAGCGGCAGTGCGCTGCTCTACGAAGGCACCAGCACGGATTCCCCGCAGGGCGTTCCGCTGACCATCGTCCACACCGAGACCGTCAGCGCTGACAACGGTTATACGCTGGACTGCTTCTATGCCACCGAAGTGGCCGAGCAGGCCCGTCCGCTCGTTGATTTCATCATCGCCAATTTCTCGACGCAGCAGGATGCCCAGCCGCTCACGCCCCTGCCCTGATCCTGCCGGTTGAAGGTGGCGCACCCCCATGCCATATCAGGGGTGTCGCCGGCCGCTTGCCGGCCTGAATAGAGGAGCAAGAGCCATGGCCATGGATGCCAGCGAAATCGAACGCCGGATCAAGGCTGCTCTGCCCGATGCCCAGGTCGAAATCCGCGACCTCGCCGGCGATGGCGATCACTATGCCGCCACGGTGGTTTCCGAGCAGTTCCGCGGCAAATCACGGGTGCAGCAGCACCAGCTCGTCTATGCCGCGCTGCAGGGTGACATGGGCGGCGCCCTGCATGCCCTGGCACTCCAGACCAGCGCGCCGGAGTAAACCCTTGTCGCTGCGCGATTCGCTTGAGCTGATCCGCATGGTGCGGCCCGAGGCCGGCACCGCAGCACTGGAAAACGAAATCCTCGCGGAGCGCGCCAGTTCGCTCGGCGCCGCCGAGCGCAAGGTGGTCACGGCAATTGCCGCACTGGACGCAGCCGGCGACAACCGGGACCGGCGCCTGGCGGAGGCCCGTCAGGCCGTCTGGGAATATTTCGTGCAGCGCGAACTGGTCGGCTTCCGCAAGCATGCCGACGTGATTCAGGAACTAAATATCCCGCCCGAAGTCCTTGCCGGACTTGGCGCAATTCCCCCCAAAGCAGGCTAGTCCAGCCGGAGTGTCATCATGACCCGTGCCGTCTTCTTTGATGTCGATGGCGTGCTGGTGCATGGCTATCACGCCCGTCCCGAGCTGCAGCGGCATTGGGATGCCAACCTGCTGAACGATCTGGGTATCGATCCCGAGCGGTTCCGAAACGAGTTCATCTTCGACATCTTCGTCAAGAAGGTGGTGATTGGCGAGATGTCGCTGGTCGACGCTCTCGACCGTCGCCTGCCCTCGCTGGGCTATCGTGGCTCACCCATGGTCTTCGTCAATTATTGGCTGAGCCGAGACAGCGACCTGAACCGCCCCCTCCTCGAGGTGGTAGGCAAGCTCAGTGCCAGGAAGGATCTCAAGCTCTATATCGCCACCAACCAGGATCATATGCGGGCTTTGTGGCTCTGGCAGACACTGGAATTCGGCGACGTGTTCGAGGACATCTTCTATTCGGCCCGCGTCGGCATCCGAAAGCCCGAGAAGGGCTTCTTCGATTTCATCGACCAGCGCATCGGACCGCAGGCTGAACCACCGCTGTTCTTTGACGACACGCCCAAGGTGATCGACGGCGCGCGCAGCCACGGCTGGGAGGCTGTTTTGTTCGACACGATAGAGGATTGCACCAGTCACCCCTGGATCGCAGCGCGGCTGTAACAATCATCGAGGCGTGAAGGCGACGATCTCGACAGAGCCTTTCTCCTGCCCTATCTAGAGCCACAGCAACCGGATCTTGACCCCGGCCAGAGAAAGGCTCCTCCCATGACCGATATCAACGCCTTCATCGACGACAAGGTGAAGAACAACGACATCTTCCTCTTCATGAAGGGGTCGCCCGACTTCCCGCAATGCGGTTTTTCCGGGCAGGTCGTGCAGATCCTGAGCTATCTCGGCGTTGAATATGGCAGCGCCAACGTGCTCGAAAGCGAAGAACTGCGCGATGGGATCAAGGCCTATACCAACTGGCCGACCATTCCCCAGCTCTATGTGAAGGGCGAATTTGTCGGCGGCGCCGATATCGTGCGCGAGATGTTCCAGGCTGGCGAACTGCAGTCGCACCTGGAAAAAGCGGGCATTGCGGTCAAGCAGACCGCCTGATCGCCTCCACGATCGAGCATTACGCGCCGGGCCCTGTGCCCGGCGCTGCTGTTTGCGAGGGGTACATATGATCACTGGATTTGATGCGTCCCATTCAGCAATATCGCTTTCCGTGATGCGTGACCGGGCGTAGACAGGTGTCCTCACGGGGAACCTCTCCATGCCGAACTCGTCCGCCCTCCGCCCCGCAGTCCCGCTGCTTGTGCTGATCATCGCCGGCTGCATCATCGCAGCCATCGGCAATGGCGTGCGCACCAGTTTCGGCCTATTCACCCTGCCGATGACGGGCGACCTTGGCCTGACCCGCGAGAGCTGGGGCATGGCCATGGCCATCCAGAACCTGGCCTGGGGCATTGCCCAGCCCTTTGCCGGCGCCTATGCCGATCGCGTCGGTACCGGCCGCACCATTGCGGTGGGCGCGGCGATCTACGCGCTGGGCGTGCTGGGCATGGCCTTTTCGCCCGATGCGGGACTGATGACCCTGACGGCGGGCGTCATCACCGGCGTCGGCGTGGCAATCTGTTCCTTCTCCGTGGTGATGGCCGCCTTCGGCCGTTCAGTGCCAGCCGAAAAGCGCTCGCTGATCTTCGGCGTGGCCACCGCCGCCTCGTCCTTTGGCCAATTCGCTTTCGCGCCCATCAGTCAGGGCTTCATCAACGCCTTTGGCTGGCAGTCGGCCCTGATCTACCTGAGCATGGCGCTGCTGCTGATCATCCCGCTCAGCTATGCGCTGCGCGGCCGCACCGAGAACCCTGTCGGCCATGCCGACCTGCCCTTCATGGAGGCGCTGGCCAAGGCCTGGGGTCATGGCTCCTATCGGCTGCTGGTGATCGGCTTCTTCGTCTGCGGCTTCCACCTCGCCTTCATCAACGTCCACATGCCCGCCTACCTGGTGCAATGCGGCCTGTCGCCGGAAGTGGGCAGCTGGACCATCGCGGTTATCGGCCTGTTCAACATCGTCGGCTCGCTGTTGGCTGGCTATCTCGGCGGACGCCTGCCCAAGCAGATGCTGCTGGCGACGATCTATTTCCTGCGCGCCGTGTCTATCGGCCTGTTCCTGCTGATTCCCGTCAGCGAGGTCACCGCCTATGCCTTTGCCGCCTCGATGGGCCTGCTCTGGCTCTCGACGGTGCCGCTGACGGCGGGGCTGGTGAGCCTGTTCTTTGGCGCGCGCTATATGGGCATGCTCTACGGCGTGGCTTTCTTCAGCCATCAGCTGGGCTCGTTCGTCGGCGTCTGGCTGGGCGGCTATGTCTATGACCAGACCGGCTCCTATAGCCTCGTCTGGTATCTGGGCATCCTGCTCGGCCTGGGCTCTGCCGCCATCCATCTGCCGATCAACGAGCGCAGCGCAACGAACTTCAGCCTCAAGCCTGCCTGATTGCATGGCAGGGAACCATCGTTTCCTGCCGATCAAGTCTTGCAAATGTTGCTTCACGGGTTCATGTTCCGCGCCGTATTTCCAGCGCGCCGCTCCTCCCTAGGCGCCCTATTCCAGGTCCTTTGATGTCCGATCATTTCACGCGGGTGCTTTCGCGCCCTGAATTTATTGCCCTCATGGCCGCGTTGATGGCGCTCAACGCCCTGGCCATCGACGTGATGCTCCCGGCCCTGCCCTATATGGGCGAGGCACTGGGTGTTGCCAGCGAGAACGAGCGTCAATACGTCATTGCCAGCTACATGCTGGGCATGGGTATTGCGGTCCTCGCCTTCGGCCCGCTGACCGACCGCTTCGGGCGCCGCGCGCCGCTGCTGGTGGGCATCGGCATCTATATCGTCGCGGTGATCGCGGCCGCCTTCTCGCCCAGCTTCAGCGTGCTCCTGGTGCTGCGCTTCATCCAGGGGATGGGCGCGGCCAGCGTGCGCGTCATTGCCACTGCCGTGGTGCGTGACCGCTATTCGGGCCGCGAAATGGCCGAGGTCATGTCGCTGATCTTCATGGTGTTCATGGCCGTCCCGATCATCGCTCCCGGCATCGGCCAGGTGCTGCTGCTGACCGGACCGTGGCAGTTCATCTTCCTCTTCATGGGCGTGCTGGCTGCTGCCTTCTGGCTGTGGACCTATATCCGCCTGCCTGAAACGCTCGCGCTGTCGGCACGCCGGCCGCTCAGCGTCGGCGCCATCGCCAAGAGCTTCGTGATCGTCTTCAGCAATCGCGCCGCCCTCTCCTATGGCCTGGCGGGCATGTTCCTGTTCGGCGCCCTTTTCGGCTTCATCAGTTCCTCCCAGCAGATTTATGTCGATATCTATGGGCTGGGCGTCTATTTCCCGGTGGCCTTCGCCGCCATGGCCGGGCTGATGTCGATTTCCTCATTCACCAATTCGCGCGTCGTGCGCCGCTTCGGCATGCGGCGGCTGTCGCATGGCGCCGTGCTGGTCTTTACCGGCTTCAGCGCCATCTGGCTGGCCTTCGCCCTGACCGGCTTCCTGCCGCTCTGGCTGTTCTTCTCGATGCTGGCCATCATCATGTTCAGCTTCGGCTGGGCCGCGTCGAATATGAATTCGCTGTCGATGGAGCCTCTCGGTGCCGTCGCGGGCACGGCCTCGGCAGTCTTCGGTTTCATCCAGACTGTGGGCGGCGCTCTGATCGGCGGCTATATCGGGCAGTTGTTCAACGGCACGACGATTCCGGCCGCCGCGGGCTATTTCAGCATGGGCGTGCTGGCCCTGGCCTGCATCCTGATCGCCGAGAATGGCCGCCTGTTCGGCGTCGGCGCGCAATATGCCGAGGCTGAACAGGCAGGCGGCGCGGCGCACTAGGACGACTAGGTCGCGGCCGGTTCCCCAAGGATCTGGCCGCGATCGTGATAGACGTGGTCGACCAGGCCCCAGTCGCGCGCCTGCTCGGGCGTCATGAAGTTGTCCCGCTCCAGCGCCTTCTCGACCTCCTCATAGCTCCGCCCGCAATGCTTGGCATAGAGATTGTGCATGCGCCGCTTGAGCCGCTGGCTCTCCTCGGCATGCAGCATGATATCGGTGACCTTGCCTTGGAAACCGCCGCTGGGCTGGTGCAGCATGATCGAGGCATTGGGCAGGCAGATGCGGCTGCCCGGCTCGCCCGCCATCAGCAGGAATGAACCGGCCGACATGGCCATGCCCATGCAGAGCGTACCCACCGGCGCCTTGATGAACTGCATCGTGTCATACATGGCCATGGCCGAGGTCACGACCCCGCCCGGCGAGTTGATATAGAGGTAGATTTCCTTGTTGGGATTTTCCGCCTCAAGGAACAGCAGTTGCGCCGTGACGAGAGAGGCCATCGTGTCCTCGATCTCGCCATTGACGAAAATGATCCGTTCGCGAAGCAGCCGCGAATAGATATCGAAGGATCTCTCGCCCCGGCTCGACTGTTCGACGACCATAGGGACGAGCTGCATCATGTCGCGCATCGGCGATCTCCGTTCAGAATTGAGGTTTGGGCGGTGCTAGGCGGCCTGCATCATCGCCTGAGGCCTGGTATTGCTGTTGGCCGCCACCGGCACGGCCACAGGCGCATGGGTCAGCCGGAACCAGGTGCCGCCGGCATCGGTGGGGGTCAACTCGAAGGTGACGAGACTGTCCTCCATGCCGGCGATTGCGCCCTGCCCGGCCTCGCGCCAACGATAGGTGAGGCTCCTGTTTTCCTCCGCTGTCACCACAGCCAGGTCGAGTTGTTGCGCCGGCTTCAGCCAGCGTTCGAGATATTCCGGGATGGTCAGCGCCCGCCAGACCTTTTCGGGCGGCGCGTCGAGCGCACATTCAAAGACCAGCGCGTCCTGATCGGTCATTGGTCCATCTCCTTGAGCAGCTCCTTGAGATTGTCGATGCGGCTAGGCCAGAAGGCGCGGTGGCGGGCCAGCCAGTCATGCAGCGGCGCCATGCCCTCGGGGGCGACTCGATAGTGGGCGTAGCGCCCCTCGCGCCGCTCGCTCACCAGCCCCGCCCCGCGCAGCACGGCCAGATGCTGGCTCATGGCCGGCTGGGAAATGGCAAAGCCCTCGCGCAGTTCGGTGGCGGTCATCTCGGCCGTCGCCAGCCGCTCCAGCACGGCGCGGCGGGTCGGATCGGCCAACACTTTGAAGATATCGGTTTCGCTCATGCCAACACATAAGCACACACTTATGAGTCGTGGCAAGGGGCGTCCCGACCTGCCCGGGAAATAAGCCGTTCAGGTCGGTCGTCGGATCCTGGAGTCAGAATACGAACACTTCCCGCCGCAATTCTTCCCAGGCGTCCTTGCTGGTCGCCACGATAAGGCCGCCATCAACATGGCCTGGAAGATAGGGGCCGCCATCCAGCCGGGCGGCGTAGCCGCCTGCTTCCTGGCTGATCAGCGTACCGGCCAGGTGGTCCCAGGGCATGAGCTTGTTGTAGCAGAGAAACTGGCCATGGCCGGAAACCAGGGTGCGATACTCATGGCCGGCGCAGCGGTAGTTGGAGAGCAGGCGCAGCTTGGCGCTATTCTGCAGCACCAGCGGGCGCGACGCGGCAGGCATATAGGCGACCGAGGCCATACCCACCATTTCCGCCAGCGGCAGCGGCGCCGCCACCTTGAGGCGCACGGCCTCGCCATCGGGCCGGCGCAGCCAGGCGCCACCGCCCTTTTCGGCCATGACCCAGTCATCGCCCATCGGATCGTAGATGATGCCGGCAACGGCCTCGCCGCCCGAGACCACCGAGGCCATGGTGGCAAAAAGCGGCAGGCCCGCGGCATAATTGGCAGTCCCGTCGATGGGGTCGACCACCACGGCCAGCTCAGCGCTCGCCAGCCGCGGCAGCAGTGCCGGATCGGCCGCCACCGACTCCTCGCCCACGAAGAGTGCCTCTGGCATCCACCGTTCTATGCCGGCCTTGATGACATTTTCGGTCGCGACATCAGCCTCGGTGACGAGATCTATGGCCTCGCTCTTGACCTGGACCATGGACGCGTCGAGCCGCCGGAAGCGCGGCAACGCTTCGGCGCGGGCCGCATCGCGCAGGATATTGGCCAGTTCCATCATATCGAAGGTCACGGTGCAGTCCTCTTGTCGAACAGGCCGGCGAAGTCGAAGAGCTTGGGGTCGAGCATGTGGCTGGCATTGATATTGCCCAGCGCGCGGATCATCACGTCCTTGCGCCCGGGCATGCGCTTTTCGATATCGGCGAGCATTGTCTTCATCGCGTTGCGCTCCAGCCCATCCTGGCTGCCGCACAGGTCGCAGGGAATGATGGGGAAGGCCATGGCGTCGGAAAAGCGTTGCAGGTCATCCTCGGCGCAATAGATCAGCGGCCGCAGCACTTCGATATCGCCCTCGTCATTGAGCAGGCGCGGCGGCATGGCGGCGAGCCTGCCGCCATGAAAGAGGTTCATGAAGAAGGTTTCGAGGCTGTCGTCACGATGATGGCCCAGCACCAGCGCCGTGCAGCCCTCCTCCCGCGCGATGCGATAGAGATTGCCGCGGCGCAGGCGCGAACAGAGCGAGCAATAGGTCGCCCCGGCCGGCAGCTTGTCGGTGACGATCGAGTACGTGTCCTTGTATTCGATGCGATGCTCGATACCGAGCCCGGTGAGGAATTCGGGCAGGATGTGCTTGGGGAAGTTCGGCTGCCCCTGGTCGAGATTGCAGGCCAGAAGCTCCACCGGCAGCATGCCGCGCCACTTGAGGTCGAGCAGCAGCGCCAGCAGCCCATAGCTGTCCTTGCCGCCGCTGAGGGCCACCAGCCACTTCTCGCCCGGCCTCACCATGGCGAACTTGTCCAGCGCCTCGCGCGTATTGCGGATCAGCCGCTTGCGCAGCTTGTTGAACTCACCGCTGCGTGGAGCCTGGGCATAAATCGGGTGCCCGCCGGCAATTTCCTCGTCAGCCGCAACCGGCGCGTCCATGACGTCACTCATGGTGAAACTCGCTTTTTCATCATGGCCTAGCTGATAGCGCTCCACCGCCGGAAGGGGAAGGAAAACCGGACAGTGCAAACCTTACCAAGGTTTAATTTAGCTTCCTTGTTTTGTCCGCGCTGTAACAGTTAGATGACGCACTTCTCCCGGCACCCTGGAGTCTCGTGGTGTTTCGATCCTTTTTCCCTGTTCCAAAACTCTTCTTCTCGTCTGCCGCTCTGTGGCTGCTGGCCGCGGTCGCGATCTGGTTCGCTGTGGGTGAACCTGTTCGCTCAGTCATAGGTCTGGACCGATTTACTCATCCAGCTGTGGCGGCGAGTGAAACGCCAGCTACCCAGCCCACCACTGTTGACGATGGCGTTGCCGTCCCGCCCGCAGCCGGTGCCGAACAATCCAATCCAAATGCGCCGGCAACGACTGAAAGCGCCAGTCCATCGCAGCAGGCCGCTGCGGCAGGCGCCAGCGAGTCCTCGGTTGGCAATTTCCTCAACGCGGATCGCATTTGGCTCTATCAGTATGTCCTGCTGATCGCCGTGCTGTTCTGCGTGTTTTGGTACTTCTACAAGCGCAACGAGTGGTACTGGTGGAGCGTAGTGGGTTCCACGGGCATCCTGCTGGTCATCTATTTCCAGGTGCAGGTGGAAGCCTTCGTAAACGAGTGGTCGGGGGTGTTCTTCGACATGATCCAACTGGCGCTGACGCAGCCGCGCTCGGTGGAGCCGTCACGCTTTTACGGTGAAGTGTTCACGCTGTTCGTGGTGTTGATGCCCACGATTCTAGTCGCGGTGCTGCTTGCCTTCTTTACCTCGCACTACGTGTTCCGCTGGCGCAAGGCGATGAACTTTTACTACATGAGTTACTGGCCCCACATCCGCCATACCGAGGGCGCGGCACAGCGTGTGCAGGAAGACACAATGCGGTTCGCCTCGATCGTGGAGGATCTCGGCACCGCCTTTTTTGGCTCCCTGATCACGCTGGTTGTGTTCCTGCCGATACTCTGGGGGCTGTCGGGCACAATTACCGAACTGCCGTTCTTCGGCGAGGTGCCGGGCAGCCTAGTCTGGGTAGCATTGGCAGCCGCCATCTTCGGTACGGTCTTGCTGGCGGTGGTCGGTGTCAAATTGCCCGGACTCAACTTCGCCAACCAGCGCGTCGAGGCGGCCTATCGCAAAGAGCTGGTCTTCGGCGAGGA
>JADGMW010000556.1_pt1 | contig 14260 bp, 13 predicted proteins | sample 8641801 | NCBI WGS metagenome assembly JADGMW01 (sample SAMN16272018, study PRJNA661076) | feces metagenome | isolation source: fecal sample from diarrhoea affected cattle A | host: Bos taurus | place: South Africa: Lokaleng Village, Mahikeng | collected 2019-09
GCTCGTAGGTGGCCATGTCGAGCGCCGGGTCCTCGGGATCGACCAGCTTGGTCACTTCGCCGACCATGTAGAACTGATGGTCATACTCGGCTGCGCCGGTATCGTCGGCTTCGACCACGATCTCGGCTGCTTCTTCGGGGTTCTCCAGCGCATAGGCCCAGCCCTTCATCGAGGCGCGGACGAAACGGGTATAGGCGTCGACCTTGGCCGGATCGTCGAGGGTCTCTTCCATCACGTAGAGACCATCTTCGAGCAGGTCATTGCCCATTTCGGTATAGTTGAAGATGGTCAGGTTGTCCGGACCATAGCCGGCATCGAGCGCCTGACCATATTCGTTGTAGGTCATGACCGAGATGCAGTCGGCCTGACCCTGGATCATCGGCTGAATATCAAAGCTCTGCTGCAGCACGGTAACGCCGCCTTCCGAGCCATCGGTGGCAAGGCCGAGCTTGTTCATCCAGGCAAAGAACGGATATTCATTGCCGAAGAACCAGACACCCAGCGTCTTGCCGGGGAAATCCGCCTCGGAGGTGACACCGGCCTCGGTCGGGCAGATCATCATCAGGCCGCTGCGCTTGAACGGCTGGGCGATATTGACCAGGGGCACGCCGCTGTCGCGGGCCGCCATGCCGGCTGCCATCCAGGTGACGATGATGTCGGCGCCACCGCCGGCAATCACCTGCTCAGGGGCAATGTTGGGGCCGCCGGGCAGGATAGTGAGGTCGAGGTCTTCCTCGTCGTAGAAGCCCTTGGCCTCGGCAACGAGATAGCCGGCGAACTGGGCCTGCGTCACCCACTTGAGCTGAAGCGTCAGCGCGTCGGCGGCGATGGCGGCCGGGGCGGCGGACAGCGCCAGGGCGCCGGCCAGAAGTCCCGTGATGACTTTATTCATTTTCGTTCCCTTTTTCCCTGTTACGCCCGTCCACCACGGACAGACGGATGCCAGAAGGTGACGCCTCTTTCTATGAGGGCGATCACCCCGTAGAAGGCGGACCCCGCGATCGCTGCAACGGCGATCTCCGCCCAAACCAGATCGATGGCCAAACGGCCAACGCCTGTCGATATCCGGAAGCCCATTCCCACGACGGGCGTCCCGAAGAATTCCGCTACGATTGCGCCGATCAAGGCCAGAGTCGAGTTGATCTTGAGGGCGTTGAATATGAAGGGGCCCGCAGCGGGAAGCCGCAACTTCATAAGGGTTTGCCAATAGTCGGCGGCATAGGTGCGCATCAGGTCGCGCTCGATGGCAGAGGCGGCATTGAGGCCGGCGACGGTATTGACCAGCATGGGGAAGAAGGTCATCGCCACGACAACCGCGGCCTTGGACTGCCAGTCGAAGCCGAACCACATGACCATGATCGGGGCGATGCCGATAATGGGCAAAGCCGACATGAAATTGCCGATCGGCAGCAGCCCTGCCTTGAGGAAGGGCGAACGATCGACAAGGATGGCCACGATCAGCCCCGACAGGCAACCGATGGCAAAGCCGGGCAGCACCGACTTGATGAAGGTCTGCACGAAATCGGCCCACAGGATCGGGGCCGAATTGACCAGTTGCGCGGCAATCGCGGACGGCGCCGGCAACAGGACCGGTGGCACATTGGCGCCCCTGGTCACCGCTTCCCACAGGCCCAGCAGAGCCGCGCCGAAGACGATGGGGATCAGGAGGCCCAGGCCGGCATTGTCGGAGAGGCGCGGCGCCAGCAGCTTGCTCAGGCGCTCGACGAACAGCCAAGCAAAGAACCAGGCCGCCAGCAGGGCCATCCAGAAAAACGGCGGGGCGGGAGCCAACACGTCGATGCTGGCCAGTAGCGCCACGGCACCCAGCAGCGCCAGGCCGCCATCGACCCAGGGCCCGAACGGCACGATGAAGCGGAGCAGCGACAGCAGGCCCATTGCAAGGAACAGCTTCAGCAGCAGCACCTGCTCAACCGGCGTGACAAGGCTCAAGGCGAGTGCCGTGGCCGAAAGGCCGGCCGCGAGCAGGGCGAGGAACAATTGCAGCCGGCTCATGCGGGACGCACTCCCATGCGGGCATTGACCATGCGTTCGGCCACACCGACGATCATCACCAGCACGGCCGCCAGGGCCGCGGCGATGAACAAGGCGGCCCAGATCTGGACGGTCTGGCCGTTATAGGACCCGGTCAGCAGCCGCACCCCCAGCCCGCCACCGGCGGCATTGGAGAGCTCGCTGACGACAGCGCCGACAAGGGAAATGGCAATGCCGACCTTCATGGAAGCGAACAGCATCGGCATGGCGGCAGGCCAGCGCAGCTTCCAGAATGTCTGCCAGGATGTAGCGTCATAGGTATGCATCAGGTCGAGCTGGATGCTCTCGGGCGAGCGCAGCCCCTTGACCATGCCGACGACGACCGGAAAGAAGCTGAGATACATCGAGATCAGGGCACGCGGCACCGTGCCGGTAACTCCAACCGTACCGAGCCCGACCACTACCATGGGCGCGATGGCGAGGATTGGAATGGTCTGGCTGGCGATGATCCAGGGCATCAGGGAACGATTGGCCGCCTCGTTGTGGACAATGAAGACTGCCAGCGCCACGCCCAGGGTCGTGCCCAGCACGAAGCCGAGCAGGGTCGAGGAAAGCGTAATCCAGCCGTGATAGGCCAGCGAGCGCTTCGACGTCAGCTCCAGCGCCACGGTGGCATTCCAGATTTCGCCGAACACCTGATGCGGCGCGGGAAGCACAGGCTTGGCCTGGGCCCAGGTCTGGAGAGCAAATTCGGTGAACGGCACATTGGTGAGGTCGGCGCGGCCGTTGAGCGTATTCTGCCAGGGCGCATTCATCCAGATCGCCGCCGCGTACCAGAAGGCCACAATGGCGAGCAGGACCGTGAGAATGGGCAGGACGCGGTTCACACGTGATCCCCGTCATAGGAGTGCCCGGCACGCAGGCCGTCGCGGACGCGCGCGGCGATGGCGAGGAATTCGGGGGTCTCGCGGATATCGAGCGGGCGTTCGCGCGGCAGGGTACTTTCGATGATATCGGTTACCCGGCCCGGGCGCGGTGACATGACCACGATCTTGGTCGAGAGATAGACCGCCTCGGGGATGGAATGGGTGACAAAGCAGATGGTCTTCTTGGTCGCGTCCCAGAGCTTGAGCAGCTCGGAATTGAGATGGTCGCGCACGATTTCGTCGAGCGCGCCGAAGGGCTCGTCCATCAGCAGCAGGTCAGCATCGAAGGCCAGGGCGCGGGCAATGGACGCACGCTGCTGCATGCCCCCGGACAGCTGCCAGGGATATTTCTTCTCGAAGCCCGAAAGGTTGACCAGGTCCATGGTGCGCTTGATCCGCTCGGCTTGCTGGGCCGGGGAATGGCCCATGATTTCGAGGGGCAGCGCGATGTTCTTTTCGATGGTGCGCCACGGGTAGAGCGCCGGCGCCTGGAACACATAACCATAGGCGCGGTCCCGGCGCGCCTGTGCGGGCGTCTGGCCGTTGATGGTCAGACTGCCCGATGTCGGCTGCTCGAGATCGGCAATGGTGCGCAGGAAGGTCGTCTTGCCGCAGCCGGACGGGCCAATGAAGGAAACGAACTCGCCCTTGTCGATGGTGAGGTTGACGTCGCTGAGAGCGACGACGTCGCCATCATTGGTCTTGAAGGTCAGGCCGAGATGTTCGGCAGATACAACAGTCGTCACGCAGAGGCCCCCAGTTTCACTTGCGGTGCAATCCCCGTCATACCCCTGACGCTGGAATGCCCGACCGCTCGATCCGGCGGGGAGAGACGATCTCTTTCCACTGGCTGAGCGCCTGGTTGACCGGGTTCTTTGCCTCGCGACCGACGAACTTGCCGTGGCCCGGCTCGGCCTTGACCTCGTTCTCGACGATCGACACCTTGCCCCGGCTCAGGACGAAGCGTGGCATGCCGGTGACTTCGAAGCCCTCGAACACATTGTAGTCGATGACCGACTGCTGGCTGGAAGCATTGATGGTCTTGCTGCGCTTGGGGTCCCAGACGATGAGATCGGCATCGGCGCCTACCAGCACGGCACCCTTTTTCGGATAAAGTCCCAAAATCTTGGCGATATTGGTGGAGGTGACGGCGACGAACTCGTTCATCGTCAGCCGGCCCGTATTGACCCCGGCCGTCCACAGCACCGGCAGGCGATCTTCGAGCCCGCCCGTGCCGTTGGGGATCTTGGAGAAATCGCCAACCCCATTGCGCTTCTGCGCGGTGGTGAAGGCGCAATGGTCCGTCGCCACGCAGGAGAGCGAGCCGGACTGCAACCCGGCCCAGAGCGAATCCTGGTGGCTCTTGTTGCGGAAGGGGGGCGACATGACGCGGCGCGCGGCATGGTCCCAGTCAGCGTCGAAATATTCGCTTTCGTCCAGCGTCAGGTGCTGGATCAGCGGTTCGCCATAGACGCGCATGCCTTTCTGGCGGGCACGGCGAATGGCCTCGTGGGACTGTTCGGCAGACACATGGACGACATAAAGTGGCACGCCGGCCATGTCGGCGATCATGATGGCACGGTTGGTAGCCTCGCCCTCGACCTCGGGAGGCCGGCTATAGGCGTGGCCCTCGGGTCCGTTATTGCCCTCGGCCAAAAGCTTTGCGGTCATGGCGGCGACAACGTCGCCATTTTCGGCGTGGACGAGCGGCAGCGCGCCCAGTTCGGCGCAGCGCTGGAACGAGGAGAACAGCTCGTCGTCATTGACCATGAGCGAGCCCTTGTAGGCCATGAAATGCTTGAAGCTGGTGATGCCGCGATCGACCACCTCCGCCATTTCGCGCCAGACCTGTTCACCCCACCAGGTGATGGCCATGTGGAAGCTGTAGTCGGCCGAGGCCTTGCCGGTCTTGTTGTCCCACATCTGGAGGGCTTCAAGCAGGCTCTGATTGGGATTGGGCAGGCAGAAATCGACCACCATGGTGGTGCCGCCAGCCAGACCCGCACGGGTGCCGCTTTCGAAATCATCGGCTGAATAGGTGCCCATGAAGGGCATTTCGAGATGGGTATGCGGATCGATGCCGCCGGGCATGACGTAGCAGCCGGAGGCGTCCAGGGTCTCGTCGCCGGAGAGGTTCTGCCCGATTTCGACGATGACATCGCCCTCGATCCTGACATCGGCCTTGTAGGTCAGGTCCGCCGTGACGACGGTGCCGTTTTTGATGACCTTGCTGCCCATTTTTTGCTCACTCCCTTAGTCTCAAACTCTCTTCGGTCCCGGGTGCGGGGCTTCACGTCCGGCGCCTGCATTTATCTTGCAAGTTCAATGCCAGTTACGTGCCTGCGCCCCGTGTTGACATCGGCACCCCTCCCCGGGTGCAGTTGTCGCGGGATGGCCCCGTCAGGCCGCTATCATTCAACGATCTCCGCCGTCTCCAGCACGGCGTGGAACAGCACATCGGCGCCCGCCGCGGCCCACTCGCGCGAAATGTCTTCCGCTTCGTTATGGCTCAACCCATCCACACATGGGCACATGATCATGGTGGACGGTGCGACGCGGTTGGTCCAGCAGGCATCGTGACCGGCGCCGGAGATGATGTCCATGTGGCTGTAGCCGAGTTTCTCGGCGGCAGCGCGGACGCGGCCGACCAGCGTCGGATCGAAGGCAACCGGGTCGAAATGGCCCACGGCCTCCATGGCATAGCCGACGCCAAGCTGGTTGCAGATGTCCTGCGCCCTGGCTTCGATCTGCTCCCGCATGGAATTGAGCTTGGCCAATTCAGGCGAACGGATATCGACCGTGAAGACCACCGTGCCCGGCAGCACATTGCGTGAATTGGGCGCGAACTTCATCTGCCCCACCCCGCCCACGGCGCCGGGCTGATGATCCATGGCCACGGCCTGTACCATTTCCAGAATCCGGGCCATGGCGAGGCCCGCATTGACGCGCATGTTCATCGGCGTCGAGCCGGTATGGGCTTCCTTGCCGGTGAGGGTGAATTCGAGCCACCACAGGCCTTGGCCGTGGGTCACGACGCCGATCTGCTTGTTCTCGGCTTCGAGGATGGGGCCCTGTTCGATGTGATATTCGAAATAGGCGTGCATCTTGCGGGCGCCGACGGGCTCGTCGCCGACCCAGCCGATCCGCTTGAGCTCGTCGCCGAAGCTCTTGCCGTCCGGATCCTTACGGTCATAGGCCCAGTCGAGCGTATGGATGCCGGCAAAGACGCCGGAGGCAAGCATGGCCGGGGCGAAGCGCGCCCCCTCCTCATTGGTCCAGTTGGTGACGACGATGGGATGCTTGGTCTTGATGCCCAGGTCGTTGAGCGAGCGCACCACTTCGAGGCCGGCCAGAACGCCGAGCACGCCATCATACTTGCCGCCAGTGGGCTGGGTATCGAGATGGGAGCCGACATAGACCGGCAGCGCATCGGGATCGGTGCCCGGCCGCGTCATGAACATGGTGCCCATCTGGTCTACCGCCATGGTCAGGCCGGCAGCGTCGCACCAGGATTTGAACAGCTCGCGCCCTTGCTTGTCAGTGTCGGTCAGGGTCTGCCGGTTATTGCCCCCGGCAATGCCGGGGCCAATCTCGGCCATCGCCATGAGGCTGTCCCAGAGCCGATCACCATTGATACGAAGGTTTTCTCCTGGGGCAGACATTGGCAGGTCCTATTTGACGCTTGGGAACGAGAATTCCGCACCGCCCTTGATGCCGGCAGGCCAGCGGGTGGTGACGGTCTTGAGCCGGGTGTAGAAATGGACGCCTTCGGGGCCATAGATGGCGTGGTCGCCGAAGAGGGACCGCTTCCAGCCGCCGAAGGAGTGATAGGCCACCGGCACCGGGATGGGCACGTTGATGCCGACCATGCCGACTTCTATCTTGTCGGCAAATTCGCGGGCGGCGTCGCCGTCGCGGGTAAAGATGGCCGTGCCGTTGGCATATTCGTGGTCGTTGATGAGCTTGACCGCGGAGGCGTAGTCGTCGGCCCGTACCACCGAGAGGACGGGACCGAAGATCTCTTCCTTGTAGATGGTCATGTCGGGCGTGACATTGTCGAACAAAGTGCCGCCGACATAGTAGCCGTTTTCATAGCCCTGCAGCTTGAAGCCACGACCGTCCACGACCAGCTCGGCGCCCTGCTCGACGCCGGAGTCGATGTAGCCGAGGATCTTGTCACGGTGCATCTTGGTGACGACCGGACCCATTTCGGCGTCCTTGTCGGTAGCCGGGCCGATCTTGAGACTTTCGACGCGTGGCTTGAGCGTGGCAACCAACGCGTCGGCCGTTTCCTTGCCGACGGGCACGGCGACCGAAATGGCCATGCAACGCTCGCCGGCCGAGCCGTAGCCGGCCCCCATCAGGGCATCGGCAACCTGATTGAGATCGGCATCGGGGAGGATGACCATGTGGTTCTTGGCGCCGCCCAGTGCCTGGACGCGTTTACCGGCCTTGGTGCCGCGCTGATAGACATATTCGGCGATCGGGGTGGAGCCGACAAAGCTCACGGCCTTGATGTCGGGATGGTCGAGGATGCCATCGACCATTTCCTTGTCGCCGTGGACGATATTGAGAATGCCCTCGGGAAGGCCGGCTTCCATGAACAGGTTCCAGGCCAGCATCGAGGCACTGGGATCGCGCTCGGAGGGCTTGAGGATGAAGGCATTGCCGCAGGCAATGGCCGCCGGATACATCCACATCGGCACCATGGCCGGGAAGTTGAATGGGGTGATGCCGGCCACGACGCCAAGCGGCTGGCGATCGGAGTAGGTGTCGATCGAGGGGCCGACATTGCGGCTGAACTCGCCCTTCAGGAGTTGCGGGATGCCGCAGGCGAAATCGACGCAGTCGATGCCGCGGGCGACTTCGCCCAAGGCATCGTCATGCACCTTGCCATGCTCGCGGGAAATTTCGCGGGCCAGGTCATCGGCATACTGGTCGAGCAGCGCCTTGAACTTGAACATGACGCGGGCGCGCTTCATCGGCGGGGTATTGCCCCAGGCGACCTGCGCCTTTTTCGCCGAGGCCACGGCGTCGTTGAGCTCGCTCAGGGTCGACAGCGGCAGCTCGGCCGAGGCCTCGCCGGTTGCCGGATTGAATACCGGTACGCGGCGGCCAGTGGAAACATAGCGCTTGCCGGCGACGGCATTTTCGATGACCTGCATCAAGACCTCCTAACGGGAACAATCATTCCATCTGACTTTGTATAGAATTTTTGTTCCATTCTATTCAAGCGTCTTGAGGATATCGCCCAGCGTCCCGACGATCTGGTCGATATGGCTCTTCTCGACAATGAGGGGCGGCGAAAGGGCGATGATGTCGCCGGTTGTGCGGATCAAAACGCCCGCTTCGAAGGCCTTGAGGAAAGCCGCGAAGGCGCGCTTGGTGGGCTGGCCGGCAATTGGTTCAAGCTCGATGGCGCCAACCAGGCCGATATTGCGGATGTCGATGACATGGGGGAGGCCCTTGAGCGAGTGCAGCGCCGCCTCGAAGTAAGGAGCAAGTTCGGCGCCGCGCGTCAGCAGGTCCTCGTCCTTGTAGGTTTCGAGCGTGGCGAGGCCCGCCGCGGAGGCGATCGGATTGCCCGAATAGGTATAGCCGTGGAAGAACTCGATGACGTGTTCCGGCCCGCCCATGAAGGCATCGTGGATTTCGGCTGACACCAGCACCGCGCCCATGGGAATGACACCATTGGTCAGGCCCTTGGCGGTGACCATGATATCGGGCGTGACGCCGAAATAGTCCGCGCCGAACGGGGTACCGAGGCGCCCGAAGCCGGTAATGACCTCGTCGAAGATCAGCAATATGCCGTGCTTCCTGGTGATGTCGCGCAGCCGCTGCAGGTAGCCGGGCGGCGGGATCAATACGCCGGTCGAGCCGGCAACCGGCTCGACGATAACGGCGGCGATGGTCGAGGCGTCATGCAGGGTGACGATGCGTTCCAGCTCGTCAGCCAGGTCCGCGCCATGCGCTGGCAGGCCCTTGGAAAAGGCGTTCTGCTTGAGGTTATGGGTATGGGGCATGTGGTCGACGCCGGTCAGCAGGCTGCCGAACATCTTGCGGTTGGTGACGATGCCGCCCACCGATATGCCGCCGAAATTGACGCCGTGATAGCCGCGTTCGCGCCCGATGAGCCGGGAGCGGGCGCCATCGCCCTTCACCCGATGATAGGCGAGCGCCACCTTGAGCGCGGTCTCGACCGATTCAGAACCCGAATTGGTGAACAGTACATGGCCGAGCCCCTTGGGGGCGATATCGACGATGCGGTTGGCCAGCTCGAAAGCCTTGGGATGGCCCATCTGGAAGGCCGGCGCATAGTCGAGCTCGGCGGCCTGGTTGGCGATGGCTTCGACGATCTTTGGCCTGGCATGTCCGGCATTGACGCACCACAGGCCTGCGGTGCCGTCCAGCACTTGGCGCCCATCCGATGTCGTGTAATGCATGTCCTTGGCCGCGACAAACATGCGCGGCGATTTCTTGAATTGCCGGTTGGCCGTAAACGGCATCCAGAAGGCGTTCAGATCGTTCGGCACCACGGCATTGGAATTGGACACGAAACCCTCACTCCCGTTGTTTCTGCCCCGGTCTGTCTTTTGGCTCTTGACGTGAGGCCGTTAAGTCCAGAAATTTTGACCAGTTGGAAAAATGTTAGCACTCCCAGACTTTCTAGCAAGGCGAAAATGCCGCTGAACAAAGTGAAAAGTGCCGAAGCCGCGACCATGCCCAAGCGCCAGCACAAGGCGGAGGCCAAGGCAGCGGCGCATCCGCCGGCCAAAACGCGGCCGCTAACCCGCATCCAGCGCGAGAAGCAGGACATCATCCTGGAAGCGGCGCTGGACGTGTTTTCGCTACACGGTTTCCGCGGCACGACGATCGACCAGATCGCCGAGGTGGCCGGAATGAGCAAGCCGAACCTGCTCTACTATTTTCCGCGCAAGGAAGAGATCCACCGTCGTCTGATGGCGGCGCTGCTCGAAACCTGGCTGGCGCCGCTCAAGGAAATGAATGCGGACGGCGATCCCTTTCCCGAGATCCGCTCCTATATCCGGCGCAAGCTGGAAATGGCGCGCGACTTTCCGCGTGAAAGCCGCCTCTTCGCCAATGAAATGCTGCAAGGTGCGCCACGTATCATCGAGATGATCGAGGTGGATCTGAAGAATCTGGTCGATGAGAAGGCGCAGATCCTGCTGGGCTGGATGGACCAAGGCAAGCTGGCGCGGACCGATCCGTACCACCTGATCTTCTCGATCTGGGCGACGACGCAGCATTATGCCGACTTCGACGTGCAGGTGCGGGCAGTGCTGGGCCCCAGCCGTGGTGGCGAGGGACGTTTCGAGGATGCCGCCCGCTATCTCGAACACCTGTTCCTGCATGGTCTGACGCCGCGCGGCAAATAGCTAAGATTTTCTGCAAGTGCCGGACGTTTTCTTCAGGGCATACGGCTAGGCTCCCCTGCAGGTTTTCCTGATGGGTTTGCCATGTCCGAAGCGCGCATCGCCGTTCTGTTCGACGCCGAGAACGTCAATTGTGAGACGGCAGAGCGTGTCCTTGCAGCGCTGGCCGGGCGCGGCCTGGTGCAGATCCGGAAGGCGGTCGGCGATTTTTCCGCCTTGGGCCTTGCCCGCTGGATCGGCTGCTGCACCGACAACGGCATCGAACTGGTGATGCAGCCGACGCTGGGCAAGGGCAAGAACAGCGCCGATATCAGGCTCACCATCGAGGCCATGGACATCGCACATCGCGGCCATGTCGACACGGTGGCGCTGGTCACCCGCGACCGGGACTTTGCGCCCCTGGCGCAGCGCCTGCGCGATGCTGGCCTTGTGGTGCTGGGCTTTGCCGAGGGCGAGCCGAATGTGGCCTTCCGCCAAGCCTGTTCGCGCTTCGAGGTGATCGGCGCAGTCATGGCTCCGGTTGGGCCCGTACCCCGACCCGCACCCCTGCCAGCATTCGACAAAGAGGAACTGCAGCGTCTGCGCAAGATAATCGCGGAAGCAAGCGGCGCTGCGCCGGTGGCGTCGAGCACGCTCGCTGCCGCCATGCGCAAGGCTGAACCGGCGCTTCAGGCTCGGCTGGGCGGAGAGGGCAAGTTCCAGAAGGCGTTGCTGGCGCTCGGCCTGGTGGAAATTGTCGGTAGCGGCAACACCCAGCGCCTGCGGCCCGCCTCCGGCAAGCAGGCGGCCTAGCGCTTGCCCATGCTGCCCAGGTGCGTATCGCCAAAGCTGCTACCGAGCTTCAACCCGAAACCGAGCATGCGGTCAAAGCCGATATGGGCGGTCCAGATGGCGGCAATGCCGTAGGCCAGCGGTCCGATCAGCGGTCCAGCAAGCAGCAGCAAGGCCGGCGCGGCATAGGTATGGGCGAGGTTATAGGTCAGTGCGCCAACACGCGGCGAGCGCAGGAAGCCTACCATGAACAGGTCTGGCGCCAGGATCAGCAGCGCAAAGACCAGCCAGGACTGGTCGAGCCAGGCATAGGCGGCAACGCCCAGGACAAGTGTGACGGCGCCTTCGAGGCGCTGCAGCAGCACTGGGTCGGAGATGCGAAAGGGCGTGGTCTCGGCTGGTGAAGCAAGCGGCGTCATGATGTGTTCCTCTGGCAGTCAGGGGAACATAGCGCCAATCACCGATGAATTGAATTGTGCAGAAGCAAGCATCGACTATTCATTTTCGAACAGCACTACGGATCGAGTTCGGGATAGTGGCGGAATAGATCATCCTCATTTCCGGGGAGGCGGCGCTCGCTGTCCAGATAGGCAGCGATATTAGGTCGCTCCGCCACACGTGACCTGAGGGCCTGCACCTTGGGGTAACCGGCCCCAACCCGCCCCATCAGCCGCGGAAAGGCATAATCGAGCCCGCTCATCACCTGGAACAGGGAGAGGTCGGCATAACTGAGCTGGCCGCCAACCAGATATTGCGGCCCTTCAAGATTGCGCGACAGGACGGTTTCGAACCAGTCGAGAAACTTGGGGATGCGTTGCTCGCGGAACTCCTCCGCGCGCCGGGCAGCCTCATCCTTTTGTTCCTCATAGTAACGCCCCATGCCGATCGGGTGGTGGACGTCGTGACCTTCGGCCACGAAATCGGCGATGGTGAGCTGGATCTGCTGGGTCCACAGCCGCAGCCGCTCGTCGCCGGGCGCCAGGTTCAAGGTATCGCCCAGATAGAGCAGGATGGTGGAAACCTGTCCGATGACCAGATCATCATGTTTGAGGAAGGGTGGCGCGAAGCTGGGCGTGGCGACACTACCCGTCAGTTCTTCGATGACGCCATCGCCCTTTATCCGCGCCATGTCGCGATAGGGTACGCCCGCCTCTTCCAGTGCCAGCCGAATATATTCGCCGCGGCCCTGAATGCCGGTCCAGTAATAGAGTTCGTAGGCCATGGTGCTAGGACGCCACGCGCTGCCGATCGTTCCATGTGCGCGACGCTTTTAGTCCCGAGGAAAGCCGGAATCCTTGCCACAATCAGGTCACAGTCGAGCCGCCAAAGCCGCTGGAGCGACAAACTGATTGCCCAAAAGTGCACCTGATCGCGCTTTTGTTGCCCTTTGGACGGAACCGTGACCGCTCGGCCACACTGAGCAAGATGAATCCTGAAACGTGCGAACCTGGTTCAGTGAAATCCTGCAATGGGCGAAATGGCGGAATCATTTCCTCAACGTCTGGCTGACAACTGCGACAGTCGGGCACAGAAGAGGCCTGTTTGCGCGATGCAAAATGGCAACACAGGGCCAAGTCGGGCCGCGATAGGTAAAAATGGGCGCATTATGGCCCGGCGCGACCACTATTGAGCAGCTCACCCTTAACTGACGTGAGTTGGAAGTTTGATTAAAAAAGTCGTTTCTGTCGCCGCACTTGCTGCAGCCCTTTTGTCCTTTTCCTCTGCAGCCTATGCCCAATGCGGTGGCGCCTCCTGGTACGGTCCCGGCTTCAACGGGAAAGTCGCCGCATCAGGGGAAGTCTTCAACGAGAACGCCATGACGGCAGCGCATCGTTCTCTTCCTTTTGGCACCAAAGTTACCGTGACCGACCAGAATACCGGCAAGCAGGTCCAGGTAACGATCAATGATCGCGGACCTTTCCACGGGAAGCGCATCATCGACCTGAGCAAGGCCGCAGCCAACGAGCTTGGCTTCCGCAATCGCGGCGTGACTTCGGTCTGCCTCGCCCAGAGCTGAACTGTCGGCGACATCGCCGAGTTGCAAAGGGTCGCCCTGCCGGGCGGCCCTTTTCCTTTTCAACGCAGGCCCAGCGCTTCGACGGCGGCATATTGTTCGGCATCGAGCGGCCCGCGCCGCTCCGCCTCCAGTGCCTGGTCAAGCTCGGCGACGTTCTTGACCCCGAGCACCAGCGTATCGACGCCCTCGATGCCCAGCGCATAGCGATAGGCGATCATGGCCGGGTCCTCGCCCCAGCTTTGAGCCAGGGCGCGGAAGCCAGCAGCGCGTTCGAAATCCTGCCGCGTCGGCGAGTCCTCGTCGCGATCCAGCCCCGCGGTGAGGGCCCCAGCCTGCACAGCCCGCACACCCATGATGCCGACGCCCACAGCATGGGCGGCCGCCATCACCTCGCGCGGCCTTGGCTTGAGGCCGGTACCGTTCATTTCGCCGGGACTGTCGAGCAGGTTGGCAATTTCCTGCACCGCCGCCGGGACCGGACCGTCGGACAGGGCCTCGATCATGGCATCAGCCTGGTTGATGCCGGTGAGACCCCAGTGGCCGATCAGGCCCTCGCTAACGAGCCGCGCAAAGGCCGGCCGCACAGCCTCGCGATAGAGCGAGAGCGTGGTGGAGCGCTCGTCATCACCGCGCCCATCGGCCTGCCCCGGTGGATAGCGGAAGTCGTCCCGACGCAATTCGGTATGCAGCAACAGCATATCGACGCGATCGAGCCGCATCGCCGCGAGGCTTTGCTGCAGCGATGCCTTGAGGCGGGGATAGACCTCCGCCTCGGGCACCGTGCCCAGGCCGACCTTTGTGGTGACGCGCACCCCCTGCGGCAGCCTGCCTTCAAAGGCCCGGCCGATCATGGCTTCGCAGATCTTGTAGCCGGGCGCGGCGTCGATCAGGTCGACGCCATGATCGATGGCATGGCGGAGCGTTGCCACCGCATCGTCTTCCGATGTCGGCCCCCAGACCTGGCCGATACCACCGCCTCCAAGAGTGAGGCGGCTGACCGGGCCGAAGCTGCCGAGCGTATTGATCTTCATGTGTGTCTCTCCCTGATGCGGTTTCAACGACGGTGCTCGATGCTGGCGACAAAGCTCTCGATCTGGCCACGTTCGGTTCCCAGGTCGGCCATTCACCGGCTGCATCACCTGGATGACCGGCTGCTGGCC
>JADGMW010000558.1_pt1 | contig 14254 bp, 11 predicted proteins | sample 8641801 | NCBI WGS metagenome assembly JADGMW01 (sample SAMN16272018, study PRJNA661076) | feces metagenome | isolation source: fecal sample from diarrhoea affected cattle A | host: Bos taurus | place: South Africa: Lokaleng Village, Mahikeng | collected 2019-09
TTGCCTCATGAGCGAACGTACGCGGGGCCACCGACATTGCCTCCTCCGTCGACGCCGGCAGGAAAACGTCCTGCCATGGCGGTCAGGAGACGAACAGCAGGATGCGTGCGACGGCGGGCGCCGCATCCCGGATCATCGTCTCGTGCCCGCGATCGGGGATCTCCTCCAGGCGACCGTCGGGCAGGGAATCCGCGACGAAACGGCACCACGCCCGGGGGGAGACGGGGTCCTCCTCCCCGCGCAGCACGAGCACCGGTACGCGCACGCGGTCGAGGGAGTCCTCCGGGGCGTGGGCGAGCATCGCGCGGAACTTCCGGCGCAGCCAGGGCCCCGCGCGCAGGTACTCCCGCGCGCCGGCCAGGATCACCTTCGGATGCTCGTCGGTGAGGTCGCGCAGCAGCCGCCACATCTGCGGCAGCGCGCGACGCGCACGAGCATCCACCGTGGGGGCAGCCAGCACGAGCCGGGCGACGGTGGCCGGGTGGCGTGCGGCGACCTCGATGGCCACCTGCGAGCCCATCGAATGCCCGACCAGCACGACCCGCCCCGGCGCCCGCTCGACGATGAAGGCCGCCACGAGGTCTGCCAGCCGCTCGATGGCGGGCGTGCGCGCGGGTTCGGGAGCCTCGCCGTAACCGGGCAGGTCGATCGCGATCACACGGCCGTGGCGGCGGAGGAGCTTCACGGCGTCGGCGAACACCGTCCGTCCCATCCCGATCCCGTGCACGAGCAGGAACACCGTCTCCCCGCGCCCCTGGGTCTCGGCCACGAGCGTGCAGCCGGCCGCGGTGAACGTGCTCACCGAGACGTCGTCGGTCGGCTCGGGATCCACCCTCCGACGCTACCGGGTCTGGATGCGGCGGTCCGACCGGGCGTACCGTGGGCGGCATGTGCCGGAACATCCACACCCTCCACAACTTCGCGCCCGCCGCCACCACCGAGGAGATCCACGCGGCCGCCCTGCAGTACGTGCGCAAGATCGCCGGGACCACCAAGCCCTCGCGGGCGAACCAGGCGGCCTTCGATCGTGCGGTGGCCGACATCGCCCACGCCACGGCGCACCTGCTCGACGACCTCGTCGCCGTGGCTCCGCCGAAGGACCGCGCGGAGGAGGCCGCGAAGGCCCGTGCCAGGGCGGAGCGCTCCGGACGCTACGAACCGCGCGTCGCCGCCGCATCCTGAGCCGCGCAGCGGCGTCGGAGGATCGCACGAACGTCGGAGGATGCGCAGCTCATTCTCCGACCTGGGTGCGATCCCCCGACATCGGTACGGCGCGCGGCCGTTCGCGACCCCGCCCGCCCGCTCGCTGTGGGCGAACCGCCTGAGCGCCTTCGCGGGGATGTCGGAGGCTGGACGTAGCGTGCTGGTATGCGCATCCTGCACACCTCCGACTGGCACATCGGGCGGTCCTTCCACGGACATGCGACCCTCGATGCGCTGCGCGGCGTCCTGGAGGCGCTCGTCGCTCAGGTGGCGGAGCTGCGCGTGGACGTCGTCGTCCTCGCCGGCGACGTGTTCGACTCGGCCGCTCCGGCACCGGCCTGTTACGCGCTTCTGACCGACACCCTCGCCGCGATCTCCGACGCCGGCGCCCGCATCATCGTCACCAGCGGCAACCACGACTCCGCCGCGCGGCTGGGCTTCCAGTCCGCGCTGCTGCGGGAGGGCATCACGGTGCTCACCGACCCCGCCGCGGTCGGCACGCCCGTCACCGTCTCCGACGCCCACGGGCCGGTGCACTTCTACGGCATCCCGTACCTGGAGCCGGCCATCGTGCGCCACCGGTGGGAGGGGGTCGAACTGCGCAGCCAGGCGCAGACGATGAACCACGCGCTGGGACTCGTCCGCGCCGACCTCGCCGCGCGCGGGGGCCGGTCGGTGGCGATCGCGCACTGCTTCGCGGCGGGGGTCGAGGCCACGCCGGGCGTCGAGCGGGAGATCCGCCAGGGCGGCCTGGACGTCGTGCCCCTCCCGGCCTTCGACGGACCCGATTACGTCGCGCTCGGCCACATCCACGGCCGTCAGCAGCTGTCCGAGCGCGTGCGGTACGCCGGCGCTCCGCTGCACTACAGCTTCGGCGAGGCCGACAAGCCGCGCGGCTCGTGGCTGGTCGAGCTGGATGCGGCGGGCCTGACGAACGTGGAGTGGATCCCCCTGCCCGTGCCCCGGCGGCTCGTGACGCTGCGGGGGACGATCGCGGAGCTGCTGGAGGATGCCCGCTTCGCCGCCGACGAAGACGCGTGGGTGTGCGCGCAGTACACCGACCCGACGCCGCAGATCGAGCCGATGCGCCGTCTGCAGCGCCGTTTCCCGTTCTGCGCGACCGTGGTGCACACCCCCGTCGGCGCGCCGGCCCCGGACGGGCTGGACTACTCCGGCCGCGTGCGCGCCGCCCGGAACGACGCCGAGCTGTTCGACGCCTTCCTCACCCACGTGCGCGCGGGGGAGGGTGCCACCGACGCGGAGCGCGCCCTCATCCGCGACGTCGTCGATGCGCGCACCGTCGCGGAGGCCCGCGCGTGAAGCTGCATCGCCTCGAGCTCGCCGGCTTCGGTCCCTTCCGGGAGCGTCAGGTCGTCGATTTCGACGCGTTCGCCGACGACGGGATCTTCCTCATCTCCGGCCGCACCGGGGCGGGGAAATCGAGCGTCCTGGACGGGGTCTGCTACGCGCTGTTCGGCGGGGTGCCGCGCTATGACGGCGGCGAGCGGCGGCTGCGCAGCGACCACTGCGACCCCGAGGATCCGACGCAGGTGGTGCTGGAGTTCACCGCCGCCGAGCGGCGCTGGCGCGTGACCCGCTCGCCGGAGTACGAGCGCCCGAAGCTGCGCGGCGGGGGCTTCACGACCGAACCGCACCGCGCGATGCTCGAGGAGTTCGACGGCGTCCAGTGGACGGGTGTCGCGGCACGCCCCGTCGACGTGGCCGCGCACCTGGACGAGATCGTCGGCCTCACGCAGCAGCAGTTCCTACAGGTCATCCTGCTCGCTCAGAACCGGTTCGCGCGCTTCCTCCTCGCCCGCAATGACGAGCGTCAGGCGCTGCTGCGCACCCTGTTCGGCACACGCACGTACGAGCAGTACGCCGAGATCCTCGAGGGCATGCGCAAAGACGCCGAAGCCGCACTGCTGTCCGAGGGTGAGAACGTGCGGATGCTGCTGGAGGAGGCCGAGCGCGTGGCCTGCGACGCCGACGTGCTTCCCGCGGAAGACCCGGCGCCCGCCGACATCCCCGCGCGATTGAGCGCCGTGGTCCGCGCCGCCGAGCGCGCCGCCTACCGTGCCGAGGTCGCCGCCCAGGAGCAGCGCACCGCCGAGACGGGACTGGACGGCGCCCTGGAGCGGGAGCGCGACGCGCGCGAGCTGGCCGAGCGGCAGCGGCAGCGCCTCGAGCTGCGCGAACGCCTGGCCCGACTCACCGAGGATGCCCCGGCCGTCGACGCGGAGCGCGAGGTGCTCGCACGGGCGCGTGCGGGGGAGGAGCTGCGCGCGGCTCTCGAGGCCGCCGATCGCGCGGAGCGCGACGCGGCCGTCAGCGCCGAGCGCGCTGCCGCGGCAGCCGTCGCGTGGGCGGCGGCGGGGGAGACCGCGTCGACGCCCGCGCAGCTGCGCTCCCGTGAGAACGAGCTCGCGGCGGTGCTGGCCGCGTGCGCGGACGCCCTGGCCGCCGAAGCCGAATTGGCCGAGGCCGAGCGCGAGGTGGAGCAGGCGGCGGCCGTCGCCGCCGATGCCGAGCGTGCCGTCGCCGCCCTCGACGCCCAGCGCGCGGCGGTGCCGGCGCTCCTGCGCGACCTGGACGAGAAGCTCGAGGCACTCGCCGCGGCGCCGGCCGAGCGCGCGACGGCGGAGGCGCGGCTGAGCGAGGCCGAGCGCCGCCGGGATGCCGCGCGGGAGGCTGAAGCCCTGGTCGATCCGCTGCGCGCCGCCGAGCGCCGCGCGGTCGCCTGCGGCATCGCGCTGGCCGAGGCCACGGCACACCACACGTCGCTGCTGCAGCGTCGCCTGGCATCGGCGGCGGGCGACCTGGCCGCCGGCCTGGTGGAGGGCGAACCCTGTCCGGTGTGCGGAGGCACGGAGCATCCGCACCCCGCCTCGCCGTCGGACGAACCGGTCAGCGATGCCGCGATCGAGGATGCGGCGCACGCGAAGGAGACCGCCCTCGCCGAGGATCGTCGTGCCGCTGAGGCCCTCCGCGACGCGGGCGCCGCACACGCGGCCGCGGTCGCACGCGCCGGCGGCACCGGACCCGAGGAGGCCGAGGCGGCCTGCGACGCCGCCCGGGCCGCGCGGGAGGCCGCCGAGGAACGCGTCGCCACCGCCGAGCGGCTCGCCGCCGAGCGGGCCGGGCTCGCCGCGGCCGATGCCGACGCCGCGGCCGGGCGCGAGGCGCTCGTGGCCGAAGCGGCGCAGGGCCGGCAGGATGCGGCGCTGGCCACCCAGCGTGCGCACGCGCTGCGCGCCCGCGTGGACGCCGCGCGAGGGGATGCGGCGACGGTCGCCGAGCGTCGCGACGATGCCGAGCGGCGCCGCGAGCTGCTGCGCGCCCTGACCGACTCCGCCGCCGACAGCGTGGTGCGAGCCGAAGTGCTCTCCGGCGCGGCCGCCCACCGGGACGAGCGGCTGGCCGCGTCGATCTTCGACGACGCCGGCGACGCCCGCGCCGCGCTGCGCCCCGCTGACGAGCGCGCCGCGATGGAGGCCCGCGTGCGTGCACACGACGACGCCGAGCGGTCGGCCCGCCAGCGTCTGCTCGAACTGGAACTGGTGCTCGTCGACCAGCCCGAGCAGCCGGCCGACCTGGAGCCGGTACAGGCCGAGCTGGCGCTGGCGCGCGCCCGCGTGACGGCAGCAGCCGCCGCCGCCGCCGAGGCGAGCGCCCTCCTCACGCGACTGCGCGACCTGGCCGAGCGGGCCGACGCCGCCCACCGTGCCATCGCCGACACGGCAGCGCGCGCCGCCGTGGTCGGACGACTCGCGCACACCGTCGCCGGTCGCGCGCCCAACACGCGCCGGATGACCCTGGAGACCTTCGTCCTGGCCGCCGAGCTCGAGGAGATCGTCGCCGCGGCCAACCTCCGGCTGGCGGACATGTCCGCGGGCCGGTACCGCCTGCAGCACTCCGACGCGCTCGCGGCGCGAGGGGCGGCCTCCGGCCTGGGGCTGGAGGTGCTCGACTCCTACACCGGGCAGGCGCGGCCGCCGCAGTCGCTGTCCGGCGGGGAGACCTTCCTGGCCTCCCTCGCCCTCGCGCTGGGCCTGGCCGAGGTCGTCACGGCGCGGGCGGGCGGCATCCGACTCGACACGCTCTTCATCGACGAGGGTTTCGGCTCGCTCGATGACGACACGCTCGAACTGGCCATGCGCGCCCTCGACGAGCTGCGCCAGGGCGGACGCACCGTCGGGGTGATCAGCCACGTCGCGGCGATGAAGGAGCAGCTGCCCGCGCAGCTCGTGGTGGAGGCGGGGCCGCAGGGGGCGAGTGTCATCCGGCAGGGAGCAGCCGTCGGCACCTGACCGCAAGGCCTGCGAAGGAGGAGAGGCCGGCAGGTAACGTGGGCGGAATGTCACCTCCGTCCGGGCACCCGCCCACGCGCGATATCGAGCTTCCGCCGTCGCACCGGTGGCGCGCGTACTGGATCGCGGTGTCGGTGGCTGCGCTCACGATCCTGGATCTGACGAAGGTCAACGTCGCGCTCCCAGCGATCGAGACGGCGTTGAGCGCCGGCCCCACACAGGTGCAGCTGATCGTGTCGGGGTTCATCCTCACCTTCGGCCTCGTCCTGGTGCCGGCCGGTCGCCTGGGCGACCAGCGCTCCCGACGCGTGCTGTTCCTGGTGGGTCTGTCGCTGTACCTCCTGACGAGCCTGGGCTGCGCCCTGGCCCCGGATGCGACGCTGCTGCTGGTGTTCCGCCTGCTGCAGGGGGTCGCCGCCGGTATCCAGATGCCGCAGGTGCTGGGGCTCATCCAGCAGCTGTTCGTCGGCGCCGAGCGCGGCCGCGCGTTCGGGCTGTTCGGCGCCACGATCAGCATCTCGACGGCCTTCGGTCCGACCGTGGGAGGCCTGCTGATCGCCGTCGGCGGCGAGGCCGACGGATGGCGACTGATCTTCTGGATGAACGTGCCGCTGGTGATTATCGTCATGGCGCTGGCGGCGTGGCTGCTTCCTGACACGCGCACGCGGTCGCACCGCCCGCTCGACCTCGATCCGGTCGGCGTGGTGCTGTTCGGGCTGAGCGTGCTGGCGTTTCTGTGGCCCTTCCTGTTCACCACGGGTTCGCCCGAGGACGACCCCCGCCGCTGGTGGCTGCTCGTGGTGTGCGTCTTCTTCGTCGCGATGTTCCTGCTGTGGGAGCACCGGTACGCCGCCCGCGGGCGGGTGCCGCTCATCCCGTTCTCGGTGTTCCAGCGGGTGTCGTACCGCAACGGCGTGCTCGTGTCGACGGCGTACTTCGCGGGAGCCCCGGCGATGTTCCTCCTGGGGACGCTGTACCTGCAGTTCGGGCTCGAGATCGCGCCGGTGTTCGCCGGCATGGTGACGATCGGCTTCGCCGCCGCATCCGCCCTGTCCTCGTGGGTGGGCGGCGTGTACGTCAGCCGGATCGGCCGGCCCCTGGTGGTGTGGGGACTGGTCGGGCTGCTGGTGAGTGTCGGCGGGCTCGTGCTGGCGGTGCTGTTCACGCCGGCGGAGTGGACCCCGTGGGCCATGGCCGCCGTGATGGTCCTCAGCGGATTGGCTGCCGGTGTCGTCATCTCGCCGAACCAGACCCTGATGCTCGCCGAGGTGCCCGTCCGTCAGGGCGGCGTCGCCGGCTCGATCGGCCAGCTCGGCCAGCGGATCGGAACGGCGGTGGGCACCGCGGTGGCGCTGGCGCTGTTCTACGCCACGGTGTACCGGGAGAAGGGCACGGAACCCGACCCGGTGGTCTTCCACGACGCGTACGCCGTCGGCATGACCTCGGTGGGGGTGTTCCTCGGGCTCGCCCTCATCGCCGCGGTCGTCGACCTCGCCGCACGCCGGCGCGACGGTGAGCCGCCCCTCCCGGCGGCGCCGGATCAGACGCCGTAGACCTCGCGGATGCGCTCGCGCAGCTGACGGGAGCACTCGATGACGGCGGTGTCCCACTCCACGGTCGCGCCGTCCTGCGCGCGATCGGAGACGGCCTTGAGGATGCGGATCGGTACGCCGAACTGCGCCGCCACCCACGCGTAGGCGAAGGACTCCATGTCGACCAGGCGCGCCCCCAGGCGGCGGATGATCGCGACGGCGTCCGGGTCGTCGACGAACGAGTCGCCCGTGGCGATCGTGGCACCCTCCGGGGCCAGGGTCATGCGCGGGGGCAGCGACACGTGCTGGCCGCGCACGCCCTCGAGGTCGGTGACGTCGTGCTGCACCGTCGCGTCGATGTCGTACACGCCCGGCTGCAACTCGGGGTCCAGCGCGCCGGCGGTGCCGACGACGACGATCTCGTCGTAGTGCGCGGCATCCAGCGCACGGGTCAACGCATAGGCGGCGCGGAGCTTGCCCACGCCGGTGAGGAGCCGGTCGAAGCCGGGCAGCTCGGGTTCGAAGGCGACGAGTTCGGATTCGTGGGCGGCGACGAGGAGTCTCACCCACCCATTCTGCCGGTCGGAGCCGTCAGCCGCCGGTCGTGATGATGCCGATGATCCCCGAGGCGAGCATGTAGACGCCGACGCCGGCCACGACGATCCAGATGCCCACGCGCGTCGGGGAGGGCTTCTTCGGGTCGTTCGGGGAAGGGAACATGCGGGTCCTCAGGGTCGGACGAGGAGGAAGACGGCGGCGGCGAGGGTCAGGACACCGCCGACCACGGCGATGACGCCGATGATCGGGCCGGCGCCGAAGACGAACGCGGCGGCGCCGAGCGCGAGGAACAGCGCTCCCACGACGATGCCGATCACGGCGGCGGCGCGGGGGCGTCGGACGGGGCGGGCGTCTTCCATCGCGTCCAGGCTACCTGCTCGCGGGCGCGCGCACGGGGTCCAGCACCGCCCCTTCGAGCGTGCGGTGCCACACCGCCCCGGTGGCGCGGTGCTCGGCGCGCGTGGTGAAGCGGTAGTGGTAGGCGTGCACGCGCACCCACGCCGGCCGGCGCCCGTCGAAGGGGTCGCGGCGCAGCAGGCGCAGCATCCGCGGGTCGGCCTCCAGCAGACGCATGACGAAGTGGGTGAACCAGTCCTCCAGCGACCGGCCCAGGGGCAGGAACCACATCAGCCAGTCCAGGCGCAGATGGTACGGCGCCACCTGCGGAGGGATGCGGCGGACATCCCCCGGCTTCCCGCGAAAGCCGTACTCGAGCCACACCGCGTCCGGGTCGTCCGGATCGGTGGCCTCCGTGCCCTCGATGACCCACTCGATGCGTCGCTTGGTGACCGTTCCGAACGCGCCGTACGCATTGGCGAGGTTCCAGCGGTTGAAGCTCGCGTTCATGAGCTGCCGGCGCGCGGCGAGGTTGCGCAGCGCCGGCCAGCTCAGCACGACGTACAGCACCGCGACCGCGCCGGTGATCAGCAGCCAGTACAGCGGCACGTCGGCGGGGGAGCCGGAGCCCGGGATGCTCACCGCGGAGAAACCGAGGACGATCGTGAGAACGTTCAGCCAGGCGAAGTTGCCGGTCGCCACGAGCCACAGCTGCGTGGCGATCACGATCCCGCCGGCGATCGTGCCGATCCACGCGAAGCCCGGCCACGGGATCCATGCGCCCAGAAGCGGTGCGAACAGGAACCACGGCACGACGAGCTGCGAGAAGTGGTTGCCGATCACCTCGAGTTCATGGAACCAGCGCGGCAGCAGGTGGGCCTGACGACTGAGGGGCCCCGGCAGCGGCTGCGTCTCGTGGTGGTAGGTCAGTGCGGAGAGATCCCGCCATTCGCGGCCCCCGCGGAACTTGATCATGCCGGCGCCGAACTCCAGCCGGAACAGCAGCCACCAGAACAGCACGATCACCACCGTGGGCGGCGGCTGGTCGGCCGAGCCGAGGAAGGCCGCGAGGAACCCGGCCTCCAGCAGCAGCATCTCCCAGCCGAAGCCGTAGAAGGTCTGGCCGAGGCTCACGATCGACATGTACGCCAGCCACACGAACAGGAAGCACAGCATCGGCACCCACGGCGGACCGAGCTGGGGCAGCCCGCACACCAGCGCGCCGGCCACCACGCCTCCCGCGCCGCACACCGCGAGCAGCCGGCGGTCGGTGTAGGCCCACCAGCGGAACACGGTGGGATGCAGCATCCGCCGCCGCGCACGGGAGCCCGAGCGCACCCACTCCAGCAGCCGCGGGGCCGGGAGCAGCCCGTCTTCGCCCAGCAGCGCGCGGAACTGCGCGGCGGTGGACAGGAAGGCCACGACGTAGACCGCGGCGATGCCCCGCTGGAGCACCTCCCTGGCCAGGGTGAAGTCGATCGCGGCGAAGCCGTCCATGCGTCCGAGGCTAGGGACGCCGCCGCACCCGTGCATCGGGGTTGCGTCCGCGCGAGTCTTTCCCACAGCGCACGAGTCGCGTCGTACCGTGGAGCATGGCGCACACATCGGGAACGGGAACCATCGTCGCCCTCGTCGGAGCCGGCTCGGGGGAGGCCCTCGAGACGCTGGAGGGCCTCGCGGGAGTGGAGACGCTGAGTCTGCACGGCACCGAACCGGCCCTCGCCGCGCGGCGCATCGCCGCCGCATCCACCCCGTGGGTCGTGCACGACGCCGACCCGCTGGAGCACGTCGCCGCCGCGTGGATCGAGCTGTACGAGGAGCGCGCGACGCTCGGGACGCTCGAAGTGGAGGTCGAGACGACGCTGGCCGACTTCGAGGCCGGCCGCGCGCTCATGCCCGACTACTACATCGTGCTCGACCCCGACCAGGCCGACGCGACGTGGCGGCACTGGTGGTGCGGGGCGCTCGGGCACCGCGCGCCCCGCCGCGTCCTCCCCAGGGCCGCACCCTCGTCACCGCGCGATGCCGCGCTGCGGCGCACCCTGAAGGCGCTGCCGACCTCGCGCCCGTGGCCCGACCCGGCCTCGTGGCTGCCGGGCCTGCCGTTCGCCATCCCCGACCGCGTCGGCCTGCAGGAGTAGCCCCGCCGCCGGCCCCCGCGCCCGGCCCGCCGAGACACCACATTCCGTCCGAAACACCACGCGTCGCCGGGGGTCTCGGACGGGATGTGGTGTTTCGGCGTCAGGAGGCGGGGAAGACGTCCGGGAGGGCGGCGTGCAGCTCCTCGAGCCACGCGCGGGCGTTGCCGTCGGACGGGGCGCGCCAGTCGCCGCGGGGCGACAGCGACCCCGCGGGGGACACCTTCGGCCCGTTCGGGATGGCCGAGCGCTTGAACTGCGCGAACGCGAAGTACCGCTGCAGGAACACCTCCAGCCACCGGGCGATCGTGGGCAGGTCGTACGCGTAGCGTGCGTCGTCGGGGAATCCGGGCGGCCACTCGCCGGCCTCGGCGTCGCGCCAGGCCTGGTAGGCGAGGAACGCGATCTTGGACGGGCGGAACCCGAACCGCAGGATGTGGTGCAGCGTGAAGTCGTGGAGCGCATACGGGCCGATGCGGTCCTCGGTCGACTGCATCCGTCCCTCCGCGTCGGCGGGCACGAGCTCGGGGCTGATCTCGGTGTCGAGCACCGACTGCAGCACATCCTTGGCCTCGTCGACCTCGCCCGCGGAGATGACCCAGCGGATGACGTGCTGGATGAGCGTCTTGGGAACCCCGACGTTGACGGCGTAGTGGCTCATGTGGTCGCCGACGCCGTACGTGGCCCAGCCCAGGGCCAGCTCGGACATGTCGGAGGTGCCGATCACGAGGCCGCCGTGGTGGTTGGCGAGGCGGAAGAGGTAATCCGTGCGCAGGCCCGCCTGCACGTTCTCGAACGTCACATCGTGCACGGGCTCGCCGGAGGCGAACGGGTGCCCGAGCTGGCGGAGCATCTCCTCGGCGGCGGGGCGGATGTCGATGGTCTCGATGGATGCGCCGAGAGCCTCCGCGAGCGCGATGGCGTTCTTCCGCGTGCGGTCGCTCGTGGCGAATCCGGGCATCGTGTACGCGAGGATGTCGCTGCGCGGGCGCCCCATGCGGTCCATCGCCCTGGCCACCACGAGCAGCGCGTGCGTGGAGTCGATGCCGCCGCTGACCCCGATGACGGGCTTGGGCCCGCCGATCGCGGTGAGGCGCTGCTCGAGCCCGGAGACCTGGATGTTGAACGCCTCGTAGCAGTCCTGCGCGAGGCGTGCCGGGTCATCCGGCACGAAGGGGAACCGGTCGAGCGAGCGGCGCAGTCCGATGTCGGTCGCCGGCGGCGCGAGGACGAAGGGGACGGTGCGGAACGCCGGCCGGTACGTGCGGCGGTTGTCGTCGAAGGTGCCCTGGCGCAGGCGCTCCTGGCGGATCCTGTCGAGGTCGACGTCGGCGACGCTGCGCCGCGGCCCGTCGGGGAAGCGCTCGGTCGTGGTGAGCAGCTGCCCGCCCTCGTAGATCATCGTCTGGCCGTCCCACGACAGGTCGTTGGTCGACTCGCCCATGCCGGCCGCCGCATACGCGTACACCGCCAGGCACCGCAGCGACTGCGACTGCGCCAGCAGGTTGCGGTCATCCGCGCGCCCGATCGTGATGGGGCTGCCCGACATGTTCAGCAGCACCGTGGCGCCGGCCATCGCCGCCTCGGAGGACGGCGGGACGGGCACGAACATGTCTTCGCACACCTCGGCGTGCACGACGAGGCCGGGGACATCCAGCGCCTCGAACAGGAGATCGGGTCCGAACGGGGCCGCGAGGTCGCCGATGCGGATGTCTTCGCCGGCCTGGTCGTCACCGGCCGCGTACCACCGCCGCTCGTAGAACTCGCGGTAGTTGGGCAGGTACGACTTCGGGGCGACGCCGAGCAGCTCGCCGCGGTGGATCACGACGGCGCAGTTGTACAGGCGGTTGCGGTGGCGCAGCGGCGCCCCGACCACGAGCATCGGGAGCAGGTCGGCGGATGCGTCGACCAGCCGCTGCACGGCCGCCTCCACGGCATCCAGCACCGGGTCCTGCAGCACGAGGTCCTCGAGGGAGTAGCCGGTGAGGCACAGCTCGGGGAACAGCGCGACCGCGACGGCCTCGTCGTGGCACTCCCTCGCGGTGGCGAGGACCGATTCGGCGTTGGTGGCGGGGTCGGCGATGGCGACGGGGATCGTGCAGGCGGCGACGCGGGCGAACCCGTGCCGGTACGCGCTGGCGAAGGGAAGGCTCGTGCTCACGGTCCCATCCTGGCAGGGCACTCCCCGTGGCCGCTCGGGGGTTGACGGTTCCGGGCCGGGGCGTGCGACGTCGGAGGTCGCGGTTAGGGTCGAAGACGGAGAAGGGGACCATGCGCTACATCGAGAACGAAGGCCGGATCGTCTGGAGCGCGAGCGACCTCAAAGCAGCCGCCGAGTGCGAGTTCGCGTGGCTGCGTGCGATCGACGCCAAGCTCGGCCGGGTCGCCGCCGTGGAAGACCCCGAAGACCCCACCCTCGAACGGGCGGGGCGTCTGGGGACGGCGCACGAACTGCGCGTGCTCGAGGCGTACCGGCAGCGGTACGGCGCCGGGGTCGTGGAGATCCCCGAGACGCGGTCCTCGGATGCGGCGGCGCTCGCCGAGGCGGTGGAGCGCACGCGCGCCGCCCTGGCCTCCGACGCCGACGTGATCTACCAGGCGGCGTTCGCGACGGACGAGTTCGTGGGGTTCGCCGACTTCCTCGTGCGCGACCCCGCGGAACCCGAGGGCGCGACGGGCCCGGCGACCGGGCGGTGGCTCGTGCAGGACACCAAGCTCGCCCGGCACGCCCGCGTGACCGCTCTCATGCAGCTGGCGGCATACGTCGACCAGCTCGACCGGCTGGGCGTGCCGCGCTCGGACCGCGTCGAGCTGCTCCTGGGCGACGGGACCGTCAGCACGCACGAGGTCGACGACCTCCTCCCCGTCTTCGGCCTGCGACGCGAGCGGCTGCGCGCGCTGATCGCCGACCGTCGCGTCGACCTGGGCGCCGCGGGGGAGCCCATCGCGTGGGGCGATCCGCGCGGAGAACTCGCCGTCGTCGCGTGCGGGCGCTGCCCCACGTGCGAGCTCGAGATCGTCGCCCACCGCGACCTGCTCCTGGTCGCCGGCATGCGCCCGGTGCAGCGCGCACGGCTGACGGCTGCCGGCATCCGTACGATCGACGCGCTGGCCGGTGCGACCGAGGCGCCCGACGGCATGAGCGCCGACACGTTCGCGTCGCTGCGCACGCAGGCCCGACTGCAGCTGCAGAGCCCCGACCTCGACGCGGCCGACGCGACCGCGGCGCCGGTGTACGAGGTCGTCGCGCCCCAGGCGCTCGGCGCCCTGCCCCGCCCCGATCTGGGCGACATCTTCTTCGACTTCGAGGGCGACCCCCTCTACACCGAGGGCGAGGGTGGCCAGTGGGGACTGGACTACCTCTTCGGCTGGGTCGACATGCGCGAGCAGTACTCCGCGCTGTGGGCGCACGACTTCGCCGCCGAGAAGGCGGCGCTGGAGCGCTTCCTCGATCTGGTGGCGCTCCGCCGGTCGCAGCATCCCGACATGCACATCTACCACTACGCGCCCTACGAGCCGGCCCACCTGCTCACGATGGCGGCGCGCTACGGCGTGCGGGAGGGCGACGTCGACCGGCTGCTGCGCGAGGGCGTCTTCGTCGACCTGTACCCGATCGTGCGCCGCGCGCTGCGGGTGGGGTCGCGGTCGTACTCGATCAAGAAGCTCGAGCCGCTGTACATGGGCGAGGAGGTCCGCACCTCCGACGTGCAGCGCGGCGACGACTCGATCGTGCGGTACGTGCAGGCGCGGGCGCTCGCCGCCGACGGCGACACCGCCGCATCCGAGGCGATCCTCGCCGACCTCGCCGACTACAACCGCTACGACTGCGTCTCGACGCGGCGCCTGCGCGACTGGCTCGTCGACCGGGCGCGTGAGGCCGGGCTCGTGCCCGCGCGCGGACTCGAGCCCGACGAGGTGGTCTACGCCGAGTCGCCGCGGGCCACCGCGCTGCAGCGCTGGGCCGCCGAGGCGCCGGAGGCGGAGGCCGGTGCGCTGCGGCTGGGTGCTGCGGCCATCGACTACTACCCGCGCGAGGCGAAGTCGTTCTGGGCCACGCACTTCCTGCGCCTGCGCGAACCGGTCTCGGTGTGGGAGGACACCCGCGACGTGGTAGTGATCGATGCCGCGCGCTCGCGCGTGCTGACCGACTGGCACTTCGCCGAATCTGGCAGGGGAG
>JADGMW010000560.1_pt1 | contig 14206 bp, 13 predicted proteins | sample 8641801 | NCBI WGS metagenome assembly JADGMW01 (sample SAMN16272018, study PRJNA661076) | feces metagenome | isolation source: fecal sample from diarrhoea affected cattle A | host: Bos taurus | place: South Africa: Lokaleng Village, Mahikeng | collected 2019-09
TGTCCCAGCTGGCGCAGCTGGACGCCAAGTCGGCGGCTGACGAGATCCGGGACATTGTCGCCGAATTGGTGGCGATCAAGAACGTCTCCATGTCGGTGGCCGAGCAGGAGCACCTGGTCCAGGACATCATCAACGATGTGCTGGGCTACGGGCCGCTCGAACCGCTCCTGGCGCGCGACGACATCGCCGACATCATGGTCAATGGCGCCCAGCGGGTGTTCATCGAAGTCAGCGGCAAGGTGCAGCTGACCAACGTCCGTTTCCGCGACAACACCCAGCTGATGAACATCTGCCAGCGGATCGTCAGCCAGGTCGGCCGCCGCGTCGACGAGAGCTCGCCGATCTGCGACGCGCGCCTGCCGGACGGATCGCGCGTCAACGTCATCGCCCCGCCGCTGGCCATCGACGGCGCGACCCTGACGATCCGGAAGTTCAAGAAAGACAAGCTGACGATGAAGAACCTGGTGGAGTTCAACTCCATCAGTCCGGAGGGCGCGCGCGTCCTGGGCGTCATCGGGGCCTCGCGCTGCAACCTGGTCATCTCGGGCGGCACAGGCTCGGGCAAGACGACCCTTCTGAACACCCTCACCGCCTTCATCGACCCGACCGAGCGGGTAATCACCTGCGAGGACGCCGCCGAGCTGCAGCTCCAGCAGCCGCACGTGGTGCGCCTCGAGACCCGGCCGCCGAACCTCGAGGGCCAGGGCCAGATCACCATGCGCGATCTGGTCAAGAACTGCCTGCGCATGCGTCCCGAACGGATCATCGTCGGCGAGGTCCGCGGCCCCGAGGCCTTCGACCTGCTGCAGGCCATGAACACCGGCCACGACGGCTCGATGGGCACCTTGCACGCCAACTCGCCGCGCGAGGCCATCAGCCGGATGGAGTCGATGATCACCATGGGCGGCTACGGCCTGCCCTCCAAGACCATCCGCGAGATGATCGTCGGCTCGGTCGACGTCATCGTCCAGGCCGCCCGCCTGCGCGACGGCAGCCGGCGCATCACCCACATCACCGAGGTGGTGGGACTGGAAGGCGACGTCATCGTCACCCAGGACCTGTTCGTCTACGAGATCACCGGCGAGGACGAGAACGGCAAGATCGTCGGCCGCCACCGCTCGACCGGCATCGCCCGGCCGCGGTTCTGGGATCGCGCCCGCTACTACGGGCTGGAGCGCGAGCTGGCGGAAGCCCTCGACGCGGCGGAGTAGCCGGCGTGCTTCCCATCCTCGCAGCGGTTCTGGCCTTCATCACCATCGGCGGGCTTGGCTGGGCCTTCGTCGGCGGCGGCGACTCCTCGGAAGCGGCGATCAAGCGGGCGCAGCATTTCGGCGCGCCGAAACAGAACACCGCCGCCGCCCGCAAGGCGGCCGCCGCCAACACGCCCGAGGCCCGCCGCAAGCAGATCATGAAGCAGCTCCAGGAATCGGAGCGCGCTTCACGCAAGGCCCGCGTCAGCCTCGCCGCCAAGCTGAAGCAGGCCGGGCTCGCCACCAGCGTCAAGACCTTCTGGATCGTCAGCGCGGTCATGGCCGTGATCGCCCTGCTGCTGGCGCTGGTTCTCAGCGGCAATTTCCTGATCGCCATCGGCGCCTCGATGGTGGTCGGGCTCGGCTTTCCGCGCTGGGTCGTGGGGTTTCTCGGCAAGCGCCGGATGAAGAAATTTTCCAGCCACTTCGCCGACGCCGTTGACGTCATCGTGCGCGGCATCAAGTCCGGCCTGCCGGTCCACGACTGTTTCAAGATCATCGCCCGCGAAAGCCCGGCGCCCCTCGGCCCCGAGTTCAACCTTCTGGTCGAGGGCCTGGGCGTGGGCCTGACGCTGCAGCAGGCGCTGGAGAAGATGTACGAGCGGATGCCGACGCCAGAGCTCAAATTCTTCACCATCGTCATCGGCATTCAGCAGAAGACCGGCGGCAACCTGGCCGAGGCGCTGGGCAACCTGTCGACCGTGCTGCGCGCCCGCAAGATGATGGGCGAGAAGATCAAGGCCCTGTCCTCGGAGGCCACAGCCTCGGCCGGCATCATCGGCTCGCTGCCGCCCGCGGTGATGATCCTCGTCAGCGTCACCACGCCGGCCTACATGGGCAAGCTGTTCACCGAGCCGCGCGGCCAGTTCATGCTGCTGATCGCCGTGCTGATGATGTCCATGGGCGTCTTCGTCATGAAGCGCATGATCTCGTTCAAGTTCTAGGGGATCGGCATGGGAGACGTGATCGGCTTCGTCACCAATCTGCAGAACCTGCTCAGCCTCGGCGTAGGCGTGCTGGTGTTCGCCACCCTGGTGACCCTGCTCGGGTCGTTCAGCGGCGAGGCCAAGCTGGAAAACCGGATGAAGGCGGTGGCGGTTCGCCGCGAGGAGCTGAAACGCCGCTCGCGTCAGGCGATCGCGGCCGGCGCCAGCGGCCCCCAACACCTCCGGCACAGCGACGAGGGGTTCAAGAAGCGGGTCGTCGAACGCCTCAACCTGACCAAGCTGCTCGAGGACCCCAAGGTCGCCGAGAAGATGGCCCAGGCCGGCTATCGCGGGCCGAAGCCGCTGACCACCTTCTATTTCTTCCGCTTCAGCATGCCGTTCGTGATGCTGGCGCTCGCGGTCTTCTACGTCTTCATCCTGGACGACTTCGGCCTGACCGTGATGGTTCGGCTGACGATCTGCATGTTCGCGGCGGTGATCGGATTCTACGGACCGAACATCTTCCTGGCCAACCGCATCGCCAAGCGCCGCACCTCCATCATGCAGGCCTTTCCGGATGCGCTGGACCTGCTGCTGATCTGCGTCGAGGCCGGCATGTCGATCGAGGCGGCGATCCAGAAGGTCAGCCAGGAGATCGGCGGCTCGTCCATCGACCTGGCCGAGGAGCTGACCCTGCTGTCGGCCGAACTGAGCTACCTGCCGGACCGGCGGCTGGCCTATGACGGTCTGGCCAAGCGGACCAACCATCCCGGCGTCAAGTCGGTGGCGACGGCCATGACCCAGGCCGAGACCTACGGCACGCCCCTGGGCTCCGCGCTGCGGACCATGGCCAAGGAAAACCGCGACATGCGCCTGTCGGCGGCCGAGAAGAAGGCCGCCGCCCTGCCGGCCAAGCTGACCGTGCCGATGATCCTGTTCTTCCTGCCGGTGCTGTTCATCGTCATCCTGACGCCGGCGATCATCAGCATCCAGGACACCATGGCCAAGGGCGGCTAGGACTCGGCGGCGGCCTTGAGACCTTCGGCGATGGCGACGACCGCGCCATGCAGCGCCTTGCGGTGGCGGTCGAAATGCAACTCGCCGCGCAGGCCCGAGAAGATGTGGCCGTTGGCGACGATGCAGCTGCCGGGCTCAAGCTCCTCGATCTCGAAGTAGCGCATCGAGCGGAACCAGAGGCCCCGCTTCTCGATCCAGACCAGTTGGGCGTAGGGCTGCCATTCCCCGACCCGCACCGCGACGCGCCGTTCGGGCAGACCCTCGATGGCCTCGGTCAGGGCGAGGGAGCCGCCATAGGCGATGGTCCCCTCGACCGAGGTCTCCACCGGATTCCAGCGATCCCAGCCGGGCAGGTCCGAGATCAGCTCCCAGATTCGGTCGCTCGGCGCGCGAACGCCGATGCGTTTCTCGATGCGGGCAATTTCCATGGCGAACCGTCTGGCACGGCTTTCGGGCTCTGAAAAGACGCCTCTAGCGGCCGCCCTCCGGGCCGGGCTGCGAGGCGGGCGGCGTCTCGGGCGAGGGCGTCTCGTCCCGATCCGGCAGATCCGGCGGGCCAAGGCGCAGCCGGGTGCTGGCGAAGCACAGGGCGGTGGCGAGAACCAGCAGGACGATGTTGGCGATGAACGGCGCCGGTTCGGAGAGTTCGTACAGGGCCACGCCGATGACCGGCGGCCCGAGGAAGCTGAGGCCCGCCAGCGACATCATCAGCCCCGCCACCGCCCCCTGTTCATGAGGCCCGACCGAGAGGGACGAGCCGGCGGTGAAGCCCGGGCGGGCGAAACCGACGCCCAGCGATATCACGGCGTAGCCGATCACCACGCCGTAATAGCCGGGTGCGGCGATGGTCATGATATTGCCGACCAGGGCCAGCCCGGCGCCCCAGCGCATCAGGTCGGCGGCCTGAAGCTTGAGCAGGGGGATCAGGCCCCACTGGGCCAGCAGGGTCGCCGCCGCCCCGGCCAGCATGGCGAGGCCGATGAAGGGCTGGGCCTCAAGCACCGACGAGCCCGTGGCCGCCATCTCGTCGATGATGTGGAAGCCCAGCACCGAGATGTTCACCGCCTGGGCGCCGGTGACCAGCAGGCCGTACAGCAGGTAGTCGCGCACCCGCGGGTCCTTCCACAGGCCCTTGCCGGCGTCCTCCTGATGTCGCCCGGGGGCCGGTTGGCGGACCACGTCGCCGCTCGGCAGCCGCCGCCACACCACCCAGAGCACCACGGCGCCGAACAGGGCGAAGGCGTACATGGGTCCGGCCAGACCGACGAAGGGCAGGATGAAGAAGGGGGCGATGGCCGGGCCGATCACCGTGCCCAGGCCCTGGGCCGAGGCCAGCAGGGACATCGACTGGGTGCGCTGCTCCGCGGTGGTGCGGTCGGCGACATAGGCCTGGGCCGCGATCGGCGAGGCCGAGCCGAACAGGCCATAGACGGTGCGGGCCACCGTCATCAGGGCGAAGGCGACCAGCGGCGCCAGCCACAGCTGCAAGCCGGCGGTGGTGGCGACGCCGAAGCCGCCGATCGAGGCGACGAAGCCGGACAGGCCGATCATGATCACCTTCTTGCGCCCCAGCCGGTCCGACAGCCGCGCCCAGTAGGGCGAGGTCAGGGTCCACATCAGGGCCGAGATGGCGAAGGCGGCCGAGACCAGGGTGTCGCGCAGGCCGAACTCGCGGCCGATGGCCGGCAGCACCGACTGCAGGGCCATATTGCCGGCGGCGGCGATCAGGCTGACCGCGAACAGGATGACGAAGGCGGGCGAGCGGAGGTTCACGACGGGACCCTAGGCGGCGACGGGGCCTTGCGAAAGCGTCCGTGGTCCGCGACGGTTGCGCTTCCGTATGGGGACGCCGCCATGACCATCCGCCGCCTGCTCGCCGTGTCCGGTTTCGCCCTCGCCGTCGCCCTTCCAGCCGGCGTCCAGGCCCAGGTTCCGCTGCAGCGGGTCGAGGCGGCGGTCGACTCCGTCAATCCGAAAGTCCTCGAGTGGCGGCGGGACCTGCACGCCCATCCCGAACTGGGCTTCGCCGAGACGCGCACTGCGGGCGTCGTCGCCGACCATCTGCGGGCGCTGGGACTGGAGGTGCGCACCGGCGTCGGCAAGACGGGGGTGGTGGGCATCCTGCGCGGCGCCCGCCCCGGCCGCACGGTGGCGCTGAGGGCCGACATGGACGCCCTGCCCGTGCTGGAGGCGACCGGCCTGCCCTTCGCCTCGACCGCGACCGGATCCTACATGGGCCAGACCGTGCCGGTCGCCCACGCCTGCGGCCATGACGCCCACGTCGCCATGCTGATGGGCGCCGCCGAGGTTCTGGCCGGGATGAAGGACCGGATCGCCGGGACGGTGGTGTTCATCTTCCAGCCGGCCGAGGAGGGGGCGCCTCCGGGCGAGCCCAAGGGCGGCGCCGCCCTGATGATCGACGAGGGGGCGCTGGCCGATCCGCGGCCCGAGGCGATCTTCGGCCTGCACGTGGTGCCGGGCCCGCCGGGCAGCCTGTGGTACCGGCCGCGCGGATTCATGGCGGCGTCCGACCGGATCGACATCACCCTGAACGGGCGGCAGACGCACGGGGCCTGGCCGTGGAAGGGGGTCGACGTCATCGCCGCCTCGGCCGACGTGATCCAGACGATCAACAATCTGACCGCCCGGACCGTCGATCCGACGACGACGCCCACGGTGTTCACCATCGCCACCCTGGACGCGGGGGTGCGCTACAACATCATTCCGGACCGGGCGGTGCTGTCGGGGACGCTGAGGACGTTCGACATCGCCCAGCGGGACGATCTGGTGCGGCGGGCCGGGATCGCCATCGGCAATGTGGCCGAGAACTACGGGGCTACGGCCGAGTTCGGCGTGCGCCAGAACGCGGCGCTCGTGTTCAACGACGAGGCCCTGTCGGCCTGGCTGGCGCCGGTCCTGGAAGAGGCGGCGGGCGCGGGCAAGGTCAACTCCGGCGCGCCGGCGACGACGGTGGCGGAGGATTTCAGCTACCTGTCGCGGGAGGTTCCGGGGGTCTTCTACCACCTGGGAGCCAGCGCCGACGGGGTCGATCCGGCGACCTCGCCGCCGAACCATTCGCCGGCGTTCGACGTCAATGAGGCGGTCCTTCCGGTCGGGGTGAAGGCGCATGTGCTGACGGCGCTGAGGTTCCTCGAGCGACCCTGACGGCAACCATGTCTCTCAACGTTCCGGCAAGGATCGGCGCGCATGCTCGGCCGGTTTTGCGGGAGCGCGCCATGACCAGGCTGCCTGTTGAATTGCCCCCGATGACCGTCGAGCGACGGGGTAGCGCGGGGCGGGAGATATTCTGTTTCCTCATCGCCTTCGCCGCCATGTTCGGCGGCGCGATGCTGGGTCTCGACCTGCTGTTCTAGGCGCGGTCGAAGAAGGTGGTGATGACGCGGCGGTAGACCCCGGTCAGCGCCTCGATCTCGGCTAGCGGCACGCGCTCGTCGATCTGGTGCATGGTCTGGCCGACGAGGCCGAGCTCGAGCACCGGGGCCATGGAGCGGATGAAGCGGGCGTCGGAGGTGCCGCCGGTGGTCGAGGCTTCCGGACGACGGCCCAGGGCGGCCTCGACCGCGTCCTGCACGCCGGTGACGAAGGGGCCGGTCTCGGTCAGGAAGGCGTCGCCCGAGCACAGGTGCTCCAGCTCGATACGCAGGCCGCTCTCGGCCTGGGCCTCGCCGGCCATGGCGTTGAGCCAGGCGATCAGGCCGTCGCCGGTGTGGTTCGGGTTGAAGCGGATGTTGAGCCGGGCCCGGGCCTCCGCCGGGATGACGTTCATCGCCGGGTTGCCGATGTCGATGGTGGTGATCTCGAGGTTCGACGGCTGGAAGGCCTCGTAGCCGTCGTCGAGGCGATGGTCGGCCAACCGCGCCATCAGCCGGGCCAACACCGGCGCGGGATTGGCGGCGCGGTCGGGGTAGGCGACGTGGCCCTGGCGGCCGTGGACGGTGATCCAGCTGTTCACCGAGCCGCGGCGGCCGATCTTGATGGTGTCGCCGAGCGCGTGCTGGGAGGATGGTTCGCCGACGACGCAGGCGTCGATGACCTCGCCTTCGGCGGTCAGGGTCTCGACCACGCGGCGGGTGCCGTGCAGGGCGGGGCCTTCCTCGTCGCCGGTGATCAGGAAGCTGAGCGATCCGAGGATATCATCTTCCGACAGGACCTGGGAGACGGCGGCGATCCAGGCGGCGATGCCGCCCTTCATGTCGACGGCGCCGCGGCCGTAGAGGACGCCGTCGCGGACCTCGGCCTCGAAGGGGGCGGCGGTCCAGGCCTCGGCGGCGCCCGTGGGCACGACGTCGGTGTGGCCGGCGAAGCAGAGGTTCGGCGAGGCGGTCCCGCGCCGGGCGTAGAGATTCTCGATGAAGGCTTGGTCGCCTACCGCTTCGCTGCTTGAGGCGGGGCCGAATCTCATGCGCCGGCAGTGAAAGCCGAGGCCGGTCAGGAGGCGCTCCAGCAAATCCATCGCCCCCTCGTCGGCCGGGGTGACGGAGGGTCTGCGGATCAGGTCGCGGGTCAGTTCGACAGGATCGATAACCGGATGTGATGCGGCGCTCATGGACCTGTGCTTTAGGGGGTTCGGACGATTGCGAGAAGGCTTCTTCCCATGCCGAAGATCGACATCGACAGCGCCCCGACCGGTCACGGGACGGGCTATCCCGAGGAATTCGCCGGGCCATGCAAGCCGCGACGGCGCTGGCGGCTGGGCGACGCGGTCGGGCTGGACCAGTTCGGGGTCAACCTGTTGCGCCTGCCCGACGGGGCCTGGTCGAGCCAGAGGCACTGGCACGCGGGCGAGGACGAGTTCGTCTGGGTGGTCTCCGGCGAGGTGGTGCTGGTCGAGGATGAGGGGGAGACGGTGCTGAGGGCCGGCGACTGCGCCGGGTTCAGGGCCGGCGTGCCCAACGGCCACAAGATCGAGAACCGCTCGGGGGTTGAGGCCGTTCTGCTGGAGGTCGGGACGCGGACGCCCGGCGGCGACAGCGGCGACTATCCGGATATCGACATGGTGTTCAGGCCGGGCGGCTATTTTCATCGGGACGGGACCCCGTATCCGAAGACCGTCCGGCGCACGTGACCGTCGAGAGCGTCGACAGCGGGACGCCCACGCCGCCGGCGCCGCCGGGAGACGGCGAGCCGGCCAGTCCGTGGGGGATCCGCGACTTCCGCCTGCTGTGGCTGGGGCGGGTGGTGGCGGTGCTGGGCATCCAGATCCAGTCCTCGGCCCTGCTTTGGCAGGTCTATGAGATCGCCCGGCGGGACCACCCGATCGAGCAGGCCAGCCTGTATCTGGGGCTGGTGGGCCTGTGCCAGTTCCTGCCGCTGCTGGCCTTCACCCTGCCGGCGGGGGCCATGGCGGACCGGCGGGATCGCAAGCGGACGGTGTGGCTGTCGATCCTGGTCGAGGCGGCCTGCGCCGGGGGCTTCCTGGCCATGGCCATCCATGGCGATCCGCCGCTGTGGGGACTGCTGGCGGTGGCGGCCCTGTTCGGGGCGGCGCGCGCCTTCCTGGCCCCGGCAAGCCAGAGCTTCCTGCCGATGGTGGTGGGGCGGAAGGCCCTGCCGCCGGCCATCGCGGCCCAGTCAATCGCCTTCCAGACCGGGGCCATCGCCGGACCGGCGCTGGGCGGAGTGATCGTCGGGGTCAATGTGCCGCTGGCCTACGCCTGCGCCATGGGGCTGTTCTTCCTCGGCATCGGCTGCTTCCTGCTGATCCGGACCAGCGGCAAGCCCAGGCCGGTCGAGAGCGGCCTGTCGCCGCTGGAGTCGGTCAAGGAGGGGCTGGCCTATGTGTGGAAGACCAAGATCGTGCTCGGGGCCATATCGCTGGACCTGATCGTGGTGCTGCTGGCCGGGGTGGCGCTGCTGACGCCGATCTTCGCGCGGGACATCCTGCATGTCGGGCCGGAGGGGTTCGGTCTGCTCAGGGCCTCGTTCGGGGTCGGGGCGCTGGGCATGGCCGTCTATCTGAGCCGTTTCCCGATCGTGCGGCACGGCGGGCGGTGGATGTTCGCGGCGGTGGCGGTGTTCGGGATCTGCACTCTGACCTTCGGGCTGTCGAAGGCGGCGTGGCTGTCGGGGCTGGTGCTGCTGGTCGGCGGGGCGGCGGACATGGTCAGCGTCAACATCCGCCAGACCCTGATCCAGCTGGCCACGCCGGATCACATGCGCGGCCGGGTCAGTTCGGTGTCGATGCTGTTCATCGGCGCCTCGAACGAGCTGGGCGAGGCCTATTCCGGGGTGGCGGTGCGCTTCCTCGGGCCGGTCGGGGCGGCGGTGTTCGGCGGCTTCGGGGCGCTGGCGGCGACGGGGATCTGGGCCCGGCTGTTCCCGGGTCTGCGCAAGGCCGACCGGCTGGACTGAGCTCAGTCCGACAGGCCAGGCTTGCCGCGCCCGCTCTTGATGACCGAACGCCGGGTCTTGCTGTCGAGGCGGCGCTGCCTGGAGGCGCGGGTCGGGCGGGTCGGGACCCGGAAGACCGGCTTGATCGAGGCCTCGTCGATCAGGGCCTGAAGCCGCTCCATCGCATCGGCGCGGTTGCGCTCCTGGGTGCGGAAGCGGACGGCGGTGATCAGCACCTCGCCGGCCTGGGTGGCGCGGCTGCCGGCCAGCTTGAGCAGCCGTTCCTTGACCGGTTCGGTGAGCGAGGGGGAGTTGACCACATCGAAGCGCAGCTGGACGCTGGTCGAGACCTTGTTGACGTTCTGCCCGCCGGGGCCGCCGGCGCGGAAGAAGCGGAACTCCAGCTCGTCCTCGGGGATGGTCGTCATGGCGCGGCCCGGCGGGCGATGACCACGGCGCGGTCGAGGGCCTGGAGGAAGGCCGAGCGGTCCCTGGGGCCGAACGGCGGAGGGCCCGAGGTGGCGACGCCCATGGAGCGCAGGTGCTCGCCGACCATCCGGCCCGCCAGGGCCGAGCCGATGGAGTCGGGGGTGAAGGGCTGGCCGTTGGCCTTCAGCGCCTGGGCCCCGGCCTTGAGGCAGCGGTCGGCCAGGGGGATGTCGGCGGTGATGACGATGTCGCCGGGGCCGGCCCGCTCGGCGATCCAGTCGTCGGCGATGTCGGGGCCGGCGTCGACCACGACCTGTTCGATCCAGGACTCGCGGCGGGTGTTGATCCAGCCGTTGGAGACCACGAACACCTTCAGGCCGCAGCGTTCGGCGACCCGGTAGACCTCGTCCTTCACCGGGCAGGCGTCGGCGTCGATGAAGATGCGGGGCGTGGGCATGGGGGCTAGGTGGCGGGAGCGGGCGGGGAAGTCAAAGTCCAGGGGCCAGGGGCCAGGGGCGAGAGCGGCAGCAGGCAGCAGGCAGCAGGCAGCAGGCAGCAGGCAGCGGGGAGGGGCGCTCTGCCTCGGCCCGTCTGCGGCGGAGCAATTATTTGCCGCGGCGGGCGGCGAAAAATGAGTCGGCAGAGTCGACACGGTCGACATCGGCCCTGAGGGAATTCAGGGGCTTGGCGATCCGGCTGTTGGGGCGCCCGGCGGAGGCGGAGCAAGAAACGTGCGGCGGCTAGCTGCGAGGCGCACATTGGCGCCTTCTGCCCCGGACGGAGACGCGGCTCCTCGGCGGAGCGGCGGGAGGTTTGGTTGTCAAAGACCGGGCGTCAGTCTGCGCCCGGTCTTTCCTCAGGCGGGAAGATTCCGTCGGGAAGAGGTGAAGTGGCTGAGAAGACGGATGTTTTTTTGCCAAACCGCCTTCGACTTCCGCGAACTGCCAGCAAACTGCGCGGCCGAGGTTCACGCCCGACACACGAGTCTTCCTTCTCTCCTTGGGGGAGAAGGCGTCTCGCGGAGCGAGACGGTTGAGGGGGATGGTCTGTTGCAGGCTCCCGGCCGGCTTGCCTCCGCCCTCCCCCTCATCCGAGCGGCTCCGCCGCCCACCTTCTGCCCCGAGGGGAGAAGGAAGGGGACTGGCCGCTTCAAGCTCACTGGCAGGCGAGGCACTCGTCGTAGTCGGTGCGGGCGGCGCTGAAGAGGTCGGGCTGGTTGGGGTCGATCTCGGCCTCGGCCTTGTCCTCGGCGCCGGCGAAGGCGGCGCGCTGAACCGACTTGGAGCGCAGGTAGTAGAGCGACTTCACGCCGCTCTCCCAAGCGCGCCAGTGCAGCATGTGCAGATCCCACTTGTCGACGTCGCCCGGGATGAACAGGTTGATCGACTGGGCCTGGCAGATCTCCGGGGCGCGGTCGGCCGACAGCTCGACGACCCAGCGCTGGTCCAGCTCGAAGGCGGTCTTGAAGATGGCCTTCTCGTCGTCGGTCAGCTGGTCGAGGTGCTGGACCGAACCCTCGTGCTCGAGGATCGAGTTCCACACTTCGGAGGTGTCGATGCCCTTCTCGCCGAGCACCTTCTCCAGATAGGGGTTCTTGACCGCGAAGGTTCCGGACAGGGTCTTGTGGCTGTAGATGTTGGCCGGGATCGGCTCGATGCCGGCGCTGGTGCCGCCGCAGATGATCGAGATCGAGGCGGTCGGGGCGATGGCCATCTTGTGACTGAAGCGCTCCATGACGCCGCGCTCGGCGGCGTCCTCGCACGGGCCCTTCTCTTCGGCCAGGACGCGGCTGGCCTTGTCGGCCTCGCGGCGCAGGTGCTTGAACAGCCGCATGTTCCACGACTTGGCCATGGCGGATTCGAAGGCCACGCCCTGCTGTTGCAGGAAGGAGTGGAAGCCCATCAGGCCAAGGCCGACCGAGCGTTCGCGCTTGGCCGAATAGACGGCCTGGGACATGGCCGGCGGGGCGCGGCGGATGAAGTCCTCCAGCACATTGTCGAGGAAGCGCATGACGTCCTCGACGAAGGCCGGCTCCTCACGCCATTCGAGGAATTTCTCGGCATTGACCGAGGACAGGCAGCAGACCGCGGTGCGGTCGACGCCGAGGTGGTCGCGGCCGGTGTGCAGCATGATCTCGGCGCACAGGTTGGACTGCTTCACCGACAGGCCCAGCTCGCGCTGGTGCGGGGCCATCTGGCGGTTCACCGTGTCCGAGAAGATCAGATAGGGCTCGCCGGTCTGCAGGCGGATCTCGAGGATCTTCTGCCACAGGGCGCGGGCGTCGACGGTCTTCATCACCTCCTTCGACTTGGGCGAGACCAGGTCGAAGGTCTTGCCGTCGCGGACCGCCTCCATGAAGGCGTCGGTGATGTTGATGCCGTGGTGCAGGTTCAGGGACTTGCGGTTGAAGTCGCCCGACGGTTTGCGGATCTCGAGGAACTCCTCGATCTCCGGGTGGTGGATGTCGAGGTAGACCGCCGCCGAGCCGCGCCGCAGCGAACCCTGGCTGATGGCCAGGGTCAGGGAGTCCATGACCCGGATGAAGGGGATGATGCCCGAGGTCTGGCCGGCACCCTTGACCTTCTCGCCGATGGAGCGGACGCCGCCCCAGTAGGTGCCGATGCCGCCGCCGTTGGAGGCCAGGGCGACGTTCTCGTTCCAGACGTTCTGGATGCCGTCGAGGCTGTCGCCGACGGCGTTGAGGAAGCAGGAGATGGGCAGGCCGCGGTCGGCGCCGCCGTTGGACAGCACCGGGGTGGCCGGCATGAACCACAGCTTCGACATGTAGTCGTAGACGCGCTGGGCGTGGTCGGCGTTGTCCGAATAGGCGGTGGCGACGCGGGCGAACATGTCCTGGTAGCTCTCGCCCGGCAGGAGGTAGCGATCCTCCAGCGTCTTCTTGCCGAATTCGGTCAGCAGGGCGTCGCGCGAGCGATCGAGCTGGATCGAGGGAACCACCGACAGATGGGGTCGATCAGCGGCGTCCGCGGCCGCAACCGACTGGAAATCCACTGTCTTCAACGCTTCGCCGCCGGCCATAATGGTCACTGCCCTGAACTGATCTTCGATGAACTTCCAGCGCTGCCGACCACATCATCTAGTGGGCGAGGCGCTCCCCAAGCCAACATATGGGGCGCAGATGGCTAACGACCCGTCAACGGGGTTGACGATCACTTTCTGGGCGAATCGGCTTCAAGGCCGGGGATGACCCTGTGGACAGGCCGCGACGACGGGATGACACGGGCATGACGGAGGCGGTCGATTTTCGATCACGAACGCGTGAGGGGAACGTCCCGCAAGCGGGACCGTTTGGGGCCGATGACCCCCGAGCAAATCCTCGCCTTCGGTCGCCGCGCCCTGCGCATCGCGCGCACCGAGATCGCCGCCGTCAGCGCCCTGTTCATCGTGGCCCTGGGGGTGATGGCCTTCGTCGAGCTGGCCGACGACATGACCGAGGCCGACGGGCAGGCCTTCGACCTCGCCGTGCTGCAGGCGATGCGGCCGGGGGCCGCGCCGGCCGACCCGTGGGGGCCGGGCTGGCTGGAGGAGGCGGCGCTGGACCTGACCGCCCTGGGCGGAATCGCGGTGCTGGCCCTGTTCGCCGTGGCGGTCATCGGCTTCCTGCTGCTGCAGCGCAAGCGGCTTTCGGCCCTGCTGCTGGTGCTGGGCCTGGCCGGCGGGGTGGCGCTGAGCGAGGGGCTGAAGGCCCTGTTCGGGCGCGAACGGCCGCCGGAGGCGCTGCAGGCGGTGGAGACGATGAATGCCAGCTTCCCCTCGGGGCACAGCCTGCTGTCGGCGGTGTTCTATCTGAGCATCGGGGTGATGCTGAGCCGGGCGTTCCACCAGCGGGGGCTCAAGGCCTATGTCATCGGGGTGGCGGTGCTGCTGACGCTGATCGTGGGGCTGACGCGGGTCTATCTGGCGGCGCACTGGGCCACCGACGTGCTGGCCGGGTGGAGCGTCGGCGCGGCCTGGGCCATGGCCCTGTGGCTGGTCGCCTATGCGGTGCAGCGGCGGCAGCAGGGACGGCCGGAGGCGCCGCATGTGCTGCCGGTGGATGAGGGATAGGCAGCAGGCAACAGGCAGCAGGCAACAGGGTCGATGGCGCATGACGCCGGCCCCGACGCTCTGATCCTGCCTGCTGCCTGCTGCCTGCTGCCTATCAGCCGCCGAACTCCAGATCCTTCCGCGCCGAGATGATGGTGACGATGAAGCCTGCGAGGACGTCGAGCA
>JADGMW010000561.1_pt1 | contig 14187 bp, 11 predicted proteins | sample 8641801 | NCBI WGS metagenome assembly JADGMW01 (sample SAMN16272018, study PRJNA661076) | feces metagenome | isolation source: fecal sample from diarrhoea affected cattle A | host: Bos taurus | place: South Africa: Lokaleng Village, Mahikeng | collected 2019-09
CCATGACCGGTAAGGGCATGAACACGGAACCCTGGTCGCTCGGCGGGTGGGGATGGCCGGCGAACCTGGCCATCGTTGCCTTCGCGGTGATCGCGGCCGTGCTGCCGGTCATTCAGATCATCCTTGGCGCGCTCTCTCCCTACATGGGTGCGTCCACCGGATTCGGTTTCGACAACTTCCGGGAAATTCTAGACAACCGAAAGCTTATGCAGGCCTACGTCCTGACCGCGATGGTTGCCGCCATCGGAGCAGCCCTGGCGATGCTGATCACCGGTCTCCTGTTCTGGGCCGCCAAACTGCGCACGGGCGTGCCGAGACGGGTCATAGACATTGCCCAGTGGCTCCCGGCCGCGGTTCCGGGAATCGTGCTCGGCCTGGGCGTTCTGTGGCTGCTGATCCTCGTCACGCCCCTGCGCGGCCTTATCGGCACACCCTTCAGCCTGGTCTTCGCCCTGGTGATCACGGTGGTACCGCTGGCGGGCCGGGCCATCGAAGGGTCGATGGCCCAGATGCCGCTGTCCCTCGAGGAGGCCTCGTGGGTCTCCGGTGCCGGCAAGACCCGGACCATCTTCGCGGTGACGGGTCGGCTGATGCTCCCTGGCCTGCTCAACGGCTGGCTGCTTTGTTTCGTCGTGATCTCCGGAACGCTGGCTATCCCCTTGCTGCTCTCATCCACATCCGGCGGAATGCTGGCCGTCCACGTCTACAAGGCCTTCACGGCCGGCAGGGTCGAGCTGGCGGCGGCGATGTTTGTCCTGCTGATGGTGGAGATCCTGGTGGTTGCCGCCCTGGTGGTCGGCCTGCGCGCACTCTCTGGCAGCCGCTTCAAGGCGCGGATGCGCCGTCCCAGATCCTGACCGTCCCAATCAATGCCCACAACCACTACCGAGTAAGGAACACCGTGATCAAGATACGCGCACGCACGCGCCTGCATGTCCTGTCCGTTTCTTTTGCAGCCTCCCTGGCCCTGGTGCTAGCCGGCTGCGGATCAGACGCAGAAGGGTCCAGCGCCGAGCCAGATGCCGATGCCGGAGCCATAACAATCGGTGATCTCGGCGTCGCCCCGGAGACCGCCGACTACATCCAGGAGCTCTACGAGGCGGCACTGGAAGAAAGCGGAACGCTCGTCCTCTACGGGACCAACCACGAGAACATGAAGCACCTCTACAAGGTCTTCGAAGAGACGTTCCCCGGCCTCACTGTCGAGACCTACCAGCAGACCAGTGCCGAACAGATTGCCATCCTTGAAGCCGAACGCGCGTCCGGTAACTATGTGGCGGACATTCTTCAGAACCCCAACGGACTTCGCTACATCGAACAGGGTTTCACTGAACCCTATGAACCGAGGGCGTTCGCCAGCCTGGACGGCTTCGCGCCGGAGGTGCTGGCCAATCTGCATGACGAAGAGTTCATGTATACGACGCCCCAGTTCACTCTGTTCGGAATCGGCATCAACACCGACCTGATTAGCGCGGAGGAGGCTCCCGGTTCCTGGGAGGAGTTCGCCGAGGAACAGTGGGCAGGCAAAATCGTCCTGCACGATCCGACAGTCCCCGGCGGTGGCCAGGCGATCATGGAGCGGCTCCTGCAGTCCGGCACGGTGGACGAAGCCTGGCTGGAAGAGGTCGCAGCCAACGTCTCCCTGAAGGGAGACTATGCCGGCTCGGTGATGTCCCTGGTACAGGGCGAGTTCCCAGTCCTCCTGGCTGGTGCCGGTTCAGACCTGGAAAACAAGAAGTCCGACGGCGCTCCCGTTGAATTTCTCTTCGCTGAGAAGAACAACATCGGCTTGGCTGACAAATGGATGGTCCTGGAAGGCAGCCCGAATCCCTCCACCGGCAGGCTGTTCCTGAACTTCCTCTACACCCAGCCCGGCCAGCAGGCGATTGCTGATACGAGCAACCTTCCGATCCGTGACGACGTGACATCGCCGCACGGTTGGCCGAGCTTCACCGACGCCAAGCTCGCCGTCTTGCCGTCGGAAGCAGAACTCCAAAAGGGTCGCGAGAAGGTAGTCGCGACCTTGACCGAGAAGTTCCGGAACTGACGATTGCCGGGCACGGTGGAAAGAGTCCGATGAGCGGAATAGTTGTTCAAGACCTGCAGAAGACGTTCCTGTCGGGGACCGCCCTGCATCAGATCGACCTGGACATTGCGGAAGGGGAACTCGTTACCCTCTTGGGGCCTAGCGGCTGCGGCAAGACCACTACACTGCGCTGCGTGGCCGGGCTGGAGACCCCCACGGACGGGTCTATCCGGATCGGCGGATCCGTAGTCGTGGATGTGGCCGGCCGGAAGGTGGTGGCCCCGCACAAGCGAAACGTTGGAATGGTTTTCCAAAGCTATGCTCTCTGGCCCCACCTTACGGTCGGGGAGAATGTGGCCTATCCGTTGAAGCGTCGGCGGACTCCCCGCGGGCTCCTGAAAGACCAGGTCAGGGACGCGCTTGCGGCCGTCGGCATGGACGGGCACTCCGACAGGTACGCCCATGAGCTATCGGGCGGGCAGCAGCAGCGTGTAGCGCTGGCCAGGGGGCTGGTCTCGGCGGGCGGGGTGATGCTGTTCGATGAACCGCTTTCGAACCTGGATGCCAAGCTGCGTCTGTCGATGCGTTCCGAAATACGCCGGCTTCACGACAAATTCGGCCACACGGCCCTCTATGTGACGCATGACCAGGGCGAGGCACTGGCGATCGCGGACCGCATCGTGATCATGAACCGGGGCAGGGTGGAGCAGCAGGGCCCTCCGCGGGAAGTCTATGACCAGCCCCGCTCACGTTTCGTCGCTGATTTCGTGGGCTTCGAGAACATCCTGACCTGTACATCCGTTCTGGATGGGGGTACGAGCACCACGGCGGTGTTCGACGGAGGCATCCGGGTCCCGGCGGCCGGGTCCATGGCATGCCTGACACCGGGCATGCAGATTGCCTTTCGTGGCAGGTCTGTCAGTCCGCGCAGCCTCGACGAACCCGAAGTGAGCTTCACGGGCAGGGTGGCTGAGCGGACCTACAACGGTGATTCGTATGTCTACGCAGTGGACCTGCCGGACGGGATCCGGATAGCCGTGGAATGGTCACTGGACCGTAGGAGCAGCCCCCCGGTGGTTGATGTGGGCGGACAGATGCAGCTTCACGTTGCCGTTGCCGACGTCGTAGTGCTGGCGGCCGATGAGGTACAGGCAGAAAAACTATGATTGGAAGGAAAAAATGACGACTGATAATAGCCGGACGCTGGAACAGCGTCTCCAGGTCCTCGAAGACAAAGAAGCAATTCAGGCACTGCAATTCAAATACGGATACCTGCTGGATAAGTATTACCTGGACGAGATTATTGATCTCTACGCCGACCATCCGGAAACGGAAATGCGGTTCCTGGGCGGGCGGTATAGGGGAATTGCCGGCGTCAAGCGGCTGCTCAGCGGGCGGCTGCGGCCGAAGTTCGCCAACGGCGGGAACGGCCCTGTGTTCGGACAGTTCGTCGACCACCTTCAGGCTCAGCCCATCATCACCGTCGATCCCAGTGGTGTGAAGGCGAGGGGAAGATTCCGCAACTTCCAGTGCGGAGCGATCCATCACTCCGTGGATCCCAAACCCGCCTGGCCGTTCCAGCAGTGGTGGGAAGCGGGGGTCTACGAGAACGAATACATCAAGATCGACGGCATCTGGCGGCTGTGGAAAGTACGCTACCAGGTGGCGTGGCTGGCCGACTTCGACAAGGGCTGGAAGGACATGGAGGCATATTCGGGTACAGCGAAAACCCTTTACCCGGTGAACGAGTTTGGTCCGGACGAATTCGACGACGAGTTCCATACCTGGCCCGAAACAAATACCCTTCCATTCCATTATCCGCATCCTGTGACAGGTGCTGAAATCGAGGTCTGAGGTATCCTCGGATGGATAAGAGCACATAGCCGGGGAACCACTGGATCAGTGGTTCCCCGGCGCGGGCGAGGCAAGTTTTTCTGCGCGGAGGGAACAACAGGACATTGTCAGGGGACGTCTCAGCCGAGCAGCGGGCAGCGGAGATCCGCAGGTACACGGAGTTTGTCGACGAAGCGGCCAGCCGAGTCGGACAGGAAGTGCCCGGCTCCAGCCCAAATATCGTCCGTCTGGGCCACGCGCTTCGGAGGGTATCCGGCTCGATCGTCTATGACTTGGAGGCGACAGTCCAGAGGCCGGCCGGGTGGTCCTGGGCGAGCTTCCGCGTCGGATATGTGCTGTGGGTCAACGGGCCTACGGAACCCAGCGACATTGCTGCGCTGGCAGGGATCAGCCGAGCGGCCGCGTCCGCGACCATCAAGACCCTCGTGGCCCGCAGACTGCTCACCCGTACCGCTTCCGTCAAGGACCGCCGTTCGGCTCTGCTGGCGTTGACGCCGGAGGCGCACGAGACGCTGTCCGCGATGTACGCCAGGCACCATGAGCTCGAAAGCAGATGGTTCGGCACCCTTGAAGAACACGAACAGCTGATCCTGCTGGGACTGCTGGAGAAGCTCCGCACCGGCCACGCCGCCCGGTCCGCAGCACGACGACAGTAGGCCCGTAGGAGGGCGGTAAACGGGGTTCACTTGCTCCCGACGGAGATGTCCAAGACCCGGGCTTCCCAGGGCCGGAGTACCTCCGGGTCGCCGGATCCGCCGTAGTTGCCGAGGACCAGCGGACCGGACCCAGACAGTGACCGTGGCAGGGCCAGATCCGTGCCGGAGACGTTGGCCAGGATCAGCCAGGCCGTGTCATCGAGCCGGCGCCGGTAGGCGAACAGGTGCGGGTGCTCCGGGGCCTCCAGATGGAAGTCCCCCAGGACCACCACATCCTGCGTGTGCCGCAGACGAATGAGCTCCTGGTAATAGCGGAACACCGATTTTTCCGCGGAACGGTCCGCGTCGGCGTTGAGGTGCCGGTGGTTTGGATTGACGTCGATCCATGGCTGTCCGTCGCTGAAACCGGCATTTGGTCCGGCTGTCCACTGCATGGGAGTGCGGGGATTGTCCCGGCTCATGGCCCGCAGCGACTCCAGAGCTTCTTCAGCGGGCATGCCCTGCGCTGTGGACTCGGTGTAGAAATTCAGCGATTCAACGTCCCGGTACTGGTCAATCGAGGTGAAGCCGGCGTTGGTCATGCCGATTTCCTCCCCCTGGTACACGTACGGGGTGCCGCGCTGCAGGTGCAGCAGGGTGGCCCACAGAGTGGCTGATTCGTAGCGGAATGCGCCGTCGTCTCCGAAGCGGGACAGGTGCCGGGGCTGGTCGTGGTTGCTGAGGTAGAGGCTGTTCCAGCCGCGGTCCGCGAGGCCGCGCTGCCAGCGGTTCCAGGACGTCTTCAGATCCGGCAGGCTCAGTGGACGGTAATCCCATTTCCGTCCGCCGATCTGGTCCAGGCTCACGTGCTCGAACTGGAACACCATGTCCAGCTCCGCACGGTACGGGTCGGTGTAGAGCAGGGCCTGCTCTACCGTGGCACCTGGAGTTTCGCCAACGGTGAGGAAATCGCCGTCGCGCCCCAAGAAGACCTCGCGGCGCATCTCCTGAAGGAACTCGTGGATCCGCGGACCGTTGGTGAAATGCGGGGACCCGTCGCCCCAGATGCTGCCCGGCCCCACCAGACCATCCGGAAGGGCGAGGTCCTTGGAGATGAAGTTGATGACGTCCATCCGGAAGCCGTCCACGCCCCGGTCCAGCCACCAGCGCATCGTTTCGTACACCTCATGCCGGACGGCGGGGTTCTCCCAGTTCAGGTCCGGCTGGTGAGGGGTGAACAGGTGCAGGTAGTACTGGCCGGTTTCCGGTTCATACGTCCAGGCCGGTCCGCCGAAGTGCGAGCCCCAGTTGTTGGGTTCCGCGCCGGGTTCCCCAGGTTCGAAGCCGGGCCGGGCGTCCCGCCACCAGAAGTAGTCCCGGTACGGATTGTCCCGTGACTTCCGGGCTTCCTGGAACACCGGATGTTCGCTGGAGGTGTGGTTGACCACCAGGTCCATCACCAGTTTCATGCCGCGGACATGAAGCTGCCCCAGTAGTTCGTCGAAGTCTTCTTCGGTGCCAAACAGCCGGTCGATCCGCCGGTAGTTCGAAATGTCATAGCCGTTGTCCCGCTGCGGCGACTCATGCACGGGGGAGAGCCAGACGACGTCGACCCCCAGATCCTGCAGATAGTCCAGGTGCGCGAGGATGCCTTTGAGGTCCCCGATCCCGTCCCCGGTTCCATCCGCGAAGCTGCGCGGATAGATCTGATAGACGACGGCGCTGGTCCACCAGGCGGGGTCGTGCGGATCGGTCATGGGGCTTCCTCTCGCCGGCGGTGCCTGCGAGTCTACGCCGCCGCGTCCCTTCGGGGCAGCCGGAAGGCCCTGATCAACTTCGTCCCTCGGAAGCTGCCGGTCCGGCGAGCAGCTTCCTCAGGAGCAGGAAAAGCATAAGCCGTTCCGTCTCGTTCAGCGGCTCCAGCCAGTGGTGTTCCAGGGCGATATGGGACTCGTAGGTTCGGATCACGGCCTGCTCTCCCGCCTCGGTGAGCCGCAGGACTGTCGAGCGCTGGTCGACCGGGGACGGTTCCCGGCTGACCAGCCCGTCCTCTTCGATTTTCTTGAGGGCGGCCGAGACACTGGCCCTGCTCATATTTGTGGTGGCCGCAATCTGGTGCGGAGGCATGGGGCCTGCGACCCAGAGCCCGAAGCAGACCCGGAAACTGGCCTGCGTCCAGCCCTCCGCCTGGTGCACCTGGCGGTTGGCGTCATCCGTCATCAACTGGTTCACCTTGCGCAGCATGAGGCTGAGCCGCAGCACCATCGGGTCGTCGAAGGCCAGGGTGGACTCGGCCCGTGTCACGGCGGCGTCCACGAAGGACTCGAATCTGCTACCCGCCGGCTGGGGACGGTAGCTGTGTCCTGTTCCGGCACCGGACCGGCCGTGCTCAGGAGTGCTCATTGCATGGGTTCCCTAAAATTGAAGGTCGCGCTTTTCACTTCTGTGAACTCTTCCAGTCCTGCCTGCCCGCCCTCGCGTCCCAGGCCGCTCTCCCGGGCACCGCCAAAGGGAACAGCGGGGTCCGGGTTCGGGAGCGCATTGACCCAGATCATGCCAGTCTCCAGTCTTTCTGCGATGCGCTCTGCCCGCTCCATGTCTTCGGTCCAGAGCGTGGCCCCCAGGCCGAAACGGCCCCCGTTGACGGTATCAATGACCTGCTCCACATCGGAAAAGGGAATGAGGGGAAGTATAGGACTGAACTGCTCCCCGTCCACCAGCGGGGTCCCGTCGGGGAGGCCAGTGACGACGGAGGGTGAGGCGAAGTTGCCCACGGCATCGTCGATGAGCCCCTCATGGACGAACCGCCCGCCGCGTTGCCGGGTGTCCTCGACCAGCCACCGGAGATGTTCGAGCTGTCGGCGGGTGGTAAGGGCGGGCATGGTAGCGCCTTCGTCGAAGGGCCTTCCTGGAACTGCCCGGGCGGCCAGGGCAGCCAGTTCTTCGGCCAGCTGGTCGTGCAGGCGGGCATGGACGTAGACCCGCTTGACGGCAACACAGGCCTGCCCGGCCGAACCAAAGGCGGACCGATGGATGTTCGCAGCGACAGCGGAGATATCCGCGTCGGCACACACGATGGCCGGATCGTTCCCGCCCAGTTCGAGCTGGAGCCGTTTCATGGTCGGCGCTGCAGCAGCCATGATCGCCTTGCCAGCCTCAATGCTTCCGGTGAAGGAGACCATGCTGATTTCGGGACTGGAGGTGAGCGCGGGCCCTGTTTCCGGTCCGCCGGCCACGATATTGAGCACGCCCGGGGGGACGGCGCCGGCCGCCAGCCGGGCAAAGTGCAGGGCAGAGAGCGGGGTATCGGGTGAAGGCTTGCAGACGACCGTGTTCCCGGCGGCCAGCGCTGCCCCGATCTTGTTGACCATCATGAGCAGCGGCATGTTGAACGGGGTGATCGCCGCGACCACTCCAAGCGGGTCCCTGAGCAGCCGGGTCAGCCGGGTCCTCGTCCGGGACACGACCGGTTCGGATGGTGCCTGTTCCGCCCAGTAGCGCAGGGCGGCCACAGCGCCCAGGACCTCCCCCCGGGCCGCGGGTTCCAGTTTTCCGTTCTCGAAGCAGATGAGGCCGACAAACACGTCCTGCTCCGCCGCCAGGAGATCCGCCAGCGCAAGCAGGGATTTCCTTGCCAGGCTACGGTGCCAGCGCCCGTGCTGCCGGGCAGCGCGGGCCGCGGATACTGCCGCGGCCACGTCAGCCAGGCCAGTCTGGGCGTAGCTGACCTGCAGGCGCCGGTCCCAGGGCGCTGACACCTCGGCCGGAACGGTTCCTTTCCGGAGGGTCCCGTCGATCAGGTGCCGCGCGTCAGTGGCAACTGAGGCCGCAAGGTCGTGGAGATCAATGGTGCTTGAAGCCGGCATCAGGACCGTCCTTCGTGTGTGGTGGCCAGGGGTTTGCGCTCCTGCAGGAGCCGTTGGGCGAATTCGTCCGCCAGTGCCAGAACGGTTAGGTAGGTATTGGCGCTGACCACGGTCGGCATGATGGAGGCATCCACCACGCGTAGCCGGCCCACTCCGAGCACTCTACAATCCGGATCGACGACGGTGTCTGGGCTCTCCGGATGCCCCATGCGCACCGTACTGGTGAGGTGCATCGTGTCCTTGACGGAAGCGAAGATTTCTCCGTCGTCCAGCGGCAGCACAGCGGGGCCGGTGGCGATACTTTGGAACGCCTGATGCTCCATGAGCCGCCGCGCACGGTCCAGGCCGTCCCTGACCCGGGCAAGGTCCAACGGGTCCGACAGCAGATCGAGGTCGAAATGCGGGTCCGCGTGCGGGTCGGCTGAGCGGAGCGACATCCGTCCCCGGGACAGCGGCTGTTCCAGCGACACCGCCAAACCCGCCGTCTCCTTTCCGAACCAGTAGTTGTGGTTCGTGGCCATGATCATCATGTCGTTCGTCCTGCTGCCCGGGAACCCAGAGCTGTATCGGAGGACGATGTTTGTGGGCCTGTTCGCGACGCATGTCTGCGCTGACGGGAGGACGGGCAGCTCAACGAAAGCGACGGGATGGTCCTGCGCGCCGCGGCCAACGGGCAGATCGACCCGCTGCTGAATGCCTGCCTCATCCAGGTCCTGTGCGCGTCCAATACCCGAACGCATCAGAATCGCAGGGGATACACATGATCCCGCGCACAGGATGACTTCGCCCTCGGTCCGCAAACCATGGAATGAACCTTGGGCGTCAAATACTCCCACAACGTTGGTGCCCTCCATCTCAACGCGGTCGACCAAAGTGTCGCCTTGGATGACCAGATTCGGACGGTCCCGTATTGGTTCGACATACGCGTGGTTCGTTCCAACGCGCAACCCTTCACGGATGTTCATGGCCATGGGGGAGACACCCGTTGAGCCCGGGTCATTGTGGTCGGGGCTCCAGGGGTAGCCCGCGTCCAGGGCGGCTGTCCGGAGGGCCAGGTCGACGCCGCCCCAGCCCGAATCCGGCTCCCTGTAGACGGGTGTGGGTCCGCCCTGTCCATGATGGTCAGCACCGGGGAAATCATGCTCATCCTCAATGCGCTTGTAGGCGGCCAGCATTGTTTCCGGATCCCATCCCAGCGCTCCCAGCCGTACCCATTCAGTGAAATCGTCCGGAACGCCCCGGATGGCGTAGAGCCCGTTCACGGTTGAGCTTCCGCCCAGGCCGCGTCCCCGCCGGTACGGGAAGGCTTGCTGGCCTGCGGCCCGGGTGGCGGTGATTCCATGCCAGTAGAAGTCGGGATTGAGGTCCGTCCGGGGTGCCTCCAGCGCCAGTCCGAGTCCCTTCGTCCGGTCGCGGAACTCTTTGGGGGTGTCCGCGGCCCGGTAGTCGGGGCCTGCCTCCAGCACCAGGACGCTGCACTCCGGGTCCTCCGACAGGCGGGCTGCCAGGACGGCGCCGGCGGTCCCGCCCCCAACGATGATGTAGTTCCAATCTGACATTCCTCGGCCTCCCGGCGGATCACTTTCGCAGTCTAGAAAAACGTCCATAAGTGAGCGCGACTACGCTCAATCTAGAACAGGCGTGAACTAAATCCTGAAACGAACGCATAGGTTGCTGAGCGTTTTTGCAACCCTAAACCCGTTCGAATGTGACGTCAATCATACTTATTTATGTATACCTATTGACTAAATCTTTACGGCACTGGCTCAATGGTGATGTCCCGGCCGCATCACTTTGAAGCCAGGGCCACAGTATCCGCCACAGCCTCCCCCGGGCCGTGAAACGAAGGAACCATCAATGAAGCTGAACTTCAGGATCACCAAACTTCCCATGGCCGTACTGGCCGGCCTCGCAGCCGGCAGTCTCGTCTTGTCCGGCTGCGCCGGCGCCGGCGCAGACTCCGCCCAGGGCTCCGGCGAACTGGATCTTGCGCCCCTCGGCATTGAAAGCGCCCAGGAGGAAGATCTCCAGGCGCTGTACGACGCCGCCATCGAGTCAGGCGACACGGAGGTGACCATCTATGCAGGCCACCACGACGAATTCCTGGACATCTACGCCGCGTTCGAAGAGCGGTTCCCGGGCCTCACCGTGGATCCGCAGACCTACGTCGGCGCCGAGCTCCAGACGACCCTCGAGGCGGAGCGGCAGAGCGGCAACCACGTCGTCGACGTCCTCTCCAACCCCAACGCGGACCGCTACGCCGAACAGGGTTTCGCCGAGAAGTACCAGCCGGCCACCTTCGAACTTCCCGAGTGGATCGACGGCCGCATCAGCGAGGACCAGATCGCCGATCCGGACGGGTTCTACCACTCGCCCTGGGCACTCATGTTCGCGGCGTCCTATAACACGGACCTGCTCGATGAGTCCGATCTGCCCGATTCCTGGGCTGACCTGGCCGGTGAGGAATGGGCCGGCAAGCTCACGTTCATGACGCCGTCCACCCCCGGTGGCACCATGACTGTCTCAACCGCCCTGCTCCAGGCCGGCGTGGTTGACGAGGAATGGCTGAAGAGCGTCGGGGCCAACGCGAAGATCGTCGCCCAGGACCAGCTGGCCCTGCAGTCCATCAGCGCCGGTGAGTACGCCTACCAGCCGCTGGCCGCCAGTATTTCGATTCTCAATGCCAAGGAAGACGGCGCCCCGGTGGAGGTCCAGTTCTTCGAGGAGAACAACGTCATCGCCACGGAGAAGTGGATGCTCGCCGCTAATGCACCTTCCAGTGACGCCGGCAAGCTCCTGCTGAGCTTCCTTTTCACCGCTGAGGCCCAGGAACTGACCCTCGAATCCGGCAACTTCCCGATCAGCCAGCACGAGTCCCTCAAGTCTCCGCATGGATGGCCGAAGCTCGAGGACGCTGCCTTCGTCGAACTGCCGGCACAGACCGTGATGAGGGCCAAGATGACCGAATACGGCGACCTCTTCAAGTCGATCACCGCCAAGTAATTCCGGCTCCAAAGGCTTGATGGGAAAGGTAGCACCTAGTGAATGACACAGAACTCGCGGAGGAACTCGCGGACCTCCGCCGCCGAATCGACGCGCTCGAATCAGTCAAGGCCATTGAGAAGCTGCAGCAGCAGTACGTGCGTGACCTTGGGGACCGGAACTGGGCAGGCGTTGCCCGTGCCTACGCCGAGGATGCCGTGTGCGACATCCGCCACCACGGAGTCCACAAGGGCCGGGACGCCATCGCCGGGATGTTCCAGGAGGACCTGGCCGACGTCGTGAAAAGCCAGGACGCGTACATTCTCTCCTCCCCGTCGATCACCGTGTCCGGGGATACGGCGTACGGCGAATGGACGTGGCACCGGATGCAGTGCGATTTCCGGACGTCGTTTGGGATGATGCGCGTCTGGGGCCCGTGGTCGGAAGGCAAGTACAAATGCCGCTACGTCCGGGTCGACGGCGAGTGGAAGATCAAGGATCTGTGGTTCCGGGTGCTGCGTCCGGACTCGGACGATGACCTCGCCCGCCTCCGGGAGGACGAGGTCATCGGAGGAGGCTACCGGCAGCCGGATGCTGAACGGGAGCCGCTGCAATGCTGAAACGGTGGAGGGCCTTTTCCGGCAACCCCCAGTGGGTCATTGCGATCATCTGTTTCGTCTGCTTTGTCGGACCCGCTGCCATGGTGGTCCAGGGCGCCTTCAAGACGGAGATGTTCGGTTCCAGCGGCTCATACACGGCGGAAATGTTCTGGGAGGTGCTGCGCTCGGCTGACACCCATTCCGTCGTGGTCCAGACGGTGCTCATGGGTTTGGCAACGATCCTGGTCTCCACCTTCTTCGCGCTGCTCTTTGCCACCATCTACGCCAAGACGAACACGGTCTTCCGTCAGGCCATCCCCGTCATCATGTTCATCGTTATTGCCACGCCGGGCCTGTTTTTCGCCATCGCCTGGGGTCTGCTGGGAAACCAGAACGTAGGTCTGCTGAACCAGCTGATGACCGGTGCGTTCGGCGAAGCCGGCCGGATCTTCAACATGGAGTCCTGGTGGGGCATCGTGTTCGTCTCCTCCCTGCGCCTGATCGCACTGCAGTTCTTCCTGCTGCTGGGGCCGTTCCTGGCCATGGACCGTTCCCTGGACGAAGCTGCCAGAATCAGCGGGGCAGGGCCGGTCCGGACGTTCTTCCAGATCGAGCTGCCGATCATGGCGCCGGCCATCACCGGTGCCATGATCCTGGGCTTCGTCCTGTTCCTGGAATCCTTCGACGCCCCGCAGATCCTCGGCGTGCCCGCCGGCATCTTCGTGATTCCCACCGAGATCTACGCCTATCTGTCCAACTCCACGGGACCGCTTTTTGCCCAGGCCAGCAGCATTTCCGTGCTCCTGATGGTGGTGCTGATGGTGCTCGTGTTCGTCCAGATCAAGGTGCTCGGCCGCCGGTCCTTCGTCACCATCGGAGGCAAGGAATCGCGGGCGCTGCGCCGGGATGTCGGTCCGTGGCGCTGGCTGTTCTCCGTCCTGGTGCTGGCCTTCGCGACGGTCACGATCATCCTCCCCATGGTCCAGCTGATCCGTGTGTCGGTTTCCCCGTTCCTGGGAGCCAGCGACGGCTTCTCCTTCGACAACTATGAGGAAGTGCTGACCAACCGCCGTATGGTCGCCGGCTACTGGAACACCATGGGCACCGCCATGCTGGGAGCGCTGCTGGCAGTGCTGGCGGCCACCGCCTTCGCCTGGGCGGCACGCTTCAAGGGAGGCGCGCTGTCCCGGTTCATCGAATACAGCCAGTGGCTGGGCCTGGCCATGCCGGGACTCATCCTGGCCCTGGGAGTCCTCTGGCTGTTCCTCGGCCTGCCGTTCCTCTCCGGGTTCTACGGGACCCCCGTCCTGATGGTCTTCGCGCTGTTCGTGGCGACGATTCCGCTCGCGAGCCGGACGGCCACAGCGGCAATGGCACAGATACCGAAGTCGCTGGAAGAAGCCGCGTGGGTCTCCGGTGCCTCCAAGTACCGCGCGATCTGGGACATCATCATCCGCCTGATGCTGCCCAGCCTCGTCAGCGGTTGGCTGCTCTGCTTCGTGGTTATCAGCGGCGTGCTCTCCATCCCTCTCCTGCTGTCGACAGCAGGTGCAGATTATCTCTCCGTGCAGATCTACAGCCGCTACGTGGAAGGCAAGGCACCGATTGCCGCCGCGGCCGCGCTGCTGCTCATCGCGAGCTTCCTCATCGTCGCCGGCATCGCCTTCGTCGCCGGCCGGCTGCTGGCACTGGCCCGGCCGGAGCACAGGGCCGGGAAACAGCGCGGCGGGGGGAGCCCGGCGGATCAGGAGGATTCGACCGGAGCGGACCTCACAACCCAGGGCGCCGGCCCCGCCCAGCAACTGGCTAGAAGCCGCTAGGAACTCCCAACCGAACGAGGACAAACCATGCGCATCAATATCAGTTCAGTCAGCAAAGCCTTCAACGGTAACCAGATCCTCAAGGATCTGAACCTTTCCATCGAGTCCGGCGAGTTCATTACCCTGCTCGGTCCCAGCGGTTGCGGCAAGACAACAACTCTCCGCTGCGTCGCCGGACTGGAGTCGCCGGACAGCGGATCCATCGCCGTGGATGACAAGGAATTCGTCAACGCCGAGACCAGGACCATGGTCCCGCCGCATAAGCGCAAGGTGGGGATGGTCTTCCAGAGCTACGCCCTGTGGCCGCACCTCACCGTCGCCCAGAACGTCGCGTTCCCGCTCAAGGTCCAGAAGGTCGCCCGAGGCGAGGTCACCAGGCGCGTCGACGAGGCGCTGGAGCTCGTC
>JADGMW010000562.1_pt1 | contig 14185 bp, 11 predicted proteins | sample 8641801 | NCBI WGS metagenome assembly JADGMW01 (sample SAMN16272018, study PRJNA661076) | feces metagenome | isolation source: fecal sample from diarrhoea affected cattle A | host: Bos taurus | place: South Africa: Lokaleng Village, Mahikeng | collected 2019-09
CTCTCAGCGGCCAGGGGTACGCTGAGAGCATGCCCGCCGCGGGCCGGGAGAATCCAGAGGCGAGTGACCATTGGCTGGGAGTGACCTGTGAGCTATGTTTGTGCAACGCGTGGCAGAGCTGTCGCGCATTTCGCTCGATACATCCCCCCGTCTGGAGCGCATTATGGGTCGACCCCTGCGTTCGGTCGCGGTCGTGGCGGTTGCTGCGCTCCTGACCGGCCTGTCCGCCACCGCCAGTTATGGTGCCGTCGCCGCGGGGGAGGTGACCAGTCCCGTTCCTCTGGACGCCCCCAGCGGTCAGTACATCGTGCTGCTGGATGAGGCGCCGGCCGCCACCTACGACGGCGGCGTGTCCAACCTGCGCTCGACGCAGCCCGACGAGGGCGACAAGCTCGACGCGAGGGCACCCGAGGTGCAGGAGTACACCCAGTTCCTCGACGACCGCCAGCAGGAGGTCGCGGCAGAGGTGGGGGCCGACCGGGAGTACTCGTACACGCTGGCGGCCAACGGGTTCAGCGCGCAGCTGAGCGCGCAGCAGGCCGCCAAGCTGGCTGCCACCGAGGGCGTGGCCGCGGTGGTGCCCGACGAGATCCGTCACCCCGACGCGGTCCCCTCCACGGAGTTCCTCGGGCTCGAGGGCGAGGGTGGCGTGTGGGAAGCGGTCGGCGGACCGGATGCGGCGGGTGCCGGCACCGTCGTCGGTGTCATCGACACGGGCATCGCGCCGGAGCATCCGTCGTTCGCCGGCGAGCCGCTGGGCACCTCGCCCGGGGCGGAGCCGTACCTGGACGGCAACGAGGTCGTCTTCGCCAAGGGCGACGGCACGACGTTCCGCAGCGAGCGCGTGACCGGTGACGAGTGGGACGTCGACGACTACTCCACGAAGCTCATCGGCGCGAAGTACTTCAGCTCGGGTGCTGCCGCCGCGGGCTACGACTTCTCCGCCGATGTGCTGTCCCCGCGCGACGGGGACGGGCACGGATCGCACACCGCCGGCACCGCCGCCGGCAACCACGCCGTCGCCGCGAGCGTGGAGGGCATCGACTTCGAGGAGATCTCCGGCGTGGCGCCGGGGGCCAAGGTCGCCGCCTACAAGGCGTGCTACTCCGGCCCCGACCCGCTGGTCAACACCGACGACATCTGCGCCCTGAGCGACCTGCTCGCCGCCATCAACGCCGCCGTGGCGGATGGCGTCGACGTCATCAACTACTCCATCGGCGGTGGAGCGGCCACCACGACGTTCGCCACCGAGGACCGCGCGTTCTTCAACGCCGCCGCCGCGGGGATCTTCGTCTCCGTCAGCGCCGGCAACGCCGGACCGGGAGCCGCGACCGCCGACCACGCGTCGCCGTGGTACACCACGGTCGCCGCATCCACCGTCCCCACCTACGAGGGCACCGTGCAGCTTCCCAACGGCTTCGAGGCCGCGGGCGCATCGGTGTCGGTCCCGTCCGGCGAGGAGGTCACCGGTCCGGTCGTGTACGCCGGCGACATCGTCGCGGACGGCGCCGATCCCGCGCAGGCGGCCCTGTGCTACATCGGGGCGCTGGACCCTGCCGAGGCGGAGGGCAGGATCGTCGTGTGCGATCGAGGCGAGAACGCCCGGATCGAGAAGTCGCAGGCCGTCGAGGAGGCGGGCGGGATCGGCATGATCCTCGTCAACGTCACGCCGTCCTCGCTGGACAACGACTTCCACTCGGTGCCGACGGTGCACATCGCCGACACCTTCCGTGCCGCGCTGCTGGAGTACGTGCGGAACACCCCGGATGCCACGGCCACCCTGATCGGCGAGAACGTCACCGGCGTGGAGACCCCGACCCCCGTGATCGCGGGCTTCTCCAGCCGCGGACCGATGCTCGCCGACGGCAGCGACATCCTCAAGCCCGACCTCACCGCGCCCGGCGTGGCGATCCTCGCCGCGACGCAGAACCGCGCGGGCGAAGACCCCACGTTCGGCTTCAAGTCGGGTACGTCGATGTCGGCCCCGCACGTCGCCGGGCTCGCCGCGCTGTACCTCGGGGAGCGTCCCAACGCGACGCCCGCCGAGGTCAAGTCGGCGATGATGACCACGGCGTACGACACCGTGAACGACGACGGCTCCACGGCCACCGATCCGTTCGCGCAGGGTGCCGGTCACGTCGACCCGACCCGGTTCTTCGAGCCCGGGCTGCTGTATCTGAACGGGCCCGCCGACTGGGCGGCGTTCGTGCAGGGCAAGGGACTGTACGACTTCGGCGTGGAGCCCATCGACGGCAGCGACCTCAACCTCGCCTCCATCGCGATCGGATCGCTCTCCACCCCGCAGACGGTGACGCGCACGGTGACCGCGACGCAGGCGGGCACCTTCACCGCATCCATCGAGGTACCGGGCATCGATGCGGTCGTCGAGCCGGCCTCGCTGACCTTCGGTGCGGCCGGGGAGACCCAGTCGTACACGGTGACGTTCACGCGCAACGGCGCTCCCGCGGAGGAATGGACGAGTGGACGGCTGACCTGGACCAGCGGCGAGACCACCGTGCGCTCGCCCATCGTCATCCAGCCGGTGACGGCGGATGCTCCGGCCGAGGTGTCGGGCACCGGCATCGACGGCAGCACCGACGTGACTCTCACGCCGGGGATCACGGGCGACCTGCCGGTGAGCCTCAGCGGCCTCGCGCCGATGGAGCTCTTGGCCGATCCGGACAACCCGGTGGACGGCCACACCGGCGATGAGAACTCCGGTGCCGACAGCGAAGGGTATGTGAGCTGGATCGTGGAGGTGCCCGAGGGCACGGCCCTGTCGCGGTTCACGCTGGACTCCTCCGACGACGAGACCAGCGACCTCGACCTGGCGGTGTACCGCGTCGTCAGTCCCGACGATCTGCGCTACTACGAGATGTGGCAGTCGGCGACCGGCGCGGCGGACGAGCAGGTGACGCTGCAGGAGCCGACGGCGGGCACGTACGTCATCGAGGCGAACGTGTTCTCCTTCACCGACCCCTTCACGTGGGACCTGTGGTTCGGCAATGTGCCGGCCGAAGGCGGCGAGGGGGCGCTGACGGCGACCCCCAACCCGATCCCCGCCGAGCAGGGCGTCGAGACCACCTACGCGCTGTCGTGGTCGGGCCTGCAGCCGCAGACGCGGTACCTCGGGGTCGCGCAGTACGGTGACTCGGCGGTGCGCACGGTGCTGACGGTCGAGTCGGGTCAGGCGGCGCCGGCGGCCACGGAGGCACCGACGATCTCCGGCGACCCGCGCGTGGGCAAGAAGCTCACCGCGACGCCGGGAACGTGGGAGCCGGCCGAGGTCGAGGTCGCCTACCAGTGGCTGCGCGACGGTCAGCCCATCGAGGGCGCCACCGCGCAGACGTACAAGGTGACCAGGGCCGACGTGGGCACGACCCTCTCGGTCCGGGTCACGGCCACCGCCGCCGGCAACCCCACCCCCGGGGTGGCCGACAGCGCCGGGGTCTTCGTGAAGTTCACGTCGCAGACCAAGGTCACGCTCAACCGCTACGTGGGCACGTCGTCCCAGGACTACGCGGTCACCGTCGCCGTCACCCCCTCCGGCGGCGAGGCGGCCACCGGTGACGTCGAGGTATGGGTGAACGGCCGGTCCTACACCGGCGCGCTCGCCGAGGGCACCGTGACGATCCCGCTGCCCGCGCAGTCCCGCGGGGTCAAGGTCGTGATCGCGCAGTACGACGGCAGCGACACCGTCGCGTCGTCCACGGGGGTGAGCGGATTCCTCGTGTTCCGCTGATCCGTCGCGTCTGAGGGCGTCCGGGCTGCGGCTCGGGCGCCCTCGGCGCGCTCACGGGACCCGGGGCTACCGCGCCGGGGTCGCTCGGGGTTCTCCCGCTTCCATCGATTCGGGCGAGCGAGACGCCGGCTGTGTCTGGTTGACTGAGGACGACCTGGTGCCACGGCAAGCGGGGAGATGTCGGGATGTCGTTCTGGATCTGCGCCACCTGCGCGGTCGAGCATGCCGCGCGCCCCGAGGTGTGCGCGATCTGCGCCGATGAGCGTCAATGGGTGCCGGCGGGCGGCCAGCGCTGGCTGACGCTGGAAGAGATGACGGAAGCCGGCTACCAGACCGCGATCACCGAGCTCGAGCCCGATCTGTGGGGCATCCGCAGTTCTCCGGCAGCCGGCATCGGCCAGCTCTCCAAACTCGTCCGAACCGAAGAGGGATGCCTGCTGTTCGACCCTCTCGGGTTCATCGACGAAGCGGCGGTGCGCAGCATCCTGGACATCGGGCCGGTCGTGGCGATCGTGGCCAGCCACCCGCACATGTACGGCGTGCAGGTGGAGTGGAGCCGGATGCTGGGAGGCGTGCCGGTGCTCGTGGCGGAGAAGGACCGCTCATGGCTGGCACGGCCGGGCGAGGCGATCCGGTTCTGGTCGGACGACATCGAGATCCTGCCCGGGGTGACGCTCACGCAGCCGGGCGGACATTTCCCCGGGAGCGCGGTCGCCCATTGGGCGGCGGGAGCGGAGGGCAGGGGAGTGCTCCTGTCCAGCGACACCATCTTCGCGAATCCCGACCGGGCCAGCGTGAGCTTCATGCGCAGCTTCCCCAACCGGCTGCCGCTCTCGGGTGCGGTCGTGGACCGCGTCGCGCGACACGTCGAGCGCTTCGCGTTCGATCGGCTCTACGGGAACTTCGACAACGTCATCCCGGCCGAGGCCCGTGAGATCGTCCGCCGGTCAGCGGACCGCCACAGCGCGTGGGTGCGCGGCGATTTCGATCACCTGACCTGAGGCGCGTCGGCGACAACGAGGCGGCGACTCCGCCGGCTCAGGCCAACGCGTCCAGCCTGCGCTGCAGCCCCGCCCGCTCCGCGGCGTTCTCGGTGAGCCCGATGGCGGTGCGGTAGGCGTGCCGGGCCTCCTCGGCGCGGCCCGCCCGGCGGAGGAGATCGGCGTGCGCGGCGGCGACATACGGGTAGACCTGCGCGATCGGATCGGCGATCAGCGGGGCCAGTGCCTGCAGTCCCGCCTCGGGGCCGTCGCGGAACCCGACCGCGACCGCGCGGTTCAGGGCGACCACGGGCGAGGGCCATTGCTGAGCCAGGAGATCGTAGAGGCCGACGATCTCCGCCCAGTCGGTGCTCTCCCAGTCCGGGGCCTGTGCGTGCACCGCCGCGATGGCCGCCTCGAATCCGTATCGCGTGGGGTCTTCACGCAGGCTCCGGCGCACGAGCGCCGATCCCTCCGCGATCATCGCGCGGTCCCAGCGCGACCGCTCCTGCTCGGGCAGGGGCACCGGCTCGCCCGTGGCGGCCACGCGTGTCACCCGCCTCGCCGACGTGAGCAGCATCAGCGCGAGCATCGCCGACACCTGCGCGTCACGCGGCATCAGGTCGTGCAGGAGCCGGGCGAGGCGGAGCGCGGTGTCGGTCAGATCGTCGCGTACCGCGGATGCGCCGGAGGGTGCCGCGTGCCCCGTCGTGAACACGAGGTAGACGACCTGGAGGACGGCGTCCATCCGCTCGGGCAGCCGGTCGTCGTCGGGGATGCGGAACGGGATGCGCGCGAGGGCGATCTTCTTCTTCGCCCTCGTGATGCGCGCCGCCATCGTCGGCTGCGGCACGAGGAAGGCGCGGGCCACCTCCGACGTGGACAGGCCGCAGACGAGGCGGAGCGTGAGCGCGACCTGCGCGGCGCGATCCAGCGCCGGGTGGCAGCACGTCAGGATCAGCCGCAGCCGGTCGTCGTCCACGCCCGTCCCGGCCCGGGCTGCAGGGTCGGCGTCGCCCGGCCGCTCGTCCATCACGAGCAGCGGCAGCAGTCTGGTGGAGCGCGCCGTGCGACGCAGGGTGTCGAGCGCGCGGTTGCGCGCGACGGTCGTCAGCCACGCGCCCGGCCGGTCGGGGATGCCGTGCGCCGCCCACTGCGTCAGGGCCGACGTGAAGGCCTCCTGCGCGCAGTCCTCCGCGAGATCGAGGTCTCGCGTGAGACGCACGGTCGTCGCCACCACCGCCGGCCACTCCCGGCGGTACGCCGTCGTCACCGCATCGGCGACAGCGGGCGCGGACTCAGGGGGCATCGACGACGGGCCGGATCTCCACGCCCGCGGAATAGGACGCTGTCGTCTCGGGCAGCAGGGCGGCCAGCTCGATCGCGGCATCCAGGTCGGGCGCGTTCACCAGGTAGTAGCCGCCGACGACCTCCTTCGTCTCCAGGAACGGTCCGTCGGTGATCTCCGGCCGACCGCCCCCGCGCGAGCGCACCGCGGTCGCCGTGCCGGCCGGCGCCAGCTCGTGCCCCGCGAGGATCGCTCCCGCCGCCGTCTGCGCGAATCGGCGGTGACCGTCGTCGATGCGGCGGCGCTCAGCGGGCGCAATGTCCTCCCAACTCGCCCGGTCGCCCGTGATCAGCAGCATGTACGTCGCCATGTCGTTCTCCTTCGCCATCGCGCGGACGGGAAAGGAGTCCGCTCACTTCACCGACGAACCGCGATCCGCCCGAATCGACAGGATCCTCGTCTCTTCCGAGTGTGTGCGCGATACCGGGCGGCTGTCGATCCCCGGTGGCCGGCGAACGTCGGCCTTGCAGGGCACGACGTGGCGGAGACGGGAAGGATGCACGATGACCCATCGCGAACGGCTGGGAGGGGTCGGGACGTCGGGAGCGGCGTGGCCGGCACGCGCGGTCTTCTTCCTGAACGGCCTCGTGTGCGCGAGTTACATCGCCTCGCTTCCGGCGCTGAAGGGGGTGTTCCGGCTGGATGACGGTGCATTGGGCGGGGTCAGCTTCACCTTCGCCTTCGCCGCGCTCGTGGGGATGCAGGCAATGGGTCGCCTGACCGCGGTCGTGGGCGCCGGAACCGTCCTGCGAGTGTCGCTCCTCGCCCTGCCGCTGCTGCTGATCACGCTCCCGTCGGCGCGCGGGCTCGGCGGCCTGCTCGTGGCCGTCGGCGCTTTCGGGGCCGTGCACGGCGCGACGGATGCGGCGATGAACGTCTACGCGGTCGGCATCGAACGCGCGCACGGTCGACGCCTGGTGAACTCGTGCCACGCCGCGTGGAGCGCGAGCGCGGTGGTGGCGTCGCTCGCGATGGGGGTGACCACCGCGGCCGGGCTGGACCTTCGCGTCCGCACGACTGCGGTGGCGGCGATCGCCCTCGCCGGCGGGATGGTCGTCGCCTCCGCCCTGACGGCGGGTCATCCCGTCCGCCCCCGCCGCCGCGGCGTCCGGACGCGGCGGCGGAGGCGGTGGCCGCGCTCCCTGCTCGTGTGGGGTCTTGCCGGGACGGCGCTCATGGTGTGCGAAGGGGGTGTGCTGGGGTGGGGTGCGGTCATGCTCCACGACGGGCGCGGCGCCTCGCTCGCCCTGAGCGCGGGGGCGGTCACGGGCTTCGCGGTCGGCCAGACCGCGGGGCGGCTGGCGGGGGACCGTCTCGCCCACCGGTACGGCCCGCGAGCCGTCTTCCTCGCGGCGGGGGCTCTCGGGGTCTGCGGGCTCGTGGTCGCGGTGCTGGTGCCGGAACCCGCTGTCGCCGTGGCGGGCTTCGCCGTGGCCGGGCTGGGCATGTCGGTTCTGCTGCCGTTGCTCTTCAGCGCGGTCGGGCGCGCCGCATCCGATGACTCGGCCTCAGGCCTGCTCGTCACCCGCTTCACCGGCTTCGTCTACACCGGGATCCTGCTCGGGCCCGCCGTGCTCGGGATCGCCGCGGGTCGGGTCGGGATCGCGGTCGCGATGGGGATGCTCGTTCCGGTGCTGGCCGCGGTGACCATCGTGGCGGGGCGGGCGATGAGCGGAACGGGGCCGCGGTAGGGTGGAGGCGGCGCGTCGGGAAGTCTGGTCGACACCTCTTTCGTCGACTCTCAGGGATCCTCGTGACTCGTACCCCGCCCGTTCGCACCCCCGCCTGGCCCGGCTACGCCGAGGTCACCCGCGTGACCGCTCTCCTGCGCACCGAGGCCGTCGGCGGTGGCCTTCTGGTCCTCGCCGCCGTGATCGCCATCGTGTGGGCCAATTCCCCCGTGTCCGACGGATACTTCGCGCTGCGCGATCTGCGCATCGGATACGAGCCGTGGCATCTGGAGCTCAGCCTGGGGGCGTGGGCGGCCGACGGGCTGCTCGCGGTGTTCTTCTTCCTCGTCGGGCTCGAGCTCAAACGCGAAGTGGTGGTCGGAGACCTGCGCCGGTTCAGCACCGCGATCGTCCCCGTGACCGCCGCGGCGGGCGGCGTGATCGTGCCGGCGCTCATCTACCTCGCCATCGTCGGACCGCAGTCCTCGCTCGCGCAGGGGTGGGCGATCCCCACCGCCACCGACATCGCCTTCGCGGTGGCCGTGCTGGCGCTCGTGGGCTCGCACCTGCCGAGCCCGCTGCGGATCTTCCTGCTGACCCTGGCCGTCGTGGACGACCTCATCGCCATCGCGATCATCGCGATCTTCTACACCAGCGAGATCGAGGTCCTTCCCCTCGTGATCGCCGTGGCGGTCATCGCCGGCTACGGCGTCATCGCCCAGCGCTACCGCGCACTGTTCGCCGGGCGGCCGCTGGCGGCGTGGCTCGTGCTGCTGCCGATCGGGGTCGTCGCGTGGGCGTTCCTGCACGCCTCCGGCATCCACGCGACCATCGCCGGGGTGGCGCTGGCCTTCACGATCCCGGTGCGCGCCTCCCGGCGCGACCGCGGGGAGGGCTCGCAACGCGACCTCGCCCAGGAGTTCGAGCACCGCTTCCGACCGCTGTCCTCCGGGTTCGCCGTGCCGGTGTTCGCGTTCTTCGCCGCCGGGGTGGCCATCGGCGGCGTCGACGGGATCGCGCGCGCGGCCACCGACCCCGTCACGATCGGCATCGTCGCGGCCCTCGTGCTGGGTAAGCCCATCGGCATCCTGCTGTCGGTGCGCCTGCTCACCCTCATCGGCCGCGTCCGTCTGGACCCGGCGCTGCGGTGGGTGGACCTGCTGGGCGTGGGCCTGCTGGCCGGGATCGGCTTCACCGTCTCGCTCCTGATCGCCGAGCTCAGCTTCGGTGAAGGGTCGCTCCACAACGACGACGCCAAGATCGCGATCATGCTCGCGTCGGTGCTCGCGTCGCTGCTGGCCTCGAGCATCCTGCTCGTGCGCAACCGCCGCTACCGCCGCATCCACGAGGCCGAGGGCATCGACGACGACGGCGACGGGGTGCCCGACGTCTACCAGGCGCCGCTGCCGGAGAAGAAGCCGCGCCCGTCCCGCCGCGGCCGGCGCGAGTGAGCGGGCGCCGCCGGGATCAGCCGGAGCTCTCGGACGGGGATGCCGCGTCCTCGGGGGCGTCATCCGCCCAGTCCACGACCAGCCCCGCGACCTCGTTCTCCCGCAGGTAGCTCACGACGAAGGGGCACGTCGGTCGGACGGCGTCGCCGCGGCGGGCCAGATCCGCGAGCGCCTCGCCCACCAGGGTCGTCCCGAGCCCTCGGCCCTTGAACGCCGAGTCGACCTGGGTGTGCGGCAGTTCCACCGCACCTTCGTCGGAGTGCTCGAGCACGAGGAATCCGCCGAGGGCGTCGCCCACGTGGATCTCGTAGCGCGACTCGTCGTCGTTGCGCGTCACGGTGATGTCGTCGTCGGTCATGCGAAGTCCTTCCGTCGCTTCCCCCAACGTAGGCGGCGCCGCGCCTGTTCCGCCATCCTCCGCGCGGGCGGGAGCGGAGCGCGCCTACCCCGACACGGGGAGCTGCGTCACCGCGAAGCGCGCGACCGGTTGCACCGACAGGTCGACGGCGATCTCCTGCGTGATCCCGGCGGCCGGGTCGACGAGCGTAGCCGGGTCGATGTCGGCCGCGACGGAGTAGACCGCCGGATAGATGAGGAAGCTCATCGTCGCCGCAGCCGGGTCGTCGTCCTGGGTCACGGTCGCTCCCGGGACCGCGAACGACACGAATTCCATCTCGATCCGGCTGACTTCCGCCGAGACCATCAGGTTCGTGGTCAGCGAGTCGGTCAACTGCCATTCGCCCGCCTCGGCGTTCCAGGCGACGGTGAGCACCGACCGCTCCTGCTGCCCGGCCAGCTCGTAGCCGAACGACACGGTGCGCGTGTCCTCGTCGCCGGTGGTGTCGGCCTCGACCGTCACGTTCTCGATGCGCTGGGCCCCGGCCAGCACGGCGTCGGTGCGCAGCGTGTCGGCGTCGACATCCGGCAACTGCGGGTCGCCGAGAGCCGCCGCATCGAGCTGCCGGGCCGTGGTGGCGTCGCCGGCCGCGATGGCGTCGAGGTACTCCGCGACGACCTCGGTGGGGTCGGGGCGCGGCGGCTCGGATGCGGCGCACGCGGTGGTCGCCCAGACCAGACCCGCGACGGCCACCGCTGCCACCGCGCGACCAGCATTCCTCCGGCTTGTCCCGACCACGAGCATCCCTCCCCCGTCGGCGCGGCCGTGCGCCACGCGCAAATCTAGCGGGTGTGCGCCGGCCCCTCCGCCGGCGTGGGGCGGGCCGTCCACCGATCGGCGGCCCGGGTCCGCCTGCGTCGGGGGCGCGGGTTACCGTGGAGGGGTGAGTGCGCCCGGATACGACCCCGACCCGGGATATGCCGACCTCGATGACCCGTACGCCGGGTTCGACTGGAACCCCGACGACGCTCCGCCCCCCGACGACCTCTTCGCGCCGCCCCCGCCCGATGTCGCGGGCTCGGTCGCCGGCGCAGCATCCGTCCCCGGCCTGACCGCCGCGGTGCGCGACTTCACGGGGCGCGACCCGCGCGACGTGCTGCATGAGGTCTACGGTTACGACACCTTCCGCGGCGATCAGGGCGACGTCGTCTCACACGTCGTCGGCGGTGGGGACGCGGTCGTGCTGATGCCCACCGGTGGCGGCAAGAGCGTCACCTATCAGGTGCCCGCGCTGGTGCGCCCGGGCACCGGGCTGGTCGTCAGCCCGCTCATCGCGCTCATGCACGACCAGGTCGACGCGCTCGTGGCCAACGGCGTGCGGGCGGCGTACCTCAACTCCACGCAGAGCCCCGCCGAGCGGCAGCAGGTCGAGCAGGCCTACCTCGCCGGCACCCTCGACCTCCTCTACGTCGCCCCCGAGCGGCTCAACGGCGCACAGACGCTGAACCTGCTCGCGCGCGGACGGCTCAGCGTCATCGCGATCGACGAGGCCCATTGCGTCTCGCAGTGGGGTCACGACTTCCGTCCCGACTACCTCGCCCTCGGCGACCTCGCCGACCGGTTCCCCGGCGTCCCGCGCATGGCGCTCACCGCGACGGCGACGCCCGCGACCGCGCGCGAGATCGTCGAGCGGCTGCGCCTGGACGGCGCCCGCCGGTTCGTCGCGAGCTTCGACCGCCCGAACATCCAGTACCGCATCGCGCCGAAGGTCGAGCCGCGCAAGCAGCTGGCGGCTTTCATCCGCGCGCAGCCGGAGGGGTCGGCCGGCATCGTCTACGCCCTCAGCCGCAAGACCGTCGACCAGACCGCGGAGTTCCTGCGCGGGCAGGGGATCGACGCGCTGGCCTATCACGCCGGTCTCGACGGCTCCGTCCGCGCCGCCCACCAGTCCCGCTTCCTCCGCGAGGACGGCGTCGTGATGGTCGCGACCATCGCCTTCGGCATGGGCATCGACAAGCCCGACGTGCGCTTCGTCGCCCACATCGACCTGCCCAAATCCGTCGAGGGGTACTACCAGGAGACCGGTCGCGCGGGCCGCGACGGCGAGCCGGCCGTGGCCTGGATGGCGTACGGACTCGGCGACGTCGTGCAGCAGCGTCGCATGATCGACCAGTCGCCCGGCGACCGCACCTTCAAGATGCGCCTGGGCCAGCACCTGGACGCCATGCTGGGGCTGTGCGAGACCGTCGCCTGCCGCCGGCAGAACCTGCTGGCGTACTTCGGCGAGCACGCCGGCGCGTGCGGCAACTGCGACACGTGCCTCGAGCCACCCGAGACGTGGGACGGCCTCGTCGCGGCGCAGAAGCTCCTCTCCACGATCGTGCGGCTGCAGCGTGAGCGCGGCCAGTCCTTCGGAGCCGGGCACCTGGTCGACATCCTGCGCGGCGCCAAGACCGAGCGCATCTCGCAGCAGGGGCACGACAAGCTCGCCACGTACGGCATCGGCGCCGACCTGTCGGACCAGGACTGGCGCAGCGTCGTCCGTCAGCTCCTCGCGCGGGGCCTGCTCGTGGCGCAGGGCGACTACGGCACCCTTGCCCTGACCGAGGCCAGCGGCGGTGTGCTGCGCGGCGAGACGCCCGTGCCGCTGCGGCGCGACACGCTCGGGCGCACCGGCGGCGGGCCGCGCGTGCGCAAGCCCTCCGCGGCGGAGTCGGTGGATGCCGGCGACCGCGACCTGTTCGAGGCGCTGCGCGCGTGGCGGGCCGAGCAGGCGCGCGAACAGGGTGTTCCGGCCTACATCGTCTTCGGCGACGCGACCCTGCGTGCGCTCGCCGCCGCCCGTCCCGCCTCGCTCGGCGACCTGGACGGCATCACCGGCATCGGCGCCAAGAAGCGCGAGGCCTACGGCGACCGCATCCTCGCCGTCGTCGCCGCCCACTGATCACGGTGACGTCCACACTCCCACCGCGTCCACGCAGCGCTCGATGAGGGCGGCGTCGGCGGGGGTCCGTTCGATGGTCGCCCGGTAGTAGAGGGGGCCGATCGCGAGGGCGGCCGCATCCGATGGCTCTCCCCGCAGCGAGAGTTCGCCCGCCTGCTCCGCTGCCGTGAGCGCGGCGGCCAATCGTTGCGACAGGACCGCGGCGAAACCGGCGCGCCGCGCGTCCATGCCGGGGTTCCACAGGGCCGCGTTGGCGAGGGTCGTCGCGACGGCTCGAACCTCATCGAGCTCCAGCTGGCGTGCGAGCGAGGTGAATTCACCGGCCAGCCACGGCCGGAACGGAGAGGCGGGCGCCTCGAAGAACGGCAGCGGAACAGTGGCCATCGCTTCGGCCAGAAGCCGTTCCGGCTGTGGCCAGTGCCGGTACACCGTGGCGCGGCCGATCCCGGCGCGCTCGGCGATGCGGTGGTGGGTGACCGCGCCGGGGCCGTGCGCGAGCAGCAGCTCGCGCGCCGCATCCAGGATCGCCTGCCGGCTGCGCAGGAAGCGGGGGTCCGGGTCGTCCGTCACGAGATCAGTCTATGAGACATCTTGACTCAAAGGCCGTCGCGTGCGACCCTTCGCCTATGAGACATGATGTATCAAAACGCAGGATTCTGGTGCTCGGCGCGACCGGACGGGCCGGTCGCCACGTCGCCGCCCGGGCCGCCCGCGCCGGGCACGCGGTCATCGCCGTCGTCCGCCGGGAAGGGTCGTTCTCGCCCGAGAGCGGAGTGCGTGAGGTGGCCTGGGCCGGCGCCTCGGACACGGCGGGCCTGAGCGCCGCTCTCGACGGGGTGGACGTGGTGATCAGCGCCCTGGGGGGATCGGAGACGGGGGTCACGACGGTGTGCACCGACGCGATGCACACCCTGGTGCCCACCATGACCGCGGCCGCGGTTCCCCGGCTCATCGTCGTGAGCGCCCACGGGGTGGGCGAGAGCCACGACCGGTCGCTGTACGCGAGGGCGGTGTGGTCACGAGTGGGCGAGAAGATGGCCGACAAGGAGACGATGGAGCCGCTCATCGCCGCCTCGGGTCTGGAGTGGACGATCGTCCGCCCGCCCATGCTCCGGGACGGCCCGGCGACTGGGCGATACCGGACCGGGGAGGACCTGCCGATCCGGCTCTGGCACTTCATCGGCCGCGCCGACCTGGCCGACTTCCTCGTCCGCGAGGCGGAGGAGCCGCAGTACGTGCGCCGCTACCCCCGGATCCGTCGATGAGCGCCGGTCGACGCGTCGCCGTCGTCACCGGCGCCACCGGCGGGATGGGGCGGGTTCTCGCGCGGGAGCTCGTCCGGGACGGCATGCACGTCGTCGCCGTGGCTCGGGACGCCGCCCGGGCAGCCGCCCTCCTCTCGCCCGACATACCGGGTGGGGGCACGTGGGAGGTGGTCGCCGGTGATCTCTCCCAGCGAGCGGGCGTCATCCGGGTCGCCGGTGCGATCGCGGAGCGTCACGACGCCGTGCACGTCCTGATCAACAACGCCGGCGCGCACTACGCGCAGCATCGGCGCTCAGCGGACGGCATCGAGCTGCACATCGCCGTGGACTATCTGGCCGCGTTCGGCATGATCACGCAGCTCGAGGAGCAGCTTCGACGGGGCAGGGCGCGGGTCGTCAACGTCGCCTCGGACAGCCTCCGCGACGCCCGCCGCATCACGCTCCTGGG
>JADGMW010000563.1_pt1 | contig 14180 bp, 31 predicted proteins | sample 8641801 | NCBI WGS metagenome assembly JADGMW01 (sample SAMN16272018, study PRJNA661076) | feces metagenome | isolation source: fecal sample from diarrhoea affected cattle A | host: Bos taurus | place: South Africa: Lokaleng Village, Mahikeng | collected 2019-09
CGCGGGGCAGCTGCGGACCGTGCCGATGCCACAAGCCGGGTGCAGCATGGCTGGCATGTCAGGTCGTACACGCGGGGTGTGTTGCAGCTGGTACAGGTCATGCCTGATTCCTGATCGTTAATTTCATTCATCACCATCCCCCGATCATGTCGATGGGCCGGCACAGCTTGTCTGCCGTGTACTGGAGCGATTGCGCGTGGAACCAGAGGGCTACGCTGCCCTCCCACTCTCCATGGCGGTTCTTGTCGCAGATCAGCATGGAGTCGGGCTTAGCCTTGGTGGCGTCGTCCACCATGCCGCCTGTGCGCTTGACCTGCTCCACCTCGCGCTCCTTCTTCTTGTTGCGCCAGACGGTGATGACCTGGTCCACCTGGTCAGCAATAGCGCCCGAGCCCTTGGCGTCCATCTTTCCTGGGGGCCGGTCTTCGGACTCACCCTTGCGCACGTGGTGCACGAGGTGGATATGCATGTTCAGGTCGCGGGCCAGCGAGGTCAGCGTGTCGACGAAGTCCTTCTGGCCGTTGTAGTCATCCTCGCCACGCACGCACTTCATCAGGCTGTCCACGACGAAGTGCTTGACCTTGAGTTTGTCGGCGCAGTAGCGGATCACGGCATAGACCATCTCCGGCTTGACGGTGCCGAGCTGGTCGTACAGCCAGACCTTGCCTTGTGCCCAGTCCATCAGGCGGTGTGCTGACTTCTCCGTGGGCTGATCGCTCATGGAAATCTGGCGCAGCATTCGCTTCAGGGTGCTCACCGGCTTCATCTCGAACGAAGCGATGCAGACCGGCTCGCCTTGTGCTGCGAACCCGATGCAGGCTTGGCCCAGCGCCTGGCTCTTGCCGTGGCCGTTGATGCCCTGCCACAGCGTGACCTCGCCACCCCGGAAGCGCAGGTGGTCGTGCGTCTTTGCCCATGGCAGCGTGGCGCCGGTGAGCGCTTCGGATGCATAAGTCGAGCGCACCAGTGCTTCGCGCCAGCTGTCAGCAGGAATCACCTTGGCGTGCGGTTCGGAATCGGCCATGTAGGCGCGAAAATCGAAGGCGTCAGGCGTCAAAATCATCGGGGCGTTCATTGGGCACCCCCGATCTCTTTAAAGCCCGTAGCGGGGCTCCAGTGCAGCAGGGAGCCGTCTGCCACGGCATAGATGCACTCAGGGTTGAACTCCATCATGCGATCCAGTACTTCCATGACGCGATAAGAGGGCTCGCCAGACAGGTGGACCGTCAGCGCAGCCACACAGCGAAAGTCCATTGCCGATACGTTCTCGTCAGCAGGCACGTCGATGACCGGCAGCCCACCCAGGAATATCTGGTGCTCCGGGTGCGAGTACCGGGTGTACTGCTGGTCAGCATCTAGGGCGTAGACGAATACGGCGCGGGGCTTGTAGCCTTGCATGCGCAGGTCGATGAGAGAGGTGTGCCCGATCACAGTGCGCCCTCCATGAAATCTTCGCCCTGCGATTCCTCGGCGTCTTCCCAGCGGCTCTGGTTGATGTAGGTCAGCGGGGCCGGGGCGTAGCCGTCTTGCCAGGACTTCGTCTGAGCCATCTTCGTAACGTGAGAAACGATCTGGTCAGCAAGAGAAGCAAGGTTTCGCTTCTTCCAGCGCTTGAGGCATTCAGCCTTGGCTACCTTCCTTTCCATCTTGGGATAGGCATTCCAGAAGGCATCGAATCCGGCAGCACGATCCGCATCGCCGTCAGGGGATGCAGAGGGGGTTTCATTACTTGCTACAACATCATTACTTACTAGGGGGGGATTAACCGGGCCCGGCTGATCCGTCGCCGGTGAATCCGTTCCCGGTCGCTCGGATACGATGTAGTCATAGCCTGCGACCTTGCCCTGTTCGGCACGGGCCACGATTCTGACCATGTAGCCGGCACTCATAAGCTCGCCAAGGATTGCCCGCACCGAATCACGGCCAGAGTGCTTGCGCGTCCCTACCGTCTCGTTGATTAACGCGTGAGTGGACACCTTCCAGTGGTCAGGTTTGCCCAGCAGGTACACCAGAAGGCCGCGAGCCTCCCAGGTCAGGCGCTTGTCTTCGCTGATGCGCTTGTCGAGGACGTAGTAGCGGGCTTGGGGACGAGGTGCGCGAATGATGCTCATGATGCGCTCCTGAAGTCGATGGTCTTCGTGCCCTTCCAGCTATTGCATGGCAAGCAAAGGGTTTGAAGGTTCTCAAGCGTGGCCTCGCCTCCCTTTGACTCAGGGAAAACATGGTCGGCGCGCAGGTCAACATGAGTCCCGCATCGCAGGCACCGGTATTTGTCCCGCTCGAACACTGCTGTACGCAGGGACTGCCTGATAACTCCCTTTTTTGGCTTGGATGGGCGCTGCGAATCGTTCGGCCACGTAAGCCATTCGCCGCTATGCCGCATCGAGAAAGAATTCGCCACACGTTCTGCACAATCGCCGCAGACGGTCGCCCCAGGCACGAGCAGCGAATATTCCGATGCGGCGACCTTAGCTGCCTCGCTATCGTCGCCGCATATGCTGCACGCTAATCTGGCTACAATGTCCTTGCGGATTTCCTTGAATTGACTCATCATCGTTCCTGATTTCCGTATGGCCGCTGAGGGGCTGCTACCCCTGTGACGCGGCCATTTGTTTTGGTGGCTGTCGACGCCGCCACCATCGCGTTCAACTTCTTTTCGCGCACCGGCTGCCATACGGCATACGCCGCATTCCAGATGGCCCGCTTTTCTTCCCTGCTCAGAAAATTCCCTTGGTCGTAAGCCGAGTGGCAGTGAAAGCAACCCGGCACGGTGAGTACATCGGCCACCTTCAGCCCCATCCCCTTGCCTTCATTGCGATGCGCCGGCACAACAGTTGCCACGTCGCCATGACACACGCCGGGGATCGCCAGATAGCAAGACTCCCCACGGCATGCGTTAAGCATCGCCTTGTCCTGCCCCGGACGTGCCTTGGGCTTGGACTTCTTCATGGGGGTGCGGCGCAGAATGGCGGTGCGTCTCAAGCCATCACCTCTGCCGGATCGCTCCAGCGAACACCGTGCTCGGCACCGAAGGCGAACATCAGTTCGATAAGCTCCGTCATCTGGCGGATGGTCATGCGGCTGGTGCGTTTGCCCAGCATGACGAAGCCACCGCGCAGGCCCATTGCCATGCGGTTCTCTTCAGCCAAGCTGGCGCTGAAAACGTTTTTCCATTCCTCGGCGTCCAGATACTCCTGCTTGCCGTTGACGCTCCATGTCACTTGCGCGGCAATGTCAGCCAGCATTGCCCACATGCGGTCGTTCTGATCCAGCGAGCGGGTGCGCGGCTTGATCTCGACACGGTGACCTTCAGGGGCCTCTGCGACAGCCTTCTGCGCGTTCCTGCGTGCCAATGGATGCGACAGGGTGAACACCTTGCGGTCGGTCATTACGCGCCTCCTGCTGAATGGACTAGACCTTCTGGTGAATTGTTGAGATAGCCAGCCGGGCGGATACTGTCTTTGTTGCGCGAATGCGTAGGCACGTAGCGGAAAAACACAATCGCGCCGCTGAGCGCAACGCGGCAGAATTGGCTGACAACGAGGGGAGACAAATGACGAATTGCCCAGAACGAAGCGTGCGCGACAAGCTGAACCAAGCCTTCCTGATTGCCCGCGATGCGTTCACGGACCCCAGCGAAGAGGCTGTGATGGCCGTGTTCCACCGGCTCTGCTACGAGGCCGACTTGACGATCCCGCGCAGCGTCCAGGCGGTCGACGAGACGGTTCACTGAGGCATGGTTATGCATGGGTCGCCACCGAGCGGGCTGCGCGTGCAACGCGACGACGCGATCCACGCAGAACAGACCAGTCGACGCTCGGGCAAAGCAGCTCGCATCGAACCCCTGTCAGCTGTTCGATTCTTGGGCAGTGCTCGGCGGGAACTTGACGCCCCGGTCTCTTCCACTGATTCAGAGCGCCGCGACTCACATTTAGCTCGCGAGCAAGCGCGGCCTCAGAGCCGAAAATCCGGGCAGCTTCTTCAAGGGGATGGCAATTTTTAGAATCCATGCTGGAGAGTCTACATTTTCGAGACTCTATAGTCAATTACATCGGGATCTTCCTGGTATAGAATCTCCTTACAATCCGCCCATGGACATAAAAACTTGGGTAAGGGCCGCGAGAAACCACAAGGAGTTGACTCAGACTCAGCTCGGGGAAGCGATTGGCGTATCGAAGGGGAACGTGTCAGCCTGGGAGAACGGCAGGCATGAGCCGAGCTTTGACCAGCTGCGCCGGATAGGCGAGGTAACGGGATACGCGGAACCGCTGCCGGGGATGGCAAACGTAATCGCCGTTGCAGCAGGGCAACAGCGCGTGCCGCTGCTGAACTACGTCCAGGCTGGGATATTTACCGAGATGGGGTCCAACTTTGCGGCTGAAGATATGGATTACCTGTTGATCGATTCGCAGGTATCTGACAGAGCCTTCGCCCTTCAGATCAAGGGGGACTCTATGCGTGCGCCGCCAGGAACAAGCTCTGACACGTTTCTAGAGGGCGACCGAGTCATCATCGACTGTAACGTTCACCCCAGGCCCGGTGACTACGTGGTCGCCAAGAACGGAGGCGAAGAGGCCACGTTCAAGAAGTACCGCCTGGTGCGAGTGGATGAGGAAGGCAGAGAGGTGTTTGAGCTGGCGCCGCTCAATCCGGACTATCCGGCAGTACGCAGCGACCAGCAACACTTGGAAATCATTGGAACGATGGTCGAGCATCGTAAATATTACCGACGCTAGACCCCCTGGGCGGCAGCAGGCCCTCGCCGCCCTACTTCTTCGCCAGGATGATCGCTATCAGCTCATCGATCCGGCGGTCAAAATGCTCCCGTATGGCAGCGATGCCCGGGCTTTCGTCTTCCTCTAGTGACTGCTGCAGCCTGTGAACAATCTCTGTGTTCGCGGATCGCCCACTCTCAGCGGCCTTCTTCCTTAGTTCGTCGCGCAGCCCTTCCGGCATCCGAACGGTTACCTGATCTGCGAATCGTGTAGCTATGTTTCTTGGTCTTCCCATGCAGCCGGAGCCTACCCGTACTGCAGAGCGTTAAATAATCACACGGTGTGATCATATGGGTACAATTCTTGCAATTACTTGCGCCTGACGCATGCTGTAATGACTTTGCAGCAGGGTTGTTATAAATGCCGACAAGAAAAGCGTCAGGCCATTGCTTACCAAGGATTGGAGGATTGTGTTTTGATGAGGATAGACCCGAGCGAGTATGAGAGAGGCATTGCCAAGCTAGAGCATCTAGAGGCCCTCATCGTTTCTAACAGCGGGCCGGGATTCGATTCCTATATGTCAATGAACCGCTCACTGCAAGAGAATCTCGTCGAGCTTGCTGCTGATTTAGTGCAGGAGGCCAGGCGCCTCCTGAGCCCGTCTCCATAGGCAATGGAGCGATTATGCAACCCGCTTCGGCGGGTTTTTTATCGTCTGCAGAAACGGTGATCTAGTTTTTATAGACTATTTTGTTGAGAACCACTTGACTTATGCAGTCTACATTTTCTATACTTCAGTCATCGGGTCAGCAACACAGGCCCGCAGCAGTACAGACCGCTAGGACTCCGGCTCGCCAAGGCCGGACGAGTGCGAAGGTGGAGCCAGTCAGCCGGGCGGAACCGCTGATAAGAGTTTGGGGCACTTGAGGAACAACGCCCCGGTATTTGAGGCGGCTTTCATGGAGAGCCGCGCCACATACCCAACAGGAGAACAACATGACAGCAGCATCCATCAATGCGCTTCTGGCTTCCGCATACAACCTGCACGTCGGCCCGAAGGCTGGCGGCGAAGCGATGACCCCCGCCAAGGCCGCGAAGCTGAAGCGGGCAGACCGCGTGGCCCTCGCCTTCCTGCTGCGTGAAAAAGGCGGCAGCGATGCATTCTCAAAAGAAGATGCAGACCGCGCATACATCGCGCTTGTTGGCTGAGTGGCGGCATGCTGGCATGGCTGCCTACTACAACGAGATAGATCCCTATGCCGCCAAGTGGCTGAGGAACCTGATTGCTGCCGGTCATATAGCGTCCGGCGATGTGGATGAACGGAGTATTGAGGATGTTTCACCAGACGACCTGCGCGGATACCGACAGTGCCATTTTTTCGCGGGAATTGGAGTTTGGTCCTACGCTCTTCGCCGCGCTGGATGGGACGATACGCAACGAGTATGGACGGGAAGTTGCCCCTGTCAGCCTTTCAGCGCGGCAGGCAAAGGAGCTGGATTTACTGACGAGCGACACCTTTGGCCAGCCTTCCATTGGCTCATCGAGCAGTGCCGCCCTGCAGCAATCTTTGGAGAACAGGTTGCAAGCAAGGACGCGAACCCGTGGATCGACCTTGTATCGACTGACCTGGAAGCCCTGGGTTACGCCGTCGGGGCGGTTGCGTTCCCGGCTGCGGGCGTCGGTGCCCCGCACATCAGAGACAGACTGTACTGGGTGGCCGACGCCGACGGTAGGCAACTCGATGGGGTCACAGTCATTCGAGGGGCTGAGTCCAACGGGCAAGACGCCGGACGGGCGCAAGGTTTCGGTGAGCCTGGGGCATGTGGCGAGCTTCGCGGGGTGGCCGACGCCACGGGCACGCGACCATCACACCGAGGGGCAGGGGTCGCACTCGCCGTCGCTTCCCAGGCTGACGGAAGTGATAGCGCCTCCAAGCCCAGCCCGACTAACGGCCCTTGGCGAGACGCTGACTGGCTGCTCTGCCGGGATGGAAAGTGGCGGCCAGTTGAACCCGGCACATTCCCGCTGGCTCATGGGGCTGCCTCCCGAGTGGGACGCCTGCGCGCCTACGGCAATGCGGTTAACGCGGAAGCGGCAGAAGCGTTTATCCGATCAGCGATGGAGGCAGGAATAACCGCATGACATCAAAGCGGCTTGACCCGACCGAGGGCAGCCACACACCAAAAAGGAAACACCATGGACTTTTCAACCGGCTTCGGCCTTCTCGTCATCATCTTCCTCATCATCACGGCGGTCCTCTGGTTCCTGCTGCCCTTCGCAGTGTTCGGCGTCAAGGATCTGCTCAAGGACTTGCTCAAGGAGCAGAAGCGCACCAACGCGATGCTGCAAGCGGACAAGGTGCTGTGAGCATGCAGCAATACACCTACACCAAGTACCTGCGCTCCCCGGGCGGCGCCATTGCCCAGATGACGGGGCAAGTGACCGCCGAGAGCCACGGAGCGGCGCATACGCAGCTGGTGGCGGGGATTGGCTACAAGGGGCACGCCGCGCTGGTGGCTCTGCTGGTGAACCCGGTAGGACGGCCGGTTCTGTCGATGGCGGCATAGGAGAGAAGGATGAGCAAGGTAACGATGCCGGAGCCTGCATTTACTACAGTCATCAGGAATATCCCAAGGGTTCTGTTTAGCGGCGCCCAGATGGAAGCCTACGCAGCCGCCAAGGTGCGGGAGGCGCTGATAGACGCAATAGAGATTGTCCGGCAAGCAAGGCATTCCATTGGGGCCGGCGCGCTGGCTGAGAATGCCCAGCATGAACAAAGCGTCGTTGGGCCGCACTTGGATGCAGTCGAGGACGAAATCCGCGCCCTGCTGCCTTCGCAGTAATCCCCCGAGCACTGCAGCCAGCCGGTCACACGCAATGCCAGCGCGTCAGACTGGCTAACTCACTCACGTACACGGCTTTCAAATTCAGACACAGCGCGGCCGGCTGACTGTAGTGCTCCGTTGGTGATAGATGCGGGCGGCATCTGTCCGGCTTGCCCACGAAACGGGCGCCCTGCCCTGCGGTATCCCCTAAGGGTAGGGCCATCTGCATGCCATATGCCCTGCCGTGGGTTAGCGCCATGGTGCATTACCTACATCAACCCACACTAGATGAACCCTGACTCTGCTTTATGAGAGAGGGCGTGTGGCATGCAGATGGCAACACCGGCTGCGGCTTGGCCCCGCAGCATCCACAACTTACGTGGAAATTAGGATAAAGACGCAGCCAGATGCGAGCGGTGTCTGCCATCCACCAATCCCCCAACACACACCAACGGAGGCCCACATGGGACACCGAGACTTGCCGTGCGCGATCCACTCGCCCTATGTGGATGCCCTGCACGACACATTGCACGACAGCGTGCCACTAGTCAGCCCGAGCGAGGCCGTGCGGGAAGTACGCGCCGCGCTGCTGTCCAGCGACAGGACGGCATTCGAGTACAGCCGGGAGGCGTGGGTAGAAGCCTTCCTGAACATGCCGGAAGAAGACCTGGGCAAGCTGCTGTACGCCCTGCTCGACCCGGAGAGAGACGCCCACGTTATCCGCTGGTTCTCAGTTGCGATGGCGGGCAAGGCGTGGCGCATTGCAAACGATCAGGAGCACGTATGAGCGATATCAATACAGGCGGGCCAGCCTTCCCCCGAGCAGGACACGAGTGGGATCAAGGCGGCTGGGTTCCGGCTAGCGCAAAAGACGGCATGAGGCTGCGCGACTACTTCGCGGCCAAGGCCATGCAGGCATTCATCGCCAACAACGAATTCAGGAAGGAGGATGGCGACAGCGTATTCCTCAATCCCGAGGCTGTGGCCAGTGAAGCCTACTGGATGGCCGACGCCATGCTGCATGAAAGGAGCAAGGCATGAGCGCGAAGCCGTACTTCATGAAGTCGAACTGGACCGGACGCACGCCGCGCACCTACTACGAGGCATTCCACACCGACTGGCGCCGTGAGAAGCGACAGTACATCAAGGATGGGGCATGGCTGGCGATTGGCGTTCTGGCCTTTGCCACGCCGGTTGTCGTGGCCTGGGTGGTGCACATCTGGGGATGACATGGACGACGACTGGCAGCGCTGGCACGTCGAGATAGGACAACGTGAGGAATACGAAAATGAAAGAGCTACTAGCCGCTTTTGTGAAGGCGCAAGGCAGTATCGAGAAGGCCACGAAGGACAAGGCGAACCCGCACTTCCGCAGCAAGTACGCGGATCTGGGCAGCGTGGTTGACGCCATCAAGCCGGCGCTTGAGGAAAACGGCCTGGGCTTCATCCAGAAATTCCACGACGACGACAAGGCGATCAAGGTCGAAACCATCATCGTGCACTCGTCAGGCGAGCAGCTTTCCTGCGGCACCCTGTCGATCCCGGTCAGCAAGCACGATGCACAGGGGTTCGGATCAGCGTGCACTTACGCACGTCGCTACTCCCTGCAGGCCGCGTTCGGCGTGGCCCCTGAGGATGATGACGGAAACGCAGCCACCAAGGCCGCACCCAAGCGACAGGAAGCCTCGCAGGAGCCGACAAAAGCCCCTATTACCGATGACCGATTCGGCAAGGCGCTGAACGCTATCGGCGCTGGCGAATACACCGCCCAGGCTCTGCGACAGAAATTCATCCTGTCGCCAGAGCAAGAGCAAGAACTATCGAAACTTGAAAAGGAAGCAGCGTAATGGCGTCAGTCAACAAAGTGATTCTGGTGGGGAACCTTGGGCGTGACCCGGAGGTTCGATATTCCCCTGACGGCGCAGCCATCTGCAATGTCTCAATCGCCACGACTTCCTCATGGAAGGACAAGAACAGCGGCGAGAAGCGAGAGGAAACCGAGTGGCACCGGGTCGTTTTCTACGGGAACTTGGCTGAAATCGTCGGCAAGTACATGGCGAAAGGAAAGGCCATGTATGTCGAAGGCCGATTGAAAACGCGCAAGTGGCAAGACAAGGAGACAGGTGCTGATCGGTTCAGCACGGACATTGTTGCCGACCAAATGCAGATGCTGGGCGGCAAGGAGGAAGGCGGGCAGCAGCGCCAGCCTATCGGGAACGGCGCGGAGATCGCCAAGAAGGCATACGCCCCGGCAGGCGGGAACTTCGATGAACTTGAAGACGTGCCGTTCTGAGGTAGCCCATGACAACCATCTACGAACTGGCCCCTGAGCACAGGCAGATGGTCGAGTCCATGCTGGAGTCAGGCATGGACGAGCAGACCATCAGAGACACGCTGGAAGCCGAGAGCGGGCTGTACGACAAGCTGGACGCCATCTATTACGTGATGACGGAGCGTACCGGCAGGGCCGACGCTATCCAGACCGAACTGATCCGTCTGCGGGCGCTGCTCGACTCTGAGCGCGCCAATATCGAACGGCTGGAAAGGCTGCTCGAGTACGGCCTCAAGGCTTCTGGCGAAAGGAAGATCGAGCGCCCGCTGTACACAGCATCTCTGCGCAAGGGCCCGCCAGCGGTGATTGTCGATGACGAGAGCCAGGTGCCACGCGACTATTTCACCAGCCCTGCCCCACCAGAGCCGCGCCTGGACAAGTCGCTAATCAAAAAGGCGATACAGGAAGGCCATCACATCCCAGGCGTGCATATCGAGCAGCGCCTGTCATTGCAGATCAGGTAATCATGAAAGAGCTAGAGCAGAACGTTATCCGCTGGGCCACAGAGCGCGGCATCTACGAGCACAGCACCGCCCAGGCGCAGACGCTCAAGGCGGTTAGCGAGATGGGCGAACTGGCGGATGCCATCATCAAGGACGATGACGGCGCAGCCATGGACGCAGTGGGCGATGTGATCGTGTGCCTGATCAACGTGGCGCACATGCGCGGGTTCGACTTGGAAGAAGCTCTGCAGGCCGCGTGGGGGGAAATCAAGCACCGCAAGGGCCGAATGGTCCCCGGTGGTGCGTTCGTCAAGGAATAGGCATGCACCTGAACCGCGCACAGCGCCGCAGCAGCCCCCCCGCCCAAGGCCGGATGTATCGCGGCCTGGATGCGGCGCAGAGAAAGATGACGGCAGAGGAATTCTCCCTGCTCGACAACCCGGTCAATACCGCCATCCTCGCCCTGCGACTGGGCACGGCGGACGAGACCGACCGCAACACCCTGGCAGCCGCCATCAACATCGCCCACCAGATCGCAGGCAGCGTGCAGCGACATGCTCACCTGCTGCCCTACATCCAGGCTGCAGCAGACGCGGCCAATGCGGGATGGCAGGACGTTGCCGCGATTGACGTGTGCATAGAAGTCTACAAGGGCCTGATACGGCAGACACCGCGCAAGACGGTGCGCCGGGCCATCTCAAAGGCCGTGCAGGCCGCTCAGGAGGCAGCATGAAAGAAGAAATCAGAGCACGCCGAGTAGCCCTGTACGCCGTCCATCAGGATCGCGCCACGGTCAAGATCAGCGAAGAAGGCCGGCGCCTGAGCGAGGACGCCATGCAGATTGAGCGCCTGAGCCTAGATCTGCACGAGGCCAACCGGGCGCTGGAGAGAAGCTACAGGGAGATATCCCGGCTCCGGGCCGAACTGGCAGCGAGGTCGACGTGATACCAGCGCTGTGCATGCTCGCTGTCTTCCTGGGAGGCGGCGTGCTGGGGTTCTTTATCGGGATTGGTATGGATAGGAGGGGAAGTTGAGCATCAAGATCAAGGAAGGCGTAGCGGTAGACCATGCGTACTACTGGCTCCCAATGAGCACCTGCCCCACCGGCGTAAAGGTGCAGCTAGCCAACCCGGGTGGCGTCGCCATCTACGGCACATACAACGGCAGGGACACATTCTGGCGGGGCTGGGCACCCTGCCCCAAATTCAAGCGAGAGGAAGTATGCAAGTCAGACTAGTCGCCATCACCAAGCCGGTGATACCCGAGGCCAGTACACCGGGCGAACTGATCGCCTACTGCGCCCGAGTCAGCAACCCGGCGAACCAGGGCAACACGGCCACCGCTCCAAAGCTGCTGCGGTATCTGCTGGACAACAAGCACGTGTCCCCGCTTGAAATGGCGCATATGGTGCTGGAGATCGAGACCACGCGGGATATTGCGCGGCAGATTCTGCGGCATCGCTCGTTCTCGTTTCAGGAATGGAGCGGCAGATATTCGGAAATGCCCGACGAGCCGGTCTTGCGTGAGGCCAGGATGCAGGACACGAAGAATCGGCAGAACAGTTTGCCGTGCAATGACGATGATCTGCAGGAGGCATGGGAAAACACCCAAGCCGAAGTCATGGGGCTGGCCGTGGATCGTTATCAGTGGGCACTGCGCAAAGGCGTCGCAAAGGAAGTCGCCCGCGCTGTGCTGCCTGAGGGCATGACGCAGAGCCGCCTGTATATGAGCGGCACCGTGCGCAGCTTTCTGCACTACGTCGAAGTCCGAACCGACCCATCAACACAGAAGGAGCACCGCGAAGTGGCCCAAGCCTGCGCGGCGATCCTGTATGAGCAATTTCCGGAGTTGCAAGCATGATCAAACCATCGAGACCCACCAGAGAGCGGGCTGCACGCAAGGAAGTCGCGCTGGAAGCCATCCGCAACGACTGGCGCACCATCATTGAGATAGCGAACCAGATGGGCATACGCAAGCCCATGGCGCATGAGTACCTGAACGAACTGGCCGCAGATGGGCTGGCTGAAAAGGTGATTTTCCCGGTGCCGAGCGGATACCTGGGGATCGCCAAGTTCAAGGCAGTCGAGGGAGCTGTGCTGTCGCTGGAAGCAGAGTATGCAAAGGCCAGCGCGAACCGGGCCCGCACATTCATTCCGCAGCCAGTGGTGGTCGAATCGGTAATGCCTGACCTGTATATGCGGGCGATGGTGGCCTATGGACGGGAGCACAGGGTATGAAACGGGTATGGATACGCTTTGAGGGCCGGCTGATACAGGTCTACATCGACAGCCAGGGACGGCGCATTGTGCCGAAGGTGGACGAAGAATGAGCGACCCAATCAACAACCCCGCGCACTACCAGCTATTCCCTGGCACCGAGGCAATCGACGTGATTCAGGCCGCGCTGACGGAGCAGCAATTCCGGGGCTACCTGATGGGCAATGCGCTGAAGTATCGACTCAGGGCTGGCGAGAAAGGACCGGCCGAGCAGTGCATAGCCAAGGCGAAGTGGTATCAGAACCGCCTGAGAGACCTACCAGGGAGCGAGAGTTGAGCAGCACACCGACCCAGCCGAGCGCTGGGTTTTTTGATGTCGTGGCAAGAGTTCTACGCCAAACGGCAGAGCAATGGGGAGTGAACTATGCCGATACTATCGGATGAAGAGGTAGTCAGCCTGACAGGAAGGGTTCGACACGCCGCCCAGAAGCAGGTGCTCGCCCACCTGGGCATCCCGTACAAAGCACGCCCGGACGGGTCACCTGTTGTCCTGCGGGCTATGATGGAGGCTGTATTCGGCCATGCGACAGAGAAAAAAGGACCGGCATCTCCCCGCGTGCGTGTATCAGAAGCACGGGGCTTACTGGCTGGTAAAAAAGGGCAGGTGGCGCAAGCTCGGCAATGATTTGCACACCGCTCTGCAGGAGCATGCGCGCATCATATCCGCACCGGAAAACGGAGTCCCGTCGCTTATCGACAAGGCGCTACCAGCCATCATTGACGGCAAGTCTGAGTCCACCAAGAAGCAGTACGCTAACAGCGCCGAGCTGCTGAAAATAGCCCTGGCAGAGTTTCGCCCCGACCAGTTGAGGCATGCCGACATTGTGCAGATCATGGACGGGTTTGCAGATCGCCGTGCCATTGCCAATCGCATGCTGACGGTGCTGAGGCTCGTCTACAAATGGGCACTCAATAGGCGCATTGTTGAGCAAGACCCGACGGTGAGCGTTGACAGGTACAAGCAGACGCCACGCGACAGGCTCATCACGCCGCAAGAGTACCGCGCCATATACGCACACTGCCCAGACTGGCTGCAGGTCGTCATGGACCTGTGCTACCTGACAGGGCAGCGCATCGGCGACGTGCTCAAGATGGAGCGCGGCCACCTGCAGGAAAAAGGCATCTTCGTCGAGCAGGAAAAGACCGGCAAGCGGCTGATCGTCGGCTGGACGCCTGACCTGGAGGCCGTCATAGAGCGCGCCAAGGCGCTGCCGAGTTCCGTCGCCTCAGTGCGCTACATCATCGCAACTCGTGCCGGGATGCCAAGGGCGCACACGAATGTATGGCGAGCGTTCAAGGCAGCGGCAGAGAAAGCCGGCGTCGAGAACGTCACGCTGCACGACCTTCGCGCCATGTCAGGAACCGAGGCAGAGCGCCAGGGCATGGACCCCACTGCGCTATTGGGCCATACCGACCGCAGGACCACGCAAATCTACCTGCGCGACAGGTCGGCAAAGGTCGTGTCCGGGCCGAGCAAAAAGGCTGGATAAGCATCCAGTTTTGGACAATGAGTATTAGACAGCAATTGGAGTATTGGACACGCCGCCCTTATAAATCAAGACGTTATAGGCGTGCAATGTACTCGGTCA
>JADGMW010000565.1_pt1 | contig 14112 bp, 14 predicted proteins | sample 8641801 | NCBI WGS metagenome assembly JADGMW01 (sample SAMN16272018, study PRJNA661076) | feces metagenome | isolation source: fecal sample from diarrhoea affected cattle A | host: Bos taurus | place: South Africa: Lokaleng Village, Mahikeng | collected 2019-09
TGTTCGCGTCCTGTGCGCGCTTGACCAGCTGGTAGCGGAATGCCGGAGGTGACAGGCGCAGCTCGCCGCGCGGCGTGCTGAGGCGGCTGTGCAGGAACTCGGGCTGCAGGTGCTGGGCGATGTAGTCGGTGACCCGGGTGGCGCGCTCGATGTCGTCCGCCGGGGTTTCCTTGTTCAGGCCAAACAGGTTGGTGGCGGTGTCGTAGGAAGCGGTCTGCACGGTCATGATCGGCAGGCCGCCGTCGAGCGCTGCCTTGCACAGCTCCATGATCCGCGGGTCCGGCTGGAAATCGCTGCACAGCAGCAGGCCGGCCAGCTTGACGCCGTTGAGCGAGGCCATGCAGGCGGCGAGGATGATGTCGTCACGATCGCCCGGGGTGACCACCAGGACGCCCGGCTGCAGCAGCGGGACGGTATTGGGCACGGCACGGGCGCAGAGCAGGATCTTCTTGACGCGACGCTGTTCGGCTTCGCCTTCGTTGAGCATCTTGGCTTCGAGCAGCTGGGCGATGTCCCGGGTGCGCAGCGCATTCAGTTCCTCGGCGAAGGGGATGGCCCCGAGCAGCTGGAAGTCGCCGGTGCCAAGGATCGGCAGCTGGGCCTTGAGGCGTTCGATGAAGGCGGGCAGGCCGTCTTCGCTCTTGATCTTGTTGAGGATCACGCCCAGCACCTTCGGATCCTTGGTGCCGCCGAACAGCTGCGCCTGGATCTCCAGTCGCTCGGCCATGCGCTTGAGCGTGTCCTTGCCCTGGGCCGCAATCAGGATGACTTCGGCATCCAGGCTCTTGGCCAGATGGCTGTTGATGCGCGAGGTATGGTTGAACTCGCGCGTCGGCACCATGCCTTCGACGATCACCACGTCCTTGCCGGCTGCCACCTGCTGGTAACGGCTGACGACATCTTCGAGCAGCAGGTCCAGCTCGCCATCGGCCAGCTGACGCTCCACCTGTTCCAGCGGCAAGGGTTCGGGCGAAGTCTGGTTGAGCGTGCGCTCCACCAGGATGCAGGAGCGCTCGAGGCCCTGATCCAGGGGGAACGGCTGGGCGATGGGCTTGAAGAAACCGACTTTCAGGCCGGCATTTTCGAGGGCACGGATCAGGCCGAGGCTGATCGAATTGAGGCCGCCGCCAAATCCAGAGGGGGCGAGAAACAGCGTATGCATGAAGATCTCCTTCTATGGAGTCGAAACCAGTGCTGCGTGTGGGCGAGCAAAGCGAAACCCGACGCCGGGGAAAGGCCGTCGGGTTCAGGTAGGCGCTGCTCGCATCCGGTTAGGTCAGGCGTCGAGCAGGGCCAGGGTGTCCAGGGCGATCTGGCGTTCTTCGTTGGTGGGCACCACCAGCACGCGCGGGCTGCCTGCCGCCTGGATTTCACCACCCACGCCGCGGGTGCAGCGGGCGTTGGCTTCTTCGTCGAGCTTGAAGTTGAACAGCTTCAGGTGCTCCAGGGTGCGGCTGCGCACCGCCGAGGAGTTCTCGCCGATGCCACCGGTGAAGATCAGGCCGTCCAGCTTCGGCAGTGCGCAAGCCATGCCGGCAAGGGATTTGGCCAGGCGGTAGCAGAACACCTCGAAGGCGAGGTTGGCGCCGGGGTGGCCGGCAATGCGCGCTTCGTACAGGGTGCGCATGTCGTTGGAGAGGCCGGAGAGACCCTTCAGGCCGCTGTCGTGGTTGAGCATGCGGTCGATCTGCTCCAGGCTCCAGCCCAGGGTGCGATGCAGGTAGCTGTGCAGGTTGGGGTCGACGTCGCCGCTACGGGTGCCCATGACCACGCCTTCCAGCGGTGTCAGGCCCATGCTGGTGTCCCGGCTCTCGCCGTTGACCACGGCGCAGGTGGAGCAGCCGTTGCCCAGATGCGCGGTCAACCAGCAGCTGTCCTCGACCGGCAGGCTGGCCATTTCCGCCGCCTTCCTGCTCACGAAGAGATGGCTGGTGCCGTGGAAACCGTAACGGCGGACGCTGTGTTCCTTATAGAGAAACTCCGGCACCGCATAACGGTAGGCGTGATCAGGCATGGTCTGGTGGAACGCGGTGTCGAACACGGCAACCTGGGGCAGCTGCTCGAACAGCGCGAAGGCGGCTTCGATGCCGACCAGGTTGGCGGGGTTGTGCAGCGGTGCCAGCTGGGCGTTCACGCGAATGGCCTCGAGCACTTCGTCGCTGATCAGGCTGGAGCCGGTGAAATGTTCGCCACCATGCACGACGCGGTGCCCGATGCCGTCGATATGGCCGCCTGCGGCCTCCTGCGCGAGGGGCAGCAGTTTTTCCAGCGCTGCGAGGTGGTTGGCGCCGGGCATCTCCAGGGTTTGCTTCTCGTCGCCCAGCTGCCAGTGAAGCACCGCTTCAGGGCTGCCCAGGCGCTCGGCCAGGCCTTGCAGGGGGAAGGTCGCTTGAGCTTCGTTGACCAGGGCGAACTTGATCGACGAGCTTCCGCAGTTGATCACCAGGATATTTCGAGCCGACATCGGAGCTCCTCGGTTGCTGAATTTTATAGGTTTTGGAATTTCGAGTAATTTTTCTGGCCCGGATTCTTTCACATCCCGCCAAAAAGGGATGCCATCCGAAGGTTGTATTCAGAGCGCCTTTCGGACGGATTGTCACAAGGCTTGTCAAGCCCATTGATCACTCCGTTTATCTGGGTCCAGTTCGCATTCCGCGCTAGTGGCGGTTAAACTTTTGCCCATCATTCCCTAGCAAAGGTTTTGCCTCATGCAGATTGCCGCTAACAAGGCTGTGTCCATCGATTACACACTCACCAACGACGCCGGTGAGGTGATCGACAGCTCTGCCGGCGGCGCGCCGCTGGCCTACCTGCACGGTGCAGGCAACATCATCTCCGGTCTGGAAAAGGCCCTCGAAGGCAAGCAGGGCGGTGACCATGTCCAGGTAGCCATCGAACCCGAGGATGCCTATGGCGAGTACAGTCCGGAACTGGTTGCGACACTAAACCGCGCCATGTTCGAGGGCGTCGAGGAACTCGAAGTGGGCATGCAGTTCCATGCGTCCGGCCCGGATGGCGGCATGCAGATCGTCACCATCCGTGATGTTGAAGGCGATGACGTGGTGGTCGATGGCAACCATCCCCTGGCCGGCCAGCGTTTGAATTTCGATGTGAAGATCGTCGATGTGCGTGATGCCAGCGAAGAAGAACTGGCGCACGGCCACGTGCATGGCGAAGGTGGTCATCACCACTGATCGCGGTGTCGCCGTCTTGGCGGCGAGCCCGTAAAAGAACCCCGGCACCGGCCGGGGTTTTTTTTTGACTGTGCCAAATGCGCGCCTGGCCCGGACGGGGTCATCGCTGCCGTGGTTGCGGGGTGATAAGCCCGGTCGATGATGATGGTGGCTCTAGACGACCGGTCATATGCTCGCTGCATGAACAATCAGGCCCGTACAGACAAGCGTGAACTGATCCTCGCCCGAGGGGCGCAGGTGATGGCTCGCCGCGGCTACCACGGCACCGGTGTGTTGGAAATCGTCCAGGCGGCGGGTATTCCCAAGGGCTCCTTCTATCACTACTTCGCCAGCAAGGAAGACTTCGCCCTGCAGGCGCTGGATTACCTTTATGCGCCGCGCCTGGCGCGTTACCAGGCTGCGCTGAGTGATGTCCGCCGATCGCCCCGTCAACGCATTCTGGATTACTACGCCGAGCTGATCGGCCACTTCGCCCGCCAGGAGCGGCCGGAATACCACTGCTTCATCGGCAGCCTGAGTTTTGAGATGTCGGAGCTTTCCCGCCCGATCGGGCAGCAGGTGGAGACGATCCTGCTGCGCTCGGTGGAGGTCCTCGCGGGCTGCCTCGATGAGGCCTGCGAGCTGGGCGAAATAGGCCCCGAAACCGATTGCCTGGCGCTGGCCGAGTTCATCGGCAATGCCTGGGAAGGCGCGTTGCTGCGCATGAAGGTGGGCAGCAGCGTGGCGCCCCTGAAGATTTTTCTGACACAGCTGGAGCACCTGCTGGTGCCCGCTGATCGTCGTTCGCTTCATCTATAAGGAGAAGAACATGACCGCAGCCGTAAACGCCCTGTTCCAGCCATTCAGCCTGGGCAGTCTGCAATTGCCGACCCGTGTGGTGATGGCGCCGATGACCCGCTCGTTCTCGCCGAACGGCGTGCCGACCGCCGATGTGGTCGAGTACTACCGCCGCCGCGCGGCGGCCGGGGTAGGGCTGATCATCACCGAGGGCACCACGGTGGGTCACGCGGCGGCCAACGGTTACGCCCAGGTCCCACGCTTCCATGGCGAGGATGCCCTGGCCGGCTGGAAGCAGGTGGTCGACGCGGTGCATGCCGCGGGCGGCAAGATCGTCCCGCAGCTGTGGCATGTGGGCAACGTGCGGCGTATCGGCACTGAACCCCAGCCTGAGGTGCCGGGCTACGGCCCGATGGAGAAGCGCAAGGACGGTCAGGTCGTCGTGCATGGTATGACCAAGCAAGACATCAAGGATGTGATCGAGGCGTTTGCCCAGGCCGCCCGGGATGCCAAGGCCATCGGCATGGACGGGGTGGAAATCCACGGTGCTCACGGTTACCTGATCGACCAGTTCTTCTGGGAGGGCAGCAACCAGCGCACCGACGAATACGGCGGCAGCCTGGCCAATCGCTCGCGCTTTGCGATCGAGCTGGTCGAAGCCGTGCGTGCTGCGGTGGGCCCTGACTACCCGATCATCTTCCGTTTCTCGCAGTGGAAGCAGCAGGATTACACCGCGCGGCTGGTAACGACCGCGGAGCAGCTGGGCGAATTCCTCGCGCCGCTCTCGGCCGCCGGTGTGGACATCTTCCATTGCTCGACGCGGCGTTTCTGGGAACCGGAGTTCGAGGGTTCCGATCTGAACCTCGCCGGCTGGACCCGGCAGCTGACCGGCAAGCCGACCATCACCGTGGGCAGCGTCGGCCTGGACGGCGAGTTCCTGCAGTTCATGGTCAAGACCGACAAGGTGGCCCAGCCGGCGAATATCGAAGGCCTGCTGGAGCGGCTGAATCGCCAGGAATTCGATCTGGTTGCCGTCGGCCGCGCGCTGATCTGCGATCCGGACTGGGCGCTCAAGGTGCGCGAGGGTCGCATGCAGGACATCCTGCCATTCAGCCGCGAGGCACTGAAAACCCTCGCCTAAATTCGAGATAGTTGGCGACAGGTGCAGGCGAGTTCATCCGCCTGCACCTGTTGGCGCTCTTGGACTGCTTTGCAGGAACTGCAGGCGAGCCGCCTTCGGGCAAGCGCTGCCTTCGCTGCTCGTTCAACGCACGGGCCTGGATCGGCCGCGCAACCCTGCCGGCAATTTCCCGGTTCCGCCTGTGTCGTGCGCAGCGCTTCAGCGGGGTGAAACCGCCTGGCTCCTGCCTCCCTCGTGAACCCAGAACAGCGTGGCACCTGCTACGGCGGCCGGCATGATCAGCAGGTTCAACACCGGCACCAGCAAGGCGGCGTAGGTCACGGCACCGAAGCTCAGGCTCTGCCAGCGGCGCTGGCGTAGCCAGGCCATCATTTCCGCCCAGCTCATCTTGTTGTTGTCCGCCGGGTAGTCGATGTACTGCACGGCCATCATCCAAATGCCGAACAGCGGCCACAGCGGGGCCGCTGCCAGGTTGACCACCGGAATGAACGAGAGGATCAGCAGCGCCAGCCCGCGCGGCGCGAAGTAGGCCAGCTTGCGTGCCTCGCGGCCGATGGTGCGCGGCAACATCGCCAGCAGCTCGGTCCAGCTGAACGGCGGTGAGCTTTCTTCGCCGCGCGCGACCATTTCCACCTTCTCGGCGAGAAAGCCGTTGAACGGGGCGGCAATGATGTTGGCCAGCATGGTGAAGGTGAAGAACACCATCAGTAGCACCAGGGCGACGAACAGCGGCCATAGCAGGTATTCGAGAAAGGCCAGCCAGTCGGGCAGGCTCGGCATGAAGGCATCCACCCAGCCGCCGAACTGGCGTACCGCGAGGTAGATCAGGCCGATGAACAGCAGCAGGTTCACCGTCACCGGCAGGATCACGAACAGGCGCAGCCCGGGGCTCAGGATCAGCTTCAGCCCCTCGCGCAGATACTGCGGGCCGGACAGGGCGGGAATGGACATGGGTGGCTCCGAAAGGAAAACGCTCGGACCTTGGCGGCCTTATCTCGAGCGGAAAAGAACTCGGCGGCGAAGCGCCAGCGAACCGATGCCGCCTCGCGGTAAAGGTTGACGCTGATCTGCAGCAGGTTTTAAGCCTTATGTCGTTCTTCGCGAGCAGGCTCGCTCCTACAGATCCGGCGCATTTGCCGCTTGTAGGAGGCAGCTTGCTGGCGAAGCTTTTGGACCGTCGATCAACGGCTCCGCCGGGCCTCGGGAAAGTGAACGGGCGGACGCAAGTTATTTGCGCGTCAGCGGCTGCTGATCGAAGCGCACGCCTGGCAGACCGGTTTCCATCAGTGCGCGAATGTTGCGGTGGTCATTGCCGGTGGGGCTGGCGAGCACCGCCTGGTAATGCTCACCGAACGCCAGCAGGGCCTCTTCGGTGCTGAAGCCTTCGAGTACAGCCATGCCCAGGGTCTTGCATGATCCCTCGTTCTCCCCGGCGGCATTTTCGACGCTGCCGTTGGTGAAGCGGCTGGGTTGGTAATCGTAGTGTTCAGCGATGAATGCCAGGGTTTCGCTGAACTGGTGATTGCGGTTGCGCAGCCGGGCGCGGAAATCCTTCAGCGCGCTCACGAGGATTGTCCCTTGTCGAATGCGGCCTGCTGCTCGGGCGTGGCTTCCTTCTGGTAGCGCTTTTTCCACTCGGCGTAGGGCATGCCGTAAACCTCTTCGCGGGCTTCTTCGAGGCTCACTTCGATGTCGAGATCGTCCGCGGCGGCCTTGTACCACTTGGACAGGCAGTTGCGGCAGAAGCCGGCAAGGTTCATCAGGTCGATGTTCTGTGCGTCCGGCCGGCTGCGCAGGTGCTGGACCAGGCGGCGGAAAGCGGCGGCTTCGAGTTCGGTGCGTTCTTGTTCAGTCATGTTCAGGTCTCGGCGTGGGCTGAGGTCGGCGCGATCATAACGCCGCAACGGACGGTCGGCCAGCCTGCCGCGGAGGGATTCCGCTGGCTCGCTGGCGGCATGTCCGGCAGGGGGGTGGATCAGTCGCGGTGGGCCGCCAGCGTAATGGAAACGGATTCGGCGAAGCGCAGCGCGTGGGGCTTGTCCACTTCCACTTCGGCGTAGCGCACCTGCGGCTGCTGCATCACCAGGTCCAGCACCTCCTGGGTGAGCCGTTCGAGCAGGGCGAAACGGTTTTCCTCCACATGCTGGATGATCGCCTTGGTGATGGTGCGGTAGTTCAGCGCCTGGTCGATGTCATTGCCGCGCACCGCGTCAGCGGCGGGGTAGAGAATGGTCAGGTTGATCAGCACGTCCTGCTTGTTGAGGATTTCCTCTTCCTTGATGCCGATGTAGGTGCGCAAGCGCAGGTCCTTGACGCGGATGCGGGCCATCGCGGGTTCCAGTCTTGGCATGTCGTCTCCTTGCAAATCAGATCAGGTGGCGGCCGCCGTTCACGGTCAGTGTGGTGCCGGTGACGTAGGGATTGTCCATCAGGTAGCGCAGGCTCTGGTAGATGACCTCGGCGCCCGGTTCTATGCCCAGGGCCGACTTGGCCAGGGCGGTGCGCCGATAGGCTTCATCATCGTCCGGGTTGAACTGGATCAGCGCCGGCGCGATGCCGTTTACCTTGATCTGCGGCGCCAGGCTTGCGGCGAAGGAAAGGGTGAGGTTGTCCAGGCCGGCCTTGCTTGCGGCATAGGCCATATGTTTTCTGCTGCCCTTGCGAGTGACATCGTCGCCGATATGGATGATGTCCGCCGGGCCGCCATAGCGCAGCATGTCGGCACAGTGCAGGTTGATCAGGTAGGGCGCCAGCATGTGGACATGGAAAAGCTGGCGAAAGGCCTCGGCTTCCTGGCCCGGTGTGTCGGGCCGCCATACGGATGCGTTGTGGATGATGGCACGCAGGCTGCCGGTATGTGCCCTGAGGGATTCGATGAACGCCATGATGCTGACTTCATCGTCGAATTCCGCGTGTAGCACCGTCGCGCCGCGTTCACGCAACTTGCTGATGGCGTCGCGCTCGCGGCGATAGCTGATGATGACCGGGTGACCATCGTCCAGCAGGCGCTCGGCACAATGCAGACCGATACGCTGGCCGGCACCGGTAATGAGGATCGGAATCTGTTCCATGGTGCTCTACCGCAGGGGCGGCCTCAGCGCCGCCGGCCTGGCAGCTTACACCAGATCGACGGGTAGCTCAGGTTGCAACTCGGGGTGCAGCTTCTGGTGCTGCTGATAGAGAAACGAGCGTATGCGCTCGGCGTCCTGTTCCCTCGCAAACTCGACCTCGTAGGCCGCGGCTCCCCCTTTCACTTCGCGCACGCGGGAGGCGTCCACCGCCAAAGGGGCTTCGTTGGGCAGCGCCAGGAGTAGGTTGAAGTGTTTCGGTGGCTTGCGCTGCTTGCCGGCAGTTACAAGCAGGCCGTTGGATGACAGCTCATGCACGTTGAGCGAGCTCTCGCTGCCATCGTCGGTGAGCAGCGGCAGGGGCTTGTCGAGGTGCAGGCGCCAGGCGCGCGTTACCGTTCCATTCTCGAAGATCCGCGGCGGTGCCAGTTGCAGCTCCAGGTTGTGGAATTCGTCTTCTTTCAGCAGCAGGGGGAAGGACATGCTGAAGTCGCCGAACTTCGCCTGCAGGGATAGCTCGGCGTGTGATGCCAGTCGTCCGAGCAGCTCATTGGACTGCGGTCCTCCGTCGATGCGAAAGCCCGAACGGGGAGCCGAGGTATCGGGCACGTCCTGGTTGACGAGTCGGTTGATGTAGGCCAGCTCATCCCTGGTCAGTACGGTTTTTTCCGCCATCCGAATATCCCTCTCAGGCGCGTCCGGTGCCCTTTGGGAAATTCCGGGGCATTGGTTGAGACCCGCGTCTGCGACCACAAGTTTTATCAGCGGTTCAACGTAGTTGCGAACACTGTGCGCTGCGTCCGGTTGCGTGGCGGAAAGTGCGGCCTCATCCGGCATAATGGTCCGCTTTGATCAGCCTGGAGATGCTTTATGAAAGTCGCCATCCTGTCCGGCACCGTCTACGGCACCGCCGAAGACGTCGCCCGCCATGCCGCCGACGTCCTGCGCGCCGCCGGATTCGATGCCTGGCACGACTCCCGGGCACAGCTGCCGCAGATCCTCGAATTCGCGCCCGATGCCTTGCTGGTGGTAACCGCCACCACGGGCATGGGCGAGCTGCCCGACAACTTCGTTCCGCTGTATTCGGCGATCCGCGACCAGTTCCCGGCGTGGCAGAGCTTGCCAGGCGGCGTCATCGCCCTGGGTGACGCCAGTTACGGCGACACCTTTTGCGGTGGCGGCGAGCTGATTCGCGAGCTGTACGCCGAGCTGGGCGTGCGCGAGGTGCAGGAAATGCTGCGTCTGGACGCCAGCGAGACGGTTACGCCGGAAACCGACGCTGAGCCTTGGTTGGAGCGCTTCGCCAATGCCTTGCGTGACTGAGCAAACCTAGGCGGCACCATTCCTCCCAGTGATGCGGCTCGCGCTGGAACGGCAACAGATCCTAGAATCGGGGCACCGATACAACGATAAGAACAGGTGCCCCGATGACCGTCCTTCACGCCTTACCTTCTCTCCAGTCCCAGGTCAGCGCTGCCGAATGGCAGGCGCGCGTTGACCTCGCCGCTTGCTACCGGCTGGTCGCGCTACACGGCTGGGATGACCTGATCTTCACCCATATCTCGGCCAAGCTTCCTGACAGCGAGCATTTCCTGATCAACCCCTACGGGCTGATGTTCCACGAAATCACCGCGTCCAGCCTGGTGAAGATCGACCTGGCGGGTAACAAGGTGATGGACAGCCCCTACGAGATCAATCCTGCTGGCTACACCATCCACAGTGCCGTGCATGAGGTGCGCCATGATGTGGCGTGCGTGCTGCATACCCATACGGCCGCCGGGGTTGCCGTCTCTGCGCAGCGCCAGGGCCTGCTGCCCATCAGCCAGCAATCGCTGTTCGTACTGTCCAGCCTGGCCACCCATGGTTACGAAGGCGTTGCGCTGAACCATGACGAGAAAGCCCGCCTGCAGGCCGACCTCGGCGAAAGCGCTTTCATGCTGTTGCACAACCACGGCCTGATGACCTGTGGCAGCAGCATCGCCGATACCTTCCTGATGATGTTCATCTTCCAGCGCGCCTGTGAAATCCAGGTCATGGCGCAGACCGGTGGTGCCGAGCTGATCCCGATTCCTGAGCAGATCCTCGCTGGCGCCAAGGCCATGGCCGCTGGCGTGACCCGTGGTGCAGGCATGGGCGGGGCGCTGGCATGGCCGGCATTGTTGCGCAAACTGGATACGCAGAGCCCCGGCTACGCCAGCTGATCGAGGCTTGGCGTTACGCCTCGCGCCGGGCGAAGTCCTGCAGCTCCGGGTAGAAAGAGCGGAAATCCTCCAGGAGCGGCACGTACAACTGCTCCAGCTCCAACAGTCCTCCCGCCAGTCCCTCGGGGCGGGAGAGCCGGCGGCTCATGCCGGCCAATACCTGCTCCAGCACGGCGAACTCGCGGTAGCTGCCTAGCCAATCCTGGGCGGCCATGCGCGGCGCGATCATCGCCAGCTTGCCCGGCAAGGTGGGCTCGTTCTGGAGCGCCCGATAGGCTCTTTGAGTGAAATGATCGAGCGGCTCGGCCGAGTAATCCTGCCAGTTCGCGGCCAGGCAATGGTCGAAGAACAGGTCGAGCAAGATGCCGGCATAACGTCGCCGCTGGGCAGGAAAGCGCGCCTTCGCCTGCAAAACCAATGGATGGCTGTCGGTAAAGGCATCGATCTGCCGGTGCAGGCGAATGCCGGCCTCTATCTGCCTGGGCAGGCCGCCCTGCAGCCTTCCCTTGACGAAATCGCCGTAGAGGCTGCCAAGCATGTCGGCGGGTTGTGGCCCACCAAGGTGGAGGTGTGCGAGGTAGTTCATGGGGTGAGCTTAACCCAGCTGCGCCCTGAGCTTCAGCCTAGGACGCGCCGCGCCGGGTCTGTAGAAGCGACCCGGCGACGACTGGCTTGGTGAATGGCGAACAGCTTATGCAGGCTCGGCGGTTTCGCTTTTCGCTGCCTTGGACTGCTCCGCCGTCTCCCGGCGGCGGATGTATTTCCAGTCCGCCTCGTCGATATAGATGCCCGCCGGCCCGCTACCGCCCTCCAAATCAATGGCGACGTGCGCTGAAACCTGGGGTTTAACCGAGGCGAGGATCGGCACGAAGCCCAGTTGCAGGCTGGTCTCGATCAACGCCTGCTGGTTGCGTTCGTCGATGTCCGCGGCCTCGTCGAGGTAATAGGGCAGGCGGATACGCCCGGCCTGCTCGCGGTCCATCAGGTGCAGCAACAGGTACATGTTGGTCAGCGCCTTGATGGTCATGGTGGTGCCGTTGGACGCCGCACCGTCGATGTCGGTATGGATCACCGGTTGGCCACCGACCTTGGTGATCTCGAACGCCAGCTCGAACAGGTCCTTCAGGCCCAGCTGGTTATTGTTCGCCGCCACCAGGCGTGCCAGGTATTCCTTGGCTTCCTCGTTCTTCGCATCCTGCTCGGCAGACTGGGACAGGTCGAACACTGACAGCGTCTCGCCTTCTTCGTACTGGCCGGCGCTGTGGATGATCTGGTCGATGTGCCTGAGCGCATCCTTGTTGGGTGCCAGTACGATGCGGAAGCTTTCCAGGTTCGAGACCTGGCGCTTGTTGATCTCGCGGTTGAACAGCGCCAGCTGGTGTTCCAGGCTTTCGTAGTCGCTGCGGATGTTGCGCAGCGTGCGCGCGATGTCGGTGACGGCCGCGCGGCGGGCCTTGGCAAGGGTCAGCGCCTCGTCCTGGCGGTGGGCGTAGGCGTTGACCAGGAGCTGCAAGCGGCGCTCGGGATCTTCCTCGCTGTCGAACTTGGCCACGCCCTTCAGGCGCACCTGGGCGTAGAGCGCTTCGATCTGGCCATCGACGCGCTGCAACGCCTGCCAGCTGTCCTGGTAGTCGTGCAGCAGCGGCAGCAGGTTGTCCAGCGAATCGTCCACCGGGTCCATGAAAGGCGTACCGAACGGCAGGTTGGCCGGCAGCAGCTGACGCCGGCGCAGGGCGTCTTCCAGAGTGCGTTCCTTGGCTTCCAGATCGGCCAGCTGACGGCCGACCAGCTGCAGCTTGGCGGACAGGTGCTGGACGCGCTCGGCGAAGGCATCGCTGGTGCGCTTGAGTTCGTCCTGAGCGGCTACGGCCTGGGCCAGCTGTTCCAGCTTGGCGGGTTCCTCGGCGGTCAGGGTCTGGCTGCGGCGGAAATCTTCCAGCGCCTTCTGCGCATCAAGCACGGCCTGGTACAGCGCCTCGGCCTGGGCCTTGCTCGCGTTGCGGTCGACGGCCACTGCGTGCTGGGTCTTGAGTTGCTTGAGCTCGCGCTCCAGACGATCCTTCTGGTCGCGCAGGGCGGCGCGGTCGGCCAGCGCCTGCAATGCTGGCGGCTCGATGTGCGAGAGGTCGATGGACAGACCCGGCACCGAGAAGGTATCGCCCTTGAAGCGATCCAGTACGGCCTCGACCGCCTTGACCCAGTCGTCGCCTTCCGCGCTGATGCCTTTCTCTCCCAGCGGCAGGCTGAACAGCTGGCCGTTGAACAGACGCATCAGGCGGTCGACGTCGGCCTGGCTGAATTCTTCGCGCAGGCGCGAGTAGCTGTTGTTGTCAGCGTGATCGAGCTGCTGCTTGACCGACTTCAGGCGCTTTTCCAGGTCACGCAGGCGCTCGTCCAGATCCTCGCTGGAAAACTGCCTCGACTGCGCCAGCGCGCCGGCCAGCTCATCGTGGGCGTCCTTGGCGGCGAGCAGCTGCTGCTCCAGTACGTGGGCATCCTCGACCAGCGCAAAGCGGTTCTTCAGCACGGCCAGCTCGCCCAGCCAGCGCTGGGTTTCGCTGATCTCGCGTTCCAGGCGCATGAGTTCGCCGGTCGAACCACGCTGCTCGTTCTGCAGACCATCCTGCTCGCGGCGGTAGTGCTCGGCCTGGATCACCAGCTCTTCCTTGCGTGCATCGGCGTAGTCGTGCCAGGTGCCCAGCAGGTTGTCCAGCAGCGGCGAGAGGCGATGCAACTTGCCGCGCAGCAGCTCGCGCTGGGCGACGCCGGCAGCCAGCGCCTCGACCAGGGGGCCGGCGGCGACCAGCGCCTGGTAGTCCTGTTCCATGCGGCGCACATCGCGGAAGGCTTCCTCGGTGGCGGCGATGTAGTCGACGCTGCCCGAGCGCAGGCTGTGCTCGAAGGCATCGAGGAACAGCTGCTTGAGCTTGGCGGCAGTGATCTCGCGCATGTGCAGCAGATTGATGAACAGCGCGCGGAAGGTTTTCAGGCTCTGCTCGCTGGTCGAACGCAGCGGGATCAGCGTCATGTCCAGCGGAATCGAGGTATGCCCGCCCACCAGCAGTCGGCGCAGTTCGTCCGGCTTGGCCTCGAAGGCCTTGATGCCGGCGCGTTCGAGGTTGGCGAACAGCTCGCGCTGGCGCAGGCAGGTGCCGTTCTGCTGATAGTGGTCCAGATCCAGCGAGCCCTGATAGACGAAGAACTGGTGGCCGAAGCCGCCACCGGGGCCGCGCCCGGCCACGCCGATCACGTGCGGGCCGTGGGGCAGCATCACCTCGACCAGGATGTAGCTGGTGTCCGAGGCGAAGTAGAACTTGCGCGACTGCTCCAGGCTGTACTTGCCGAAGCTCATGTCCGACATGCGCGCCAGGATCGGGAACTGCAGGGCGTTGATCGAGGCGGACTTGCCCAGGTTGTTGGCGCCGTAGACCGACAGCGGGTTTTCCAGCGGGAAGATGCCGAGGCTGTAGCCGGCGGTGTTCAGCAGGGCGAAGCGGCGGATGCCGTAGCGTTCCTGGCTCATGCTTCAAGCTCCTTTTCTGCGGCGATGGCGCGGGCCAGCGCGGCCTCTTCGGATTCTTCAGCGGATTCGAGCGGTTCCTCGATGAGGATGATGTCATCCTCGCTGTCGTCTTCGGCGATCAGCTCTGGCGCCGGCAATGGCAGGTCGCTGCTGTGCAGTCTAGCGGCCAGATCACGGTCCTGCTGCACCGACAGACAGACATCGAGGA
>JADGMW010000567.1_pt1 | contig 14110 bp, 15 predicted proteins | sample 8641801 | NCBI WGS metagenome assembly JADGMW01 (sample SAMN16272018, study PRJNA661076) | feces metagenome | isolation source: fecal sample from diarrhoea affected cattle A | host: Bos taurus | place: South Africa: Lokaleng Village, Mahikeng | collected 2019-09
ACGAGTACATGGCCATCAGCCCCTTCGCCTACGCCGACCGGATCAACGAGCCGCTCCTGCTGATGCACGGTGCGGCCGACTCCAACAGCGGCACCCTGCCCATGCAGAGCGAGCGCCTCTTCGCCGCCCTCAAGGGTCACGGCGCCACGGCCCGCTACGTTCTCCTGCCCCATGAGGGTCACGAGTATCGCGCCCGGGAATCGCTCCGGCACGCGCTGTGGGAGATCACCGAATGGCTCAACCGCCACGTCCGCGGGACGGCGGACTGAGGCTGCGCGAACCGGCTGATTTCGCCGGTCCTGGTCGCTACGGTTGTAATCAGGCTGCTGTCTGGTCGCCCGCGGCGGCCCTGGAAGGCGGACGTCCGCGTCGCCGTTCCCAGCCGTCAGCCGGGCTGCTTCGGCAGTCGGGCGAGAACGGAGGCGAGCCCTTCCAGAAGGAGGCGCGATTCTTCGCTGGTCCGGCAGTCGGCGGCGAGGATCAGTCGCAGCGTCCGAACGTGGACGTGCACCGAAGGCCACTGCCAGCATCCGCCGACGGTCATCCGGTCGCTGGCTTCGCAGAGGCTGAAGGCGGCGGTGTAGAGCGGCCCGGTGTCGAAGAAGCCGGCCATGTCGGCGAAGGCCGAGGCCAGATCGTAGACCAGGGCCGCGGCTTCCTCGTCCTTCGCGATGCAGGCGGCTTCAAGCCGCGCGAGAGTCTCGGCCAGCGACCGCATGCCTTCCTCGCGATGGCTCTCCAGACCGGCGTCCGCCGCACGCACGGCGTCGGCCATGGTCCGGCCGCCGGGTTCGGCCATCTTTCGGGCCAGGCTGTTTCCGCGGAGGTCGGTCACAGGGCCACCCGCCGGGGTTTGAACAGGCTGTCGATGTCTGACTGATCCATGTTTGCCTCCACGGCAGCGCCCACGTGGGTTGAAAGATCGCCCTTGCGGCGGCCGGCGACGTTGAGCGGGGGGCCCATGTTCCGCACGCGCCTGTCGGGACCGACGTAGGTTTCCGACTGGATGAATTCGCGCTCATCGGACGATAGCCAGACGATCCGCTGAAGCAGCACGGTGGGCGTAAGGGGTTTCGCGACGATGAAGCTCGCGCCGCAGTCGCGGCTCTTGTGAACCCTGGACGCCGCGGCGTGGCCGGTCAGCATGATCACCGGCGTCTGCCGCGCCGCCTCGGGCGACTCGCGGCGCACCCAGCGGGTGAAGTCATAGCCGTCCATCTCGGGCATGGCGCAGTCGACGAGAATCAGGTCCACCGGCCGCCGCTTCAGCACCTCGGCGGCCTCGATCGCGGAACTGCATCGGATCTGCTCCTTGACGCCAAACCCCTGCACGATCGAACTCAGGATATCGAGGGCCTGGGCGTTGTCGTCGATCAGCAGCACCGTGACGTGGGCGAGATTCACCCGATCGGATGGACGGGGGATGCGGGCCATGGGGTCACTCGAACAGCACGAGGTCGCCGGCCCGCGTGGCGCCCCCAGACGCCGGAGCAGCCGATCCGGACGCAGCCTTCAGGCGCTCTGCGAGGGCCGCCAGCGGAACCGCCGCCAGGGCTTCGTCGACCGGTGCGCCGCAGGACAGGGCCCCGGCCAGCGCGCGGAGGGCGTCCAGGGTCTGATGCAGGTCGTCGACCGCCTGCGCCTTCACCAGAACGCCGGACCGACTGTCGGCCGGAGTCTGACGGGCGTGATCGGCGACCAGGGACGACAGCCCGTCCACCGTCTCCATCAGGGTGGCGAGTTCGGCCGACAGGCCGGAGAGCAAGGCGCGCGTCTGCGACGGGGTCATCAGAAAAGCTCCACGGCGCCGGCGTCCGCGGCGACGATCGGGCGAACCGGAGGACCGGGCGGGCTGTGGTCGGTGACGGGACGCTGGAGCGCCCTTCCGCTGACCGGCCAGTACTGGACGCGCCGGCCGCCGGTTCCGCGCAGGCTGCCGCCCGCCACGGGAATTTCCTCGTCCCGCAGGAAGCGCTCGGCGAAATCAGCGTTGGCGCGTCCGACGTCCTGAAGGGCGTCGAACATGCGGCCGCCGCCGAACAGCTTGGCCTCGAGCCGGTCCCGGCGGGCGCCCAGCTTCAGGCAGTCGTTGATCAGCACTTCCATGGCGTAGGCGCCGTAGCGGCGGCCCGCGTCCCGGCCGCTTCCCGAACCTTCCGGCAACAGGAAGTGGTTCATCCCGCCGACGCCGGCGACAGGATCGCGCAGGCACATGGCCACGCAGCTGCCCAGGATCGTGGTCAGCACGACCCCGGCGTCGGTGGTCACATAGTGCTCTCCCTGCCCCACATGGACGCGGTGTGTGGCGGGGTGATCGCGTAGCGCCGCCGTCATGTAAGTGGGCCGAAGACCGTTTCGACCTTCTCCTTCAGCTGGGCGACGGTGAACGGCTTGACGAGGTAGTTGTTGACCCCGAACTGGACCGCGCGCGCGACCAGATCCCGGTCGGCCCGGCCGGTCAGCATGATGAAGGCGGCGCCGGCCGTGGGCGGGTGAGCCCGGACGGCGCGCAGCAGGCCCAGACCGTCCAGGTTGGGCATGTTGAAATCCGAAATGATCAGGTGCGCCGGCTGGGTGATCATCTGGCGCAGACCGGCCTCGCCGTCGCCGGCCTCGCGGAACTCGCGGAAGCCGAGCTGCTGCAGGCTTGTGCGGATAAGGGCGCGCATCGAGGCCTGATCGTCGACGATGAGGGTGTGGATGGCGGCGGCGGCGGGCATGCGGAAATCCTCAGACTACAGGGGCGGAGTCGCGCGAGGGGGAGGCGCAGACGTCCAGAATGGCGGCGGAGAGGCGGCTCAAGGGCAGCTGGCGCTCGACGGCGCCGAGTTCGAAGGCGGCCCGGGGCATGCCGTAGACGACGCTGCTGGCCTCGTCCTGACCGAAGGTGTGACCTCCGGCCTGGCGCATCTCCAGCAGGCCCTGCGCGCCATCCCGGCCCATGCCGGTCAGGATCACGCCGGCCATCGGTCGGCGCAGCCGGACCACGGATCGAAACAGGACGTCGACCGAGGGCCGGTGTCCGCTGACCGTGTCGGAGCGGACCAGCCGGCAGCGCGGCGACGACCCCGACACCTCAAGGTGCGCCTCGCCGCCCGGGGCGATGTAGATGCAGCCCGGCTGCACCGGTGCGCCATCGGAGGCCTCCACGACGGAGGCTCCCGAAGACTTGTCCAGCCGCGCCGCAAAGCTGCGCGTGAAGGTGGCGGGCATGTGCTGGGTGACCACGGTGGCCGGACAATCGGCCGGGAACGAGGACAGGATGGTCAGCAGCGCTTCGACGCCGCCGGTGGAGGCGCCGATCGCCAGCACCATGTCCTTGTTGACGCGGTAATCGGCCGGGCGCGCGACCGGAGCGCCTCCGCCCGCCCGAACCCGCGAACGGGCGGCGACCTTCACCTTGGCGGCGAGCTCGGCGAAGGCCTCCATGGCCGTCGTGCCCGCGCCCGGCTTGCCCACCGCGTCGACGGCGCCGAGTTCGAGGGCCGCAAGGGTGATTTCGGCTCCGGCCTGGGTCAGGGTCGAGACCATGACCACCGGCATCGGCCGCAGTCGCATGATCTTCTCGAGAAACTCGAGCCCGTTCATGTTCGGCATTTCGACGTCGAGGGTGATGACGTCCGGATTCAGCCGCTTGATGGCCTCGCGGGCTTCCAGCGGATCGGCGGCCGAGCCCAGCACCTCGATCTCGGGATCGCGGCGCAGGGCGGCGGTGATCAGGCCGCGCATGGTGGGGGAGTCGTCGACGACCAGGACGGTGACCGTCATGACGCCAGCCTGTAGGCGGTCAGGCCGCTGGTTCGCAGGCGCGCCGTCGCCGGTCCGCTGACGCGTTCCGAATGGCCGATATACAGCATGGCCCCGGGCGTCATCAGCGGGGTGAACCGACTCCACACCCGCTCCTGCGTGGCGTCGTCGAAATAGATCACGACGTTGCGGCAGAAGATGACGTCGAACTTCCCACGCATCGGCCAGTCGCCGATCAGGTTCAGTTCCTTGAAGGTCACAAGTCGCCGCAGCGTGGCGTTGGCGCTGAGGCGGTCCCGACCCTGGATCGGCGCCTTTTCGAAATAGCGCTGGCGCAACAGGACCGGCGCGGGCGCGAGCGCCTCTTCCGAATAGACGCCCGCGGCCCCCTCGGCGACCATGTTGGGATCGATGTCTGTGGCGAGAATGCGCACGTCGAGTTCGGCGGCCTCGGGCAGCACCGACAGGACGGTCATGGCCATCGAATAGGGCTCCTGCCCGTTCGAACAGGCGGCCGACCACAGCCGCACCCTGCCGCCGGCGCGCGCCCGCTCGGCGAGGACAGGCATGACCTCGTCACGCAGATGATCGAAATGGTGCGGCTCGCGGTAGAAGCGGGTGACATTGGTGGTCAGGGCCGCGGTCATCGACTGGCGCTCGTCCACGCCTTCGACGCCCTGGATCAGGGCGCAGTATTCGCGAAAGCTGCGCAGTCCGAGGGCCCGCAGCCGCTTGGCCAGTCGCGAATAGACCAGCGCGGCCTTGCCTTCGTTGAGGGCGATGCCGGCGTGGCTGTGCAGGATCTCGGCGATGTGGCGGAAGTCCTCGGCGGTGAAGACGAACTCGCCCTCGACCAGCGCAGGTCGCCCGGCGGCGGTGGTCATGCGGCCTCGGCTTCGCTCTCGGGTACGATCCGCTCCAGCTCGATCAGGCTGATCATCCGACCGTCGATGGCGAAAATGCCCTTGACGAAATTCTTCACATGATCGCTGGCGACGTCGGGCGTCGGCTGCACCTGTTCATCGGTCAGCTGGATGATGTCGGACACGGCGTCGACCAGAAGGCCGACGGTGCGGCCGCCTATCCGGGCGACCATGATGACGTGGCGGGCGGTCGGTTCGGAGGTGGCCAGGCCGAAGCGCACGCCGAGGTCCACGATCGGCAGGACCGCCCCGCGGAGGTTGATCACGCCCTTCATGTAGCCCGGAGACCTCGGAAGCGGCGTGGCGGGGGTCCAGCCGCGGATTTCGCGCACGGCCATGATGTCGACGCAGAACTCCTGCTCGCCGATCCTGAAGGCGATCAGTTCCCGCGAGGTGGAAGCGGTTGCGGTGAGAACTTCTGACATGATCAGCTCGCGATCTTGAGGGCAGGACGGGCCGAGCGGCGGCGGGCGTTGGCCACGATGGCGTCGACGTCGAGGATGAGGGCAACCCGGCCGTCACCGAGAATGGTCGCCGCCGCGACCCCTTCGACCTGCTGGTAGTTGGTCTCGAGGCTCTTGATGACGACTTGGCGCTGTCCCTGGATGGCGTCGACCAGCAGGGCCGCCCGGAAACCGGCCTCCGTCTCGATGACCACGGCCACGCCCGACGACGGGTCGGCCGGCGTGGCCCGGAAGCCCATCACATGGCCGACGTCGATCAGCGGCACGAACTCTTCGCGGAAGCGGATCACCGCGTCGTGGCCGCCGACGAAATTGATGTCCTGGGCCCGCGGGGTCAGGCTTTCCACGATGGCGGTGAGAGGCGTGACCAGCGTCTGTTCCGCCGCCGAGACGACCATACCGTCCAGCACGGCGAGGGTCAGAGGCAGGCTCAGCGTAAAGGTTGAACCCTTGCCGGGCGTCGACGCGATGGAGATGCGGCCGCCCAGCGCCTGGATGGACCGGCGCACCACGTCCATGCCCACGCCCCGCCCCGAGATGTCGGAAACGGCGTCGGCCGTGGAGAACCCCGGCAGGAAGATCAGGTTGTCGACCTCCTCCTCGCTCAAGACGGCGTCGTCGGGGATCAGGCCCCGGGACACGGCGATGCCGCGCACCCGTTCGCGATTGATGCCGCGGCCGTCGTCGCTGATCTCGATGACGATGCGGCCGGACCGGTGCAGCGCCACCATGGTGACCGTGCCCTCGGCCGGCTTGCCTGCGGCGGCGCGGTCTTCCGGACCTTCCAGGCCGTGGTCGATGGCGTTGCGCAGCATGTGGGTGATCGGCTCGGCGAGACGTTCGACCACCGTCTTGTCGACCTCGGTGGCCTCGCCTTCGGTGACCAGCCGCACACGCTTGCCGGTCATCTCCGCAACCTCGCGGACCAGCCGCGGCATGCGCTGGAATACGGACTTCACCGGCTGGGCCCGGATGGCCATCACGCTGTCCTGGATTTCCCGGGTCAGCAGCTCCAGATCCTCAAGCCCGACCGAGATGCCGGACGACCGCGCCAGGCCGCTCTCGACGACGCGCTGGGCCAGCATGGCCTGCTGGATCACCAGCTCGCCGACCACATTGATCAGGCGGTCGACGCGATCGAGATCGACCCGAATGGTGACCGCCGACGCGACCGGGGCGGCTGGCGTCTGCGCCGCCGGCGTCGAAGGCGCGGCCGGCGCCGGCGATGTCGTGGGGGCAGGGGGCGGGGCCACCGCCGGCGCAGGCGCCGGGGCGGGCGCATCCGCCTTGGCCCGGGCGAGCAGGGCGGCGATGTCGAGATCGTCGGCCTTCGCCGGTTCGTCGGGCATGTCCGGGGCGGGGGCGGGCGAAACGCTCAGTTCGCAGTCGGACTCGACGAAATCGAACACCTCGCGGATGGCGGCCTCGCCGGCGGAGGTCTCGATGTCGACCGTCCAGGTCAGATAGCTCTCCTCGGCGACAAGGTCGCCCAGAGCCGGCAGGGTCGAGTGATCGAGCGTGACCTCGACCGGCCCCAGCCGCGCCAGTTCACGCAGCAACAGGCCGGACTCGTTGGCGTTGGCGTACATCCGCGCGTGCGGGCGGAAGACCACGCGCCAGCGCCGGGCGACGGTTTCGACCGTCCCGACCGGGGCATCCAGGGCCGACAGGTCGAAGGCGATCGGCCGGAAACCGAACTCGTCCGGTTCGGGCGGCGCCGGCTCGGTCGGCCCCGCGGTCTCCGGCGAAGCCGCGGCTTCGCCGTGGGTCAGTTGCTCAAGCTCGACCACGAGGCTGGATGAGCGCACCTCGTCGACCGGAGCACCCTGGCCGCGGGCCGCGGCGATGTGGTCGGCGAGCAGGTCGGCGGCCCGCAGCAGCGTCTTGACCGTGGTCTCGTCGCACGGCTTGCGGCCCGACCGGATTTCGTCGAGCAGGGTCTCGAAAACGTGAGCGAAGCGCACCAGGTCGTCGAGGCCGAACGCTCCGGCCCCGCCCTTGACCGAGTGAACCGCGCGGAACACGGCGTTGACCGTCTCGTCGTCGGCCTCGCCGGCCTCGATCGCCAGCAATCCCGCCTCGAGATCGCCGAGCAGTTCGTCACACTCCTGGAAGAAGGTGACCTTGATCGCCTCGAACGGATCGTCGCTCATCATCAGGCCGCCACACGCCGTACGGCGTCGATCAGCTTGGCCGGGTCGAACGGCTTGACGATCCAGCCGGTGGCGCCGGCGTCGCGGGCCCGCTGCTTCTTGGCCGCGTCGCTTTCGGTGGTCAACACCAGCACCGGAGTGGCCCGGTGCTCGGGCCTGGCGCGCATGCCCTCGATAAAGCCGAAGCCGTCGAGGCGGGGCATGTTGATGTCGGTGATGACCACGTCGGCGCCTTCGGCGGACAGGGTCTCGAGGCCGTCGATGCCGTCCACGGCCTGGATCACGCGGTAGCCCGCAGCGACCAGCGCCAGCTGGAGCATGTCCCGCATCGTGCGGGAGTCGTCGACGGTCAGTATGGTCTTGATCACACGGAATCTCCCGGCTGTCCGGCCGCTGGCGGCGGCGCACCGAACGCGTTCCATTGTTCAGTGAAGGCCTCGGAGGCCGGCTCGACGAGCAGGCGATGACCGTCGGCCGCCCAGGTCTGCCGTGCCGACAGAAGGACCTGGAGGCAGAGGCCCCCCAGCCGCTCGACGGCCGAACCGTCGAGCGTCAGGGGACGGCCGCGGGCGCCCAGCAGCTGGACCCGAAGGCCCTCGGCCGCCTGGATGTCCAGCACCGCCGGCAAGGCGACAACGGCTTGCATCAGAACTCTTCCCAGCCTTCTTCGGAGGCCGCCGGCTCGAGCTTGCGGGCGGCTCCGCCGTGGCCGACGGTCTTCATGGCCGTGACGGTGCGGTTGGCCGGGCGCGGCGCGGCGACCGGACGGGCCGTGGCGGTCACGGCGCCGATCTGGAAGCGGGCCACCGATCCGGCGAGGGCTTCCGCCTCCTGGGCCAGCGAGTGGCTGGCGGCGGTCGACTGCTCCACCATGGCGGCGTTCTGCTGGGTCACCTGGTCCATCTGGTTGACGGCGGTGTTGACCTGCTGGAGGCCGGTGGCCTGCTCCTGGGCCGAGGCGGCGATCTCCGACACGAGGCCGTCGATCTCGGCGACGCGGCTGACGATGCGCTGCAGCGCCTCGCCGGTCTGGCCCACCAGGCTGACGCCCGAGTTGACCTGGCTGGTCGAGGCCGAGATCAGCACCTTGATCTCCTTGGCGGCTTCGGCCGAGCGCTGGGCCAGGGCCCGCACCTCCGACGCCACCACCGCGAAGCCGCGGCCGGCGTCGCCGGCCCGGGCCGCCTCGACCCCGGCGTTCAGCGCCAGCAGATTGGTCTGGAAGGCGATCTCGTCGATGACGCCGATGATCTGGCTGATCTCCTGGGCGGACTTCTCGATCGCGCCCATGGCCCCGACCGCGTCGCGGACGACCACGCCCGAGGTCTCGGCGTCGCCCTTGGCGGCCTGGACGGTGTCGGAGGCCTGACGCGCGCCCGAGGCCGTGCGGTTGACGGTGGCGGTGATCTGGTCGAGCGCCGCGGCGGTCTCTTCGAGGCTGGCCGCCTGCTGCTCGGTGCGGCGGGACAGGTCGTCGGCGGCCTGGCTGATCTCGCCGGCGCCGGAACGGATGGCCGAGACGTTGGTGACCACGACGGACATGGCCTCCTGCAGTTGCACGATGGCGGCGTTGAAGTCTTCCTTCAGGCGCAGGGCCTTGGGCGCCACCTCGGCCGTGAACCGATGGGTCAGGTTGCCGGCCGCCATGGCCGCCAGACCCTCGCCGAGAGCCTCGATGGCGATCCGGTCTTCCTCGGCGATGCGCGCCTTCTCGGCCTCATTGCGGGCGCGCTCGGCCTCGGCGGCTTCACGCTGGGCGGCGGCCTCGGCTTCCAGGCGGAGCTTCTCGATCGCAGCGTCGCGGAAGGCCACGACGGCGCCGCCCATGGCGCCGAACTCGTCCTTGCGCCTGGCGTCCGGTTCGATCGCGGTGTCGCCGGCCCGGAGCCGATTCATGTGAGCGATCATCACATTGACCGGTCCGGAGATGCCGCGCGTCAGGACGAAGCCGACCGCGACGGAGATCAGGAGGGCCGCGCCGAGGCCGAGAAGCAGGGCCCAGATCAGGGCGGTGGTGGCGCTGTCGTATCGGGCCCGTCCCTTGTCCAGTGCCACCTCATTGGCGGCCTTCATGCTGTCGAGAGACTCTTCCACCTTGCCCATGAGGGCGTCGGCCGAGCCCTCGCGACCGACCATGTGGACCGCGCTGGCGTGCGTAGCCGGATTTTCCGCGAGGGTCCGACCCTGAACCACGACGTGCTGGAACCAGGCGTCGCCCGCCGCCTCGGTCGTCTCCACCAAGGCGGCGACCGACGCGGCCCCGCTCTCGCGAAGCATCTTCATTTCGTTCTTGAACGAGGCTCGGTGCGCATCCGCCCGCTCGATGTAGTAGGGGTCGCCCGAGATCAGGAAGCCACGATAGCTGTTCTCCTGGCGAGCGAGGTAGAACTCGGCCGCCTGCACATGACGCGTCGTGGTGTTGCCGACCGACCGCTCGGCCTGCGCCTGTTTGAGGGCCTCGATCTGGAAAAGAGCTACGCCGCCCATCGCCGCGATGGCGAGCAGGACGCAGGCGAAAGCCAGGAAAAGTTTCCGGGCGACGGGCATGTTGTTCAGGAAGGTCATGGCGGCCTCGTTTCTATTCGGCGGGCTCAGAGGGCGAAGGTCAGGGCGGCCACGAGCCGGCCGTCGTCGCGTTCGCCGAGCTCATGGCTGTCGGTGTCGTACCAGCGCACATCCAGCGCGAACTTGTCGGTGAGCTTGTGCTTCACCCCGGCGTTCCAGGCGACGTACGCCTGCTGGCCATTCTGGGTGCGTTCCCCGAGAGCGATGGTCGCTCGGCTGCGGGCGCCGACCGCGACCCCGCCCTGCAGCTCGACCCACCACGCCTCTTCCGTGCCGCCGGAGCTGTCCGGGGAGTAGTTGACCCGCATGCGAAGGCCGACCGGTCCGACGGCGCGCGACATGTCCGCCTGATACTCCATGAAGCGGTTGTCGTAGCCGGCCGGCGCGCCGGACAGGGTCTTCTGAACGGCCGAGAAATCGAACTTGTAGGCGCCGATCTCGGGGGCGTAGCCGACGCCGGCCACGATCTCGGTGTCGGCGCCCTGGGCGATGTCCACGGTGGAGGCGGACAGGGTGGCGTAGAAGTCGCCATGACCCAGTTCGACCTCGCCGGACACGCTCGGCTCGCCGTCGCTCTTGCCCAGGCCCTTGCCGATGTTCTCGCTCGCCACCCCGAAGGTGAAGTCGAATGACTGGGCGCTGGCGGTTGCAGGGACGGCGGCGGCGAACACCAGGCCAGCCAGGAGGGGGAGGCTGGAGCCGGGGAGGATGCGGTACGCTGACATGGGAGGCTTGGTCTCTCGGGGAATGTTGGTTCCCGAGTTGACCGAACGGTGAATATATTTCCTGAACCCGCAGATACGTAGGATTACCTATCTGGCCGCGCGTTCGCCGGACCGCCACGCGGATGCCGGAACGAGAAATTAACCATATTTGATTAGTCAGGGTCGGGCTTTCCCGGGTTTGATGACCCCCTCTAGGCTTGCCTGTTGTCGTCCTTTTCCTCCGCCGTCGCGGTCCCCTGGCCATCGCTCCTTGCAGCCCTGCAGCGGCGGGAGGCGGGCTTCGTGGTGGCGATCGGAGCGGTTGCGGTCGCCGTGCTTGTGCGCGCTGCGCTCGAGCTCGTGGGTCAGTTCTACTATCTGCCGATGGTGCCCGCCGTCGTGGCCGCCGCCGTCGTCGGCGGCCGGCGGGCGACCGCTCTCGCCATCGCCCTGTCCATCGTCGCCAACCTGCTTCTGGTGGCCCGGGTCAGCGTCCTCGACGCGGCCGTCAACGCGGCCCTATTCGTTCTGGTCACCTGGCTTATCGCCGAACTCTGCTGGAGCCTCCGCGCCTATCGTCAGCGCGCCGGGGAGCTGTCCCGCCGCCTCGCCCACCGCGAGGAGATGCTGGAAACCATCCTCGCCTCGATGCCGGTGGTGGTGCTGGATCGCGACGGGCGTGTCCGCTTCCTGACGCCCTTCGCCTGCACCCTCCTCGGCGTCTCCGAACAGGAGATGATCGGCAGGCCATTCGACTCGATCGTCGAGGGTTTCGATCTCGCGGACTTCCAGACCGGTCGAGAGGCCCTGGCCGGTGAAAATGACCGGGTGTGGACCTGCCGCCGTCCGGGCGGGACGGCGCCGCTGAGCATCCAGGCGGGCTTCCTGCCGGGGGAGCATGCGAACAGCCATGCGGTGCTCTGTCTTGCAGACCTCACACAGGCGCAACTGGCGGACCAGCGGGCCCGCGACCTGCATACCCAGCTCAACCGGGTGTGGCGTCTCAATTCACTCGGCGAGATGGCCGCCTCCCTGGCCCACGAACTCAATCAGCCGCTGGCCGCCGCCACCACCTATCTGGAGGCGAGCCAGATGGATGTCGAGAAGGCCGGACTTATGGGCGAGAGCGCCGCCCGCACCATTGATCTCGCCAAGAACCAGCTGCTGCGCGCGGGCAGCATCATCCGGCGCATGCGCGAACTGCTGGCCCACGAAAGCCGCAGCCTTGGCGTCGACCGGGTCTCCTCGATGGTGACGGACCTCAAGGGCGTCGTCGGCATGCTCGCCCGGAACGGCGCCGTACAGGTCGAGATCAGCGTGGACGATGCGAACGACCGCGTGAGAGCCGAGCGCATTCAGTTCCAGCAGGCGATGGTCAATCTGGTGCGCAACGCCGTGGAAGCCGTTTCCGGCCGCACGGACGCGCGGATCGCGATCATCGGCCGCCCCGTTTCCGACGAGCACTATGAAGTCCGGGTCGAGGACAACGGCCCCGGCATTCCCGCCAAGGCGCTCGAAACCATCTTCCGTCCGCTGATGTCCACGAAGAGCGGCGGCATGGGTCTGGGCCTGTCCGTGACGCGGACCATCGTGGAGAGCCATGGCGGCGTCCTGACGGTCGAGGCCAGCCCGCTCGGCGGGGCCGTCTTCTCATTCAATCTGCTGCGTGAACAGGAGCTCGAGGACGCATGAGTGAGCACTCCGTCTTCATCATCGACGACGACGAAGCCGTTCGGGATTCCATCCTCTGTCTGATGCGCGCCCACGGCTTCCGGGCGCGGGCCTTCGCGAGCGGCGTCCGCTTCTTCGACAATCTCCCCGACGTCCCGTCGGCCTGTGTCGTGACCGACGTGCGCATGCCCGACATGGACGGCGCCGAGGTCGTCCAGCGCTTGCGCTCGCTCAAGGGAGACGCCTGGCCCATCGTCGTCATCACCGGTCATGGCGAGGTGCCCCTCGCCGTCCAGCTGATGAAGGCGGGCGTGGTCGACTACATCGAGAAGCCGTTTGAGCCGAACCGGCTGGTCGAGGTCGTACGCGGCAGCTTCGCCCATCTCGACGACCTGTTGCTGCGCAAGGCGGAAGCCGAAGCCGCGGCGCGGCGCGCCGCGTGTCTGACGCCTCGCGAGCGCGAGGTCTTCCAGGCCCTGATCGAGGGGCGAACGAACAAGCACATCGCCGGCGACCTGAATATCAGCCCCCGGACGGTGGAGATCTTCCGCGCCAAGGTGATGGAGAAGATGGAGGCTGACAGCCTCTCGGCCCTGATCCGCGCCGGGCTGAGAATCGGCCCGGTCACAACGCCCGCCGCCTTCGCACGCAACTGAACACCGGCCCCGCCTGCCGGCGCTTCCGAAGCGCCGCCTTGAGCAGGAAGCGGTCGGGCCGGCGACGGCCGGGCGAGTTGTCGCCATCGGCCCGGATCGCGCCGCGCCCGCCCGGGCGGACCTGGAGGACTAGGTTGAAAGAAAATGGCGCGCCCGGAACTCGAAAGCCCGACCCTCGGATTCTAGTCTGGCAAGAGGCGCTCACTAGCTGTCGGGAGGCGAGCGTTCGCACCGGCCCCGGCCCGGACGGGCCGCCCGGTTCGTTGACGCTCTGATGGCGCCATGATAGCGTCACAGAATGACAGCGCTGTCAGGCTGTCCAATAACGACAGGGTCGCCTGGGGAGGACGGCAATGAACGCCACCAAGATCAATCGCGGCGCGGCGGCGCGGCGCGCCAGACTCTGTCTGGCGGGCTCGTCGGCCCTCGCTCTGGGGATGGCCCTGCTTCCGGCGGCCGCCTTCGCCCAGTCGGCCCCGGCGACGCCACAGGAGCCGGAGGCCGCCGAGGTCGAGGAGGTGGTGGTCACCGGCATCCGCGGCAGCCTGCGATCGGCCCAGTCGATCAAGGAGAACGCCGACCAGATCGTCGACTCCATCACGGCTTCCGATATCGGGGCCCTGCCCGACCGCAGCGTGACCGAGGCGGTGCAGCGAATCCCCGGCGTGACCATCGACCGTCTGCAGGCGCGCGAGGATCCGGACCGGTTCTCCGCCGAAGGCAGTGGCGTGCAGGTCCGGGGCATGACGCAGGTGCGCCAGGAACTGAACGGCCGCGACACCCTGGGCGCGCTCGATGGACGCGCCCTCGGCTTCGAGGACGTCCCCGCCGAGCTGATGGCGGGCGTCGACGTGTACAAGAACCCGTCGGCGGAACTAATCGAGGGCGGACTTGGCGGAACCGTCAACCTGCGCACCCGCATGCCGTTCGAGTCGAACGGCCGTCTGTTCGCCGGCTCGCTCAGCGCCAACTATTCCGACCACGCCGAGCAGTGGAAGCCGCAAGGGTCGGTCCTGTTCAGCGACCGGTTCGACACCGGCTGGGGCGAGCTCGGCATCCTCGCCAATCTTGCCTATTCGGAACTGGCCAGCCGGTCGGACGGCATCCAGGTTTCGCCCTATCGCGCCCGCCGGCTGGCGGATGACGCCCTGTGCGCGGGCCTGCAGAACCCCAACGGCGACCCTTACGCCTGCGGCCAGGACTGGATCGACCAGTCCTATCTCGGCC
>JADGMW010000569.1_pt1 | contig 14088 bp, 12 predicted proteins | sample 8641801 | NCBI WGS metagenome assembly JADGMW01 (sample SAMN16272018, study PRJNA661076) | feces metagenome | isolation source: fecal sample from diarrhoea affected cattle A | host: Bos taurus | place: South Africa: Lokaleng Village, Mahikeng | collected 2019-09
AGCAGGCGCTGCTGAAGATCATCGAGGGCACCACCGCCTCGGTGCCGCCGCAGGGTGGGCGCAAGCACCCGCACCAGGAGTTCATCCAGATCGACACCACCAACATCCTGTTCGTGGTGGGCGGCGCCTTCGCCGGCCTGGAGCACATCATCGAGCAGCGGGTCGGCAAGAAGACCCTCGGCTTCACCGCGGACGTGCGCGGCCAGGCGGAGCGCGAGGCCGAGGACCTGCTCACCCAGGTGCGCCCCGAGGACCTCACCAAGTTCGGCCTGATCCCGGAGTTCATCGGCCGGCTGCCGCTGATCGCCTCGGTCTCCAAGCTCGACCAGGCTGCTCTGGTGCAGATCCTCACCGAGCCCCGCAACGCGCTCGTGAAGCAGTACCAGAAGCTCTTCGAGCTCGACGGCGTCGAGCTCGAGTTCACCGAGGACGCCGTCACCGCGATCGCGGACAACGCGATGGAGCGGGGGACCGGTGCCCGCGGGCTGCGCGCGATCATCGAGGAGGTCCTCCTCCACGTGATGTACGACGTGCCGTCGCGCGGCGACGTGGAGAAGGTCATCGTCACCGGTGAGGTGGTCCGCGGCGAGGCCGCCCCGACCATGGTGCCGCGCACGGAGAAGAAGAAGAAGTCGGCCTGACCGACGGTGCGCCGGCGGCGTGCTTCGGCACCCGCCGGGCGCACCCGTCGGTGTGATCCCGCTCAAGAATCCCGCGTTTCGCTGACGTCTCGGCTCTCGCGGCCGACACTGAGGGGGAGATCCCCCCACTCTCGGAAGGCAGGACGGCGTGAGCCAGGAGCACAAGCGACCGCTCTACGCGTTCCTCGTGCTGCTCGTGGCCTGCTCGCTGGTGATGGTCCACGGGCTGCGCAGCGAGGCGGTCCAGGGGCTGCTGCGGGTGGCCCCGGCCGCGATCGTCGCCGGCGTCGAGCTGCACGCCGCACCCGAGGCCCGACCGACCCGCGGGTCGCTCTCCGAGCCCGGGCGCCGCGACCCGCAGGCCGAGGTCCGAGCCGACCGCGCGACGGACACCACGGCACCGCAGGCCTCAGGTCCGCGCCGCCCGGCGAGCCGGTCCGCATTGGCCGGCACCACGAGCAGCGCCGCGACCACGAACGCCGCGAGCGCCACCACGGCCGCTACGACACCGACGGCCACGATCGCCACCGCCGGGCAGCAGCGCGGATCCCGCGGTCGCTCCGAGCCGCGTGCGCCGCTCGCGGCCCCGCCGGCGCCCGGGCCCCGCAGCACGGCTCCCGCGCCGGCGCACGGGCCGCGCAGCAGCGCGACGCGAGGGTCCCGGCACGGCGCCGCGAGCCCGCGGCCCACCCGGTCGGGGCGCCACGTCGTCGCCACCGTGCGGGACAGATTCGCCGCTCACCTGCCCGACATCGGTCGCGGTCCGGCCCGGGGCGTGTCGGCTCCCCAGCTGCCCGCGCCGCCGCGGATGGGCCACCGCGGGGCGCACGACGGCGCTCGGCACGGCGTCCCGCGCCTGCCGCACCTGCGCCGCGGCCGCTGACCCGCCGTCCGGCCCCGCCCGCCGGCCGCCAGCGCTCACATGGGCGGGGCGCCCGACAGCCAGCCCAGCAACCGGCAAGGCCCGGCCCCCGTGAGGGGCCGGGCCTTGCTGGCGTGCGGAGTCGCCTGATCAGTCCTGGGTCGGATCAGTCCTGGGTCGGGGCCAGCTCGGCGTCGACGCGGAGTTCGCTGGCCGTGGCGTCGGGGGTGAAGACCAGCTCGCCGACCACCCGGCCGGTCTTGCGCAGGTCGTCCGCGGCCACCTCGGCGGCCCGGACCAGCGCCTCGGGCCCGCGGACCTCGGCCCGGGAGAGCTCGGCGCGCATCGAGACCTTGGCCTGCGACTTCGCGCCCCGGATCCCGGCCAGCGCCGCGGCGACCGCGTCGATGGTGGCCGGGTCGGCCGCGGCAGCGGCGCCCAGATCCAGCGCGGTGGGCCACGGCGCCCGGTGGATCGAGCCCTCGCGCCACCAGGACCAGACCTCCTCGGTGACGTAGGGCAGGAACGGCGCCAGCAGCCGCAGCTGCACCTCCAGGGCGATCGCCAGGGTCGCCTTCGCCGAGGCGGTGGCCGCGCCGCCGTCCTCGTCGTACGCGCGCTCCTTGACCAGCTCCAGGTAGTCGTCGCAGAACTCCCAGAAGAACTTCTCCACCGACTCCAGCGCGGTGGTGTAGTCGTAGGCCTCGAACGCCTCGGTGGCACGGGTGATCACCGTGGCCAGCCGGCCGAGCAGGGCGCAGTCGACCGGCGCGGAGACCTCGAAGGCGTTGAGCTGGGTGGCGCCCACCCCGCCGAGGACGAACTTGGAGGCGTTGAGCACCTTCATCGCCAGTCGGCGCCCGACCTTCATCTGGCTCTCGTCGAAGGGGGAGTCCAGGCCCGGGCGCGACATCGCGGCGCGCCAGCGCACCGCGTCGGCACCGAACTTGTCCAGCACCTCGGTGGGGACCACCACGTTGCCCTTGGACTTCGACATCTTCTTGCGGTCCGGGTCGACGACGAAGCCGGAGATCAGCGCATGGCTCCACGGGGTGACGCCGTGCTCGAAGTGGGCGCGCACCACCCGCGAGAAGAGCCAGGTGCGGATGATGTCGTGCGCCTGGGTGGCCAGGTCCATCGGGAAGACCCGGGCGAACAGGTCGGGGTCGTCCTCCCAGCCGCCGGCGATCTGCGGGGTGAGCGAGGACGTCGCCCACGTGTCCATCACGTCGGGGTCGCCGATGAAGCCGCCGGCCTGGCCGCGCTGCTCCTCGGTGTAGCCGCGGGGCGCGTCGGTGGACGGGTCGACCGGCAGCTCGGCCTCGGTGGGCAGCAGCGGGTGGTCGTAGTCCGGGTCGCCGGCCTCGTCGAGGGGGTACCAGACCGGGAACGGGATGCCGAAGAACCGCTGCCGCGAGATCAGCCAGTCGCCGTTGAGGCCACCGACCCAGTTCTCGTAGCGGTGCTTCATGTGCGCCGGCACCCAGGTGATCTCGCTGCCGCGCTCGACCAGCTCGTCGCGCAGCGCGGTGTCGCGGCCGCCGTTGCGGATGTACCACTGCCGGGTGGCGACGATCTCCAGCGGCTTGTCGCCCTTCTCGAAGAAGTTCGTCATCCGCTGGGTCGGGGTCGGCTCGCCGTCCAGGTCACCGCTCTCGCGGAGCTTGGCGACGATCGCCTCCCGGGCGCTGAAGGCGGTCTTGCCGGCCAGGTCGGCGTACGCCGAGGCGGCCGGCTCGTGGGCCAGCCACTCCGGGGTCTCACGCAGCAGCCGGCCGTCGCGGCCGATCACGGTGCGCACCGGCAGCTGCAGCTCGCGCCACCACTGGACGTCGGTCAGGTCGCCGAAGGTGCAGCACATCGCGATGCCTGCGCCCTTGTCCATCTCGACCGCGGGGTGCGCCAGGACCGGCACCGGCACGCCGAAGACCGGGCTGGTCACCGTGGTGCCGAACAGTGGCTGGTAGCGCTCGTCGTCGGGGTGGGCGATGAGGGCGACGACGGCCGGGATCAGCTCGGGGCGGGTGGTCTCGATGTAGACCGGCTCGCCGTCGGGGCGGTGGAATGCCACTCGGTGGTAGGCACCGGCGTACTCGCGCGCCTCGAGCTCGGCCTGGGCGACGGCGGTCTGGAAGGTGACGTCCCACAGGGTCGGCGCCTCCTGGAGGTAGGCCTCCCCGCGGGCGAAGTTGCGCAGGAACGCGCGCTGGCTGGCGGTCTGCGCCTTGGGGCCGATCGTCGTGTAGTGCTGCTTCCAGTCCACCGAGAGACCCAGGGTGCGCCACAGCGACTCGAAGACCTGCTCGTCCTGCTCGACGAGCCGCTCGCACAGCTCGATGAAGTTGGGCCGGCTGATCGGCACCTGGCGCTTGGGGTCGGGCTTCTCCGGCGGGGTGAAGTCGGCGTCGTAGGGCAGCGAGGGGTCGCAGCGCACGCCGAAGTAGTTCTGCACCCGGCGCTCGGTGGGCAGGCCGTTGTCGTCCCAGCCCATCGGGTAGAAGACGGTCTTGCCGCGCATCCGCTGGAAGCGGGCGATCAGGTCGGTGTGGGTGTAGGAGAAGACGTGCCCGACGTGCAGGCTGCCGCTCACCGTCGGGGGCGGGGTGTCGATGGAGTAGACGTTCTCGCGGGGCTGGGTGCGGTCGAAGGCGTAGACGTCCTGCTCCTTCCACCGCCCCGCCCAGCGCTCCTCGAGCCCCTCGAGCGCAGGCTTCTCCGGTACGACGACGGCGCGGGAAGCGCTGGTCGTGTCGGGAGCCTGGTCGTGCTGGGTCTCGGTCATGGTCGAAATCCTAGAGTGGTGGGCTTCACCTGCGAAAACCGGTTGCCGCGCGGCACCGGGACGCGGGAGCGTGCGACCCCATGGAGGACCCCCTGGACGACCTCGTGAGCGACCCCCGCGACGACCCGTCGGCGGACGCCGTGGGCCTGCGCTTCCACACCGACGCGGCGGTCTTCCTGGGTGCCGTCGGCGACTGCCTGGCCGCCGACCCGGCGCTGTCCACCGTGGTCGCCACGGTGGCCGCGGAGCGGGCCGCCCAGCAGGCGGTCGGGGTGCCGGGGGACCCGCGTGACTGGTTCGTGGAGGCGCGGGCCGGCGGGGTCGTCGTCGGCGCCGGGATGCGGACCGCGCCGTTCGCGCCCCGGCCCGCCTACCTGCTGCCGATGCCGGACCGCGCCGCCCGGTCCCTGGCCCGGCTGCTGCACGAGCGCGGCGAGGCGCTGCCGGGCGTGAACGGCGCGCTGCCGGCGGTCCGGGTGGTCGCCGAGGAGACCGCACGGCTCACCGGCGGCCGGGTCCGTGAGCTGGAGCGGCTGGTGCTGATGGAGCTGCGCGGCCCCGACGAGCTGCTCGCCCCGGCGCCGGTCGGCGGCCGGGCCCGGCGGGCTGCCGAGGAGGATCTGGATCTGGTGGTCGAGTGGTTCGAGGCGTTCTCGGACGACGCCGACGCGCAGGCCGGCCGCGCGCCCGGGGAGGGCTCGCACGCCGCCGCCGACCGTGAGCTGCTGCGCTCCCGGGTGGCCGCGGGGCAGGTCTGGCTGTGGGAGGACCCGGCCGGCGTCCCGGTGCACCTGACCGCGCACAACGAGCCGGCGTACGGCGTGGGCCGGATCGGGCCGGTCTACACCCCGCCGCAGCAGCGCGGTCGCGGTTGGGCCCGGGCGTGCGTGGCCGAGGTCTCTCGGCGGGTGCTCGCCCAGGGGGTGCGCGCCTGCCTGTTCGCGGACCGGGCGAACCCGGTCTCGACCGGGCTGTACCTGGCGCTGGGCTACCGGCCCATCGCCGAGACCGCGAACCTGCGGGTCGAGGCGGGTCGATCTCAGCCGCGGTAGGGCTTGGCCGACCCCTCGGCGATGCCCTTGCGAATCTTCTTCTCGACCATCGCCGCGAGCCGGTTGGGCAGTGCGGGCACCTTGGCGTCGCTGAACCAGTCGGCATCGAACCAGCCGCGCTCGTCCCAGTACGCGGCGTCCACCGGGCCGTCGTCGCGCCCGCCCTCGACGAGCAGGCGGGCCACCCGGAAGCCGATCAGGTCCGCGGTGCTCGGGGTCGGCTCGGGTGCGCTCGGGGCCACCTGGACGGTGGCCGCGAGCTCATCGAGGGCGGCGTCCACCGCGGCGCGGTAGCGCTCGCGGCGCAGGCCCGGGGCGTTGACGCCGAGCTGCCCGACGGTGTGGAAGCCCCAGCGGCGCACCGCGGTGCGCAGGTAGCCCAGCGCTGCGTCGTGGCCGCCGCCGGCCGCGGAGGAGAGCAGCACCGCCGGCTTGCCGACGTAGGCGGGGCGGTGGATCAGGTAGGCGAAGTGGTCGACGAACCGCTTCATCGCGGCCGAGACGTGGAAGGAGTGCACCGGGGTGGCGAAGACGACCACGTCCGCGTCGTCCATCACCCGCCGGGCCGGCGCGGCGCGGTCGAAGCTGGGGCAGGCCTGCTCGCCGTCGGTCATGCAGGACAGGCAGGCCGGGCAGCTCGGGCCGAGGCCGAGATCCTCGACGACCACGGTGTCCGCGCTCACCTCGGTGAGGTCTGCGAGCCGGCCGAGCAGATCCCCGACCAGCTCCCCGGTGGCCCCCTCGGTCCCGTGTCCGCTGCCCAGCACCACGCCCACCCGCAAAGTAGTCACGGGGATATATGATAGCGAAAATGTGCGCCGCCTAGACTGGGCCGGCGATGACCAACTTCCCTGACGCCCCCGACGGCGCCCGGCTCGCCGAGACCTCTGCCGAGGTCGAGGAAGCCCTCCTCTCCCGCTGGCCCGAGACGCGGCTCGAGCCGTCCCTGGACCGGATCCGCACCTTCACCGACCTGCTCGGCGAGCCACAGCGCTCCTACCCGGTCATCCACCTGACCGGCACCAACGGCAAGACCTCCACCGCCCGGATGATCGACGCCCTGCTGCGCGCGCTCGAGCTGCGCACCGGCCGGTTCACCAGCCCGCATGTGGAGCGGATGAGCGAGCGGATCAGCATCGACGGCGAGCCGCTGGACGACGAGGCGTTCGTCCGCGCGTTCAACGACGTCGCGCCGTACACCCACCTGGTCGACCAGCAGGAGTCCCACCCGCTGTCGTTCTTCGAGACGGTGGTGGCGATGGCCTTCGCCGCCTTCGCCGACGCGCCGGTCGAGGTCGCCGTGGTCGAGGTCGGGATGGGCGGCTCCTGGGACGCCACCAACGTCGCCGACGGGGCGGTGGCCGTGGTGCTGCCGATCGCCCTCGACCACGCCCGCTACCTGGGCGGGACGCCGGCCGAGATCGCGCAGGAGAAGGCCGGGATCATCAAGCCCGGCTCGGTGGCGGTGCTGGCCGAGCAGCAGCCCGAGGTCGCCGAGGTGCTGCTGCGCCGCGCCGAGGAGGTGGGCGCGACCGTCGCCCGCGAGGGCCTGGAGTTCGGCGTGGTCGCCCGGGCCGCCGCGGTCGGCGGCCAGGTGATCACCCTGCAGGGGCTGCGCGGCCGCTACGAGGAGCTCTTCGTGCCGCTGCACGGCGCCCACCAGGCGCAGAACGCCGCGGTCGCGCTGGCCGCGGTGGAGGCGTTCATCGGTGGTGAGGAGCCGCTGGCCGACGACGTCGTGCGCAAGGCCTTCGCCGAGGTCACCTCCCCCGCCCGACTCGAGGTGATCCGCCGCTCGCCGAGCATCGTGCTGGACGCCGCACACAACCCGCACGGCGCCCAGGCCACCGCCGCCGCGCTGGCCGACTCGTTCGCCTTCTCGCCGCTGATCGGCGTGGTCTCGGTGATGGGGGACAAGGACGCCGAGGGGCTGCTGGCCGCCTTCGAGCCGCACCTCGCGCACGTGGTGTGCACCCAGGCCTCCACCGCGCGGGCGATGCCCGCCGAGCGGCTCGCCGAGGTGGCCCGGGAGATCTACGGCGAGGACCGGGTCTCGGTGATCCCGCGCCTGGCCGACGCCCTGGACGCGGCCGCCGCGCTCGCCGAGGCCGGCGAGGCGTTCGGCGACCCGCTCGGCTCGGGCGCGGTGCTGGTCACCGGGTCGGTCATCACCGCGGGCGAGGCCCGCACCCTGCTGGGAGGCCCCAAGTGAGCGACGAGCGCACCAAGTCCCCGCGCCGCGGCATGTGCGCGGCGATCCTCGCCCTCGAGGCGATCACCCTGGGGCTGACCACCCCGGTGATGATCAGCGTCGCCGACGTCGACCCGGCGCCCGCGCTGACGATCGGCCTCGGGCTGGCCGTGGCCTGCCTGCTGCTCGCCGGGATGCTCCGCCGGGAGTGGGCCTACCGGGCCGGCTGGGTGATGCAGGTGGCCGCGCTGGCCCTCGGCTTCGTGATCGGGGTGATGTTCTTCATCGGCGCGATCTTCGCCCTGCTGTGGGGGACCGCCGACCTGCTGGGCCGCAAGATCGAGCGCGAGCGCGCCGCCGCGTGGGCCGCCTACGACGCCCAGGAGAGCGACCGGGCGGCCGCGCCGGACACCGGGGCTCAGCCCGAGGCCTGAGCCAGGCCGCGGACCAGGGCGGCCAGCGCGGCGTCCAGCCCGGCGTCGTCGGTGGACCCGCCGAAGCCGACCAGCAGACCGTGGCGCACCGTGCTGCGGCAGTAGTCGGCCAGCAGCGGGACGTCGTACCCGGCGGCGCGGGCGGCGTCCCGGCCGGCCTCGGCCCGGGCCGCCGGCATCAGCACGGTCGCGTACATGCCGGCCACCGGCCCGGTGATCTCGCCGTACGGCGCCAGAGCCCCGCGCACCCGGGCGGCCCGCTCGGCGTAGACCCGGCGCGCGGAGCGGACCACCTTGTCCACGTAGCCGTCGCGCAGCAGCGCCAGGAAGGCGCGCTGCACCGGCCACGGGGCGGTGTCGTGGGTGACCAGCCGCTCCCGCTCGACCGCCTCGCGGACCGCGGCCGGCAGCACCATCCAGCCCAGCCGGATGCTAGGCGCGACGGTCTTGCTGGCGGTGCCCAGGTAGCCGACCTGCTCGCGGTCCAGGCTGGCCAGCGCCGGCAGCGGTGCGACGTCGTAGCGGAACTCGGAGTCGTAGTCGTCCTCGACCACCAGCGTCCCGGCGGCCCGTGCCCCGGCCAGCAGCGCCAGCCGGTCGGCGGCGGGCATCGTCGCGCCCAGGGGGTGCTGGTGCGCCGGGGTGACGTACGCCGCGGCGGCGCCGGTCAGCGGGGTGCTCGCCACCAGCTCGGCGGGCACGTCGCGGACCACCCGCCCGGTGCTGCGCGCCGTCGCCACGGCGGCCCGGTAGCCCGGGTCCTCGACCACCACCTCGCCCGGGCCCAGGGCCTGCAGCAGGTGCCGCAGGCCGTCGGTGGTGCCGGAGGTGACGAGCACCTCGTCGGGGTCGCAGGCGACCGCGCGGGTCCGGGTCAGCCGCGCGGCGAGCTCGGTGCGGAGCTCGGCGAGCCCGCGCGGGTCGAGGTAGCCGACCGGCGGCCGGCCGGCCGAGACCTCCCGCCAGGCGCGGCGCCACAGCGCGTCGTGACGCGGGTCGATCCACGGCGTCCCGGTGTCCAGGCGGACCAGTGCCCGGGCGGGTGGCTCCGGGCGCCGGCGCCGGGCCGGGCTGCCGGGGCGCCAGGCGGTGCCGGAGACGAAGGTGCCCGCGCCGCGCCGGCCCTCCAGCCAGCCCTCGGCGACCAGTTGGGCGTAGGCCTGTTCGGTGACCGCGCGGGCCACGGCCAGGTCGGCGGCGAGCGCGCGGCTGCTGGGCAGCCGCTCGCCCGGCGCGAGCCGGCCGGCGGCGACCCGGTCGCGGATCTGGTCCGCGAGCTGGGCGCCCAGCGGGCGCCGGTCGCCGCGATCCAGGGCGAGCGCGAGGGGAGTGGTCACAGTGGCCTGCCGATCTGCTGGGGAAGTGGCCCATGATCTCAGGCCACATCCGGGCCAGGCTGGGCGCATGACCACGACGTCCTCTCCGTCCTCGCACGCTCCCCAGCCCCAGCCCCAGACCCAGCCCCAGACCCAGCCCCAGACCCAGCCCCAGCCGCTCTCCCCGACCCCGCGCACCACCCTGGGTCGCGGCCGGCACCGCGGAGTCGCCGACCGCGAGGTGCTGCACGAGTTCCTGGCCGCAGGCCTGATCGGTCACCTCGGTGTCCTCATGGGCCGAGCCGACGGGGCCGACGGAGGCGGCGGAGCAGACGCGACCGACGGGGCCGACGCGTACCCGCTGGTGCTGCCGACCGCCTACGCCGTCGACCTCGACGGGCCGGACCCGGGCGGGTCGGTCTACCTGCACGGGTCGGTGGCCGCCGGCTGGCTGCGTGCCGGGGCCGGCGCGACGATGAGCCTGAGCGTCACCGAGGTGGACGGCCTGGTGCTGGCCCGCTCCGGGTTCCACCATTCGGTGAACTACCGCTCGGCGGTGGTGATCGGCACCGCGCGGCTGGTCACCGACGACGCCGAGCGGCGTCGCGCGCTCGACCTGATCGTCGACCACCTGGTGCCGGGCCGCGCGGCGACGCTGCGCCCGGTCACCCGCAAGGAGCTGGCCGCCACCGCGGTGCTGGCGCTCCCGCTGGCCGAGGCGTCGATGAAGGTCCGCGCCGGCGACCCGGTCGACGAGCCAGAGGACGTCGCGGCCGGCGCCTGGGCCGGGCAGCTGCCGCTGCGCCGGGTCGGCGGGGAGCCGGTGACGGCGGCGGACGCGACGGCGCCGGTGCCCGCGGACGTCCGCGCACGGGCGGCGGCGTACCGGAGCTGAGCGGGCCTGGATAGGGTCGGTGCATGACCCAGCGCACCCTGGTCCTGCTCAAGCCCGACGCCGTCCGCCGTGGTCTGGTCGGCGAGGTGCTGTCGCGCTACGAGACCAAGGGCCTCAGCATCGTGGCGATGGAGCTGCGCCACATCGACGCCGCCCAGGCCGACCGCCACTACGCCGAGCACGTCGAGCGCGACTTCTACCCGCCGCTGCGCGACTTCGTCACCAGCGGCCCGCTGGTGGCGGCCGTGCTCGAGGGCGACGAGGCGATCGAGGTGGTGCGCGGGCTGAACGGCGCCACCGACGGGCGCAAGGCGGCGCCGGGCACGATCCGCGGCGACCTGTCGCTGTCGAACCGGGAGAACCTGGTGCACGGCTCGGACTCCCCGGAGTCGGCCGCCCGCGAGATCGCGCTCTGGTTCCCCGCTCTCTGACGCTCCCGTCCACACCCCGCCCGGACGTCGTTTTCGGGCGGCGCCGGCCCCGGGCACGGTCCGGTCATGGAGCCCGCACCGCTGCCCGAGCCGTTCGCGTCCGTCCGCGTCCGGCACCCCGACGCCGACCTGGTGCTGCTGGGGCCCCGCGGCGGCCGGGCTGGCCCCGGCCCCGCGGCCAGCGGCGCTGAGGCCGGCGCCGCGGCCGCGCTGGCGCACGACCTGGCGCGGGTCGCGGCCGCGGCCTGCCGGCTCGGTCCGCTCGCCGGCACGGTGCTCGGCCCGCCCCGGGCCCGGCTCCGGTTCGGCGCCGACGAGGCGACGGTGCGGGCCACCGCACGCCTGGCCGCCCCGCCGCCGGACCCGCTGAGAGCCCCACCGGCAGCCGACCAGTTCGCCCGGCTCGCCGGCGCGCTGCGGCGCGAGGGCTGGTGGGTCCGTGCGGCGCCGAGCGCCGCGCACCTGATGCTCGCCCGGCCCGGCCCCGGCGCCGAGCCGCTCACCGTGGTGGCCGGCTGCGCGGGGGCCGGCCTGCTGCGGCTCGACGTCACCGGGCCGCCGCGGCGGGTGGGCGTGGCGCGGGCCCGGGCGCTGGTGAGCGGCTGATGGAGCTCCCGGTGGAGGAGATCGGCCGTGCCGCCCGCGGATGGACCGTCCAGGGCGAGGACCTGCGGGCCGCCGCCGACCAGCTTGGCGCGGCCGCGAGCACCGGGTTCACCGCGCCGGTGGCCGGCGCGGCGGACCGGTTCACCGAGGCCTGGCGCCGGCACACCGCCGACCTCGCCGCCGGCGCCGAGGCCCGCGGCGGCGCGCTGCGGGTCGCCCTCGGCGCGGTGCTGTACGCCGACGCGGAGGCCGCCGGCGCCTCGGACCGGGTGGCCGACCGGTTGGCCGACCGGTGGGAGCACCGGCGGTGAGCGTGCTCGCGCTGCCGCCGGCGCCGGGCCCGCTGCCGCCGTGGCTGGCCGACCCGGCGGCGGTGGCGGGCTTCGCCACCGAGCTGCTCGCGGTCTCCGCCCAGCTCGACGACGCCGGCTCGTTCGCGTCCGGCGGTGCCCGGCTGCCGGCCTGGGAGGGGCGCGCCGCCGACGCGTACGCCGCGCGAGCCCGGCCCTGGGGGCGCCGCTGCGACGCGCTCTCGCTGGCGCTGCGCCAGGTCGCCCGGCGCGCCGACGCGCACGCCGAGACGCTGAGCGAGCTCGGCCGGCGCCACCAGGAGCTGGCCGAGCGGCGCGAGGCCCTGCTCGGCGCGCTGGACGCGCTGCGGGCCCGGGCCGTCCTGGCACCGCCCGGCTCGCCGGTGCTGCCCGAGCTGGCGGCGCTCGCCGAGGACCTGGCCCGCGGGGTCGCCGGGCTCGACGCCGAGATCGCCGGGTGGTCGGCGGCGCTGGCCGCAGAGGAGCAGGCGATGCGCCGGGCGTTCGAGCGGCTGCTCACCGTCGCCGCCGCCGAGGCCCGGCACGGCAGCCGGCCGGACCCCGCCGACGCCGCGCTGGCCTCGATGCCCGCGGCCGGCGCCTCGGCGCACGCCGTGCGCGCCTGGTGGCGGGGGCTGAGCGCCGCCCAGCGGGCCGCGCTGGTGGCGGCCGCGCCCGGCGCGATCGGCAACCGCGACGGCGTCCCGGCCGGGGCCCGCGACGCCGCGAACCGGGTCGCCCTGGCCCGCGACCTCGCCGCCTGGTCGCGCCGCGCGGACCACGGGCGACTGGACGAGCACGGGCAGCGGTGGCTGGAGAACGCCCGGGCCGCGCGGCGGGCGCTCACCCTGGTCGAGGCCGGCGAGGACCCGGTCACCGGCGAGCCGGTCCCGGCCACCCTGTACCTCTACGACCCCGACGCGTTCGGCGGCGACGGCCGCGTCGCGATCGCCGCCGGCGACCTGGCGACGGCCGACAACGTGGCGCTCACCGTCCCCGGGCTGGGCACCGACGCGGGCAGCGCGCCGTTCCAGGCGCAGCGGGCGCTCACCCTCCACGAGGCCAGCCGCTACCTCGAGCCCGGGGAGACGAACGCGACGCTGGCCTGGATCGGCTACGACGCGCCGGACAACGTGCCCTGGCGCGGCGACGGCCTGGACGCCGTCGGCGTGCTGGGGGAGGGGCACGCCCGGGCCGGCGGCGAGCGGCTCGCCGACGACCTCGACGGGCTGCGGGCCTCCCGGCCCGGGGAGCCCGCGCACCTGACCGTGATCGGGCACAGCTACGGCTCGACCACCACCGGCCACGCCGCCGCGGGTCCGGGGATCCCGGTCGACGACCTGGTCTTCGTGGGCAGTCCCGGCGTCGGCGAGGCGAGTACCGCGCAGGACACCGGGGTCGAGCCCGAGCACGTCTGGGCGGGCGCCAACAGCCGGGACCCGGTCGTCGACCTGGGCAACCGAGGCTGGCTGCACCTGGAGTCGGCCCTGGACGGCCAGGGGCTGGGCGGGGACCCGGCCGAGGACGACTTCGGCGCGCGCCGGTTCCGCGCCGAGTCCGCGGACCGGCCGCGGTGGTGGAGCACCGCGGAGCACCAGCGCTACTTCGACCACGACACCGAGTCGCTGTTCAACCTGGCCACCATCGTCAACGGCGATGCCGACCGGGTGCTCGAGGCGGAGCCGGTGACCGACCCCTGGTACCGACCGCCGCGCGACCCGGAGTGGGACCGGGCGCCCGAGCCGGCCAGCACCCGGCCGCCCCGGTGAGCCGCCCCGGCCCGTCGCCGGGGCCGGTGTGGCCAACTCGGCACCGGAGCGGGGCGTGTCGTCCCTCGAAGCCGCCTCGCGGCTTCGTAGCCTGAGGACACTTCTTCCCCACGAGCATCACCCGGAGCAGGCGGCGACATGGCGAACAGCTTCCTCGGCCGTGACATGGCCGTCGACCTCGGCACCGCCAACACGTTGGTCTACGTGCGCGGCAAGGGCGTGCTGCTCGACGAGCCGAGCGTCGTCGCGCTCAACGAGGGCACCGGCGAGATCCTCGCCGTCGGCCACGAGGCCAAGCGGATGCTGGGCCGCACCCCCGACAACATCACCGCCATCCGGCCGCTCAAGGACGGCGTGATCGCCGACTTCGAGGCGACCGAGCAGATGCTGCGGTTCTTCATCCGCCAGGTCCACCGACGCCGCTCGCCGGCCAAGCCGCGGATGGTGATCTGCGTGCCCAGCGGGATCACCGCGGTCGAGCAGCGCGCGGTCAAGGAGGCCGGCTACCAGGCCGGCGCCCGCCGGGTCTACGTCGTCGAGGAGCCGATGGCCGCCGCGATCGGCGCCGGCCTGCCGGTGCACGAGGCGACCGGCAACATGGTCGTCGACGTCGGCGGCGGCACCACCGAGGTCGCGGTGATCTCCCTGGGCGGCATCGTCACCAGCCTCTCGATCCGCACCGCCGGCGACGACCTGGACGCCGCGATCGTGGCGTGGATGAAGAAGGAGCACTCGCTGATGCTCGGCGAGCGCACCGCCGAGGAGGTCAAGATGACCCTCGGCTCGGCGTTCCCGCTG